>Ga0081455_10000020_pt1 | contig 172997 bp, 175 predicted proteins | sample TabmetS3T2R1_FD_70207 | JGI IMG/M metagenome (GOLD analysis project Ga0081455, IMG submission 70207) | Tabebuia heterophylla rhizosphere microbial communities from the University of Puerto Rico - S3T2R1 | ecosystem: Host-associated > Plants > Roots > Rhizosphere ...
CGCCAAGGTAGCTTCAGGAGCGACATCATGTCGTTTGGCGACTGCTTGCAGATCTTCGTGCGAACCCAGCTTTTCATCAGCATCAGGTCGCCCTACTAATTGGTGCAAAATATCCTCCATGGTAATAATCCCAACATACTCTTCAAAACTATTAGTAACGATAAATAGCTGGCGCTTGGTTTGGTAAAAGGCGTGCAAGGCATCGGCCAAACTATCGCCTTCATGCACATACGTTACGCCATCATTCATGTAGTCCGAAACTTTTCCGGTGCTATGAATACCGATGTCATTGAGATAGAGCGCGCCAACGATCTTATCGGATCGGCTGCTGGCTCGCACCGGAAAGCTAGTTTGACCACTGGCGTGCAATTCATCGAGTAAAATCGGCCCAATAGCATCACTGGCCGCCACACTTTTCACGACTGTTCGCGGACGTAGGCTATCGCGTACTTTGTAATCTTTGAAGTGCAGGACGTGGCGAATCAGCTCAATTTCTTCAACGGGCAGACGACTATCTGGTTGCAAAGCTTGTTGGTCGAGTAAGGCTAGTAAATCGCTTCGTTCAAATAGGCCCGTGTGCTCCGATACATAGCGACCTTGTAGCAGGCTATGTAAGCGAGAAAATACTGGATGCAACCAGTTCAATAGGCCGACAAGCGAGGGAGTTACCCAGAGCGCTAGACGAGCGCCTAGAGGAGTAATGCGCGTGTTAGGCAACCATGAAAATGCCAGCCAAAGTAGCACGGCGATAAGTAAAAAGCCCATCCAGGCAGGCGCCACCTGAGCCAGAAGGACAAAACCACCAGCGCTCGTTAGGGCAACGACTAGCCATAGTAAAGCGCGCAGGCTGGCATCATAAGCCACCGCGCGGTACAGCACTTTAGCAGAAGCGTCGCCAGTCTCGGCTTGGCGTTTAAGCTCAGGCCTGGGTACGAAGCCGTATGTCTTTTTAAGCACGACGGCAAGGAGTGAAAGCGCCAGAAGGACAACGGCAGAAATGTAACTGAGCATATGCACTATCTTACCACTGAGTAGACGCTGAAATAAATGCTGGGGAAGCAGTTTCGAGAGGAAACAGTGTTGTATACTAGTGCAGAAGAGGAGTTTATATGTCAAAGCAATTTTGGGCTGTCGTCATTGTCATCATCTTAGCGCTGGTAGGCGTGTTTGCCCTTACTGGTCATAAGTCGCCAAGTAGTAGTGGTTCAAGCAAGCAAGCCACTAACCATACCGAAGGTGAAGGCAAAAGCAATGTCACTTTAGTAGAGTACGGTGACTACCAATGTCCTTACTGCCAGGTCTACTACTCGACCGTTAAATCTATCCAAAGCGAATACAACACTCAAATCACCTTCCAATTCCGCAATTTCCCACTAACGAGCATTCACCAAAACGCCTTTGCGGCTGCCCGCGCCGCTGAAGCTGCTGACCTGCAAGGTAAGTTTTGGCAAATGCACGATATTCTCTACGAAAACAACGATCCAAACGAGCAAAGTGGTTGGGTGGTAGCCAGCGATCCCACAACTTATTTTGACCAATTCGCCCAGCAAATTGGATTAAATGTCACTAAGTTTAAACAAGACTATGCCAGTAACGCCGTAAATGACCGTATTAATGCCGATATGGCGGCCGGTAACAAACTTGGCATTACAGGTACTCCCAGCTTCTATTTGGATGGCAAGCAAGTCCAGGTCAGTAACACCACAGCAGCGTTCGAAAAAGTCATCAACGCCGAGTTGGCTAAAAAAGCTGGTAAGGCCACCTCCAGCACCGATGCTTCAGCTGGCACCACTACCCAAAGCAAACAATAATCCGACAAGAAAAGAGCCTGACTAAACCAGGCTCTTTGGTGTGAGGCTTCGCTAACTAGCTAGTAATGAATAAATTGCTGCCATGATGGCCGGCGCACACGCACCACTACCACCCCTTCTTCTTGATTGTTAGCAATTTTTACTTTTATTGGCATACGAACACCACCGCTCTCTAAGCCATAAGCAATGCCTGCCAAAGCATCACCTTAGCTTTTATTTTTATTGTTTTAAGGTTTTTGTCTCATCACTGGTTTGCTCGCTCAAACCTTCAGAGTGAGCTTATTGTATGAAAACGCTTGTGCTTTGTCTATTGTGATTTTTGCTGCGATTACGTATCTGTTTTACGCAAGTGATACGTACAGCCAATGACGGTTGCTATAACTAGCAACACTACTTAGCAGACCCCGTACATATCGGCGCTCTCGCAATGCTTCACGAACCGCTCCCGATGACACCTCGGCCGCATAACTTTCCACGAGATAGCTAGCTTTTGGCTGCATCGGCCAGGTAGCTATTTGCTGGCTCAGTTTTTTATGATCGTGACCACCTCTGACCCCCACCACAAGTTCACTGTTGGCAAGTAGTTTTTCAGCGTGAGACCAGCTAGGTAGTTGCTCGGCCACATCGGACCCAACCAGAAAAATTAGCTGGTTATTTCTGAACCGTTTTTTAAGCTGCGGCAGACTGCGATCTACACTAAAGCTCAGTTCATCCAGTTCAAGCACTCCAAAAGCAGCGTGCGGACGACAAGCCCGCTTTAGCATAGCAACGCGATGGCCGAAGTGTTCAACACCTTGTTTGGCGCGTGGTCGTCGTTCCGGCAAAAAGTACAACTTGTCTAACTTTGCTATCTTCATAGCTTGCAAGGCAAAGCTGATGTGACCAACGTGCACCGGGTCAAAGGTCCCTGCATATATACCAATTCGAAGCGGCTTTTTCATAGATCCATCGGGCCGCCTTCGCAGCATTTAGTCGGCATTTTGCATTCCGGACAGACAAAGTGGCCGTGGACAGGTTCAAGCGGATATGCCCCGCAAGCATCACAAAACAGATACGGCGATCTTTCCTTCACTAGCTCAGCATAGGCATCAAACTCATCATCAGTTTTTGTATTTGCGTCCATGCTTTTATTATACGCGGCCGGTCTAGCCCTTACCGCCTAGTTTATGGTCACAACTTCGGCAAATTCCACATGGTCCACACAGCTTTTTTGGTTCACCATTTTTAGGAGGTGCCTGGCAAACAACGCAATGCATTTTTTTATTAAAACTATAGGTCGTTGCCTCGTCGGATTTATTTCCGTAGCCTGCCTGTTCGAGCTGTGCTTCTGCTGACGATTGTTCGGCGTGCGCACTGGCTCCACAGCCACTAAATACTTCACCGGCGCTAGCAGCTCTATAACTAGCTTGTTCGATTTCCGCCCAGAGGGAGTTTTGATCGTAGGCGACATTGTGTAGAAGCATCGAGGGGGTCAGTGGTTCGAGTCCCCTTAGGTCCACCTGAGCACGTTTATAACGGGCACCCATGGTCGCCCCCAGCTTATAGCGTAACTTCTCAGCGTATGCGGGATTTTCGACTACGGCTCGGCTAAACCAATGGAGTAGATCATGCTGCCGATGCGCAAAATCATAGGTATCGATTGAGTGTGCCTGCCGCGGAATACCAGCGTGCCAATTGCCACCGAATTGATCTGTTAGGCTAGTATCATACGCTTGGGTGAGCTCGTCGGTGAGCTCCGCTTGTTGCTCGGGTGAAAGGGTGAGATATGTCCGCTGGCCCAGTAGCTCACCAGGCTGAGGTACTTGACCACCATTAATCTGGGCATAGACAACTTCTAGGGCCTTCCTATTTGAGCCATCCAGACTTTGGGTAGTCATACGGAGCGTGCTCCGACCGACACGAGTAATAATCCGAAGCATGGTTTGCTTGCGCCGTACGTTGTAACCCCCTACGTCTTCAGGAGCATCCATAAGCTCAGGTGGAAAATCCGATTCTACCACCATGGTATTCGGACCTTCTCCCTGAGCCATAGCGAGCATGACACTATATTCTTCGCGTTCAATGAAGCGACGACGAAGCTCGAACAACAGTTGTGGATTACTCCTTACAATCAGATGAGCAGCACGAATGGCATCATCAAAAACTTCGCCTAACGCACCCCCGTCTTCAGCCCGCAGGTCAATCCCATCGTAGTGATACTCAAAACTTGAGCGCATCGAACCATTAAGCGTTTCCGCCGACCAAGTGGCGGCATCGTTATACGCCCGCAGATAATGATCAAACCCTTGCTCTCGTTGTTCAAATGTCGGTTGCGCGACCGATCGTTCCATAAAAATACCCCCGCTCGGGAGCAAGGGGCCAACAAAACAGCACGCTCTTGCTCGAGAGACTTTTGTTGCTGTTCGGACTCACTATTTGACAGATTAGGATAATTATACTCAGGCTGTCAATAGCTTACCGTTGCGGCACAGTGTGAGAATCTCACTCACTTCCAGCAGTTGTTTGTTAAGTTCTAGTAGTGTAGCACTCAGTGCTTACGCTAGATATAGTATTAAACACAATTATTTTAGGCTGAAACTGCTCAATGCGGCCGTAAAAATAGAGTAATCTGGTTGTGGTGTATTGTCGGTGTATACGAAGAAGAGACTGTGCTTGCCGGCAATTGGGCCGTCTAAACTTACCGTATTAATGCCATCCGAAGAGCCCGTACCGACCACATCGCGAATGTAATTACCCAAATCACAGTTGAAATCCAGTCCGTTCCATTTGCCATGAACCGACTGAGCGTTTGGATCACCCTTACTAGCACGCGTAAAGCTGGCACAGTTATCGGAAACCGTACCGAGCACTACCACCTTAGCACCACTACTCTGCAGGCCTAAAAAGCGATTCACTACCATATCGGTTGGGATGGCATCGAGGTATATGTTGAGGGCACGCGTGCCTTTACCTTGGGCAGCACTCGTATTATTCCAGGTGTACTCATTGTAGGGCGTCGTAACATGGCCAGCGGCAACCCAGTCGTTAGGTAAATCAAAGCTAAAATCAGGCTCATCGAAATGCTTTGTTTTCGAAGGGCCATTAGCCACAGAAGTTACAACCGCTTTAGGCGGCTGGCTAAGCTTGGTATCGGAAGGTAAAAGATGGATACCGCCGTAGACAATCGCCGCCAGCACTGCAATCACCACAATGTAGCGTGCGTGACGCCGGCGTCGTTTGCGTGTCTGCTCACCATAGCGGTACATTGCGCTCTCTCCAATTAATCAGTTGTCTTCTTGAGCTCCGTAAGTCGTGGGATAAAACTCTGGGCAGCACCATCTAGGCCTAGCACCTTGAGCGCACCCACTAGTACATATAGGTGGTCAATCTCTTGCTGGACTTCGTGAGCTCCTTGCTCTATTTGCTTGAAAGCATGGTCGACTTTCTCGACGAGCCACTTTTCTTCACCCACGCTAACTTGGTTGGTTGCCACTTTAGCGGCTTCTGTCGGGCTTACCACTTCAAGTGAGCGCGCCGAGCGATCGCGCTTGCGTAAATGACCACGCTTAATCAGGCTGTTGACGTGCAGCGCCACGGTGGCAACTGAGGTGTAATTAAGGCCACTCATAATTTCCCGGTAGCTTGGACTATAGCCGTGCTGGCCAATAAACTGCTCTATGAACCCAAGTAGCTCTTTTTGCTTTTTAGTCGGACGAATACTTGGATCGTTTGTTTGCTTTTCGTTCATACCATAACCATTATGCCACATATGGCAAATAATTTAAGTACTCCTGCGCAGCCCATGTTTTTTGACTGGCTCAATGGCTCGTTTACCTAGGGCCGGGCAAATGATACGGCCTTTTTTCTTAAAGAATCCCTTCTCTTGCATTTCGGGATTTGTGCATTCCTCGAGGCGCTGGCAATACCAAGTCAAAATTTCCTGATTAGAAACGTGTGGATGCACTGGTACCTTAAGGGTACGTGAACGATTACCGGCCTCATCTACCAGTACTGCCGCGGCAGTAGCTACGCCAAAATTGTTAGGGATGGCTTCGATAGGCGCATCCCCGACAAGCTCCAAGGTAACGATCTCGCCATGGGCTTCCTGTGCGAGCGGACAAAGTTCGCAAAATTTAGCCATTGGCCTGCTGGTTGCGCTCCGGGAAAACCCAATACTTGTACCAAAGGTAGGACCAAACGGTAAAGAAGCCAGCTGAAATGAAGAAGCCAATGTAAGGTGTTATGCCGATGGCGCGCAGGCCAGCAATAATGAGGTAATCGAGCACGAAACCAACACTTTCGATGGTTAAGTAGCGACCAATGTGTTCGATTTCGCGAAGGTGATGCTGATCGGCGAATGCCCAGTAGCGTTGCACCGCATAGTTAGTACTCCAACCAATTGCATCGGCTAGCACTTTGGCCCACAACCAGTACCAATGGAAGCCAGAATAACAGATAGCAAATACCGCGTAACCGATCCAAAAGTATAGACTCCCGCCCGCCATGTATTTTGCAAATTGGATGATTAGTCCGTGCCAATTCCGAGGCAGCCAACGTGGGAGGGCGCTCATTGCGAAGTACTTTCTCCGGGCATCCGAGCGATCGCCATTCCAGCCAGCCCCCACCAAATGTAGCTCAGCGTATCGTCAGTCCAAGCATGAGATAAAAGATTAACGAGGCTAATGCCGATTAAGCTCGCGAAGAGCGCCAGCGCCAGTGGATCATCGCGCCGAACCCAAAGCAGGTATCCTACGATTGCATTGATGGCCAAAAATAGCAGGAGGCCGATAACTCCCGTCTCTTGGCCTATCTGCAAATAGTAATCTTCGGCAATCCTGGTTTTGTTATTGTTGTAAACGCTCGCTGGACCCGCTGTCCCCGTTCCACTACCAAGAGGCTGTTGAGCAATATCGTGCATTCCTGTTCGCAGGGCCGCAGCATGACCCTGATCGGAAGTAGTCTTAATAATCGAGTGTTTTTCGGTGTGGAAAGCGATATTTTCAAACCGAGCATTATGTCGAAAAACGAAAGCTATACTAGCGAGCAAGATTACTAAAATACCGCCGGCAATTCCCAGTAATCGCAGATAGGCAGTTCGCTGAGAACTGTCTAGTACACGCGCCGCGATTACAATGCCGACACTGAGTAGAGCGCCAATCCAGCTGCTACGCGAAAAACTAAAGAATAAAACGATTAGTGCCGCTATAAGCCCAAGGACTGTTCGCCAAGAAATTCGGGCGCGCCGCAGTAATACCGCTAGGGCAGTAATGGGAATAATGAGGTAAGCCCCCAGCGGATTAGCACCTCGGAGCGTAGAAGCTATCCGAATGTAATGCGAGTTGTGGTTAATGGTCTCATAAGGCGCAATCGTTTGGTCGCTATAACCAAAGTGACGCAGAAAATCAGTCGGTAACACTAAAATTTGCAGTAATCCAAAAATCACCACTACCACTGCCGGCCAGAGCAAGAGGCGCGGCCATTGGCCTTCCAAACGCTTAGAGCGCACCGCAATCACCCAAGCCACGATGAAGAACAGTAGGAAACGAATATTCACCACCAAGCCATAGCCCAAGGCTTTTGCGGTTACTGAATGGTGCTTATACGCAACAAGGCCCCAGATTAATTGGACCAAACAGTACACCAAGATAAGCCAGGTTAATTTGCGCGTTAAAGTCTGGGTACGCACTTTGCGGTCAAAAATTACCAAATAAAGCGCGCCGAGACCACAGACCAGCAGAAGTGCTTCATCCCAGAGGCGAAGGGTGATGTAATGGCCGAAATGGCTAGCCCCCCAAACAGTTAGAAAGGCATGAAACGGCACCAGAATAATAATCAATACGCTCAGGAAAATCACTGTCGACAGAATGCCGTATTTTAAAGCTGACGCTTTCATTGTTACAATCATTATACCGGCTATGAAGAATAATGCCTCTGTCGTTTACAGCGTGTTCCTGATTATCGGTGATTTTCTAGCGTTAGTGGCGGCTTTTGTAGTGGCCTACATCTTACGCGTTACCTTAAGTCACCGCGTTATTAGTGCCGACATACACGCCACCACTTATCTATCGAGCTTTCTAGCGCTTTTGCCTTTCTGGATTTTATTGTTTGCCCTTCTCGGACTATACAGCGCCCGCATCCATGAGCAACGCTTTAGCGAGCTGGGGCGGCTCTTTATCGGTTCTTTTATTGGTATCCTCTTCGTTATCAGCTACAGCTACCTCACTAATACGACAATCTTTCCGGCCCGCTTGGTGACCATTTATGGTTTTGGCTTGGCGTTCTTCTTTGTTCTCCTGCTTCGCACCGTTGCGCGGGGTATTCGTCGGGAGTTATTTAGTTACGGCATAGGTATCAATAACGTGCTGCTGGTGGGCGACACCAAAATCACCCATGAACTAATGCGGGCCCTAACTCCATCCAATGTCACCGGTTATCGAGTACTCGGTGTCGTCGGAGGAATTAAAAACCCACTCAAAGAAAGTGCCGACTACGCGCTATTTGCAGACTTTGAGCAGGCGGTTCGCAAGGTTGGCTCACGTTTACACACCATTATCCAAGCCGAATTGTATCGTGACAACGAGCAGAACAACTCAGTGCTTACCTACGCACAAGAGCACCACATTGCCTATCGATTTGTGCCCGGCAACAGTGAACTGCTAGTAGGCGATATACAGGTCGAACTGTTTAATTCGGTGCCCATGATTGCCGTTAACCAAACTTCTTTGATTGGCTGGGGACGGGTTGTTAAACGACTGTTTGACATAGCATTCGGCGGCATACTACTGCTCTTAGCTTCGCCCTTTATGTTGTTGATCGCCTTAGCCGTTAAGCTGTCGGATGGTGGACCAATATTTTTCCGCCAGCAACGCTTGAGTCGTTTCGATCGTAAGGTTAAGATCTTTAAGTTTCGCTCTAACCGCATGAAATACAATGGGCTTAGTCCCGAGGAAGCTTTTACCAAGATGGGTCGTCCGGAATTAATTAAAATCTACCGTGAAAATGGTGATCAACTAGAAAATGATCCGCGCATTAGCCGTGTCGGCCGTTTTTTGCGACGAAGTAGCCTCGATGAATTACCGCAGCTTATCAATGTCGTACGGGGCGATATCAGTCTAGTCGGCCCGCGAGCGTTGGTTCCCGAAGAGTTAGCGCTTTACAATCAGCGACACACCATTTTAAGCGTTAAGTCAGGCCTGACAGGTTTGGCACAGATCTCTGGAGTGCGCGATTTAAGGTTTGAGGAACGGCGCAAGCTTGACTTGTACTATGTACAAAATTGGAGTTTGTGGAATGATTTAATAATCATTGCCAAAACCGTATCGGTCGTATTGTTCCATAAAGGTACGCGTTCGTGAAAGTAGCGATTGTTTGCGATTGGCTGACCGGCATTGGGGGAGCTGAACGAGTAGTACTGGAGCTGCACCGTTTATACCCCGAAGCGCCCATTTACACTTCACAATATGATGCCAAGAAGATTGATTGGTTTACTGACGCGGATGTACGCACTGGCTGGCTGCAAAAACTTCCTAAAGGCCTTAAAAAGTTTTTACCGGTGCTACGAGCGTGGTATTTTAGCCATCTAGACCTTTCCGAATACGACCTTGTCATTTCTAGTAGCGGTGCTGAGGCCAAAGCCATCAAGACCGGACCAAAAACGATCCATATTTGCTATTGTCACTCTCCTACCCATTACTATTGGATTCGTTACGACGAATACCTTGAGCGACCCGGCTTCCCCCAAGGTTTTAACTGGTTGGCCCGCCTCGGCTTACGACTCTTGGTGGCACCGCTTAAGCGGTGGGATAAAGTTGCTGCCAGCCGACCCGATGTTATGGTTGCTAATTCGACGCACACGCAAGCGATGATAAAAAAGTATTATCATCGAGAATCTAGTATCGTATTTCCGCCCGTTGATCTGGAACACTTTAAACTAACTAGCAAGCCAGAACCCCGACATGGTTTTGTGGTAGTCGGGCGTCAGACCCCTTATAAACGCATCGACTTAGCAGTGGCCGCCTGCACTGAGCTCGGAGTTCCCTTAGTAGTGATTGGTAATGGCCCCGAGCATCGCCGTCTCGAAAAAATGGCCGGCCGCAACGTAACCTTCCTTACTAATACTACGGATGCCGATAAAGCCCGTCATTTGCAAACAGCTTTGGCCTTTATCTTTCCGACCAACGTTGAAGACTTTGGGGTCACTGGGGTGGAAGCAATGGCAGCAGGGACTCCAGTTATCGCCTACGGCAAGGGAGGACCCCTAGATTACGTAATCCCCGGAAAAACCGGTCTTCTGTTCGAAAAGCAGTCAGTAGAAAGCTTAGTAAAAACTCTTTCTGACTTTAATCCCAACCGTTTTGATAATGCCACTATCACCAAAGAAGCAGCTCGCTTTTCAGCCACTGTTTTTCGCTCATCCATGGAGTCAATTATTAAACAAGCTCTCACTAACAAACATTAGTGGTATAGTGGAGAGTAATTATGTGTGGGATTGTAGGCTACATTGGAAAACGGCAAGCAGCACCAATTGTTTTAGATGGCCTGCAAGCGCTGGAATACCGCGGTTATGACTCTGCCGGTATCGCGGGCGTTACAGATAAGGGCGGTCAACTGATAAAGCAAGTTGGACGGGTTGATAATTTACGCCAAGCCGTTAACGAAAGTCATGTAAGTACCACGCTTGCTATTGGACATACCCGTTGGGCAACGCACGGTTCGCCAAGCACGCCTAATGCTCATCCGCACACTAACACTGATCAAACTATCTTTGTCGTCCACAACGGTATCATAGAAAATTATAACGAACTTAAAGAGCAGCTACAGAAGCACGGCTATACCTTCGTTTCTGAAACTGACACCGAGGTCATACCTCACCTTATTGACTATTATTTTAAAAAGACCGGGGATTTTTCCCACGCTTTCAAGCAAGCTCTAGAAGATCTCCGAGGGGCTTATGCAATTGCCGCTATAACTACTCACGTACCAAATACCTTGTTTGCGGCACGTTTATCCAGTCCGTTAGTGGTAGGCGTGGGTGAGCATGAATATATCCTGGCCTCCGACCACACCGCCTTAATGGAGCACACCAAAAAGGTAATATTCCTAGACGATTATGACGTGGCGACTATTACAACCGATAACTGTGAGGTACATAACCTTAAACATGGGCGACCCATTGAGCACAAGGCAGAGCTACTAGACTTCGACAATGAACAAGCGGCGTTGGGCGATTACCCGCATTTTATGCTCAAAGAAATTTATGAAGCCCCCGCAACTATCCGTTCAGCTATCTTAGGACGAGCCCAGATTGACACGGGTATCGTCAAGCTCGGTGGCCTAGATGATGTCGTACAGCAATTAAAGTATATTGACCGTATCGTAATTGTGGCTTGCGGCACCTCTTATTACGCCGGACTTCTGGGTGAATATTTGATTGAGGACTTGGCCGGCATACCGGTCGAGGTTCAGTTGGCCAGCGAATTTAAGTATCGTAACGAGCCGTTTTCTCGTAGCACAGCTCTTTTGGCAATCTCTCAGTCAGGCGAAACCGCCGACACCATTGCCGCCTTAAAAAAGGTGGAAGACTACGGTGTATTACGATTAGGTATTGTTAACACCGTGGGTAGCACCATTGCTCGTATGACCGATGCCGGAGTGTACTGTCACGCTGGACCAGAGCAAGCAGTAGCCAGCACGAAAGCATTCATCGCTCAGGTAACCGTGCTTAGCCTAATCGCCCTCCACTTAAGCAACGGGCGGTCACCGCTATTCAAGCCCCTCTTGCAAGAGCTTGATGCATTACCAGCCAAAGCCGAACAAGTGCTCATGCAAGCAGACCATATAAAAGCAGTAGCCGAAAAGTACGTTCACGCCCGCGATTTCTTATTTATTGGCCGACATTATGCTTTTCCCGGTGCACTCGAAGGAGCTCTGAAACTTAAAGAAACTTCCTACATTCATGCCGAAGGCTACGCTGCCGGCGAGATGAAACACGGACCACTTGCCATGATTGATGAACACTTCCCCACCTTTGCTATTGCCACGGATTCTCCGCTGCTAGAAAAAACGTATTCCAATATTGAAGAGATTCGGGCTCGTAAAGGTAAGGTTGTCGCTATTGTTACTGAAAACAACAGCCATATTTGGAATATTGCGGATGATGCCATCCACATTCCCGATACCCTAGAACAAACCCAACCAATCCTTAGTGCCATCGCTATGCAGTTGTTCGCCTACTATGTAGCCGTCGCTCGCGGCTTCAACGTTGACCGACCACGCAACCTGGCTAAATCAGTAACGGTTGAATAATTTAGCGCTTTTTAACTAGCACTTGGGTCCACGGTAATGGCTTATTCGTCGCTACAACCGGTCCAAAGTGCTTTTCAATAAATCGTTTGAGCATAATACTGCTCCAGTGATTCAAGTGGCCAGGCGTATTACCAAAGTGTGCCAAGTACTTGCCACGAGCCATATTGAGGCTGCACCATAGTGGTTCGCGGGGTACGCCCAAGATAAGATAGCCGTCGTCTTTAAGTACCCGATAGATTTCAGCCAAAGCCTTATCAGGATAATCGAGGTGCTCTAAAACTTCTAGCAGAAATACGACATCGAAGGTTTTATCTTTATGACTAAGCTCGTAAATACTTTCTTGGATAACTTTTACGCTTGGGTTTTTGGCTTGAGCAAGCGGCACCAGGGCATCGACATATTCAGAAGCTTGTAACTCAATTCCAGCTGGTAAAAATTTGCGTAGCCGCTCGGTTGAAAAACCTTCACCACAGCCAAGCTCGATGGCTTTGCCCTGCTGCAGGCCAGTTTGGGCAAATAGCTGGCTTACCGATTTAAAATAGTTATCGAGCAGTTTGCCGCCAACCTTACCACTACCTTCTTCAGTATATTTATGACCAAAATCTTCCTGCTCAGGGGTTGCTTTTAGGTTTTGCGGATCAATTGGTTTATTAGACAAATCAGGCTCCTTATTTTATCTAGACTCAACCTATATCATACCGTATTTCACGAAAGAGGCTGCAGTGGCCACAATCAGACGGTCATGGAGCTCGGCCTGTTATACTTGAAGGTATGCAGACAATCTTAGTGACCGGGGGTGCTGGCTTCATCGGCTCGCATACCATAGTTGAGTTAGTACAGGCTGGCTATCGACCAGTCATCATTGATAACTTCAGCAATTCTGAAAAATTCGTTTTAGAGCACCTAGAAAAATTATTGGGTAAACCAGTCGTGTGCTACGAGCAAGATTACCGTGATATTCCAGCACTTAAAAAAGTTATTAAAGAAGAAAACGTCAGTGGCATTATTCATTTTGCAGCTTTCAAAGCCGTTGCCGAATCAGTTGCCGAGCCTCTAAAATATTACGACAATAACGTTGCTGGCTTTGTGCAGCTGCTTAAAGTAGTCGTGGAGACTGGCTTATCGTCATTCGTGTTTTCTTCGAGTGCTGCGGTATACGGCAATCCGCCGACCGATGTTGTTACTGAGGATACCGTATGCAATCCTACTTCGCCTTACGGTTGGAGTAAGTACATGAACGAAATAATTTTACGCGACACCTGTGCCGCCACTACCTCGCTGCACGGCATCGCACTACGTTACTTCAATGTAGTTGGTTCGCACGAGTCAAACTTAATTGGCGAGTTACCAAAAGGTAAACCACAGAACTTACTACCAATCATCGTGCAAGCAACCTCAGGGCAAATCCCACCGCTTACTGTCTATGGCACCGACTATAACACTCCCGATGGGACTTGTTTGCGAGACTACATTCACGTGGTCGATCTTGCTAAGGCCCACGTAGCTGCGCTACAAAAGATTATGCGCAACAAAGACGATTCGAATTACGGAGTCTACAACGTCGGCACCGGTAAGCCAACAAGCGTTCTAGAACTTATTAAAGCCTTTGAACGTATCAATAAGGTAAAAGTCCCGCACCAGTTGGGAGACCGACGGCCAGGTGATCCTGAAGCCTACTACGCAATAACGAAGAAAGCCGAATCCGAACTGGGTTGGAAGGCTACTAAAACTGTTGATGACGCCGTCCGTGACGCCTGGCGCTGGCATGAATCCCTGGCCAACACTAAATAGTACTGGCCTTCCCGTATCTTTATACCGTGTACAAGATCGCTTCTAGGGCGAGAGCGGTATCCTGCCAATGGGAAACCTCTAAACAGTCGATGCCCATTGCTTTGACCGGATAGTCATTGCCGCCTTCTTGAAGTTTGTCGCCCATGAACAAAATATCATCTTTGCTGATTTCCAAAGCAGCCATCAGTTTGTGCATACCATAGGCTTTATCGATACCTAACTTTGTCACATCAATTGAAGTAATACCTCCAATTTTGACCTCGAATTCTGGTATAAGTGGCGCGATGTATTCTCGTACGGCCCTTTTCTTGGAATCATCAGGATCCCAAGCCTCTTTGCGACGCACCCCTTCCTCGCCCAGTACATCCACAATATCCTGCCCGAATACTGAATAAGTGACCTGGCTGCCCCGATCTTCAACGTATTCACCCCACACTTCTTTTTCTCGGTACTTGAGATCGTCAAAACCTTTGTTAAGCGCGGCGGTTATTTTCTTTTTTTCTTCTGCCGTAAAGTCTTCGGCGTAGACTTTTTGCCAATGAGCAGAAGCTACATCATACACATAGTAGCGGGTGCCGCAAGTGGGCATAAGGTGGAGCCGGCGCAATTCGGTAGGTCCGGCTTTTAAATTACCGAGAATCTGTTTTTCGAACTGCTCGAATTTACCGCCCGAAATTATACATACGTCAAACTTTTGCAATAACTGGCCTAAGGTTTCGGCAATACGATCGGGAAGGGGTGATTTGCTAGGTGCTAGCGTTCCATCAAGGTCAAAGGCAATTACTTTTTTCATGCTACTTTTCCTTTTCTTTATTAAATCGTTTGCTGATTTCACCCACCATTTGGGACAAATCTTTACGGACGATTAAAATGCCGGCCGGACTATTAACAACGACGCAATTATCCAAACCGATAACAGCGAGTGGCTTGCCTTCAAGGTTCTGTACCATCGTATTGCTAACTTCATCGAGCTGCACATTACCTTCGGTATGGTTGCCGTCAATATCGCTACCGACCACTTTGGCTAAATCGGCAAACGAGCCTAAATCCATCCAGTCAAATGAGGCCGGCACAACTAAAAGGTCTTCGACTTTTTCTATCAAAGCGTAATCGATAGATATGGGCTCTAGGCCTAAATAGACATCACGGTAGGCATCATCCGAGCTTTCCAATAGCTTCTGATAGCTAGCGTATAGTTCCGGAGCATAGGTATGCATAGCCTCTTCAAAGGTGCTTACCGAGCCTACAAAGTAACCGCTATTCCACAAGTATTCGCCACTACGAACGTACTTTAAAGCAGTAGTGTAATCGGGCTTTTCTTTGAAAGCATCAACCTTAAAGATAAACCGCTCTTCATCTAATAAACCATCCTTTTTAATGTATCCGAAACCGGTGGCCGGATAGTATGGCTCCACCCCAACGAGGACTATTTTTCTTTCTTGTTTAGCAGTAGCTGAGGCAATCCTAAAGGTATGGGTAAATCCGCGAATATCACGAATGAAGTGATCGGCCGTCAGCATAGCCACCTCTTCGTCACTGCCGTGTCGCTGCCGAATAAGTGCCAAAGCGGCAATGATACAACTTGCCGTACCACGACGAGCCGGCTCTGCAATAAAAGATTCAGCCGGTAGCTCCGGCAACTGCTCCTTAACGTGGTGTATGTGTCCCGTTTCTGAAACAACATAAATGGTATCGGCTATGTTTTTAGCCCGGCGATAGGTGTTTTGTAGGAGCGATGCATCGTCACCGGCCATACTCAATAGATGCTTCGGATAATCAGGAGTCGAAAGCGGCCACAGTCGAGTTCCCGACCCTCCAGCAATAATCACAATAATCATCCTTTTTATGATAGCAGACAGTTGCTCAGATTCATTTTGGCTCTAGTGCAGGGGGTTAGAACTGTTGATCAATAATCATGGAAAAGGCGGCCGAGCGGACTGAGTTAATTATGCTGGATGCATAAGTCTCAAGTCTGCCCGACCGCCATTATGTCCTTAGTATTCCTACTAACCTACTCTGGCTAAAACACTGTTCCAGTGTCCCAGTACCACACACTGCTGTAAGCAAAACTGCTAGAGCCATCCGAAAGCAGTGGTACCACGTTTATACCCGATGAACCACGTGACGTTATATTAACAATGTCGTCACCGTTCCCCCCGTCGTAGTTGCCAACTAGGAATTGGTAATTACCGAAAGTTAGTCCGGTATCGTAGTACCATAGGCCTCCGGCATTGAACGACGAACCATCCGAAAGCAGTGGTACGATATTTATACCACTCACCCCTCGTGATGTCACATCCAGTAAATCTGCTTTGTTGTCGTTATTGAAATCACCCACATAAATCTGAGAGTTGGCGAAATCAGTCCCGGTATCGTAGTACCATAGACCTCCGTAGGTAAATGCGTTCGAACCGTTGGAAAGCAGTGGTACGACATTTATACCCAATGAACCACGTGACGTTACATCCGCGATGTCATCATATCCATCATGATTGAAGTCACCAACCAGGAACTTATAGTTTCCAAATGTTAGTCCGGTATCGTAGTACCATAGGCCTCCGGCATTGAACGACGAACCATCCGAAAGTAAAGGCACAAGGTTAATGCCAGTTCCGCTACGTGGAGTGACGAGTAATAGATCCGTCTTACCGGTACCGTCGAAGTCGCCAGCATAAACTTGAAAATTGGCGAAATCAGTCCCGGTATCGTAGTACCATAGGCCTCCGTAGGTAAATGATGTACCGCTGGATAGCAATGGTACTATATTGATCCCACTAGAGCCCCGGGACGTAATGATGGCTAGATCTGTCCTGCCATCTCCATTGAAGTCCCCGGGAACAACCATGAACTGACCAATTGCAAGACCCGGGTCGCTGTACCAAATACCTCCGTAACCGAAAGTACTCGTCCCGTCCGACAAAAGTGGTACAACATTAATTCCTGTAGGCCCCATGGGTGTGATGTTGACCACATCTGCCAGCCCGTCACCGTCGAAGTCTCCCTCAAGGCGTAGCGAAGAAGAAGGTCCAGTGTAGGTGGCGGCGGGATGTACCCCGAAGTCGATGAACTCAGTAAAGCCCATCGATTTAGCGGTACCAGTTCGAGTGTCCCCCGTCCCATCACCATGCTCGTTGTACTCCGAGACAGTGATAGTGCCGTCGTTATTTACCGACTCAACGAACGCGACATGGCCAGGAGTGCCTGACTCGACAGCAGCATCCCACGCAGCTGGCGCATTAGAACGCTCATTGGCAGGAGCAGCGTTGTACCAATTACCACCATTGCCCCAGCCGTGCGGAACGGTGACACCTATAGTGCCCTCCTTCCAGGCCACATAGTCAGTGCAGTTGCGGTACGTATAGCCACGACTTGAGTACTCCGATGGATCGTCATAGTTTGTCGTGTGGGTCGGACCCCAGTCGTAGTTTGCACAACTACCCGTTACATTGTACGGAGAGTGCTCACAGGGCATCGATGAATCGGGATAACCGAGAGTATCGGCCCTGGCTTGAGTTGGATACGCTAAACACATTACCAATGTGCTGGCGATAAGACACAAAACAACTAGCAGCACACGAGTTGTAACTCGGGTGCATCGAATAGCAAACAAAGTCAATCCTCTTTCTGGATGAAGTGTGCTTGGGTTGTTAAGGTTCTGGGTTTCTACCTCCCAATCCTTTTGTGTGTTAGCTAAGGACAACTATTTATATCACAGCTGCTGTCTTAATATATTAAATCATCACATGGGATTGCGGTGTGGTCTATTAGATGGTAAACTGCTTATGTAAGAATTAAAATAAACATATGCCCCGGAATGTAAAAGCTCGGTCGAAAAAACGCCGGCAGTTATTGCCTCCCCTCGCGCTGGTGCTCGTAGTGCTTTTGATTGTTGGTGCAGTGGTACTTATTCATCATCATCGACATCAGGTAGCCACCAAGCAAACCGCTACCTCCACAAGCTCGGTCAAACCACAAAATACCGTTGATTATTCCCCTGCCACCCCAAGCGATAACGCCAACAACGAAGGTCGTAAAGATAGCACAAGCGACACACAAACCCTCACCCAAAGCACTCCTTCTAATTCCGCTCCAACAGATACAGTGGATGTGACTATCACTAATGCTAAGGCTGAGAATGATTCAAGTGGTAATAAGGTAGTTCATGTAGGAAACATTGTCAGCGGCGTGACTAGCGGCAGCTGCACTTTAACCGCAACTAAAGCCGGCCAAACGACCATCACCAACAACTCCAGCGTGCAACTCGACGGTAACAGTTACGATTGTGGCGCCTTTAACATCCCTGCTAGCAGTTTTCCCTCCTCTGGAACTTGGAACCTCAAGCTCAATGTAACCAGTGGTAGCCAAAGCGGCTACGGGCTAAGCACGGTGACTCTTTAAAATGAGGCGTTTCCGATTATCAGCCTCGTTTTTAAGTAAAGTACTCGCTATCGCACTACTCTTTAGCGTAGTGGGCACCATGTTTGAGGGCAACGCACCGGTAAGCGCGCTCTCTGGTAGTGATTTCCATGCTGGACATATCATTGATGACACTATTTTCACTAACAGCTCGGCAATGTCGGTCGGTCAGATCCAAAACTTCTTAAACTCCAAGGTACCGACCTGTGACACGAACGGCACAATTTCTAAATCGTACTATTACAATGCCAGCACTGGCCGAATAAACAATAGCGCCGATACCTGGGTAACTACCTCACGAGCTGTCTATGGACAACGTTATGATGCCGCCAACAACACCACCAAGGCGGCTGCACCATACGTATGTCTTAAAGATTACGTCGAGAACCCTACCACCCTTGCCAATAACTTACAAAATCCTGGCGCTTCAGTTCCCGGTGGCCAAAGCGCCGCCCAAATTATCTATAACGAAGCTCAAGCCTACCAGATTAACCCGCAAGTACTGATTGTTACCCTGCAAAAAGAGCAGGGTTTAGTAACCGATGACTGGCCTTGGACCAATGAATATCAGATAGCTATGGGCTATGGTTGTCCGGATACTGCACCCTGTGATTCTCAGTATTATGGTTTTGCCAACCAAGTCTTTAATGCCGCCAGACAGTTTCGACGTTACTTCAACAACCCTACTAACTATAACTACACAGTGGGAAATGACACCATTTTGTACAATCCTGACTCCAGCTGTGGCAGTTCAGTAGTTAATATCCAAAACCAAGCAACTGCTGATTTATACGATTATACCCCGTACCAACCTAACGCCGGTGCCCTAGCGGGAGTTAGTGACAGTAGCCCGGGCGGCACGGCGACCTGTGGTGCTTACGGCAATCGCAATTTCTGGTGGTATTTCAATACTTGGTTTGGTACCTCTATCGCGCCTAGTTACTCTTGGCAAATCCTCAATACGACCTACAATACCGGCAGTAACACGGTAGGACTCGGGCAATCAGCGACAGTAACGGTCTATGCCGAGAACACCGGTACGGCTACCTGGTATAACGGCGGAGCTAATCCAGTCCGGCTGGGTTTATGGGACAGTACGAGCAGTCCACTCTATACCTCAGGTTGGTTTGCTTCTAATCGTCCGGCAAATATGACGCAAAGTCAGGTGTCACCAGGTGGTACCGCCACCTTCACCTTCCCTATAAACACCAATGCAGTGGGCACCTTTATACCGAAACTTAATTTAGTTGTCGAAAATAGCCAATGGTTACCGTGGCCCGGTTTTAGTCCTACCATCAACATTGTTAATGGTTACTCTTGGAGCGTTCAAAACGTTATTTACTCTAGTGGGGGCGGCATACTTGAACCCGGTGGAACCCAGCACATAACCGTCAAGGCGCTTAACACGGGCTCGGTCACCTGGAGTCAATCCAGCGGACCGAAAATAGAGTTAGGCGAATGGGGTTCAAGCGGAGCAAGCCCCGTCAACAATAACTGGATCAGCCCTAATAGAGCGGCCACGATGGACGAGGCATCAGTAGCACCCGGAAACGTAGGGACGTTTGAGTTTGATGTTCGAGTACCCGGCATGGGCAACTACTACGATCGGCTTAACCTGGTAGCCGAGGGCTTAACTTGGTTTAATGACGCCGGTCTAACCCTGTACTTACGCGGTGGCGTAGACACTTGGCAACCACTATGGTCAGCCTATAGCCTAGGCGGTAATGCCAATATAGCTCGCGGAACCAGCTTCTACGTTACCGTAAAGGCAAAGAATACAGGCGACCTGACTTGGACTAATGGCACGACCGGCCTACCACCAATTCGGTTGGCAACCGCCAACCCTATTAATCGCGGAAGCATCCTATACGATTCCAGTTGGCTAAATTCCGCTCGACCCGTGGCCCTGCTTGAATCTTCGGTAGCTCCTGGTCAGCAAGGTACTTTTGTCTTCAAGGTTACCGTCCCAAACAACGCACCCCTGGGACCATACAATGAATATTTCTCACTGGTCGCAGAGGGTGAGCAATGGTTCAATAACCCCAACTTTTCGATCTACGTTAACGTTACGCCTTAGTAATCAGTAACTAGCTAACCAGTTTTGTAAGTTCTGCCGCAATTGTGCATCAACTGGTAACGGGTAGGTAGGAGGATGGGTAGCCTCATTAGAAAAAATTTGCTGCAACTGTTTTGTGCTCTGAATTTTTGCGAGCTTATGGCTAACGACATCATAGTACCAGATTGTACGTATTGGCACTAAGTTCTTGACATTATGCATAGCTTCCAACTGGTCACCTCTGATCTCTAGCTCACCGCGCGTGATTCGCCCTGGCGACAGTGATATTCCACGGATACTGATGACCCGGCTCTCCAGTTCTAACGAATTTTCCCAGTCAAGGACTTCATCACTATATACTGTTTCATTATCAAAGTTTTTATCGGTGTAGGTTGGCACATTCGCTAATACATACATCCCCGGTTGGTTAACCGCATTAATTTGCTTAATAGCTGCTGCTTGTATTTGTCGACGCTCCGTATTGCCAGCAATATAGTTATCGCGTTGCACTACAAAACTGCCAAGATAAGCAAGAAAGCACAGTACGCCAATAATTGATAAGCTCAGGCGACGTGAAAAATAGTTATACCATAACCAGGCCGCTACTAGCGCAACTAGTATTGAACCTGATACCAATCCTCGATTATTGTAACCAACCATGGTAGGAGGTGCATTAGCAATAAAGTGCATAGCAGTAATGCCTATGGCTATTACGACAATTACCAACCAGAAAATATATTTTCTTTTTTTGACTGCTAATCTGGCGCTTGGTCGTATAGTAAATCGGCCAAATTTCACCATACTTATTCCTGCAATAGCCGCTAAAGCAACCGCAGAAGCAGCGGTCCAAATGCCTGAGGAGCGTAATCGTACCAGGCCACGAAGGCTTAAATCGGCTACGCCAATCGTCAAAATGTAAAGAGTATTAGTAACAACCCTCAGACCGAAGTTAAATAGATTGTGCGTATCTTGAATACGTACTTTTGAAATATATTTATAAAAATGCAGGACTATAAGATCTTGGTACAGACCAATGACTATTAATATGACAATGATGGGCAGGATATAGCGTAAGGCATATCGCTTCCAGTAAGTAAAAGTCGGTAAAGGATTTGGATCGACTAGCAATGGCCATAGGGCGGATACCGCAAATAACGGCGTGCTGGACTCGTAAAATAATAAGGAGAAAAATATAAAGCCATAGCACAGCCACCAATGGCGTTGTTTTTGGCTCACTAAATACTTATCTAGAAAATAGAACGACGTTGCCCACAATAAAAAGGTGAATGAACCAATCGCCTGCATAGCCGGTGAGAATATAGTTGTCGTTGATATACTTGGTATGGCCGCCACAAACAAGAAGGGAACTGCCAGGTTAAGTCCGAAGCGTTTCTTGAGAACAGTGAAAGCCAGCAACGCACCACCCGTCCATTCCAGTACATCGGCTATGATGTAACCAGGTGCCCAGGCATGAAAAACATTAGAATCTATAGAGTAATATAATGATGCAAGCGGCCTATCGGGATAGTTTGGCCAATAGCAACTAAACGAATGGAAGAGTCCTGGGCAGGCTTTACTAAGCCCAGCAGCGCTCCAATCGTCATACTGAAAACCACCTTTGAGTACGAATGGCACATACAGCACCAGTGCGAACACCGCAAAAATGATGAGTACGCGTTTGGTTGGACTATCGAACCAGCCCGGTCGAACAGGAGACGACTGAGTGGTACGCGAACGTGTAGTTGCCGATGACTTTTTGGCTGGTTGGTTCTGGAGCTTGGTAAACATTACTCGCCGCAGCGCGAAGCTCCAAACCGTCACCACAGCAATGGCGATAGCTTCAGCCAATAGATAGTACAGGTGCAACTTTGAGGCACAGATCCAGAGCACCGTTTCGTTAATCCCCAGGCCACCCACGCCTACCAGTGTAAAGAGTAGAAATTCCATCTTAAAACGGTTACTGCGTTCAAAGATCCACCACACGCTCAGCACGTAATTAATAATCGTAGCGATAATAAAAGCGATAAGTTCGGAAAGTAGATAGTGAATATTAAATAAAGACGTACATACAAATAGTACGGCCAGGTTTACGACCGCAGAAAAGCCACCAACAAATAGGTAGCGGAAAAATTGGATGTGAGCGCTTTTAGTTTTGGCCAAGAAAACCTTAACGAACAAGCCTTTTAGATCGGGAGCGTCAAAGTATTTTAAGATTGCTTGGTACATGGTCTTACGATACCCACTTGAGTAATCGGATAATACCCATTTTGGCACCTTGCTTATGGGCCGAGACACCGGTACGGCTACGGATATTAGTGAGGTTATCGTGGTAGTATTTGTACGCCTTGTAGAGCATTTCTTGATTAGTCAGCGTAGGCTTCCATTTAAGTTCATGCTTGATTTTGCTGGTATCAAATACGAAGCTTTCGGCGATCATCTTATACTGGTACGGACCAAGTGGCGAAAGTTTTAAGGCATAGGCAGCTTGCATGGCTGGTATGGCAATCCCCCGAGGAAAATTAGCAACGCGTGCCTTGGTGCCGGATTTCTTAATGACGTATTCATAAGCCTCACCGAACGTCGGAACATTATCCGAGCCAATATTAAAGACTTGCGTCTTGTTGTAGTCGAGCGCCCGTAGAAAAGCGTTGAGCAGATCTTGGGCGTAAATAAATTGATAGCGGTTTTTGCCGCCTCCCACTACCCAGACCTTGCGACCTTCGTCCATAAACTCAAACAGAATCGCTAGCAATCCAAGCCGGCCAGCATCAATGATGGTCGGACACCGAAAAATAACCGCCTTAAAGTCTTTCTTATATTTATCGTCAAGCAAAATCTTTTCGCCTTCCAACTTGGACTGACCGTAAATCTCAACTGGCTTAGGGGCATCGTCTTCACGCACAGGCCGATCAAAGCTTTCACCCCATAGACAGTTCGATGATGTAAAGACAATCTTTTTGATCTTGTACTTGCGAGCTAGTTCAGCTACGTTACGGGTACCGTCGACATTGCTGGTCCACAAAAAGTTTTTGTCTTTGACGGCGTGCGCCAAAATAGCCGCAACGTGGAAAATAGCATCGAATTTGTGCTTTTTAGCTAAGCGCTCCAGCGTTTTCATATCGCGAATGTCGCCCTGAACCACAGTCAAATTAGGGTGAGTCGATAAGTCCTGTTCGAGATCAATCGAGACAACGGTAAAGCCTTGCTCTAGTAGTTCTTTTTTGAGCAGTTCGCCAAAAAAACCGGCACCGCCCGTTAGAAGAATTGTGCCCCGTCTCTTACTCATTATCACCATTATAGACATAACGTTAAGGGTTTTCCAAGCTTACTATGTTCGCCTCTTCGGACGCTCTGTTATACTAAGCTGCAGACCGATAGGCGGTACGATTTTAAGGTATATAAAGGAGGGTTACGACACAATGGCTAAAGCAAAGCCAAAGCTGCCGAGTGGGACAGCAATCATCATCGGTGCTGGTCCAGCTGGCTTAACGGCTGCCTACGAATTACTACATAACACCAAAATTAAGCCATTAGTATTTGAAGCCTCTGACGAAATTGGCGGTATTTCTAAAACCGTTAAATATAAAGGCAACCGTATTGATATTGGTGGTCACCGTTTCTTCAGCAAGTCCGACACGGTCATGGAGTGGTGGCACAACATCTTACCTATCGAAAAGACTGAAGCTAGTAAATCCTTTACCTTAAAGTACCAGGGCAAAACACGCGAAATGGCCGGGGGTGATGGTGCCGATCCTAGAAAAACCGATGACGTTATGCTGGTACGAAGCCGTTTAAGTCGCATTTTTTATGGCGGTAAATTTTATAATTATCCGGTAACCTTGGAAGCTTCTACCATTAAGAACTTAGGGCCTGCTCGGATGGCAAAAATGGGGGCTAGTTATGTCAAAGCTCGCCTACGCCCGCTACCCGAAAAATCACTAGAAGAGTTCTATGTTAACCGTTTCGGCCGCGAGCTCTACAACACCTTTTTCCGTGATTACACCGAAAAAGTGTGGGGTGTGCCGGTGGCTGAAATCGCTCCGGATTGGGGAGCACAACGTGTGAAAGGTCTTTCTGTAAGCAAGGCCGTGACTCACGCAGTTAAAAAGCAGTTCCAGAAAAAGCCTGCCAAAGACATTACTCAAAAGGGAACTGAAACCAGTTTGATTGAGTACTTCCTCTATCCTAAACTAGGCCCTGGCCATATGTGGGAAACCGTTGCCAAGATCGTGCAAAAGAAGGGTGGCGAAGTTAACAAGAACAAAATAATCACCAAAATCCATGCCGAAAAAGGCAAGATTGTTGCCGTTGATGTTTTAGATACCAAAACCAACAAAACCACTAAAGTAAAAGGTGATTACTTCTTTTCTACCATGCCAGTAAAAGAGTTAGTAGCCGCTTTTGATGGTGTCAAACCATCCAAAAAAGTCCGCGAGGTAGCTGATGGTTTACCGTATCGGGACTTTATTACGGTTGGCTTGCTCATGAAAAAGCTTAAAATTACCAACGAAACCGAACGCAAAACCAAGAATAATGTCGTCCCCGATAACTGGATATACATTCAGGAGCCCGGCGTCAAAGTTGGCCGTTTGCAAGTGTTTAATAACTGGAGCCCCTACCTCGTTAAGGATGACAAAAACGTTTGGGTAGGCATGGAATACTTCGTGAACGAAGGTGATTACCTTTGGAATATGCCCGACAAAGAAATGGCCGCTTTTGGCATTGATGAGCTAGCCAGCATTAACATCATCGATAAAAAAGATGTTTTAGATAGCACGGTCATTCGCATCAAGAAAACTTACCCGGCATACTTTGGTACTTACGCCCGATTTAACGAAATTCGTGACTTTACTGACCAATTTGAAAACCTCTACTTGCTAGGTCGTAATGGTCAGCACCGTTACAACAACCAAGATCATTCAATGCTGACGGCAATCGAAGCGGTACATAATATTATTACCGGCCGCACAGACAAAGATAACGTCTGGAACGTCAATGCCGAAAAAGAATACCACGAAACCAAGTAGGTTCAATTCTGCTGCCTTTCGCCGCTTGCTTGCCATAGACCGGCAGTGGTGGTTCAGCCTGCTGCTGGTTTTAGTAGTGACACTGTATAACTTTGTCCGTTTGGCCCATCGGCTCAGTTATAACAGTGATGACATTGCACTCCAGAACATTGTTGCTAGCTGGCAAGAACACGGCTTTGCCCTGACCTGGGCCGGAATTGATAATTTTATTATTAAAATCCCGCTCTACTTTTTGGCTAACAATTTTATTGGTAATCCAGTAACACGTACTGATGTAGTCTCAGGGTTATTAGTGGTGCCCACGATAGTACTTTTTAGTTTTTGGGTCATTCGGATTTTCCGACCGCGCCAATTCTGGCTTACTAGCCTCGCCCTACTCTTTTTAGCATCAAATGGAATGGTGCTGTACCTTATGCACAATCCAAATGTTCGCAACATTGAAGTTGCCGTAGGTTTTTGGCTAGTTAGTGCTACGGTGCTGCTGAGCAGAAGGACGTTGAATCGCCGCAATTACCTATTCCTTGCCGTGTTACTTCTCGTTAATGGTGTCTTTTTGTATAACGATCCCCTATTTTTGTATATGCTTTTCGTGCCACTGGGCTTGTTCTTTTTCTTAGAGTGGCTCCGGCCGGCAACGGATCACCGGGCGGCGCGCCTAGGGCTTATAGTTGTTATCGGATCAATTGTAGTTAGTAAAATTGCAACAGTAATTCTAGCTAAGATTGGCTTCGTAGTGTACTCGGGTGGTCCTCCCACTTTCGTGGCTTTGAACGATCTTGGCTCACGTTTACTGATTGTTATTAACGATTACTTAACGCTCTTTAAGGCCAACTTTTTTGGCCGGCTCATGTTTCAAGTCGGGACAGTACGGGCTTTAGCCAGCGCCCTGATGGCAGTGCTCGTAGCAGGGCTTGCTGGCAAGAATCTCGTAGCCTACTATCGCCAGGAACCGAGCAATCATCGAGATACGATAGTAGCTATTTGTTCGCTTGGCTTAATCACCAACCTGATCGTTTTCTTATTTACTGACGCCACCTTTGCTGCCGATACTCGATACCTAATCTTAGTGCCGTTTTTTGCTATTCCTGTTTTGCTTGATTACCTATTACGACTGGGTCCCGCCCGTAACTTACGTCTTTGCTTACTGATAGTTCTGGCAGTGGTAGTGGCCGGTAATTTATTAGTAAAGAGTCCCGTGCCACTAGATGGTACTGGAAGGCCAGACGTTACTCGTACGGGCCTCATCGAAGCACTAACTGCCCACCATTACCACAAAGGTTACGCACCCTACTGGGACAGCAATGTAACTTCTTACTTTAGTGACCGAAAGCTTGATGTCACACCGATCGTCTGCACTCCCCAGGCGGAGCTTGGCACCTACTATTGGCTATTAAGCGCTGGTGATCTACGCGCCACTGCCAATCAATCGTTTTTGGTGTACGACTCACAAGACTCAGTCTACCAAGGCTGCTCATTGGCTGCTATCAAGCACCAGTTCGGCCAACCAGTGCGTACTACGCCCGTGAATGGTTCTTCGTCCGAATCAGTCCTACTGTTCAATTACGATATTCGCACCAAGTTCACACGCACCATCCCCATAGCAATTGAAAAGTACGGTAGTTAAACTAGCGCCTAGTTTTTGCTATACTATAGTGACATGGACAAAAACGCCAAGATATATATTGCTGGGCATAAAGGATTGGTGGGAAGCGCCATTTGGCGTTGTCTAGAAGCTCAAGGCTATACTAATTTACTAGGGAAAACTTCAGCAGAGCTTGATTTGACCGATCATGTAGCTACCGAAGCCTTTTTTGAAGCTGAAAAACCAGAGTACGTATTTTTAGCAGCCGCCAAAGTTGGTGGCATCATGGCCAACAATACCTATCGAGCAGACTTTATTTATCAAAACTTGCTGATCCAAAATAACGTTATCGGTGCCAGTTGGAAAAACGGCGTTAAGAAACTACTCTTTTTGGGGAGTAGCTGTATTTACCCCAAAAATGCACCACAACCAATGACCGAAGAGAGTTTGTTGACCAGCGATTTGGAGTACACCAACGAACCTTACGCAATCGCTAAAATCGCCGGTATTAAATTAATTGAAAGCCTCAATATCCAATACGGCACTAACTATCTGGCTGTGCAGCCGACAAACTTATATGGCGTTAACGATAACTTTGACCTTGAGAAATCGCACGTTATGCCAGCGCTCATACGTAAAGTCTTCCTATGCAAGATGATTGAAGATGGCGACTTCACAGGAGCCGCCAAGAACTTAGGCGTTACCTTTGAGTCAGAAGATCAGATTCTGGAGTTAGTTGCCAAATACGGCATAAGCCGTGATGAGGGCAAGGTAACATTAGGCGTCTGGGGTTCCGGTAAACCATATCGTGAATTCTTACACGTCGACGATATGGCCGAAGCAAGCGTTTATGTTATGGATCGCGTTAACTTCGCCGATCTAGCCAATGGCATGACTGAAATCAAAAATACCCAAATTAATATTGGTACCGGCAGCGACATTACGATTCGTGATTTAGCATTTATGATCAAAGATGTCATCGGTTTTAAGGGCGAGATTGCCTTTGATACCAGCAAGCCCGATGGCACGCCGCGTAAATTGCTGAGCGTAGATCGTATAAACAAGCTGGGCTGGAAGCACAAAATTGATTTGCCCGTCGGCCTTAAAATGACCATAGACTGGTACCAACAGAACGAATTGAATGCGTAGTATCGATACTCACATCTCCATCACCGCTAGCAAGCGAAATAGTGTCGACTTTCGTGAGCTTTGGCTGTACCGCGAACTATTTTATTTTTTTGCCTGGCGTGACATTAAAGTTCGCTACAAACAAACAGCACTAGGGGCTGGTTGGGCAATCCTACAACCGTTTTTGGCAACCGGTGTTTTTACACTCTTTTTCAACCGCGTGGCCGGCATTTCGTCGGGCAATGCTCACGTGCCGTATGCTCTATTCGCTTATTTGGGATTAATGTTCTGGAACTGCTTCTCGACGTCATTGAATACGGTCTCTAACTCGCTATTAGCCAGCTCGGGTGTGCTGACAAAGATTTACTTTCCACGGTTGATCCCATGTTTGTCAGCCGCCGCCTTGAGTGTCGTTGACCTCTTTTTTGCTTCGCTTATCTTCTTTTTGATGCTGGGTATATATCGCGTCGAGCCCGGACTCGAAGGATTTCTGCTCTTCATTCCCTGCCTAGCTCTCATCGTCTTTGCCGCACTTGGCGTTGGTATATTCTTTGCTGCCCTTAATGTTAAATACCGTGATGTTCGCTCGGCATTGCCCTTCATTACCCAGATTCTATTGTTTATGACACCGGTTATCTACCCACTGTCGTACGTACCTCACCGTTTCCAAATCTTTGTCTATATCAATCCAGCCGCCGGAGCAATTAGCACTATTAGGGCGGGCTTTTTCCATAGTTCCATTAACTGGACGGGCAATCTTATATCCGTCTTGTCTGCCGTAATTTGTATGATTATTGGTCTGTGGTACTTTAAGAAAACCGAAAAGAATTTTGCGGATATTATATGAACCCTGTTATTAAAGTCAGCGACATTAGTAAGAGCTATCAAATTAGCCACCAAAACAAACCGAGCTACAGCACGCTCAAAGACGACTTTGCAAGCATCATAAAAAAGCCGTTTGGTGGTGGTAGCACTAAGACGGAAGAAGAGACATTTTGGGCGCTGAAAGATATCTCGTTTGAAGTTAATAAGGGCGAGGTTTTTGGTATTGTCGGTCAGAACGGTTCGGGCAAATCAACGCTGCTCAAAATCTTGTCACGAACTGTTGATCCGACTACCGGCACTATTGATATGTACGGCCGAACCGCCAGTATGTTGGAAGTTGGTACTGGTTTTCACCCAGAGCTAACCGGGCGCGAAAACGTCTATTTTAACGGTTCTATGCTCGGTATGAGCAAGGCCGAAATCGATGAGAAATTCAATGCCATTGTAAAATTCTCAGAAGTCGAAAACTTTTTGGATACGCCCGTAAAGTTTTACTCATCAGGTATGTACGTTCGTTTAGCTTTTTCGGTTGCCGCTCACTTAGAACCAGATATTTTGATCATCGACGAAGTCCTGGCCGTCGGCGACGCCTCTTTCCAGAAAAAATGTATGGCCCGTATTAACGCTATCGCTAGAAGTGGCCGCACCGTTTTGTTTGTTAGCCACAGCATGGCAACCGTAAAGCAGCTGTGCGATCGAGCAATGTACCTTGAAAAGGGTGTTGCGAAATACATTGGTGAAACAGAGTTCGCGACTGAACAGTATATGGCTAAGAATATGCCCGCCGTGGTCGAAACGCATTTTGAAGAAAATCCTAAAAAGGATGCCCAGTTCACGAACATTGAAGTTCAAAATGCGCAGGGCGAAAAAGTTGAAGCCCTAAACATGGATGAACCTTGGCAACTTGAGCTGACGTATAACATTAAGGAAGCTGCTGAAAATACCATAGTTACCGTTGAGATACTCAGCAACGAGGGCCAACCAATTTACATGACTTCCAACACGGATTTTGATAAGACCATTTCGACCCTAGAAACTGGTCGCTATAAAGCCATTATTCCGTTCACTAAATTTAGCCTGGTGTCTGGCGTCTTTTACCTGCGAGCTTCCATCCAATCTCCGGGCAAGGTAGCACATGACCTTAGGGAAAATATTCCGCTCAAGATCCGTCAAAACACTAAAGATGTACGAACACAATATTTCGGTGGCAAGTATATCGGCTACATATCTGATAAAGTTGAATGGACCATAACCAGAAGGGAGCGTTAGATGAAGAAACCTGTACGATCCGTGATTAACAAGGCAGTACACGCCAGCGGCTACCACATTGCTAAAAATGCTAAGCCCGTCCCAGAACCTGAGCAGCCTGTAATAGTAAGCGAGCCCGAAGTAGAGGAGACCGAGTCCGAACAAAAGCCTCACCCCGATGATTATTCTACTACCGACAATCCTATTGAAGTACCTATGCAAAAGCAGTCATACTTCCTGGCCTTGAATGACTACATTAAGGACGGAGACAAGGTACTCGACGTTGGCTGTGGAGTTGGCTATGGTATGACCATTTTAGCCATTAAAGCAGCTGAAGTGTACGGAGTAGATGTGGATGAAAAAGCCGTCGAATACATTCGATCGTATTTGGTAGGCCGCAACCCTCGCCTCAAGCAGGTTAAGGTCTACAATGGTAAGCGTTTACCGTTTCCTGATAACTATTTTGACGTGGTTACGAGCATTGAAGTTATTGAGCACGTACTCGATTATGACAGCTTCGTTGACGAGTTGTTACGCGTAGCCAAGCGAGCAGTTTTTCTTGCCACACCAAACCGACGTCCGGAATATACCAATCCTGACGGCACGCCCACTAACTATTTCCACTACCGCGAATGGAACCGCAAAGAATTGAACGATATCTTAAAGAAGCATCATAGCAAAATTGATTGGCATTTTGTGAATGGACCATGGGTCGGCCCATTCACTGTTTCTAAAGAAGTTATGGTCGATACCATAACCCTGTTGCCTACCCTTGTTAAGTCAACTAAATAGTTCCGAAACTAGCTCGTAAAACTAGGCTTACGCTCCTGCAGGAGGTTCGTAGGAGATGCCTGGATCTTTGAAGTTATCGCGGATAGTATTGATGGCGATAGCTGTCTTGAGGCCATCTGGCTTTTCATCATTAATCAAAATTCGTTCGCCCACAGGCAATCCCAAAATGAGTTGGTCATACCGAATACTATAGCGGTGCAGTGAGGCTTCTGTGGCAGCTCGAAATTCTTCTAAACGAGCGGAAACTAAGATAACCCTATCCTCGCTTGGCAAAGTATCGATAAACTCTTTGATGCCGCTCAACAGTTGATCACCCTCAGCTAAATGGCTGTTGTGGACAAAAATGACTCCATCAACATCAATAAACCATGTCTTAGGCAGCCTAGAAAGGACTAGCTTAGTCATGGCTTTCCTTGAGAATTTTTCCAATGTTGCCACCTGGATGGTTCTTTTTAAATGTCTCCAGGGGAACGGGCAGACGATCAATAATTTCCATACACAAAGCTTGCAGAAAAACCAAAAAGAGCAGTGTAGAGTTATTAGGCACGAGATTCCATGGATCGCCTTCCTGCGTGACTTCAAAAACTACGGCTTGATCAACCAAACTACTTGCCTTGCCTGTAGCATTACAAGTCAGTAACCAGTTATTACTGCCTCGCTCACTAAGTAACTTACAAAGTAATAAGGTTTCATCGGTATTGCCACTTTTTGACAGAATAATCACTAGATCGTTTGGCTTAACAAGGCCTAAATCACCATGCACGGCAGAGTTTGTGTGCATAAAGTGAGCGTCAATGCCTAAAGAATTAAGAGTGCCGACAAACTTTTCACAAATGGGAACGTTTTTGCCTAAAGCGGTGGCTATAATGGAGCCACCCCGTTGGATAGTAGCTACACAATCGTCAAGTAGCGCTAGATACTCAGTGTCTTCCAGCTTGTCATAGGCGTTAGCCATAACATCTAATTGCTGTTTGAAATGCTTCTTCATGATCCTAGTAATTCCTGCATTAAATATATGCCATTATAGAAAGCTCCACAAATTGAGTCATAGTCGTCCCAAGCATAGCTGGCAAGTGACAGCCAAATAATGGCATGGATGAAGTTGATTTTAGTAGCATTAGCTTTGGTGAGCTTAAAGAAGTCAGCCTCCGTACTCTCCCAGCCGCTAGACTCTATGTCTAACTCAACACCCTCTTCAGTAATAACTAACTGGAATTTCTTTCGATTGAATTGGTCGTAGTTACCGACTAAGGAGTAGTACGCTTTTGCCCAGTCGTAATCAGGGTCACCCAGGAGCTCGACATCACCATAATAGCCGCGAGGATCAATAAAGTAGACTTTGTTTTGATGCGTATCGTATAGGGTATTAGAGAATGTCGGGTCGCCATGAATGAATCGATATTCACTTTTACCTAAAAACTGCTGTGCAAATTTTTCGACTCGCTCCCATTGCTGATAGAAATTTTTACACTGACGGCCATTAATGATTATGGTCTGGCCATCACTAAATGGCACTAGGTTGGCAATAGAATCAAGGCGCTCTTTAGTCTTGCCGATAAGTGCTTTGTAATCATTGGCATAAAAATCAGTTTGCGTTTTTTTAATTGGTAATTCGTGCAAAGCTTTAAGCTGCTCGATATACCGGGATAGTACTTGTCGTTTCTTAGCTTGAGGCAACTGAACGTCAAAGAGATTACTACCCGGCAGTTTCTGTAAGGTTAACGGATCAGTTCGGAAAACTTTAGGCAGAAAGTCGAACTTTTGTTCTGATACAGCCCGGTACCAAGCGACTTCCCTAGCAGCAAGTTGCCGACCCTGGTCATCAAGGGGCTCTTTAATTACCTCTTCATTTTTTATAGTGAGCTTATTAAACGGTCGAGTGGCAGGCAAGTTCTGAGTTACCGCTGCGTAAGCTTCTAAGGTACCCACCTCATACACATCTTTAAGAAAGTAGTGCTTAAAGGGCAAGCCTTTAACTTGCAAGTATCGACAAAACTCACCGTTATCCGGCACATCCGATAATTCTTTTTTGTCCTGAAATATATATACGCCTGCTACACCATGTGTATTAGAAGGAGCTTCTTGTAGTTGTCCGCTTTCATAACTCCAGCGGCAGGGAAAAGTGTTAGACAAACCTAGGTAATTGTCGTTAGTGGCATCAATGGCCGGCCCATATAGACGGCCCTTAACATACAGGTCACACCATGTAATAAGGAGGGGTTCGCCTGCTGGTATTAAATGCAGACTCTGCCGGAGCCCAGCACACGTTCCTGAATCTTGGGTAACTACTATCTTATAGCGGTAACCTTGAGCAAATTTCTTAAGGTAAGCTTTTAAGACTTCGGCCTTATAGGCCGCTACAATATAAAACTGCGCTTCAGGATGCTGACGCATTAATCTGAGGAGCATCGGTTCGCCGCCAACCGAAATCAGAGCTTTGGGTTTATTAGTGGTAAACCAACGCATCCGTGTGCCTTCGCCGCCGGCTTGTACCACAATATGCTTAATAGAAGCTGGTTGTCGACTCATAGGCTTTTTCAGTATAGCTTACTGTGGCATAGAAGAATAATTGCTATAATTACTGGGTATGTTACGTGGGCTTAAGAAATCTCAGACTCCACTTACGCACATTGATGCACGCGCTCAGCTGCTCGATTTGCTGCGAGAACAGTATGCTCCGGAACCCGATGCCATGCTCATGATTTGTCCGTATGGCATTGGTGATATTTACCTAGCTTGCGGGTTGGTGAGTCATGTTTTAAAGGCTCGGCACCGGCGCACGCTGAGCGTGCTCTGTGGCAGTCGTCAAACATTTATACCGCCCACTTTCAATAAGAGTTATCGAGCAACCAGTATCCCTGAGTGGGTAGACATACGACTCCTTAAAGAGGCAGGGCCGTTGCCTGAAAATTTCCTGTACGCCCATTTCCAAAATCAAGAAGTGGTGAATCTCATTGGCTACAAAGGAGTTACCCTGCTTGATGCCTATAGGGCATTATTGAACCTGCCCCTCGATATTGCCTTTCAGCATCCTCAGCTAATCAGTGCACAAGATCGTCATCACGTACAGCATTTTTTTGAAGAGCATCAACTCGATCCTAAGAAAACGGTTGTCTTAGCACCCGAAGCAGTCTCTGTCGGAGAATTTGATATAAAGCTCTGGCAAACCTTAGCTGCCTCACTACGAGAAAAAGGCCTGAACATACTACTGAATTCCGAGAAGTATCGACAGGCTATTAGCCATGATGCCAGTGTCGCTGCTTTGGGTCTAGAGAGAGTCCCGGCGGTTGCCGAGGTTATTCATAGTTTCGTTGCACTTCGCAGTGGTTTATGTGATCTCTTGAGCGGCGTGGACTGTCGGCAGATTATTCTCTATCCGGACGTTGCGTGGCATGGTGGTACCATGTTTGAGGCAACCAGCCTCAAAGCTATGGGGTTATCAAAAACCGCGCATGAAATTGTCGTTAAAGATTCTGCATCGGCCATTAAACAAATCTTGAAAGTTCTGTAACCACTGGTGTTTACCCGGAACCGACCTCAACCCAAAATTAAAAATAATGATGGTACGGTTCGTATATATGATTACGGTGTCTATTTGCCGCTTTGGAAGCGTCCTAAAAGAGCTTTGCTATCGTACTTGGTAGAACCCGTAGCTGCTGAGTTAAATGGCGCTACGTTAAACCGCTTTAGTAATCATGGCTTGGCCGTTTCATGGGCTAGAGTTTTAAATGAACTTGGCTACATTGTAGACATCATCAACTGGGATGATACTAACTTTAATCCCACCGAAAGTTACGATTTAGTAGTACTTCATGGCGCAAAAAATTATGAGTCCCTCAAGGCAAAGTTATTGCAGCAACCACCAATTATTTATTTCGCAACCGGTACTCACTGGAAGTTTAGTAATGCTCAAGAGGATGCCAGACTTGCCGATGTATACAAACGACATGGCGTGCACTTGCCCCGCGATCGTTTCGTAGCCGAAACCGAGGACATAGCCACTGACGCGGCAAAAGGCATTATAGCCCTCGGTAACAACTTCATTCAAAATACCTACCGAAAACATCATCCGTTAGTTATGGGGGTAAACAACGCCAGCTATCCCGATAATCATTTCGATAAAGTCCCCAAAGATTACGCTCAGATCGGTAATAATTTCTTGTTTTTCGCGGGCGCAGGCAACGTCCACAAAGGCCTAGATCTACTCCTCGACAGCTTTAAAGATTTGCCAGACCAGCACCTGTACATTGTCACCGTTAAAGAGCCGGCTTTTCATAAAGCGTTCAAGCGTGAACTAGCCCTGCCGAATATTCATTGGATTGGTGAGGTCAATATGCGCACTAAAGAATTTTATGATGCCCTGGACCGGTGCGCATTTATTATTTTCCCCTCGTGTAGCGAAGGTCAGGCTGGCTCGGTTGTGGAGGCTATGAACCAGGGCTTAATTCCCATCGTGTCAAAAGAAACGAGTTTAGATACCGAGCCCTATGGCTTGGTTTTGGCCGACAATTCAATCCCAACCATCCAAGCAGCCATAAAAACCATGGCTCGCAAGTCACCGAACGAGCTAGCCCAAATGGCCCAAAAAGTACGGCACGTAGCCCAAACCGAGCACTCGCCCGAGCGGTTTCGCCGAGACTTGCATCGCGCTGTTAAACAGATTCTGGCGAGCTAGCTTTATTAAGCTCAAATAGCCGAGCCGAGCCGGCTGGAGATGGAACTTCGTGATAGTTCGCTAAGTACTTTGGCTTTGGTTGAGTAGGAGTCAAGTTAAACAAAAGCACATCCGTAATGTGATAATTTGCTAACTGCCGTTCATTAGTTTGATTGCTGAACTTCGGGTTAATCGCTCCATAGCAAGGAACTTGTAAGAAATAACAATAATCGATGGTACTAAAAGTATCAGATGCTACCCGACTGCCCGCCGGAATCAGTGGCTGCAAGGCCATAGCCTCCTGCCACGGATACACCGCTCTATTGTGGTTATCCATCAGCTGCTTAATCGGCAAGTAAACCACCGACAGTATGAGCAAGAAAAGTGCAGCGTAGCGAGCCGACTGACGCCAGCGAGGCTTCAGACCATCCCAAACCAGACCGGCTAAAATTAGCAATCCCCAAAAGGCTGGCCAATAATACCGCTCCTCACGGTTAGTAAGCAAATAGCCGGCACTATAAATGAGAATGACTGATAGCGTGACTCCTATTTCAACGCGATGTTTAGGCCGACTGCCAAAGTTAGCCAACAACGTATAACTAAGCAGCGCCAATGAAAACACGGAAAATCCCAAGAAAATGACGCCGGTTATCCAGATGTTTCCAATGATAACATTCCAGTAATCATGCAGGTGACTAAAGGAGGAAATAGGGCTCCAGTCGGGCGTCGGAATCGAACTAGGATCTTCCCAGGCCGACAGAGCACTTGTATTTGGTAACGGTAGCAAGCCTCGATAGCTGACTGGTTGGCCAGGTTGTTGCGGATCGAGAATTCGCAAGTTAAAGCTGCCTGCCGTACTCAATGTGAACGCATGATACTTAGAGCTTAAGGCAGCGGCCCACGGTGCAATCAATACGATAGCGACTCCAAAACTTATACCTACACTGGCCACAAAAGGTCGCCAATCTTTAGACTCGGTATGCCAGTGCCAAGCGTTATACGCCAGTAGATGCACCACAAAAAATGGCAACATGAAAGCCTTCGTAAAGAAGCCGATTGCAATGACAATTCCCAGTAATAGGGCTCTGAGCCACGGCCGTTGGAAGTTTTTGGTGAGTAGCCACAGATATACTGCAAACACCGCCACCACCAAACCGTCAGGAGTGACAGGAGCAGGTAATGTCCAATACCAGACAATGGGTACAAGAGTAGCCAAGACAGTAAACTGCACCGATCGCGATAGCCGCCAACGTCGCAGCAAAAGGTAGGTCATGGTGATCGTAATACCGCCAGCCACGAGGTCAAGCAGCTTCTCGCCCACCAACGGATCACGATGTATAAGCCAAAACGGTGCTAGCAACCACGACAAGAGCGGGCCCCAGTAGGCGTTAAGTGCAGCGTGGAAGTAGCCTCGAGCGTAATCGTGAGCAATTGAAAGGTAAGCCACGCCATCAGGATTAATTTGACGCCGATAACCCAACAGTAAAAGCAAGCCACCGACAGCATATACTGCCAGTACCAAGAGCAGGAGTTTATGCGCCACCCAAAGGTTTTTAACTCCCGACATATGGCGTATTGTACTGTAGCTTACGCTTAAATTGAAGTATTCATCGCTTAGCAATAGGTTGCCCATAGGCTATAATAAAAGGATATGCAGGAGCCCATTGTATCCGTTGTAACCGGAACGTATAATCGTTTGGAATTTTTGCAGGCCACTATCGATACCGTGCGCAAGGAATTGGCTCAAACCCCTCATGAAATAATTGTTGTCGACGGTGGCTCAACCGATGGCACCATCCCGTGGCTCGTCGAGCAAAAAGATATTATCAGCATCATCCAACACAATCGTGGTGAATGGCACGGCAAACCGATCGAGCGCCGTAGCTGGGGCTATTTTATGAACCTTGGATTCCGTGCTGCCAGCGCGAAGTACATTTGTATGCTCAGCGACGACTGCTTAGTCGTGCCTGGAGCTATTCAAAACGGTATACAGACGGCAAGCAAAGCTCTAGCTACTGGCACCAAACTTGGAGCCGTTGCTTTCTACTGGCGTAATTGGCCGGAACAGCAAGACTACTGGGTAGGTCTTACCTTTGGTAGTAAATTATTCGTCAATCATGGCTTATATGTAGCTGACGCTCTTAAGACCATTGACTACATTGATGCCGACAATTATTTCTTTTACCACGCCGATGGTGACCTTTGTCTTAGGTTGTGGGAAGCAGGTTTCAAGTGTATTGAATCACCTAATTCCTTTATAGAGCACTTCTCGGATGCCAACATTGAGGTCAGGGTAAGTAATCTTGAGAAGCAGCAACAGGACTGGACAACCTATACTAATCGATGGGGGAAACTTGGGGACCCAACCCAGGATTGGCTAGAGAAACCGTTTACAGATCGACACAAGACCGCTCAAAAACATTGGAATAAAGACAAGAAAATTAAACTGCCGAGGAGATTAAGAGCATGAAATTACATTTAGGCTGTGGCCAGGTTTATTTAGAGGGCTACGTCAATATTGACTTTCCTTTAAGTGAACACACGCTGCAAGAAAAATCCGTAGCCGACGAGTTTGCTGACCTGTATAAACTTAACTATGCCCGCAAAAGTATTGAGGAAGTACGTCTTCACCATGTCTACGAACACTTTCCGCGTCATATTGCTCTAGCTCTACTGGCCTCGTGGCACACTTGGCTCAAACGCGGTGGTACTATACACATAGAAGTGCCCGACTTTGAGGAAAGCGCCAAGCTGGCTATCAATCCGAAAATGCCTGATCGAGATCGTAAAGTAGCTTTACGGCATATCTTTGGCTCTAATGAAGCAGCATGGGCAACCCACTACGAGGGTTGGTCTGGTGATCGACTAGCAGAAGCGTTTTCACTATTTGGTTTTAGAAACATCAAAATTGAGAAAACTTCGTATTTGGCAACGCGTAATGTCATCATCAAAGCCCAACGGGGTATGCGTGAGCTCGACCCAATCAAGGCGCGCAAGTTAGCCGAAAAATACCTAAAAAACTTTACTGTTAACGACAGCGAGTTCGAAACCACCCTCCTTAATATATGGCTAGATGAATTTAGTGCCCAATATAAAGCTACCGCAGCTCGTTAAGGCATACTGGTGAAAACAGTCAGCGTCATCATACCAACGTACAATCGTGAACGATACATTGCCAGTGCTATCGACAGTGTGTTGCAACAAAAGCTACCTAAAGGATGGCAGCTTGAAGTAATTGTCATTGACGATGGATCAACCGACGCGACAGTAGAGGCAATCAAGGCTTATGGCAAACAGGTCACTTTTGTGCCACTACCTCATTCAGGTAAGCCCGCCGTGCCTCGTAATGTCGGTTTACGGATAGCTAAGGGTGAGTTAATTGCCTTTCAGGACTCTGACGATCTATGGGTACCCGACAAACTGCTTAAGCAGATTCCCTCATTCGATGACCCCAAAATTGTCATGTCTTATGGGAATGCCCAGTCTATGCTGCAGGATGGCACAATCCAGAAAGCTATTGTCGTTAAGCCAGCCGAGCTGAAAGATGGCCAACGGTTCGCCACCCTCTTGCAACACAATGTCATCTCTACACTCACTGTCATGGTAAGACAAGCTGCTCTAAAAAGCGTAGGTTATTTCAACGAGACCGATACTCTCAGGGCCGTCGAGGATTATGAATTATGGTTGCGGATCTGTGCCCGTTACCCACGCGGCACTACGGCAATCAACACCGTTCTGGCGTACTACCGAGTGCATGACCAAAACATCAGTACCGCCGATGACAAAGTGGCCCTACAGCGACTTATTAATACTTATAATTCGCTTTGGAGAACCAGCTTAACCGTCCAACAACGCCAGCTAGTCGAAACTGTGCTTGCTGACACTCACGAAAATTGGAGTCGCTTGTCTAATGAGCAGACACCGAGTGAGCGACCACCAATATCAATAGTTATGAGCGTTTACAATTCCAAGCAATACCTGAAAGCAGCAGTGGAATCCGTTTTGCACCAAACATATCGTAACTTCGAATTCATTATCATTGATGATGGCTCGACTGATGGTTCGGCAGATTTAGTGGCTAGTTTTGATGATCCGCGAATCCGCTTAATTTATCAGCAAAATCATGGCTTAGTGGCAGCCCTTAATAAAGGCGTGCGGCTGGCCCGTGGTCGCTATATCGCCCGTCAAGACGCCGATGATATCTCGCTGCCTAGTCGTCTAGAAAAAGAATTGCACTGGATAAGCCAAGGACCCCGCCGAGGTCTAGTGAGTAGCTTCTTTACTTACATCGACGAAAGCACAGCCGAACCGTCCATAACCCTGACTTTTCCCACCAAGCATCTGGATCTTGTGCGAATGCTGTACTACACCAATCCATTCGCGCACAGCGCCGCCCTTATTAAAAAGCAAGCTATTGTTGAGGCCGGTGGCTATAGTGAAGACTATGGGCCAAACGAGGACTATGACCTATGGCGTAAAATTGCTCAGCACTGGGAAGTCGGCATTATTCCGGAAGTACTATTGTGGTATCGCATTAATCCAAAAAGTATTTCGCACACCAAAAAGGAAACTCAGCATAAATTCGCCCATGCCATTGCTGAAGAATTATGGGAGCTACCCGTGCCCCTCAAACGGCGCCGACAAATTCTGCACGACGCTCGATACTATAAGAAATTACCTACTGATTATGCCGATACAATTTACACTCAGTATGTATCGCAGCAGGTACAATTAGCCTACGACTCATTGCGGCGTGGCAAAATCAAAGCCGGTTACCCTACTGCCCTAGCCGCCTTAAGTTTACGGCCTTCTAGCTTTAATAAGTTAGTGAAACCGATGCTACTAGCTGGACCCAAAAAAGTAATAGGACGATTACGACCATGAAGATTTTGCACTGCGTAGAATTTTATTATCCCTCGATTGGAGGTGCTCAAGAAGTAGTGCGACACCTGAGCGAACGCATGGTGCGGGCGGGCCACGAAGTGACCGTAGCCACTACGAAATTATCTAATCGCGAGAGCTTAGTACACAACGGTGTTAAGATCGTTGAGTTTGAGGTTAGTGGCAATGCCGTTAATGGTATAAAAGGCGAAAAGAAAAAATACCATGATTTTCTGCGCCAAGAAAAATTCGATGTAGTCATGAATTACGCCGCTCAGCAATGGACGGCCGATGCGTTTTTTGAAGTCATTGACGACGTGAAGGCAGCAAAAGTTTTTGTACCCTGTGGTTACTCTGCCCTCTACGATCCGGCCTACGCCAGTTACTTTAAGAAGCTGCCTGCCATTTTGCGCAAATATGATGCCACCGTCTACTTATCAAATGACTATCGTGACATTAATTTTGCCCGCGAGCACAAGCTAGAAAACATTACGGTCATACCAAATGGTGCCAACGAAGAAGAGTTTACCGAACCACTGTCAGTTGAACGGCGCCGTTTCTTACGAACCAAATATGGCATTGGCGGGTTTACTATTATGACCATTGGGTTATACGGTGAAAAAGGTCACTTGGACGTCTTAAAAGTTTTTCGTAAATTGCCCGTTTCACAAGCTACCTTTATTTCAGCTGGTAGCATTCGGCCAGGCGAAGGTAACTACGATCAATTTGAAGCTGAAGCAGAGCAGGTCAATCTGAGCCGAAAGCTTATTGGTAAGCGAGTAGTTATGGTTGACGGCGCCAATCGCGAAGATGTCCGTGATTTATTAAAACTCTCCGACGTATACGTTTTCTTGTCAAATATTGAGTGCAGTCCATTAGTTTTATTTGAAGCCGCAGCGGCCAGCATACCATTCTTGGCAACCTCAGCCGGTAATAGTGCAGAGATCGCCGAATGGACTGGTGGAGGCTTGATTGTCAAAAGCCTTGAAGCGCCCAATGGACGAGTTCGTGCCGACCTAAAAGATACCTTGTGGAAGCTAACCAAATTAGCCCATAATCCACGCTTACGACGACAGCTTGGTAGCCATGGACATGACGTATGGCAAAAGAAATACACCTGGAACCGTCTCACGGAGGAGTACCTCACGTTGTACGAAGATGCTATTAACCGAAGGGGTGCCTCATGATCGGCGTACGTTTAATGGGTGGCTTGGGCAACCAGATGTTCCAATATGCCATTGCTCGAGAGTTAGCCAATCTTCATCACACCGATGTAGTGATGGACCAGATATTTTTTGAGAATATTGCTGAAGTTGACACGCCCCGCTACTACGAGCTGGACTGCTTTAAGCTACAAGCAAACTTTTTAGATCTCAACAAGCGACCAGTTGAAAATCCCGAAGTAGCCTATCAAGGTAAACGAGGACGGTTGCGCCAGCTGCAACACCAGTTAGCCGGTAACTCCTGGCATATTTACCGCGAGCCACACCACAACTTTGATCCTAATGCTCTGAAGCAGCCCAACAAAACATATCTTATCGGCTATTGGCAAACCGAAAAGTATTTCGCCGACATACGGCCCACTATTTTGGCTGATTTTAGTTTTCGGGATGAGCCGACCCGCAAAAACCAACAGCTACTCAAAGCAATCGCTCAAAGTCCTTCTGTATCAATCCACGTGAGACGGGGCGATTACATTAGCAACCCCAACGCCAATAAGTTTCATGGCACCAAAGACACCGCTTATTACCAAACGGCCCTGCAAGCAGTTCTCAAAAAAGTCAAAAATCCCCACTTATTTGTATTCTCTGACGATCCAGAGTGGTGCAAACAGAACTTACGTTTTAAGCAGCCTACTACCTACGTAGAGGGGAATAAAAAAGGCTATGAAGATATGCGTCTCATGATGCATTGCGACCATAACATTATTGCCAATAGCTCATTTAGCTGGTGGGCTGCCTGGCTCAATACTAATCCAGAAAAGATCGTTGTCGCGCCCAAGCAGTGGTTTAACGACCCTACTGTCAACGTCGGTGATGTGCTTCCCAAGTCATGGCTCAAGGTTTAAGCACACCCCAGGTCTCCGTGGTCATGAGCGTCTATAATGGCGCAGCGTATCTTCAGGCAGCTCTGGACAGCATTCTGCATCAAAGCTTTCGAGATTTCGAGTTACTGGTAATCGATGACGGCTCTACTGATGGTACGGCTGCAATCTTACAAGCCTGCGCCGATCAGCGCCTTCAAGTTATTACCCAAGCCAATCAAGGTTTAGTGGCGAGCCTAAACCATGGTATTGAGTTGGCAAAGGCCGAAATCATCGCGCGCCACGATGCCGATGATCAATCCGAGCCAGAACGTTTTGCTCAACAATACGCCGCCTTGCAAGCCGATCCGAAAGTAGTGCTTATCGGTAGTTCTATGGCGGTTATGGACACGGCTGGGAAGCGACTCCATACTCACTATGTTTTACTAAACGATGCCGAACTCAAGCAAGAATTACTCATACGCTCGCCCTTTGCTCATGGATCGACTATGTTTCGCAAACAAGCAGTGGCGGCTGCTGGCGGCTATCGACAGACAGACTGGCCCGCTGAGGATTACGGGCTTTGGCTTCGCTTAGCTGCTCAAGGAGCATTTATGAACCTTGACGCACCACTTTATGTATACCGAGAGAATCGTGCTGGTATTAGCCTACAAAACCAAACGGCTCAAGCGGCCGCTGTCGATCGTCTGCAGAGCACAGCGTGGCAGCAACGACAGCATCTCCTGCCGCGCCGGATTCGAGTAGCAGCTTATGCCAAGCTACCCATGGGTCAGTTCCGTATTGAGCGGATTACCCACAATCTATTATTCGGACTACGAAAATCAGTCCGTCATGGAAGTCTCGGGACATTTCGGAGTAGCCTTCGCCTCCTATTATCCGACAAGGCAATTACCCGAAAATGCGCTAGACTAGTACTAATAAGGCTAGGATTAAAACATGGCTGACAAACCTGACATTACGGTCGCATTACCTACTTATAATCGAAATAAAGAACTCGTCGACACGATTCGTGACGTATTACGACAGAGCCACAAAAATCTAGAGCTGGTGGTTATCGATCAATCTCTAAGCCACGACGCTACAACTACTCAGTTCTTAAACGAGCTTTCCGATAGCCGTTTTCGCTATTTTAAAGTTGGCCCGCCGTCGCTACCAGCGGCTCGTAATTTTGCCCTGAGCGTAAGCCAGGCCCCACTCGTACTGTACCTAGATGATGATGTCGAATTGCACCGTGATCTCGTCCGTTTTCATGTACAAACCCTGGCCGAAAAACCAGATGTTAGCGCCGTAGCCGGTAGGGTATTACAGGCAGGATTCCCGATAAAGAAAGAGGTTCTGAAATTTGATGAATACGGCATATCGCACGGTGTCTTCACCGCTAGCGAGGCTGGTTTTACTAATACCTTTCCGGGTGGCAATCACACAGTGCGCAAAGATGCCGCCTTAGCGGTGGGGGGCTATAACACGGCCTACTACGGTAACGCGCTGCGTGAAGAGAGTGATTTAGCTATGCGCATGATCAAAGCTGGTATGAAGATTTATTATGAACCACGTGCCGAACTACTCCACCTGGCTGCCGAGCGGGGAGGCACACGCACTAAAACTTATGTGGATATATATGACACAGCCATGTTCTACCGTAATGAACTTTTCTTTACTATCCGTATGGTTAATCGACAATACTTGGTCGAGGCCTTGCGCCGTAAATATCGCGCCTATTGTTTGAACGTCCGACACCTGCGTGCTTATCGTCGTCGGCTGCTTTTTTTCCTAGGTTTAATTGCCGCCGTGTGGCGTCAACTGTTTGCCAGAACTATCGTTTCTAAGGAGCTTTAGGTGAAGATCGGTATTGATGCTCGGTCATTAGAAAACAACACTACCGCCCAATATCGGGGTATCGGACGGTACGCTGCCGAACTACTTGAAGCCATAAGCCAAGTTGATCATCAGAATGAGTATTTCCTATTTTTATCTCAGCCGAGTGCCCAGCCGCCTGCGTTAAACTTTCATAAAGATTTTCGGTACCGCTATGTCCACGGCAAGGGAGCCGGTCTGAGAGGGGTTAAATATATCCGTATCTTATTTATACGACCTCGCAAACTCGCCATCGACAAATACAAGCTTGACGCTTTCTTGCAGCTCGATTTTGTACATCGGGTTCATGCCCGTCGCACACCACTTGTTTGCGTGGTGCATGACCTTATACCTTTTATTTTCAAAGATCTTTATCAGCAGGTTCCGCTCAGCGGTCACACGCCAGGTCATATAATTGGTTATAGTCGCGCTAAACTGCACTGGCGAGCACTAGAACATGAGCTACAAGACTTTCGTCATTGCTCAAGGATTATTAGTATCTCCGAACATACCAAGCAAGACTTGCTCCGTATGGTCGAGGGGCTCGATGCCCGTAAGATTGACGTCGTATATGAGGCTGGAGGTAATTTGCCTACCGGTCAAGCAAAGCCTTCTGCTGCCATAAGTAAGTTACACCTTGATCAGTTTCTCTTTTACGTTGGTGGTGCAGATCCGCGTAAGGGCTTAGTACGGCTCGCTGAGTCATTTGAGCAAGTTTGGCACAAATTTCCGGATGCCCAATTAGTATTAAGCGGTAAAGAAATTGTTAACCCGGATGTACCAGAAGCAGTCCGACTCAAAGACATGGTTGCCAGTCTATCGAAACCCAAACAGGTATTCCTACTGGGTTACATTAGCGACAACGACTTAGCTTGGTTTTACCGTCACGCCGCCGCCTTCGTCTTCCCCAGTCGATATGAAGGATTTGGATTACCAGTACTAGAAGCTATGCAAGCTGGATGTCCAGTGATTGCTTACAATAACTCATCAATACCAGAGGTTGCAGGGGAGGCAGCGTTGTTGGTGGAGGATGGAGGATCATTTGCTCCGGCAATCGAAAAGCTCTTGGCCACACCAAAATTACGGGCTGAGTTAAGCGATTTAGGTCGCCAGCGAGCCCAGAATTTTAGTTGGAGTAAAACTGCGCAGCAGACTATTGATATCCTGATGACAGCAGCAAAGGAGCAGCGATGAGAATTGGTATCGATGCCCGTCCACTGCAGGGCGAAACGCAATTTCGGGGAATTGGAAAGGCCCTAGAATCTGTGCTCATCAACCTAGCAAAGGTTGCTGATAGCAAACATGAATTCACCTTTTATATTGATGCCGACCTGCCAAAACCAAGCATCCTAAAATTATTCACTAACCTTCATCTCGTAACCGTTCCGTCAACAAAACTTGGTAGGAAACGCTACTTCCGTTCATTCCTAGCTTCCTATCGGCCCGTTCAGCCCGATCCAAAAACCATTGATGTTTTTCTGCAATACGATGCGTCTTTAGGAGTTCCGACGGTCGTTCCTTGTGTCAGCATCTTTCATGACCTGATACCCTTGCTGTTCCGTGACGAAGAACGAAAACAGCCGGCTAGTGGCGTCAGAAAGTATAAAAATAAGCTAGCCGGAAACCTTTACTGGCAAAAGTACTTACAGCAATTAGATCAGTACAAACGCTCGCGAAAGATAATTGCTATTTCTGAGTCATCGAAAAAAGATTACAAGGAGCACTTAGACAAACCAAAGGCGAGTGACATATCAGTTGTACACCTTGGTCTGATTGAACTACCCATTCTCAACGCTTCTCACACTTCACCCTTAACAAAGCAGCTGGGCGCCAAACCATTCCTGCTGTACGTCGGAGGCATTGATTTTCGTAAGAATGTAGTCGCTCTTTTGCAAACGTTTTATGCACTCAAGGCTGATTTTCCTGAGCTGTGTCTGGTGGTTGCGGGTAAAGAATTCGGCCTACAGGACCAGCTCTCCGATAGGGGTTGGTCACAATTGTTACACACCAATGAAACGTACGCACAAGACGTGATTGTGCCAGGTTTTGTTGCAGATGCCGACCTGGCGTGGCTCTATGCTCACGCCGCCGCCTTCGTCTTCCCCAGTCGATATGAAGGATTTGGATTACCAGTACTAGAAGCTATGCAAGCTGGATGTCCAGTGATTGCTTACAATAACTCATCAATACCAGAGGTTGCAGGGGAGGCAGCGTTGTTGGTGGAGGATGGAGGATCTATGGTAGAACCGCTTACAAACCTTTTGCAGAATCCCGCACTACGACGTGATTTGGTCGCAAAAGGTAAAAAGCAGGCCGCAAAATTCAGCTGGAAAACGACTGCAGAGCAGACGCTCAAGGTGCTACAGCAGGCCGCCGAGCAAGAAGATTAAATATACGTTTAGTTCTGTAAACCTAGATGGACATCACCCGCTAGCTTGCGCTGCAAGTCTTCGATGTCTGCATCAACCATGGTTTTAACGAGTTCTTTGAAGGTAACCTTTGGCTCCCAGCCCAATTCTCGTTTTGCTTTTGAATAGTCACCAATAAGCAAGTCGACTTCGGCTGGACGATAGTAGCGAGGATCAGTTTTAACATACTTTTTCCAATCTAAACCGGCGTGCCCAAATGCTTCAGTCAAAAACTCTTTAACGGTATGTGTTTCACCCGTAGCCACTACATAGTCATCGGCTTTTTCCTGCTGCAGCATCAGCCACATAGCTTCGACATAATCAGCTGCGTAGCCCCAGTCACGCTTAGCATCTAGATTACCTAGGTAAAGGGTATCTTGAAGGCCAGCCTTAATAAGGGCGATGGCTTTGGTAATTTTGCGCGTAACAAACGTTTCGCCCCGACGTGGACTTTCATGGTTGAAGAGTATGCCATTACACGCATACATATCGTAGCTTTCGCGGTAGTTTTTGGTTATCCAGTAAGAGTATACTTTGGCGGCGCCATACGGAGAGCGGGGGTAAAATGGAGTTTCTTCATTTTGCGGCACCGCTTGCACCTTACCGAACATTTCACTAGACGACGCTTGATAAAACTTTACCTTTTTTGCCAGCCCTTCTTCTAGAATGGCGTCGAGCAATCGAATCGTACCGAGCCCAGTAATTTCAGCGGTATATTCTGGTACGTCAAATGACACACGGACGTGGCTTTGCGCTCCTAAGTTATAGATTTCGTCAGGCTTAACATCGCGCAGGATACGGTTTATTGACGAGGCGTCACCCAGATCACCATACACTAAACGAAGGCGCACATTTTTGGCATGAGGGTCTTGATAGATATGATCAATCCGTGCGGTATTAAAAGAGCTAGAGCGGCGGATGATGCCATACACCTCATAACCTTTGGCAAGTAATAATTCAGCTAAGTAGCTACCGTCCTGACCGGTGATACCTGTAATCAAGGCTTTTTTAGCCATGAACCCTCCTTGGAAGTTTATTAGTCAGCCCCAATTATATCATTATTAATCAGTTTTACGGTAAAATAGGCAAATATGCCAACGGTCGCTCAACCACAAAAAATCGTCATCGGATTTGACGCCACACCCCTGGCGCGTCAGCAAGCGTCTGGTATTGATCATTATACCCGCGGCCTCATTACCGCCCTGGCCACTCAATACCCCTCGCAGCTCGAGCTAGTAGGGCACTACTTTAATTTTTTAGGCAGATCCTCAGCCTCGAAGCTTCCAGAAGCTAGTAATATTACCTATCGGCAAACCCGCTGGCTACCTCATCAAGTCTTTACCATGCTACGTCGCATTGGACTGCCGATTCCCTTTGAATTTTTACTCCGCAGCCCTGCAGATTTCTACCTGTTTCCCAACTTTATTGGCTGGCCAAGTATCAAACGTAAGCCGAGTGCCGTAGTCATACATGATCTGTATTATCATGAACATCCAGAACAGGTGAGGCGACTTAATCGTTACGATCTGACTAAATTAGTGCCCAAAACGCTGCGTCGAAGTAGTCTGGTCATAACTATATCGAAGGCCACTTCTGCAGCCCTACAGCAAGCGTATCCGACAATCACCAAGCCTACAGTCATTACCCCCATTCCTCCCGAACCACCTCTTAAGCTCAGCCCAAAAGAAGCAACCACAGCCGTTCAAAACCTTGGCATTACAAAGCCTTATATTTTGTTTGTTGGAACAATCGAACCTAGAAAAAACATCATTGGTCTGCTTAATGCTTACGCGCTTCTGCCAACTGCTCTGCGTCAGAAATATGCGCTCGTGCTGGCCGGCGGCAAGGGCTGGCTCGATGAGCCAACCTTACAGCTTATTGCTAGCCTTCAAGCACAGGGAGAATCAATTGTGCAAACTGGCTATATTGATAACGCGACAAAGGCCGCACTCTATCATCAAGCGACGCTTTTTGTTCTACCATCGTTTTATGAAGGTTTTGGCATTCCTATTCTAGAAGCTTTATCCTATGAAGTGCCGGTGCTTATTAGTGATATTCCCGTCTTTCGAGAGGTAGCAGGGAAGGCGGCAAACTATTGTGATCCTCATGAGCCGGCTGACATCGCGAGTAAACTTGAGCAGCTACTGGCCGATTCTGATTTGCCAGCAAAAACCAAACTTTTAGCCCAACAGCAGTTACAAAAATTCTCCTGGTCGAAAAGTGCCAGTGATGTGTTTGAGGCCATAGCTAAGCAGGTAAAAAGATGAAAATTACTATTGATGCCCGCGAGCTTAGGACCAGTACCGGCCGGTATATGGAACGGCTTTTGCATTATTTACAGCAGCTTGATTCAGAGCACGAATTCGTGGTGCTTCTAAAACCAGAGGATATGGACGGTTGGCAGATTACCAATCCGCGCTTTACTAAAGTTGCTTGTCCGCATAAAGAATTTAGCTTTGACGAACAACTTGGTTTTAAAAAACAACTGGACAATTTACGAACAGATTTGGTGCATTTTGCCATGGTACAGCAGCCGATTTTATATCATGGAAAAGTTGTCACCACTATACACGACCTAACAACCGCTCGATTTACCAATCCCGACAAGAATCCAGCGATCTTCAAAGCCAAGCAGCAAGTTTATAAACAAGTCATCAAGCGAGCAGCGCGAAAATCAAATGCCATAATTACGCCGTCAGAATTTGTTAAAAATGATTTGATTGATTTTACAGGAATCGCCGCCGACAAAGTTACGGTTACCTATGAAGCGGCCGATAAGATTACTGACTCCCCCGCTCCCCTACCCGATTTGCAAAATAAGCAATTTATTATGTACGTAGGTAGGCCAACTCCTCATAAGAACTTAGAGCGGCTTCTTGAAGCTTTTGCCTTACTCCGCGCGCAACACCCTTCCCTCTACCTTGTTTTAGCTGGTAAAAAAGATGCTAATTACCGACGGATTGAGTCACTCGTTCATGAGCGTCAGCTCGAGCAAGTAGTATTCACCGACTTTGTGAGTGAAGGTCAGCTACGCTGGCTTTACGAACAGTGTGCAGCTTATGTATTTCCTTCGCTGAGTGAAGGTTTTGGCCTACCGGGCTTGGAGGCTATGGTGCATGGGGCGCCAGTCGTGAGCAGCAATGCTACCTGCCTCCCAGAAATATATGGCGACGCAGCACATTACTTTGATCCGACGAACGTTCAAGCCATGAGCGACGCTATCAATGAAGTAGTTACTGACAAAGATTTGCGCGCTCGGCTGATCACTACCGGGAAAAAGCAAGCCGACGGCTACTCTTGGCAGCGCTTGGCTGAGCAAACTTTACAAATTTACGAAGCGACGCTGGGAAGTTCTTGATTGGGCGTTAGCACTATTTGGCGTTCAATAGCTTCGCTACCAAGCGTGCGTAGTAATCGCTGATCACGGGCGTACCTGTCTAACGCTCGCGTAAAGTCCTTCAAGATATCAGTGCTGGCTGGATGAGCTGCTGCGAAATCATTCAATGAACCTGGGCTTTGTGGCTGGAATACGTTTGTCTCTAGTGGATTAGTCATGTGTACTACAATACGCGAGAACGCAAACCTGTCAATCTTTAGTTTCTGATGGTTTAAGCACAATGTGCCGGTCGCGGCCCTCGCCGACTGACTCTGTTTCGAGACTATATTCACTGGCAAGTTGATGTACGATGCGCCGGTCGGCAGCGTTCATTGGCCGTAGCTCCATTGGCTCGCCACTATCTTTGACCTGCTTAACCCAAGCTTCGGCTTTGTCGCGCAAGCGATCAGCGCGTTGCTTCTTGTAATCAGCGATGTCAACGTTAACACGCGTAAACGTGTAGTCATTGCTCTTAAGGGCACTGCTTGTTAAAAATTGCAGTGAGCGCATTGTGTCACCATGCTGGCCAATCAAAAAACCATTAAGATGGGTGCTCGGTACCCCGAGCTGGATAACTTCGCCATCACTGGTAGCGTGCAAGTCAGTATTAAGTCCAAAAAATGACAGTAAGTCTTCTAGATATTTCTTGGCGTATACTACCGCCTCATCCAAGGTAGTTTTATCTTCAGCCATTACTTTTTCCTCCGCTTACTACGCGATTGCTTCTTGTTGCTAGAAGGGGTTTTAGAGGGTTTGCTCACTATTTCAGCTTCTGGGATGGTGCTGGCATTTTTTGGTGTCGGCTTATCGGCTAAGGTTTCCAGTTCGGTTTCATCTTGGCGCAGTACTCTACCCTGCTGAATGAACGCCACAATACCACCCGTCAACCAATACAAGCTTAGAGCAGCGGGTAGATTAATAGTTACTAAAAATATAACTACCGGCAACAAAAAGCGGGTACTCCGACCAACTGCAGCATTGACTTCTGCTTGGTCGGCCTGGGTACCATTACCAGCGTCTTTTAAGATGTCCCGAAGCTTGCGGGCGTCTTTACCGCTCGGCATAAGCTGCTTGCTTTGGTAGTACTGCATAATGGCGCTACCGATCACGATCAACAGCGCTGGTATATACAAACCTTTTGGTCCGCTGGCACTGCGCGTTAGGTCAACCCAACCAAATAAGGTGTTATCGAACAGACGAATGTTGTGCGCCAGTTGCTGCATCCAAGAAAGGTGCTGTAGTGCCGGATACGCAAAGCTGACAAGGGTGTGTGGATTATCCACCACTCGACGTAAGCCCGAGTAAAGGCCGATCAGAATAATAAATTGCGGAATGAGGATACCGATGCTGCCAACCGGGTTCACACCCCGTTCTTTGTAGAGTTCCATGAGCATCATCGATTCTTTTTGCCGGTCGCCCTTAGCTTCTTTTTTGATTCGTTTTAGCTCAGGCTGCAAGCTACGCATTACCTTTGCCTGATGCAGCTGACGCTTGACCAGTGGCCACATTAGCAAACGGATGATAATAGTAAAGATAATAATGCTGAGACCAAAATTATGGCCTGGCAACAAGGCATAGATCAGTACGAGTAAGTTAAAGATCGGTTGGACAATAATAGTAGTAAACATAATTATTAATTCTCGGCTTTGGTCTTTACTATAGCACGTGGCTCACGCTGGGCCGTAGGGATAACTTTGGCTTGCTGTAATTGGCGCTGCACCAATTGTCGCAGCGTCGTAAGGGGCATATCAACTAATTGATCGCTGTAGACACTCCAAACTAGATCGTATGGCTGAGTGATTTGCTTGGTCACTGGGTCGAGCGCCGCAAAGATTCGACGCCTAATACGATTACGGGTTACCGCTGATTTGCTAACTTTGCGGCTTACCACCACTGCCGCTCGATACGTCTTGCGGCGTGGATTAAGCGCAACCTTCACGCTCACAAGCTGTCCACGAACGGTCTGGCCTTGCTTATAGGCAAAGTTTAGGCTGTTATAGCCGTGGAACCGATGAGTACGTGCAAGCATAGTAAAGATCTAAATTTTTAATTGTTGTAAGAGATTGAATTAGGCCGAGAGCTTAGCGCGGCCTTTGTTGCGGCGGCGCTGCAGTACATTACGACCAGCTTTAGAAGCCATGCGCTTCATAAAACCGTGCTCTCGAGAACGTTGACGTTTTTTAGGTTGGTAGGTTCGCTTTGGCATAGTGATCCTCTGTGTTTAGCACCGCTCCGATATACGATCGGTAACGTAGTTTTGACAATATTTAACCCACTAATACTAGCAAGTTTTCCACTTATCTCCAAGTATTTTCCACACTTTACCAGATGGGTATGTAAGCTGTGCACAAATTCACCCTAGTTTTAAAAATTATCGCTCTTGCTCTCCGGAAGTTCTGGGCGGGTGTGGAAAAGTCATGGTATATTCGTTACACTGAGTACACGAACTCTAGGGGAAAAGGATGGAACGAAGCTATGAGCGCTAATCTGTGGCAAGCAGTTTTAGGAGAGATAGAACTCTCTGTTTCGCATGGTAACTTCGTGACTTGGTTTAAAAATACCCAGTTAGTCCAACAGAGCGACGAACTAGTAATCATTGGCGTTCCTAATGTCTTTATTAAGCAACAGTTGGAGCGCAAGTATAACGATCTCATTACTGATACCTTGCGCAAAAACAACGTTACCCCCGAACGGATTGAGTATAAAATCGTGGCTAGTAGCCAGCGCCCTAAACAGCTGAACGACGAGCCTATCCTAGTCACTCCGAACACCACTACTACCGCGCCGCCCAAGGCCGAACCTAAGGCGGCCAACAGTTTGGCACATTCCTACCGCCAAGGTATTAATGAGCGTTACACCTTTGAAAACTTTATTGTAGGCGCCGGTAACGAATTAGCCTTCGCCGCCTGCCAAGCCATTGCTCAAAATCCTGGTACCAAATACAACCCTCTCTTTTTGTACGGAGGTGTGGGTATTGGAAAAACGCACCTCATACAGGCAGTCGGTAACACCATCTTGCATAACAACCCCAATGCTCGAGTGCTCTACATATCTACTGAGCAGTTCGTTCAGGAATTTGTTGATGCGCTACGCTTTCGTAAAACAGCCGATTTTGCCAGTTTTTATCGCACCGCTGATGTCCTGATCGTAGACGATGTACAGTTCATAGCGGGCAAGGAAAAAATGCAGGAAGAGTTCTTCCACACTTTTAATGCCCTACACCAAGCGAACCACCAAATCATTATTAGCTCCGATAAACCGCCCAAAGACATCCCGACCTTAGAAGAACGTTTGCGCAGCCGGTTTGCCTGGGGTATGAGCATTGATATGCAAATACCCGATTTCGAAACCCGTTGCGCTATCGTACAGACCAAATCACAAAGCCATGACATCGTACTGCCGCCCGATGTGGTTGAATTCTTGGCTAATAATATCCAGACCAACATTCGCGAACTCGAGGGAGCATTAAACCAGCTACTGGCTTTTTGTGAGATGCGCGCCCTTGAACCAAACCTATCTATTGCCACTAGCTTACTCGGCGTGAGCAAAACCAGGCCTAAGCATTTAAGTGCCAAGCAGATTATTGAGCGTACCGCCCGACATTTCCAAATACCGATCGAGGATATCCTGGGCCCTAAGCGCGACAAAGACATTGTGGTGCCCCGTCAAATTGCTATGTATATGCTGCGCAGCGAACTACACCTTAGTTTTCCTAAAATCGCCCGGGAACTTGGTCGAAAAGACCACACTACCGCTATACATTCCGTTGAAAAGATCGAAAAAGAATCACGCCTCGACACCAACTTACGGACGGCAATATCCGAGATTAAGGAGCGCTTGTATGCGTAAAAGCTGGGTACAACTTGGGCAAAGTGAGTGGAATACCGCTAGCACAACTAGCACCACTATACACAGCACTGCGGCAGCCGTGTGGGATGAGGTGGAAAAATCTAAGCCTTTTTCCCTAAGTAAACCCCGTGTTTTGCCCACGCTTTTCCGCACTTATTTTGTTCGTTTTACCGATGTTGGCGGGCTAGTTATCCGCACTATCCACAATACCAATAAGAGCGAGTACAAAATATATCTATTTAATTACTTATATATAGGAGCTTAGGTTATGAAACTGCAAGTCACCCAAGAAAACCTCAATCGTGCCCTTAACTCAGTTGCTCGAGTCGCCAATAGTCGTAATCCCCTACCCATCTTAAGTAACGTACTTATTAAAACTAGTGAAAACAGACTGAGCTTATCAGCAACCAATCTAGATATCGCCATTACACACTACATTGGCGCTAAGGTTGGTACCGAGGGTTCCATAACGGTTCCGGCTCGCCTGATGCAAGATTTCGTAGGAAGCTTACCGAGCGGTACGATTAGCCTGGAGTTAGAAGACTCCAAGCTAGCCATAACTACCGATCAATACCACTCAACGATTAACGGAATCGTGGCCGATGACTTCCCTGTCATGCCAGCTATTGCCGAAGGAAAACACTGGACCCTGCCAGCTGCTAACTTAAAGCGTGGCTTGCAACAGGTTATCTTTGCGGCCAGTGGTGATGAGTCGCGGCCAGTGCTTACCGGAGTATACGTGCACGTTACGGGCGGTCACGTCTACTTTGCGGCTACGGATAGTTACCGATTAGCCGAGAAAGATCTCGGTAAAAATAGCGAGGATGTAACACTACTCATTCCGGCCACGGCGCTGCACGATTTACTGCGTATATTAGGTGATCAGGAAGGCGAAGTTCGTGTAACGCACGATGATCAGCAGGTTTTGTTCCAGGTTGGCGATGTGGAGTTGGTGGCTCGACTGGTCGAGGGCAACTATCCTGACTATCGTAAGTTAATTCCAAGTGACTTCACTACCATTGTTACGTTGAAGCGCGCTGAATTTGTAAATGTTACGAAAGTGTCGAGTTTATTCGCTCGAGAGAGTGCTGGCAGTGTGACCATAGAAGTCTCAGAGGATGACCAGCAATTAAGTATTCGCTCAATTGCTTCGCAGCTCGGTGAAAATACGGCTACTGCTTCGGGTAAGGTAACTGGTGATGGTAGTATTACCCTTAATTCTCGTTACCTCCTTGACGCACTAGGAGCGTTCTCGGGTGACGACATCACTTTTGGTTTTAACGGTAAGCTTGAGCCGACACTGCTTCGTGATCCAGCTAGCGAGGACTACAAGCATATTATTATGCCGCTCAAGAGCTAAATAGGCTTTTGTATACAATAGGGCTATGATTAGCGACGTTCGACTACAGAATTTTCGCTCCTATGGCGATGAATCTTTTGAGTTTGATCCGGGAGTTAATATTGTGGTGGGACCGAACGCCAGCGGCAAAACAAACCTGCTGGAAGCGATTTTGGTACTTGCTAGAGGTAGTTCATATCGGGTGCACGATCAAGAACTTATTGCCTTTGGAAAGCCCTGGGCTCGCCTAGATAGTCATTTATCTGATGATAGCGAACGAATCGTTAAGTTGGTACGTGAGCCTAAACCATCTAAAAGTTACGACGTTGATGGCAAGCCACTCAAACGCCTTACCATAAACTACGTTTTGCCGGTGGTATTGTTTGAGCCAAACCACCTTCAACTGCTCAGCGGCGCTCCTGACCAGCGTCGGAATTACCTTGATGATTTATTGGAGCAAACGGTGCCAGGTTACCAAACGGTACGTCAGCAATACGCTCGGGTACTCCGACAGCGCAATGCCCTGCTGAAGCGCGGCGGCACTAGTCTGCAAACACAATTGTTCGTTTGGAATGTGCGCCTCAGTGAATTGGCGGGTGGTATTGTCCGAGCTCGTAGCGAGCTCGTAGAAAAACTCGACAGTCAAGTAGCGGAACTATATAACCAACTAGCCCATTCGGTAACTGAGGTACGCCTCAGCTATAAAACGCAGTTTGATGCCCAGCAGTATGAAAGCCGGCTCCTACACAAACTAGAGGTTGATCAAGAACTCGACAGTCTGCGCGGCTTTACGGGAAGTGGCCCGCATCGTGATGATATGCTGGTAACCTTTGATGGAAGAGCGGCTAGTGAAACCGCCTCGCGCGGCGAAACACGCACTGCAGTACTGGCATTAAAAATAATGGAATTGGAGCGTCTGCGGACTGCTCGAGATATCGCTCCCCTGCTGCTACTAGATGACGTCTTTAGCGAGCTTGATGGTGCTCGTCGCCACGCGCTTACCAATCATCTAAAAAACTACCAAACCTTTATAACTACTACCGATGCTGACGTCGTAGTCCAGCATTTTACCGAGACCTGCCACATTATTCCGCTCGGTTAAGTAGCACTCCCTGCACTATAGAGGGGTGTTGTGCTGCCTTGGGTGTAGAGTAACAGCTGCACGTTGTTAGAAACGGCGTAGTTAACGGTTGCCGAATAGGTACCTGAATCAATTTGAACGGTAAAGTTAAGCTTGAAAACACCTGTATCCGGATCAGTCTCACCTGATTCAATCGAGGAGCCGTTAACAGTAATGGTCTGGGCCTTAGGGGCGTAGGCCGACAGGAGTCCTTTAAGGCTCGCTAACTGGCCGGACGAAAGGCCATGGCTAACTAGGGCATCGGCGCCTACGAAGGTAGTGCTGTCTAATGGGTTTTGTGAAGCTTTTTTGACAGGTTTTAGATCAATGGTTAGAGTCTGATGTTTGACGATGGTAATGATCTGGTTGGCTTGAGCAGTGCTGGTGCTGGCAACTACGGTGTAGGTCCCTGGCTTGAGGTGGGCCCGGGCGCTACCGACACCAATACCAGCGGCCTGATGGTTAGCCTGACTAACACTAATGACCGATTTTTTATCATCACTAGTGACCTGCAAGAGCCCGGTAGTTGTAGTTAGTTTGATAGCCGCAATAAGTTGGTAAACGCCAAGTCCTAAAATAATCAAAGCCAATACCACAATCCATTGTTTCATCCGCGATGACATAGTCTAGGCACTCCCTGGCTGATAAATCAGTACATGATTAGCTTGCAAGTATTGTTGCACTGATGCTGGCAGCTGATTATTATCAGACTGTGCAAAAGCAGTCCCTGGCCCTAATATAACTTGGAAAACACCATTGACCTTCTGCAAGACAATGTACGATGTATTGCTGCCATCCGAGTTTGTGATGGTGGCCACCGCCCAAGTATTGGTTTCAAAGTACGCTGTTTGAGTGATTGTATAATCCTTACCTTCGACCGGTAGAGTCACGCCACTTGAGCCACCAATACTTTGGGAAATTTCACCCGCTAAGGGCGGGGCTATCGCCAGGTTTACTACTTTGGCGTTACCTGTCACTAGTCCAGCGGCTACGAATAAAATAACCGCCAAGATTAGCAATAGGACGGTCCAGCGAATGAATTTTTTGTCGGTATTTGTCGGCATAAGCTTATTGTAACGTTTAACCAGTTAATTAGGTACCTGAGCTTCCAGGGCCGATGTAGCGGTAAGCTCCTGTCCAGTTAGACAATGAACTACTGATTTCACTGGTCTTAGCTCCGGTATGGTGTGAGCCAAATGTATAGAGCAACTGATTGCCTGAATCATAGTAATCAACGATTTCCACGTGCTCAGTTCCGATTACTACGATATCGCCAGTTTGTACGACGGCCAAACTCGGTAGTTTCTTCCAGTTCTTCGCATCACTCTCCAAGCCGGATACAGCCACGCCTCCTAGATTGGTACCAAAGGCGGCTTGCACCGCAATATCAACTAGACCACTACAATCTGTCGCGCAAGGACTCGGATTACCGCTCAAGCCTCCATTTCCGGCGTCGGGGGGTGCTCCACTAGGTTGGTTGTCGGGTGGATTCGATGGATCAGGACAAGCAGCAGTAAAGGCTGCGTACCCATTATGGCCACCACCCCAACGATAGTAGATGCCATTGTAGGCCTTGGCTTCACAGAGAATTTTAGCGTTACCAGACGCGGTGGTGCAGTTAACCGGACTTCCGCCGCAGCCCCCGGCGTCACTTGTGGTACCAACCGTGCTACCGGAGCCGCCACTACCATACTGCTGCAGAGCTTGTTGGGCGTATTGCTGGCGTAGTCCAGTCGTACCGCCCTCGAATTTGGTCTGGAAAAAGGTCACGGCGGTGGGCAGGTCACTAATTTGCTTTAAGCTGTCGGCAACATCTTGCGCACCAGTCGGCGCGGTGCCCTGCATCTCGGCCCAAACAATATCAAGCTGGGTAGCCAGCTCATAAATTGGCCCAGTAATATTCAGGCTGTTGGCAATATTGATAACCTTTCCTCCTGGAGTCCATTGAGCAATGCCCCAACCCTTCGCTCCGGCATCATTAGGGTTTTGACTATCTCCACCTATTTCCATATCGGTAGGATTTAGGTGGGATTCTTGCATCAGGTTGCCAATTACGGCTGCGGTTTGTACGTCACCCAATCCTTTACTTTTAAAGTAGTTATAGCCCTTTTCTTCGTTGTCACTCCCTTGCAAATTAGCGGCGCTCCCACACGTTATGTCGTCTTCGGTGTTGTAGTACAGGATCCCCTCTTTGAGAACCTGGCGTTGCTCAGTAGTCAAAGCACTTACCGGATTGCTGCCCAGAAGGCCCAGTGCAAGAGTGACTAACGCAACGCGTGCTCCCCACTGACGTATCGAGCGAAATGCTGGCATACCTAACTCCCAAAGCCCATTTCAGTACAGGTTTGAGCGACGCCTTCATAGCAAGCGGTAGCCTTGGCGGTTTGCGTGTCGAAAATAAAGAATCGGATTTTGAGCCAATTAGGACTAGTGTCGTCACAACTGTGTCCGCTATAGTTATTGCCGCCAGAATCGAGCAAATTCACCGAGCTTGTGCCGTACTGAACGTCCCAAACCATGGCATTGTCGGGCTGCCCGTCAGATACTTGTGTTAAGGTATCACCAAAGCACTGTTTGGCTCTGGCAATGTAATCTGGCGTGCCGTTTTGGCCGTTATTGTCTAAAATTTCAGCGACATCGTTAGCGTTTTTGTAAGGATCTTCCACGGTGGTATTGTCCATGTCATTGGCGCCAAAACCGTATGCTGGAAATCCGTAATTATAGGGTGTACTCGGAGCGGCTTTAGCTACACCCGATATAAGGCTAGAAAAGATTGTTCCAAAACTACGGTCGATGTTGAGCAATCCGACGGCCATGGTATTCAAATTATTACCAAAAGAAGGGCTGGTTTTATTAAGGACGCTGGCAAATAATGAGCGACTGTCAGTAGGGCTAAAGAGTTTGTGTGTAAGGCTTTGGCTAGCAAATTCTTGCTTTGCCTCCTCCAGATTTGAACCATCAAGAGCCGCTTCTTGGGCTGTGCTAAGTTTTGATCCGCCGGCCGATACTGCTTGATCGTTGGCGGCTATCCGGGCACCAAAGTTTATATCATTACCGAAAGCGGCACCCTTAGCAAGTGGGTCAACGGCGTCACCAGCTAAGGCGGAAACTATTTTTGGTTCAACTTGGCTTAGTACAGCCTGGCCAGCAAAAATTCCGGCCAAAGAAGAAATTGGACCGCCCAAAAAGCCAATGATACCAGTAACTATTTGTCCAGCCGTGCTACAAATCGGATTCAAGGCGCTCCCGAGGGTGCCGGTAAGCAGAAAATCAAGCGCCGAGCCCTTAGTTATTGTTTTTAAGGTGTCATTAGGCTCAACGGCAGTGCCTTTAACATCAGTATTCCCCTCTTCCCATTGGATACTTTGGGCAGAGTTCCAGCTGGTCTTACTGGCTTCGTCATAAAACTGCTGGGAGTCTAAACCTAATTGGTTAATATCGACATCCTGACCGCTCATTATTTGATTGCCCTCGGTGATCGTTCGCATCCCCATACGAGCTAGTGGTAAGACTACCTGGGCTTGTTTTAGTTTATCGGCGTTGTCGGCCAGATCTCGAGCCATACACAGGACTCCAGCCAGCGCGGCACCACCTAGAGCGATCTTGGCGTGCACACTGTCGGTTAGGGCCCCTAAGGACTTATTGCCGGTGTCTGTGCCGGTGGCTTGTTTCTGCGTGGTCTCGCTTGATTCGCCAACAATGCCATCGGCTTGAGATTTAACATCACCGGCAGACTGCTCACTCTGCGTTTGCTGATCACTACTGCCGGATTGGTCTGGTTCGGCTTCGGTTCCTAAATTCGCCGCAGCTCCTTCTTTATCGGCGGTTACCTTTTCTTTTCTCCATTCGGCAACCTTATCTTCTAGAGTTTTATATAGTTTGGCATCGAGCTTTTTGAGAGGATGCCAGGTTATGCCATCGCGTTGTCCCATTATACGGGCCGCTACGGTACTACTCACCTTCGAGTCATTAACTAGGCTTAAGTTTGCTTTGGTAAAAGCGCGTTGGGCAAAAAAACCTTTTGGTTGAGTGGCAAAAGCCTTATCACCATTGAACGTAATCTCTACGTTACTGCTATAGCCCATTTTGTCACGGATAGCAGCCGCCTTTTGATCGTCGGGAAGGTCCTTAAAATCTTTAAAATTGTCGTTATCGAGGTCAATCCCCATGCCCTCTTTCTGACCGAAAACAGAGGAGTACTTGGATGTTAGACCCTGATCATTTAACTTGCCTTCAATACTATCCGCTATCTTATTGCCGATAAGCCCCAGATTGGTCTTGTAAGCTTCTCCATGGGCGTAGTGGACTAATTTGCTAAGACGGGCATCTGATTCATCCTGCTGGCTGGAGAAGTGAAATTGCTCCATGAGTTTGGCGATTTGTATAAACTCTGCTGGACCGGAAAGGGTGCTGAAACCAAGCAGTACGGCAATTAACGTCACGCCTGCTCCGCCACCGCCTAGGGTTGCTTGCTTGCGTCGTCGAGAGCCCCATAAGAAGTTTTTTAGCCCACCAGCAACAGCAGTTGCGCCACCGGTAAAGCCAGCACCGAGTACGCCGGCTGCACCTTCGGCACTCGCTAGAGCGCCAGCATCGAGCGCTTTGCTGTCATCTTGTTTTTTATCACCGTTAGGATTGTAAAAACCGGACTCCTGAGCACCGATATCTTCGGTCCCATTGCGAGCCTCATGATCCACAGACTTTTCTTCGGACGGATCAATACCAGGTATCTGGCGTAGTTCGTCGTCGCTAGCAGCATTGGTGCCCTCGCGTTCATCTTGCTCGAATAAGTCTTGTACCGCCATGTTAGTTTTTGCCCAAAATCAAGCCAGTCATTTAGTCCCTAATACTGCTTATAGTATACCCTAAACGCCAGGGTATGGAGTGCTTTGCAGGTCAATAGTGCCCTGTGGTGCGGGAGCTGCCGGGTTGGCTACGGGTGCTTGAAGATCGACCGCGCCCTGTTGGCCACTTGCTTGCATTTGCTGGAGCTGATCAGGGTTGGTAGTGATTAGGCTTGCTTCGGTTGGACTGGCTACCACTTGGATATGTACGTGGTTTTGGCCGGCAAAGAAAAGCCCCTGTCCTACCGGGAATTGGCTCAGGCGCTTCTTTTCTTCGCTCGTAAGCTTAAAGACATCGCTTAATACATCGACGGCGGATGGCGATTGTTTGAGTAAGAACTGCATTGAAGCGTTAGCCACAATCGCTCGACCCATGCGCGAGCCCATGAAGTCTTCCACATCCTGGGTAATGGTAGTAATGCCCAAGTTGTATTTGCGAGCCCGCTTGGCCACCGAGAATAAGAAGTTAGCTGAATCTTCGTATTTCATGAGCTGCCACGCCTCATCGACAATCAGCATTCGTCGTTTCTGATCAGTCTTGGTTTTGTTCCAGATGTAGTTGAGCACAATATACATAGCTACTGGCCGCAGCTCATCTTCGAGGTCACGAATGTTGAAGACTACCAAGGGGTTGTTGATGTCGATGTTACTCGGCTGGCTGAAGATGCCGGCAAACGTACCAGTGGTATATTTACGTAAACGTTGTGCCAATTGCGGACCGGTACCACCCATGTGCAAAAGCGTATCGTAAAGGTCTGAGATAGTCGGCACTTGCCCGGTATGAGTAAGCGGATCGTTCGTAATACCAGCTTTGGCATAGGTTTCGATTAAAGCGGCATCTAAGTCGGCTTCTTCACTAGGAGCTAGCGCTGGCATCAGCGCAGAGTTGCCACCAAGCATCTGGGCTTGTGCCCCGCCCATCATGAGGCGTAGTAGCCCGTGTAAGGTAATGAGGTTAGATCGTAGGGCATTGTCCGCTTCTTCGTTATCCACGACCCGAGGCAGGTCGAAAGGATTGATGCGGGTGGCCGAGTTTAGACTCAAGCGCACATAGGCACCACCGACTGCATCACACATCCGCTGGTATTCGTTTTCAGGGTCGATAATGAATATTTCAGTGCCGAACATCATGCTGCGCAGGGCTTCTAACTTAACGGTGAATGACTTACCCGCACCAGACTTAGCAAAGACCACTGAGTTGCCGTTTTCTAGGCTAAAGCGGTCAAAGATCACCAAACCAGAGTTGTGCATATTAATGCCGTAGAGGATACCGTTATCTTGGCTTAAATCGGCACTAGTAAACGGAAAGCTGGTGCTCAGCGCGCCGGTGCTCATGTTGCGACGGATTTGCAGCTGGTCAGTCATCTGCGGCACGGTGCTGTTAAGCCCCTGCTCTTGTTGGCTGGTAGCTGGCTTGCTGTAGACGAGCTGCTGACCAAGCATTGATTCGACCTTGTGGCTGATGAACTCAAGCTCCTCTTGTGAGCCGCCGTAGATAGTAAAGTACAGGCCGAAACGGAAGAATCGCTCTTCGCCCACCTGTAGTTTGTCGCGAATTTCTTCGGCATCGATAATAGCGGCTTGCTTACCCGGGTCACGAATCCGACCTTTTTCGCTATCGATCTGGATACCGGCTTCTAGCTGGGTAACTTTCTTACGCAAGTTCTCAAGCACCACCTGACTCTCTACCGGGTAGACATAGAGTGACATATCCATGACCTCGTCAAGGTTGACCATGCTGCTGAGCCAGCCGGTATATACCTGGCGTGGATAGCCATACACGTAATAAGTCCGGGCATAGCGAGTGCCTAGTTGGAAGTGAGTGCTCGAAAACTCTAGCGAACTCGGCGCAATAAAGTCACGAAGGGCGGTAATGCCCTTTTGAAAGGCTGCCTGCACCTCTTGCTCTTCGCGGGCTTTTTGCGCTTGCGCGACGGCTACGGGATCAATCGGAGTTTTGCCTTTACCGAGCGCCATTACTGTAGCTCCCGCTGCAAATGAGCTTGTGGTGCTACTCCACTGCCCTTCGTTATGACATCGGCTGTTAGGTCATCAAAGTTCTTGAGCTGCTGGCGAGTAGCAGTGTCAGGGTTATAGGTGTCGTAGTAAAGCTCAATCAACTCCTGGGTATCCAAGGGCAGGCCTTGAATGCCACATTGCATCATGCCTGATAAAACTGCTTGCACTCGGTTGCGTAGCTCGCTCTTAGCCTTTTCTAGATCAGCCTCGTTAATTGTTACGTGCTGTTCTTTGTTGCCAAACAAACTGCCTAGCCCACTCAAGAATGTTTTGCTCTGGGTGAGCGCTTTTTGTACGTCGGCTACCGGGAAGAATGGAATAACGATGTAAAATCGCTTGTCCATAATGTTGGTCTGCTGGCTCAAGTTATCGATGTAGGTAATGTAATCTTCCATCAGTAGCGCCAGCAACATATTGTCATGCTCGGTGCGAATTTTATCGAGCTTTTCAATATAGGGCTGCAAATCGACTTTTTGCGAGCGAATAAAGATCTGAATTGGGAAATAGAGTGAGTTTAAAAAGCCCTGATAACTGAATTCAACCGCTTCTTGCTCTTGCGGGCTCATCAGGTCGAAGTTGATGCTTTTTACCATCACGACCGATCGGAAGGAACCATCGTTCATGATGACGATACCGTCGCGGATTTCAGCTATCTGCAAGGCATTTTGGGTACTGTTAGGATTGGTGTGAGCCGCTGGAGGTGGTGCGGGTTGTCCAGGCGTATTCCCCGATACTACTGGTATAGCTTGAGGCGCCCCGTAATTAGGCGATGGTGGCACAGCAGCTCCTGTTTGTAGAGCGGCCGACGGGTCGAATTGGTTAGGAGCCGTAGGATTCATATTGGTTTTATTCCACCCTCATGATCGCTTTATCTTACTGCTTAGTGCAGAGAGATGACAACTTCACCCGATTGATCGGAATCTTTAGGTTTGTTGGCTTGTCGGGCGATGGTTGCCACGTTTAAATCGTTGTTATTAGCAAGCTCTAGTATAGCAGGATCAGGGGTTGGTGTCATGGCAGCTGCCGCTGGTGCAGCTGGTGCGACGGGGGTTTGTAACATCGGTTGATCGGTGCCGGGAACGGCCAAAGTTCGCATATGTCCGTAGGCGGCGCTGGGACGCGCGGCGGTGGCTTTGCTGTGGGCCAACAGGGCCTCCTCGTCAGCCGTGGCAGTAGCCGCCGTTGAGTTGCTTGGCACGCCCGGACTAATAACTTGGGCATCGGTAAACGCTGACTGATCGGCCGATAAATGTTGCGGTACACTTGATTGGTTCAAGAACCAGTAATTGTTCGGAGGATTTGCTGGAGCGTTGGCATTATCTGTAGGTGGCGTACTACCCAGCTGATCCATAAGTTGCTGGCGATGAGCCCGACTAGAATTATCAATCATTTGCGCAAATTGTTGCGCGACCGGGTTGCGCTGCTCGTCGAGTATATCGTCGCTTGGGAGCACCTCGTAATCAGGCACTGGCTGCGGCATAGTGCTGAAATCCAGCAAGCGATCGGAATCGCCGTTCTGCCCAATAATACCGGGTTGCTGATACGTAGCGGCACTAACGTTTTTAATTGCCCAACCGCGGCTATCAATGGTGTCTGCCAACGTATGCAGACGACTTTTAACCTCTGTTTGACTTAACCCATTGGTGTAGACTCGCTCAATCTTTTTGGGAGCGGTAATGGTGACTAAATCACGCATTCCAGATTGGTCCCAAATACGCCGCCGCGGCTTAAATAGAAAGCGCATTTTAGCCAAGGCCCAGACTTCGGTTGGTTGGTCTTTGCCAAACGGAAACGCAAAGAATACGCAAAACAACGCCACGGGCAAAAATATTACGATCAGTGGCCAAAAATGCTTGGTGAGCCCTATGAAACAAAAGTACAGACACAGTGCTGCCACCAAAGCATAAATGAACTGCTTGAGCGTTAGCGGACCAAGTATGTGGTCCTCTGCCTCGATATCCTGAATTAATTTATACGTTGCCATAGGTTATCGTTAATGATCTGGAGCTCCTCCGGCTCCGCCACCTGGGCCGGCTTGGCCAGCATTAGGGCTGTTAGGATCGTACCGCATTGGTGCACTAAATCGCTCGATATCATCCAGGTGTGCCCGAACATCGTCGCGATTGCGCGACAACGTATCCACTAATCCCGGTGTCCGCTCTATCACTCTTCTTAACCTCGGACTGCCATCACTGTTCATAACTGGATTGCCTTCCCTGTCTACGTCTGGTATATCCCTCGGCACGTTCTTTCCTTGTATTTGGTCGATCAGTGGCTGAGTAGTCTCTGCCAGTTCGTTAACGGTCTGCTGGTTGTCGGTGCTGGCGTAGCTTCGGTTAGCATCGAGCTGCTTTATTTGGCCGATTGTACGCTTGACTTCCATGAGCGCCTTCTCTTTGTCGGCACGCGACGCCGTAGGATCAGTCATGGTCTTATAGTTGGATTCAAGGTTCTTCTGGAGTGTGCCGGTGATGTTCTTAACGTCTTGCGGCTTACCACGCAATATACTGACCATATCCATGCCTCGAGTTGCGTTAAGCTCTGCAGTATCAAGTGTTCCTTGGGTTACTTGGCCACCGTTATCCAGTGCCTCTAAGGCTCCTTGGGCCAGAGTGCCATAGCCTGGAGCTAGGTCAGGACGAGCCTGTTTGGTGGTCGAGTTGATGTTTCCGGCTAGACTAGCCAGGGTTGTGCGGTTACCGCCAGAGGCTCGGGCAATTGTTTGCATAACGTCGTTCATATCGCTATAAGCGGTACCCGTAATAGACATTTGTTCGGCAGCCCAAACTGCTGATGCCCGGCCAAAGCCAGTGGATGTTTGGACTGCCCGGGCGGCAGCCTGCGCTTTTTGAGTTGCTTCTGCTTCACTCATGTTTGGATTATCTGCCATGAGCTTTTGCTTAACACCAGAAACAGCCTGGAGGTAATTATCATAAGTCGCTGCCCGCAAGGCATCATCATAGTGTTGTATGGTAGCCGCCCGGGGATCTTTTGCTAGTTCACCGCTAAGCATCCGGTTTCTTTGATCGGCTGATTGCAAGGCTCTACCAAAGGCGTAGCTAGCAACCGGTGTTTTATTAATCGCCTTACCTACTACCGAGCCATTGATCTGATTCAGTCGTTTGGCTCTATTGCCAGCCATACTACGCTGCAAGCGGGCACGGGCATTGGCCCGACGGCCTTCGTGCATTCCGTTCAACTTAGCCGCGCCGCCCTGAGCCAGGTCATGTACGCGACCTAGAATACCCCCCGCTAGCTTAAAGCTGAACGGGATTAGTCCTAGTGGGATTACTAAAGCAACGATAGATATTAACTGGGCGACCGTGTCGGAGATACCACTGCTGGTGCTGGCGGTGTTTATAGTAACCGATATCACGTTACCGAGCGCAAACATAATGGCAATAATCGGATAGACCATAAGAGTCTTGACCAAGAGATCCCACCACTGCTTAAAGTACTTCTCGGTATTAGGTAGACAATAAAGCGCAAACGCTACGGGCGAAATTAGCACCAAGAATATTATTAATCCGCGGCGAATGATCACGGTTACTAATATGGCTAAGAAGATAAAGAATACAGGCAACAAAACTGCTGTAAAAAAGAATATTAGTAATGGCACTACATTAGAAGCAGCCCAAATAGTGCCGGTCACTAAGGCGAAAAGACCTAACCCTGAGGTACCACCATTAAGGTGAAGCGTAAACGCCCCCGCTTGCTTAAAAGGAAGTTCTATTAACCCAGCTGCGCCGTTACCAAGGATGTTAGTGATATCCACTGCTAGGGCGACGAGGTATATAGACAGATTTATGGCTATAGCAGCTATTAACAGTCGAGGCAACACCTTTTTTGCGGTATAAGCATCTATTACGCCACCACCTATAGTTTGTCCAAAAACAATCGCAATCAAGGCGACAACTAAGAAAACATCACCGATTACCCTAAATTTTGACCAGATCTCATAGGTGTGGGTGGGGTCATTGCCGCTATTTGTTACGTCTAATGTTCGAGTTACCAACAAGGGCTGGACGAAGTCACCATAAATGCCATCTACTGCACTAGCTAGCCCGGTGATAATAGGGCACATAATCCATGAAAGAGAGTTACCTGAAGTCTCACAGTCAACCGAACTATCTGAGCTGCTGCCATCCGAGGAAGTAGTGGCGGTACCCGGATTCGTTACATCTTGCGGATTAACGTTAGCGAAATTCGAAACAGGAACAGTCAGTGCCTTAAAGACCTCACACCCATCAACTGTTTTGGCAGAATTTTCATCAACCTGATTGCCTTTCATAAGGTAGTTGAGCCATAAGTTTTGGTCGTCGAACGAAGTATTACCGCTGGCGGTTCGTATGATTAAGGTGGCCGTACCCACAGCTCCAGGAGTTCCTACTGTATTAATCTGTAGAGTATCTTTACAGTTATCCCCGCCCTTTTCGTAAAAGAGACCATCGGTGCCGTTCTTGACATAGGTATCTCCCGTAATGGCGGTGATGGTGTTGGCATCGGTGAGGTCAAGATCAGCTTCAGCATCAGATACCCCATCGAGCGTTATGTGCTGTGGCGCGCTTTCTACACACGCCCCGGTTGCGGGGTCCGTATGCCGCTCAACATAGACAGCTCCCGTAGGATTTTTTTCGATGGTTGATCCATCATTTTTGATCTCGCCACCATCGAACTTGTAAATCTTATCGTTACAGGCTGAGTTTGTGCCATTTTTGCTACTGTGGTTACCGTCATAATACTCCCAGGTGTCATCAAGTTGGTCATCGGCAAAGGTCTGGCCGTTATAGGAAATATGAGTTTGATCTATCCACTGTCCACTGGCCGGCGCCGCTGCCGTTAAGACCGGAGGTATAATAAGGGTTAACAGAGAGCTTGCTAAAGTAAGCAAGCAAGCTATCGACCAGAACTTTTCAAAGTGTTTTTTTATCATGATTCTTGTAACATATCTTTTGTTTGTGCAAGCGAGCTCTGAGCCCACTCGACACAAGCTCTATATTCTCTTCAAATATAGCACAAGCTCCTCAGGAATACATCACGTTTAGTACCTCTAAGTTTGCAAAAAGCCACTACCGTTAGTATAATTTTGCCCAAATGGTACGATTAAAAATCAAAAACTGCATAGTAATTATCGCTACACTGTTGGCAGTCTCTGCGTGTATTGCTCTCCCCTCTTCAGTTTCGGCGGCTCCTGCGCCCACAACTCCTCCGAGCTTCGATCCTACGAGCAAACCAGATGATAACGGCAGCAACTACACTGATCCTTCTGCTAAGTACCAGTGTGGTGGAGACGACGCCAACCCAGTACATACGAGCATCAATATCGGCTGTAAGGGATCTCCAGCGGACTTGAATCCGATCGTCGACATGACTTTTGCGCTTATTCGATTCTTATCTATCGGCGTGGGCCTTGTTATAGTAGGTTCTTTTGTCGTCGCCGGTATCCAATACACTGCTTCGCGGGGTGACCCCAAGGCTACCGAAGATGCTATTAACCGCATAAAATCGACTGTCGGTGCGTTACTGATCTTTATTTTTGCGTACGCTATACTTAACTACATAGTTCCAGCAGGATTGTTCAATATAAAATGACTTTTACGACATTTGCAGCATCATGCTCTGGCGGAAACCTCTTCGGTTTTCCTACGTGGTATCACTATTTATCGAGTACCACTGACTCAAGCGGTAATTGCACGCCCGTTATTAGTGGTCTGAGCGATATTTGGTTGATTGTAGCAGCAGTAATTGAAATTTTACTTCGCGTTGCTGCGCTGGCTGCTGTCATATTCATCATTTGGGGTGGTGTGCAGTACACTACTAGCCAGGGTAGCCCAGATCAAACTTCTAGAGCTCGTAGCACCATCACCAATGCCCTTGTCGGACTCCTGCTTGCCATATCGGCTGCCGCCATCATTTCTTTCATAGCGGGGAGTATTCACTAATGTCGCTGCTTACCTTCTTCGCGGCTACCTGTAGCGGTGATCAAATAAAGGTTGGTGATGTATGTAATTCAACGGGTTTGCCGACCGTGCAAGCTGGTGGTCCAGAACTGCAACAAGTTCTCCAGATTGCTCTAGGTATCATGGCGGCGCTAGCTGTGCTGTTCGTGGTTATTGGTGCTCTGCGCTACGTGCTGTCGGCCGGTAAGCCGGAAGATACCGGACGGGCTCGAGCCATGATGGTGTACGCAGTCGTGGGTTTAGTTGTAGCCATAAGTGCCGAGGCATTCGTCACATTTGTATTGAATAGGGCCTCATGATGCGTAGATTACTGCTTACCCTACTTATGCCTCTAGCCCTCATTTTTACTATTATGCCAGCCCTTCCGGCGGCGGCTGTCGACGTTTTTCCTAACTGTGGTGCGGGTAGCGCCAATGGCACCCCCGCTGTATGTAATGACACCAAATCTACCTCTGGTAACCCAGCTGTTTCAGTCATTAAAGATGCCATTAACATCCTATCGGTCGTCATCGGTGTCGCAGCAGTTATATTGATGATAGTTGGCGGTTTGAGGTTAGTTGGCTCAGCTGGTGATCCTCAGGCAGCTGCGTCGGCAAGAGGAACAATAATAGCTGCTTTGATCGGCGTAGTTATTGCCGCTATTGCCCAAACCCTTGTAATTTTTGTACTTGATAGGTTAACGTAGGATTAATTATGCGCAATAAATTACAAATACTCTTTGCTAGTATCGCAATGGCAGTCGGTTTACTAACGCCCCTGGCCGTACCCTCGTTAGCGTTCGCTGAGTCCAGCTCCAAAGCTGCTGCTTGTGATGCGCTTAACACCCTTGACGCTTCACAATCGTGTGCAACGCCAGGAGGCTCTTCGGCGGCTGAGAGCTCAGTGAATAAACTGATACAGACCGTTGTTAACATTCTGTCTATTGTCGTGGGCGTAGTGGCGGTAATCATGCTAATTGTATCCGGTTTTCGGTTCATTACCGGAGGTAGCGATACCAATTCTGTGGCAGCTGCCCGTCGCACCCTCATTTATGCTTTGGTTGGTTTGGTGATAGTAGCGCTTGCCCAATTCATGGTGCGCGCGGTGCTTACCACGGCAACCAAGTAGAACCGATAACGCTTGCACTTAAGGTGAGCAATGTAGTATAAGTAAACAAAGTAGTAACGAAAGGTATCCTAATGTTCAAAAAAATCAAAAGTTACATAATCGTGGCAGTCACTGCCCTTTCCTTCGGCGCACCTGTTTTAGCACCAGCAGTAGTTACCTACGCAGCTTGTGATAGTATTTCGCAAGGTGTAGCGGCAGGCATCGATAAGGCTACCGGCGACACCCAGGCTTGTGGTAGTAGTAATGATGTCACCACTGGTATTAGCAGTCTAGCTACCAAAGTAGTTAATATCTTCTCGATTGTAGTCGGTGTAATCGCGGTGCTTATGATCATCTACGGTGGTTTCAAATACATCACCTCTGGTGGTGATAGTAACAACGTATCTGGCGCGAAGAATACTTTGATCTATGCCTTGGTCGGTTTGATCATCGTAGCCCTGGCTCAGTTCATCGTCCGTGTTGTACTCAACTCGGCAGCCAACGCCACTACTTAAACGGCGCGCTCCTCGACGGGCACATTTTGCCCGAAAGCTTCCGTTCCGATGCTCACGCACTTTTAAGTGCGCTCCGCTTCGGTACTCGCCTTTCAACCAAACTGCACTCCGTCGAGAAACGCTTTAGCCTTCGGTAATTCTATGCAAAGTAAAAGACCTCTCGACTTGAGAGGTCTTTCTGGTTGTCGCTCTATTTTAGAGGACTTGGATGCGCTTGACGGTGTCTTGTTTGACTTTGCCGAAGCTAATGGTTAACACGCCGTCTTTGAGTACGGCTTCGATGTCTTCCTCTTTAACGGGTACGGGCAAGGCTATGGTGCGAGAAAACTCTCCCCAGTAACACTCCTGCAAAAAGTAGTTCTCTACCCCGTCTTCATTACCGGCACTTAATGTGCCGCGGATAGTGAGTTGGTTGTCGGAAATGCTGACATCAAGCTCACTTTTATTCACACCAGCAGTACGAGCTTTTACAACCAAGCGTTCCTTGGTTTCATATACGTCTACTGCCAGTTGGCCTGGAACGGCCTCATCTTCATCCCATTGATCATCGGCTGGATTAGCTGCTGGTGCAGCACTTTGCTCCTCAGCAGGAGCAGCCGATAAATCATCATCACCTAAAAAAGCGGCGGTTAATTCATCTTCTTCGAGTAAAAGGTCGTCGTCGCGGTTACGTCGCGCCATAATGTGTGGTTACCCTCCGTGGTTTAGAGTTAAGCTAATAGCTCGCGTAAGCGAGCGGCTCCCCAAACCTTAAGTAAATATTAACTAGGTCTTGCGTTTTTATGTTAATGGCAGTATAGCTTAGGTGTCTACCCTAGTGCAACTTAAACGTAAGTATTTACAACACTATAATCACAACATGAGCTTACTCGATTCCTTACTTGCCAGCATCGCTCCACACGATTGCGTGATGTGTGGCACAGAAGGGCACCTCCTCTGCCGTCGCTGTAAGGCTCAAATACTGCCCGTACCCAAACGTTGTTATCGTTGCCGCAAACTTACACCAACTGCCCAAACCTGCAAAAGCTGCCGCAGTAGCAGTCAACTCTATGCGGTGCACGTAGGCGCTCTCTATGAAGGGGCTGTGAAAGAAGTAATTTGGCAACTGAAGTTCCATGGCGCTCAAGCGGCTGCCAAGGTACTGGCTGGGCTGATTACGGTTCCCACTACCCCGAGGATGATAGTCACCCATGCCCCTACAAGCTCTCAACGCGTACGTGAACGAGGCTACGACCAAGCCCAACTACTGGCCAAAGCTTTAGCCAAAGAGCTTCGACTGCCCTATTGCAAGCTGTTAACTCGCGTTAGTCCTAAGCACCAAGTGGGTGCTTCACGTCATTTGCGTCGCACCCAATTACGATCAGCTTTCAGGACAGTAAATACCGCTCGTATTGCTGGGGCGCATATACTAATTGTCGACGACGTGCTTACCACCGGGGCTACCCTGGAAGCTGCTGCCCAAACTCTCAAGGTCGCCGGCGCTGCTCGCTTAGAGGCTGGCGTATTTGCTCAAGCCTAGTTGTACTTGGAGAACTGACTAGCGACTGCTATAATCACCCCTGTTATACGGAAGGGTGTCCGAGCGGTTTAAGGAACTGGTCTTGAAAACCAGCGTGCCGGAAACGGTACCGTGGGTTCGAATCCCACCCCTTCCGCCACGTATAACTAGTCTCAATCTGTTAAATACGGTAAAATGAGATAACCAAATTCTAAAATTTGTGTTTCGGCCAAGGAGAGGTACCCAAGTGGCTGAAGGGGACGGTTTGCTAAATCGTTAGAGGGGCGCGAGCTCCTGCGAGGGTTCGAATCCCTCTCTCTCCGCCAAGTAAATAAGACCTATCAAAAGTAGGTCTTATTTACTTGGTAGACGGATTATACGAACAGTTCGCTAGCGGCTGCGATCAGCAGACGATATATGCAGAACCCGATAGACCCTTCTTATAAAAATTATAGGCCTACCGGCAAGAAGCTATAATCCCTGTCTGCCTGTATTTATAGCTCGGATAACGGGCTTTATTTTATGTAGGCCAACTTTTGCTGCAAGAAGTAATCCTGTACAATAACGCTTATGACAAATGTAATGCAGGCCTCTGCTGATCGGAGAGAAGCTAGATGATCAAATGTAATGAGATCCTCTGCTGAGCGGAGTGAGACCCAATGGCTGATAGTAGTGTGAACGGTGGGCAAGAGAGTTTACCACCAGTCAAACCAGGAGACACCATAGCGCCAGGCGTCAGTCCGGCTGCCGCTCCTATCCCTGCCCCAAATCCGGTTGCGGCGGCTGCTCCTTTACCATCGCCCGAAGTCGCCCCCATGGCAGCGCCGGCGCAAGCGCCTATAGCTGCCGCTCCCGAGGAGTCGATCAGCTGGATGGCTTCGGAGTTCATAGCCCATAACAAACCTCCCTTCTGGTACATGGCTTTGATTGGTGGTGCAGCTGTCTTGGCTGCCTTAGTATGGCTCTTTACGAAGGACAAAATCTCTACGGGTGTGGTTGTAGTGGCAGCTATAACATTTGCAAGCTACGGAGCACGTAAACCGCGGCAGCTCCAGTATCAGCTTACTGAAAGTGGCCTGATGGTGGGCGAGAAGTATCATGACTATCAAGAGTTTCGTTCTTTTTCGGTAGTGCCCGAGGGTGCCTTTTCGAGCATTGTCTTTATGCCGTTAAAGCGGTTTGCACCGCTTACAACTATTTATTATGACCCGGCTGATGAGGCAAAAATCATCGATCTCCTAGCGGAGCGCCTGCCTCACGAAGAGCGCCAAAAAGACTTGATCGACCGCCTGATGTGGCGCATCCGATTTTAAAAATACCGCCTAGAATTTCTTCCAGGCGGTATCTGTTGTTTGCGCAGCCGTGACTATATTCGGCCGGCTCGTTCTTTGCGGTGCAACTTGCGCTCCATCCGAGCCAAAAAGTCGTGTTTAGCCTGCTTGGCATCCCACTTCTCTATACGCTCCATTAAAGCTTCCTCTTCGCTCTCAGACATAGCAAGTTCTCCTTTTTAGTTTGCTAATGTGAGCTCTATTATTATGCTTATGCATTAAAAGAAGCTGTAAGTTATTTCACTATCGATCAGGCTTATCCACCACTAATCCACAGCCTGTATTAATTCGGCCCAACCTGTACAATAACTGTAATGAATGTATTCAAAAAACTCCTGACCACCGTTGATCAGTTTCAACGCAAGCACAAATTTATCGGCTTCCCCTACGCGGTTATTAAAAAGTTCGGCGACGATGAGGCTGGCTACCAAGCGGCTTTAATAACCTATTACGGCTTTCTGTCGCTTTTCCCGCTTCTGCTGGTCTTGACTACGGTGGCTGGAATTATAGGACGCCATCATCCCGAATTGGGCCAGCGTTTAGTCAATAGCGCCTCCTCGTACTTTCCCGTGCTTGGCCAGCAACTCGATAGCAGCGTAAAAGGTCTAAATAAGGGAGGTCCGGCGCTGGTTATTGGCATCTTGTTTACTCTGTACGGTGCTCGAGGGGTAGCCGACGCTTTTCGGCATACGATTAATCACGTCTGGCAAATACCTAAAACTAAGCGGAGCGGCTTTCCGTGGTCGCTGTTGCGCAGCTTAGGAATTATTGTGGGCGGTGGCGGTGGCTTACTCATTACCGCTGGGCTGGCTGGCTGGGCTTCGGCAGCCGGTCATGGGATTGTTTTCCGGATCGATTCCCTGCTCATCAACTTAGTACTTCTATCGCTAGTGTTTATTCTGGTACTAAAATTAAGCCTTCCTACCCACATTTCTATTCGGCAGCTGTGGGTCGGAGCTTCAGTGACCGCTATAGGCTTAAGTATCCTTCAGGTAGTTGGTGGTTATGTCGTCACCCATGAATCGCACAGCTTAAGTAATAGCTATAGCGCCCTCTTTGCCACCACGCTTGGCTTATTGGCCTGGATATATTTGCAGGCCCAGATTTTTATCTACGCTATAGAGATCGATGCAGTCCGCAACTTTCGACTTTGGCCACGCAGTTTAGCGGGCAAAGAGCTAACAGCTCAAGATCGAGCTGTATACCGCCGCCAAGCCCGCAAAGAGCAAGCGGTGGAAACTGAAGCTATTCAAGCTCACTTTCCGAAAAAGTAAAGCTCGTTTAAGGCCTTCTTAGCGATCAATATATTGTCGCCACCAGCGTTCGGCATTGGCAACAAGTTTGTCTTGGTTAATCGTCGGTCGGTTAGGCATAGCATTTCTCCCCTAGGAATTAGACGGTATGTCGTCGTTTAACAAGTACATCGTACACAAAGACAACGGCCGCAACGATAAGTAGTAGGTGTATGAAGCCGCCACCGATGTTAACTATCAGTCCAATTAACCATAATAGTACCAGTAAAGCTGCAATTGTCATGAGCATCGTAAGGTCCTCCTTTACTTACTGTGCTAGTAACTATAGAGGGCCGTCTGGCATACTGCTATTAATAATCTAACACCTGCCATCTCTTAATGACGACGGCTTAAATCGCTCAATTTCTTGCCGAATTCTTTCGTGAGGCGGCTAAGTTCTTTGGTCTGTCGCCTAAACTCTTTATCGAGTTCAAGCATTCGGAGTTGGCGCAAATAGCCAACCTCCTTAGGGGCAGGCGCGACCTTCCCCTGAGAAGCCGGTTTTGATATAGGCATAACTAATCCCCTTCCATGATAGGTTTTTATGTGGGGCGGCCGCATATTGGGGGCAGATGAGTGCTCTTTTCGTGGAGCTCGCTATCCGTAACTATAGTCTGCAAGGACCTAAAGTAAAGGGTTTGTGTGCAATATCACAATACCTTAACCAGATTAATTAAATTACTTAATCTTTTTACTCCTGGACTTACGGTATAATCAAAGCCAACGTGCAGCAATTAGTAACTAAGCTCAAGCAGTATTTAAAACGCCCGCTCTACCGGTATCTGTTAGTAGGTGGTTCAATTTATATATTAGAGCTGGTGGTCATTGTAGTTGCCCAAGCTCTCGGTGCCGGGCCAGTGGTGGCAGTGGCTTGGAGTTTTTGGATCGGTTTGCTGTGTTCATTCGGGCTACAGAAGCTATTTACCTTTAGCGACCGCCGCTTGCATCATCGGATTGTCATCCCCCAGCTTTTAGCCGTAACGCTGCTCGTGCTTTGGAACTTCGGTTTTACCGTGCTAGTGGCCAAATTACTGGTTCACTACATACCGGCGGTGGTTAGTCGAACCCTAGCTCTGGGAATCACCACAATCTGGAACTTTTATCTGTACAAAACCAAAATTTTTAAGACCAATAGCGACGTTGTATACTAATGGTGACAAAACAATTAGGGGGTAACAATGGCTGGCTCGGCTGTTCCTTCGGAGTATGGCAAAAAAACGCCAAAAGCTAAGCGTACTCGATCTATATACTCCATACCGTTTGCTGTCTGGTACAAATGGATAGCTGCCGGTCTTTTGTTTGGCAGCACAATCTGGTGGGCATTGTTAAGTGCGCACTTGCAGAACAGTAATGCCGATCAGCTGGTGTATCCTTATCTCTTTCAAACTTCCGCTGGCTTACACCATGCGTCACTACCTTCAGCACATACTTTCCTGGTTAAATGGCCAATCTTTTTCTTGGTAGATCTAATTGGACTCACTCGAAATACGCTGCTCTGGGCAACGGTCGGCGTAACAGTAATAACAGTGGCTGGCCTGGCCTGGTTAGTGAGTCGTATTGAACGCCGAGCAGTGGTAATCGGCACGCTATGGTTGGCTATGGCGGCTATGCTGATGGTTGTCCCGGCAACCCCTTATGCCGGCGCTTTACTGCCCACCAATATGGCCATGTTGGCCACCCGAAACCTCGAGTATTTGCTCTATATAGCGAGTTTGGTCCTGATTGCGCGAGGGCAGTCGTTTCGTCAGTGGTGGTTTTGGGCAGGTACGGTGCTGCTGGCGCTCCTTATGGCCAGCGATCACCTCTTTTTGGCGCTCAGCATTGGCGGCGCCCTGCTTGCGCTCGTGGTATATGCCCTGGCGCGTAATTGGAAGTTAGTTAGTCTGGCTGTCCGCTGGCTAGTGGCAGGCCTGATTGCAGCCATACTTTCGGTAGTCGTGATTGCGCTGATAAATGTGAGTGGGTTAACGCACATAAGTAGTCAGTCTGGCACTAGTCCTTACGCGGTAGTATCGGGGCCCAAAGCGGCCTCTCTGGCGGTTTTATATGGCATTTTAGGGCTACTCACTAACTTCGGTAGCAACCCCGCATTTGATGGTACGGTGGTTCGTGATATACCCCACCAGATTTCTAGCCGCCTGTTCGGAGTTGGCGGGATAGCTTTCGTGGTCTGTTTTGTGTTACTGCTAGTGGGGCTGTATGTAAGCTGGCGAGTGCTGCAGCCAGGCTTATTGGGCCGTAGTAAAAACGCCAATCCCGATAAAGCGCTCCAGCTCAGCCTGTTGTTGCTCTGGTCTACAGTAGCTGCCGCGGTGTTCTTTGTAGCCAGCAATCACTACTATGCAGTCGATAGCCGCTACCTTACCGTTGGCTTTTTTGCGGTGTTTGTTGCAGCTGCTCGCTATCTGCGGCGCCGAACCTTAGCGGTCAAGAAGGTAGCGGCTGTAGGCCTCGTAGCCTTCCTGGCTCTCTTGTCGGGCAGTTGGTTTATGCTGCACAATTACCACGCGGAACAGCAAGCGCTTGCACCGGTGGCTGATCGAAACGCTACCATTGCACAGGTGTTGCAGAACCACAATGTGTCCACCCTGCTGGGTGATTATTGGCGCGTGACCCCTACTAAGCTTGCTGCCAAGAATCATCTTAATATCACTCCTCTCAGCGGCTGCACTCAGCCGAGCCAAATTCTGAGCAGCACTGCTTGGCAGCCAGATTTGCGTACTCACAGCTTTGCCTATTTGCTCTCCACTCGTCGGGGCCTCACCGACTACCCAGCCTGTAGCTTGCAGCAGATCGTGAATAACTATGGCCGTCCTAACGCCAGTCAGTTGATTGCCGGTAATCTGAGTAATCCTGCCGAACTGCTTCTATTCTATGATCGGGGTATTCACAAGAGCTCGCCAACCGCTCGAACGGCTGCCCAGAGTCAATCCACAGTGCTCCCAATTGGCCTCGACGATCTGCCCTACACCTCCTGTCCGCAGTTAACGGTGATGAACGTCGTAGCCCATCAAGACGATGATATTTTGTTCATGAACCCCGATCTTATTCACTCTATCAAAGCCGGTGATTGTATCCGCAGCGTATATGTTACGGCTGGGGATGACGGCGGCGGTCAATTTTACTGGTTGAGTCGGGAACAAGCTGCCGAAGCAGCCTACTCGGAGATGCTTGGTTCAAAAGCAATATGGGTCAAGCGCATTGTAAAATTGGCTAACAATGAATACATTACCGTAGCCAACCCCCGTGGTAACGCCAAAATCTCTCTAATCTTCCTCAATGTACCCGACGGCAACCTTAAAGGTGAAGGCTTCATAACTACCCGTAATGAATCGCTTGCTAAATTAGCGGCTGGCCAGATCCATGCGCTGCATACGGTAGATGGACAATCTACTTTTACAGCCAGCCAGCTCACGACTGCCCTAACCGCGCTGATGTTTACCTATCAGCCAGGAGAGATTCGTACCCAAGCAACGGTGGTATCCGAGCAATACCCTGACCATAGTGATCACATGGCGGTGAGTCGGTTTACGCAAAAAGCTGCCGTCGAGTATGAAAAACAGCAGTTTAACGATCAAGTATCGATTCCGCTCCACCGCTACATCGGTTACCCTATCCACGCTATGTCGGTCAATGTATCGGGCAAAGATCTGGCCGAAAAAGAGGCCGCGTTTATGGCCTACGCCAAGTATGACCATAGTGTTTGTCAAACCGCTCAACAATGCCTACATGACCCTGCCTACGGGGCCTACCTTCCCCGCCAATATCAGCAGAAATGACCCCTGTTACAACGTGGCAATGCTTGACGCCCGGGCGTACAATAGAAGGTACAGGTTTAAATAAAGGCAACAAAAAATGAGTTTAGAATTAAGATCAAGCATCGGCGATTCGCTCGCTGGATGGCTTGATGGTGCTTTAACGTCTAAAAATCCCGTTGAAGAGCTTCGCAGGCTGTCGCTAGCACTCGAAGAAGAACGTCGCCTAGGAAGCATTGCGCTACATGATCAATTGGCTTCTGATCACCAGATATTTACGCACAATGGCAGGTACAGTGGGTATGCCGCCATGCTTCACGGCTTAACCCCTTTTGCAGAGCAGCTCCAAGCTAAACAAAACGCTCAGGTAATACCATCGGCCGAGGGGCCAATTTTAACTCTTGTTCACAGCGTCCCCGAGGTAGAGGTAGCAGAAGACTTGCCTTCTGTACCAATGGGCGTGCCTCACGCCGTATAGTTTATAGATGATCTAACGCTGTAACGACACCCACGATATCAGGAAATTTACCCACAAAGGCATCTACCGTAAATCTATCAAAATCTTGCTTCTGGCGTATGCCGCTTTCTAAGCTAGCGACAAAGTGTAGACCCGCCTGATTGGCCGCTTGTGCATCGCTCGGAGAATCTCCAATGTACACGCATTGCCCTGGCGCAAGTGAACTAGCCTGCAGCAGCTCATCAAAGGCCCGCGGATCGGGTTTATGGAACTGCATATTATCCTTGTAATAAAAGGCTTCTACCCGGCTAGCTAGTAAATGATCGGGTTCCAATAAGTGCTTCAACTCCCCATGCGTCCTTGAAGTAAGCAGCATAATCTTTTTGCCGAGAGTAATTAAGCGGTCCATGGCAATATAGTTTTCGTCTGGAATGGTATCTAACTTACCTGTTGTTACATAGCCTTCAATCACTGGATGATAAGCGGCCTTGAATTCCCCAACATCTATACCCGGTGATCGGTCAGTGATTGCTTCAAAAAGAGGTTTTCCCCAGGTTGACCGATGGATCTCTCGCGACATGGGTGTTCGACCCATGTTCACCAGAACCTCATTCTCCATATCAAAGCAAGCGGCCTCGGTTAGGCAGAGGGTATCATCTACATCAATAACAACGGCTTCTATCATTGGGAAATTGGTACACCCGGCAGGATTCGAACCTACGACCTTTGGCTCCGCAAGCCAACGCTCTATCCAGCTGAGCTACGGGTGCTCGTCAGGGCCTACAGATAAGCCTCGTTTTGCCTATTCGGCAAAAGCTTCGGCCTACTCCTATGCCCTTCCTCTCAAAAATTCAAAAGCTTTGCTTTTAAATTTTTGGTTTAGCTACAAAAGTAACAGGGGTAAGTTTAGCAGTTTTTAGTGTTTTTGGCTAGTGCCTTAGAATGTTGGTCTGGAAACGATCGTACCGGACATCGCGGCGGCACTCAAGAATGAAAATGTATTCGATACGTCCAGTGCCCCGCCACCCTCACATAAACGTGAATACATAAGGTGGATAAAAGCCCGAAAGCCGAGCCAAGCGAGCTAAATAGCTAGCTGGCTAGGCGCTGCACGGACCGTGCTATATAGAGCGTGTGCATAACCGTTAGCAAACTCAGTGAGTTGTGCTGTGGAAAGCTATGAGTATCGTAATGAAATTCTTGATCCGGTCCATACTCGCCCTCAACTACTATGTCACGAGAGGCGTGGACGTGCGGGATCGATCCTATGAGCCCTAAATCTTCATCCCATCCTACATTAACTACATCTTCCTGGGTTCGATAGTCTAAGAACTTCGTCACAGTAATGGAGCGCCCCGTGCGGTCATGTCTTACTTTGGTGACTACTTTTTCATCCGGACCCAGTGGAAAATCGCCTTCTTTAAGCGACAATGCTTGCCTACCGATAAAGCGATGTCCAGCTCGTTCTATAAAGCCGAGTTCTGATTTATACCTATACCTTTTTAGTGCCTCGATGTCTGTACTCATGCACAAAGTTATAACCAAGATGATAGCTTTAGGCAAGCTTTAGCGCTTAGCCGCCCCAAGCTGACTGATATAATGCATACCAGTTCGACTCGTATCTGGAGAGGTGCAGGAGTGGTTGAACTGGCTTGTCTCGAAAACAAGTGAGCCGGCAACGGTTCCGAGGGTTCGAATCCCTCCCTCTCCGCCAAACAAAAAGAGCTTGCCCGCGCAGGCTCTTTTTGTTTTGAGGTATATCCCCCGCAAAATTTATTCAGACCTAGGTTTAGCCAATCGAGCCGTGAGTGTAATGAGTACAATGCACAGGCCAATGTCAGTAAGTACCCATAACGGAATGAACTTTAAATTATCAATTGGCTTCAGGTGCCCTGCCAAAGTGGCGCCCGGTTTCAGAGCGGACGGCAGAACTTGAGTGCTAGCTGCCAAGACTGCAGTGAGCGGTTTGATGGTAGTAGCTGGTGTGTTACCACTAATAGATATGAGAGAGTCGTTAATAACGTCCCTACTCGCTGTATCTGATTGTGTGGTAGTCCATATCTCACCGGTAGAGACAGGACTTTGACTCTCAGGGGGTGAGTTTGGAGTTTGGACGATGGTGATTGGGGTGCTCGGTGGATTATTTACGACCGGAGGGGTGGTAATAAGCGGATCACAGACATCGTCTATACCATCTTGATCAGCATCGGTACCGCTATTAGCTACAGTAGGACACGAGTCAGTATCATCTGGTAACCCATCACCGTCAGTATCTCCATCTGTAACAGGTATGTATATTGGCGTAGTTACCTCAATTGGTTCGCCACCGTCGTTTTCGCCGATAATCTCGATAGTTTGTCCTCCAGTAGGCGCCTCGGGCGGTATGGTGACGGTGCCATCGATAGCGCCCTGATCATCGCTGTTAACGACACCTAAGCCGGTGGTGGCTCCTTGCAGAGTAACTACAAAAGTACTGTTAGGTTTGGCGTTTGCTTCTTCGCCAGACACATGAATTGGCAGTGAGGAGCCACGTTTAACTACTCGGTTACTGATCGTCGCCGGGATAACTTTTCTAGTAACCCTCCCTGTTTTAGGCTGATTGAGAATGGCTGTAGTGTCGTCGCTTACAGCTTCTGCTGGTAAGGTGAGCGTAAAGTTTTTAGTGGCTTTAAGTATTGCCTGTTCTAGCAGCTCTTGTCCTAACTGGTTGGGATGAAAACTACCAGATCCCAAGAAATCGATGGTTACCGTCTTGCCGGCAATAGTCTTACTGATCCCTGAACTTTTTCCGGCTGTAACGCCATTCATTGCCACTGAACTGCCGTTTGTTTCACATAAGCGGTGGCCAGCCAAAGCGTTGCTTACATCGACATAATTTACGCTACTGTCCCGGGCAGCTTGCTGTACCACACTATCCAAATGCGTAATGATCTCTTGGGCGAACTCGATTTCACTAGGATTAAGGTGTACGTTCAACCCACACTCGTTACCATTGACCACTATTTGAGGATACCCAATAGCGTAGATTCTGCTTGTGGGGGATTCCGTATGCAATTGTTTGTACAGAGCGGCTAATGTAGGCCGTAAGCTATCGATGTGTTGTACTAGTTCCAGCCGGTCTTCATAAGTGTCATAGCACGTATTGGTATCCGGATGGTAGGTAAAATGTGGGGACACGCAAGCAGCAAGGATGTTGCCAAAACCACTATCGTTGCCGCCGATCGATACGGTGATAACTTTTGGTTGGTAATGTTGCGCGAACATATGTTGAGGAATGTAGCCAGGAGTAAAAGCAGCGAGCACGTTACTCAGTGAGGGTGAGGCGTTGTCCATGGCATCTAGGCGTGGACCGTTCACTACTTGCCCACGGTAGCTATCGCTGGTGCTACCGACATCCCGAATAACTGCGCCGGAGCAAGCGACTGAATGACTGCCGGCTTTGGTAAATATATCGCTACTGAGCAGCAATGGATAGGAGAAAGTTGAGAGGTGGCAATGATTGTTCTCAGTATCTGTCTCGCTACTATAACTACCGGCTCCTTCCCCAGATGTAAATGAGTCACCTAAAGCTAGGTAGTCTAGCTCATTAGTAATCTGTCCGCTCGGTGCCATTTCATAATCAAAAGTTCCATCTGCAGTGGTAGCAACAAAACTTAGTAAGCCATCGTCAGTAAACCGTACCTGGCGAATAGTTTTGAGACCGGGTATTTGCTTTTGCAAGAAAGTCGCGTAATCGTACGAAGGACAGTTCAGCGGCTGCAAGTCCGTTCCTTCGACCACACAATTTTTAAGATCATATACCTTAAAGCTGCCGAATTCGTTACTTTGCAGGGCAATGTAGCGACCATCATCAGTAATTGCTACTTGTGAATTGTGCTGTGCTAAATCGTAGACCTCACCAGTTGCCGAAGGCGCGAACGGTACAACTTCCAGACTTGCCATGTTAATCCGTACAAAAGCGTGCATCGGAGACTCTACCACCATCCATGCGCCATTACTGGAGTAAGCGATAGTTTGTGGATTAACGGGTAACGGATTTCCCTGATTATCCTTAACGGTCAAGCTTGGCATATCTGGCATTTGTACGTAGGGCTGCAATGCTATATCAAGCTGTACCTGTAATCTATCGGCGAAGCTGTTATAGAAATGAAGGTATTGATTACCACCTGCCAAAGCGATACTTCCGACAGTATCGCTCTTAGGCACAGGTATGGGCGATTGACCATTCACCATCTTAAGTGGCAACGCCCCCATGCCATAATCGGTTAAAACACTGTGGTCAACGTCTAGCCAACCAAAAGCTGTCTGGACTACACAGCCGCTTCGATCAGAGGTGAAGGGCTCATAAGCTAAATGATAGGTGGTCGGTGTGCAGTCGGTATTACTGTAGAAAGTAGTCGTTGCACCGCTTCCCGCGTCAGTTCCTACTTGCTTTAGGGCGGGCTGTTGAGGCGCTGCCCAGGCGTAATCAGGTGCAGTGGCAAACGAGCTGCTAGCAAGAGCGAGCTTAGTAAGTAACGCACTAGCACCTAAAAATGCCACTAGCAAACTGGCCAAACGTTTAGAAAACTTTGGACGCATAACACTCCTGTCACCTCGCTTGTAAGGGAGTGTAGCTTGCTTAACTATCTATGCAAGCATGAGCAAGATAAAAGTTAATAAGTTTTTAATTTTAGCCTTTCGTCCTTTTGGACTCATATCCTTTCGGATATGAGCTCTTCGTCAGAACATAATATCGAGCAAGCTCGAATTACGCTTCTTCCTCGGAACTCATCGGTACAAACACACATTTGTAGAGGCTAGCATGGGTGTAATCGGTTCGGTAGAAAGGAATCGCTGGTTGCGACTCACCATTCTTCCTACTAGGACTACCCCCATGACCTGGAAATTCCAGGATTTTACCTAATTAGGTTCAGGTATAGGCTACCTGTTACTGCTTGGAGAGATGCTCAGCCGTTTCGGACCCTTCCGACGACGTTCAGGACGCTGTCGGCCTCGAGGGTCTGGTCCATGTCTTGCACGGGTGCCCCGTTGAGGGTGACCACCTGGCCGTTTGCGACTTGGACGCCTGCTTGCTCGAGGGCTTGACCGACCGTCAGGCCTTCCTGAAAGTCGATGGTGCTGACGTCGCCGCCGAGGACCGCCACCTGGATCCAGGGATTCCGAACTGCGCTGTCGGTACCTTCTGTAACCGTCATGATTTACCTTTCGTTAGCGTTCGATTAGAACGCGATGAATTGGGACTCACGGACGTGCATATCGATGTAACGCTTCGTGGGAAGCCCACGGGCAAAACGTGTCAGCTGGGTCAGGATCAACCCGGCCAACGTGACTGGCGGACCGATGACGGTGCGGGCTGCACAAGGCAGTTCCGAACCTTCTCCGTCCGAGAACAACCAACCCCCGGTGTAATACTCGACATCGTCGATATCCGAGGGGTTTAGCGTGAATAGCTGTACTTGCTCGCCCCCTATTCTGCCGTCGATGTACAACGGGACTTGGGAGTTGAATTCGAGCGCCTTCCAGATGGCTTGGCGGGACGTCATACTATCGACGCCACTGATCACCACGCCTTCCAGTTGACTGCTCTCCGAGACCCTCTCTGCGTGCGGGAGTAACTTGCACTCCGGCTCGCAGTACGGTTCGAGAATCTCGGCGATTGTGGCAGCCTTGGGCTTACCAATATCCCCACGCCGGTACAAAAGCTGGGCGGGAATGTTGTGCGGCTCGATGACTGCATCATCGTCCCACAGGTGCAGTTCGGTACGGATACCAAGCTTCACCAGCGGAAGTACTAACGCGCTGCCGATACCTCCGAGCCCGATGACGTGCACGGGCCAGCTGAACTTCGCTGGATCGAAGATATCGGTCTGGTCGGCATAGCTAGCGGCGGTCATAGAGCGCCTCCGAGAGGAATGCCTCTGGCTGCACGAAGCCTTCTGGTCGTATGCCGATCAACCCATCCGGAGATGTCTGATCGTCGATTGCTGACTTGCTTCGCCGCATGAATCCCGTCGGTATACGGACCTTATCGGCGATTTCCTGCCTTGCCGTAGCCAGTAGCTCATCCGCCATTTCCGGCAGCAGCTCTGGCTGAAGTTCGACGCTTACCCGGATGTCTCCGAGGATGTCGAGCTGACAGCTGTACTCACCGCGCTTGTTTGCCACCAGGCTGATCAGCCATGGACCGGCCCAGTTCTCGATGTTTTGAGCATCGGTCGGCGAGAAATAAGCCGGCATATTGACATGGCTATGCCATTGGAACCGTAGTTCACTAGGCGGACGATTTTCGCGCCGCATGACTTCCATGTGTTCTGCGATGGCCAGCTGATCGGCCTCAACTTCTGCGGCACTAGCCACCTGCTTGGTGATGAACACGTCCGTAATGAGGAACGCGTCGCCCACCAGGCTGACGTAGCCGAAGCCATTGATTTCGACCTGACAGCCGACGATGTAGGCCATCATCTTCTGCCAGACGCCCAGCGGAATACATAAGCGAGGCGCCCGCAGACAACGTGGTCCTGGGGACTCTCTCATGCGCTCACTTCCTCTCTGATAGTTCTAAAGGCCAGTGGAACTCTGTGCTCATCACCGTCGTTGACGGAGTTTAAGCAGTCGATAGCAAGAGCCACGGCCTCCAGGTATTGGCCTTTCTGAAGGTGTTCGTCGAGGACATATTGACGGTCACCAAAGCAGAAGACGCCGTGGTTGTATTCGTAGTCCGGATAGTCTCCGTGCCAGTCCGACCGGGTGCCCGATCGTACACGCTTTGCGGTGAAGGACACCGTGTCAGCGCCGATATTTATCCGCCAATCACCCAGGTGGTAGAGCGTATCCCTTTGGCGATAGGTGGCTCGGACTATGATTCGAAGCCGGTTATTCACCACTTGCGTGGCGAGCACACCGGGCAACTCCAAAATCCGATTGAACTCTTCGTTTGGCACCGACGGATTAACCGCTGTGGCGTTGTCCGTTTGGGCCGCTTGAAGTTGACGCTTTTCGGCTTGCTGGTCGTTGAGCACCTGCTGCGTGCTACGAAGCCTGGCACTCATTGCCTGGGCCTCTTCTTTGGTCTGCCGGATCTCGTAATCGATGTCTCTAATTCGTTGTTTCCGGTAGTGAGCCGCAGCCTCAACCCGCAAGTTCACGTAATAGGCACGTGCTGTGTTCGGGGCCGAGTTGTAGGTCGCGAGTGACGCTTCTTGGACGTTCTCCTCTCTAACTTGCTGGACTTCAGGGAATCTTGTTGCGGGTGCAACCTCAACCGTGTCGTCCACTATTGGATCACTTCGCAAAAGCAAGGCGCTTATGCCACTGATCGCCCAGGCCGTAGGGCCCATAGCGAAGTTGAGTAGCCAGGGCCACGCTTTGTTCCAGGGAAGGTCTGCGTAGCGGTAGCTCCGATAGCGGTCTTCGTTTTCAGCTAAGAAAGCGACGACGCCAGAGGTACCGATAGCAACCCACAACAGGATGATCTCCAGACCATCGAGGCTTAATGCTGCATCCGGGTAGGCCGAGTATGACATCTTGGAGGTGTCGAGTACTAACGGCTTTCCGGTGGAAGCTACTTCTTGCATCTTCGATTTCTGGTAGCCCGTCAGCGTCAGGTAGGAGGTGTTGGCCACCCCTTGTGACCGTTTCTCGAGGTCGACGATGGCCTGAGCGGCTTGCTTGCGCAGCTGCACCAGGTTCGGCGATGAATCGTTCGCATCATCCCCGTAGGAATACACGAGCTTCTCCATGCCGATCCGATCGCGGGCGAAGTTGTTGTTATTGTCCGCAGCCAGGGAGTATATACCCCAGCCCAGGCACCACAACACACCCAACACGATCGTCGTTACGACCATGACAGGTAAAACGTGGTAGTCCAACGCTATTTCTTCGAAGGTTGTCGGTTCACGACGGCGTTGCATATCCCCTCCTCTCCTAGTTTTGGTTTAGCTGCCAGTACCCATGCAAATAGGTGCTAACAGCTAAACCAAATAAAGGTAAAGAGATTCAATGCAGTAATCTCTCCAAATTGTAAAAAAACAAAACCCACCATTAGAGCGGGTTTGTCTATATTCTATAACTTTTCACTGATATTTTCAAGTCCGAAGAGGCCCCTCTATCACCTGCATAAATCAATGTACCAACTCCGTTAATTCCTGCTACACTTGCACTATGGAAGACAGCATTTTTACCAAGATCATTAACGGGGAAATTCCTTGCCATAAGATATACGAAGACGAGCTGACGCTGGCCTTTTTGGATATCCACCCTGTACAGCCCGGCCACACCCTCGTAATCCCCAAAAAACAGGTAGAGTTTGTATGGGATTTGCCCGCTGAAGATTATCAGGCCTTGATGGCCACCGTCCAAAAAGTGGCTCAACACCTCAGAGAAGTAATGAGCAAGCCCTACGTTGGCGAACAGATAGTCGGTACCGATGTACCGCACGCGCACGTTCATCTCATACCCTTCGCGACGACCAAGGAATACCACAATATGCCAGACAAAAACGCTGAGCCTGATCACTCTGACTTAGCCGAGATGGCTAAAAAGCTAGCGTTTTAGTACGGGACTTGCCTGCTTCAGCACATTCCGGGCAAAAAGCTCCGCTCCGCACTCTGCCGTACGCTTGAGTACGTCTCCGTTTACGGTGCTCGCTTTTTTATCCCAGACTGCACTAAAGCAGGCAAGTCCTATATAATAGGCGTATGCCTAACTGGTTAATTTCCCTCTTTTTTGCCCTTGGAGCGGGCGGTTTTGCTTATAGCAAGCTTGGCCGGCGCGTAGGCTACGGCAACACCCAGAACGTGTGGATTATCATCGCTGTAGTGTTCGTGGTGGTCTTTTTGTTCTTCTTCACCCTCTTTAGATACGTGCTGTAAAGTGGCCATTTAGTACCAAAAGTGCCCCGAAAACGGTTATGCTTATGGTATGATATGGCTATGGATGAGCAAGGTGGTGCCTCGGCAGCAGTAGCTGCTGTCTCTCGAGAAAATTCTGATAACGCTGAGCAGTTACTGGGTGCTCGGCTGCAAGAGGCGCGCCGCAAAGGTGGCCTCACGCAACAACAACTGTGCCAAAAGGCCAATTTAAGCTATTCTACCCTAGCGAAAATTGAGCGTGGTGCCATAAAATCCCCTTCTATCTTCACGATCCAAAGCATCGCTGCAGCCTTAAACACTAGCTTGGATGAGCTGGTTGGCAGGAGCACCCCTACCAGCCAAAAGTTGCTCAAGACTAAAAGCGGTGTTAGCTTTATTTACTTCGATGTGAATGGCTGTTTAGTGCGCTTTTACCAGCGTGCTTTTGGCCGTTTGGCCGAAGACGTCGGCGTACCGGTGGATGTCGTAGAAACTGCCTTCTGGCACTTTAACGAAGAGGCCTGCCGCGGCACGTTGGGGGCGGTTGATTTTGATCACGCCCTGGCGCAACGTATAGGGGTAGAAAAGGTCGATTGGCAGCGGTATTACTTAGAGGCCGTAGAACCAATCGCCGAGATGGCCGAGCTACTCAGCTGGGCTGCCGAACGCTACCGGGTGGGCCTGCTCACCAACATTATGTCTGGCTTGCTGCCTAAGCTTCGCTCAAGTGGTAAGATTCCAGCGGTTGAGTACGCAGCAATTATCGATTCATCAGTAGTAGGGGCCACCAAACCAGATCCTCAGATCTTCAATCTGGCTGCCGAAGAAGCTGGGGTGCCAGCGCAAGAAATTTTATTGGTCGATGACACACAGGCTAACGTAGTAGCTGCCGAAAAACAGGGGTGGCGCACTATGTGGTTCGACTACTCTCGGCCCGAAGAGTCCGTTGCCCGCTTGCGTGAGGCGCTGACTCCCGCCGAGTCCTAACCCTTAAAACGCTTGATCTCTTGGGCGATGTTCGCCTGTACCTGCTCGGCAGTTGCCAGTTGGGCTTTAGTTTCGTCGACTACGTGCCCTGGAGCGTTTTGCACGTAGCTTTTATTGGCGAGGCGGGCTTTAAGCTGTTCGACCACCTTACCTTGCTGCCCTAGCTTGGCCTCGAGCTCTGTAGCGTAGGCTTTGGCGGTCTGCTGGTCTATATCGAGCCAACAAGTATAGCCGGTACCCGTAAGCGCCATACCCGTTCCCTTCTCTACCTCTGTTACGGCGCCTAACTTTGCCAACCTTTTAATAATTTCTTGATTGTCCTCAAAAAGTTTGGCTGGCTGATGGTACAGTGTGACATCCGAAACTTTCAGGCTGGTAACGATCAGACGCGCCTCAGCAACAATGGTTTTGATGTCTTCGAAATCAGCCGCCTGCTTTTTATCAAAATGTGGCGCAGCGACGTATTCACGGCTAGCAAGTATGCTGTCGTTTTCCCAAGCCAGTGTCTGCCAGATGGTTTCGGTAACAAAAGGTGCAAACGGATGGGCTAGTGACAAAACGGCCTCGAGTAACTGGGCCAAAAGCGGCTTGTTTACCCTGCCCTTACTTGCTTCGACATACCAGTCGGCTACATCGTCCCATACGAAGTGGTAGAGTGTTTCGTAAGCTTCGCCAAAACGGTAATTATCCAAATGCTTACCTATAACCTCTTGTGAGTGTTGTAACCTACTCAACACCCAATGGTCGGCAGCGGTCTGGGCGGCGGCCCCTTCCCTACTCACTTCCTCACCGAGCACCCCTTCGATGTAACGGGCAATATTCCACAGCTTGTTACAGAAGTTACGAGCCCCTACCACCTTGCCGTAATCAAACGGTTGATTGCTGCCGGCGGTTTGACCACTGATGACCCCCATGCGCAGCGCATCTGATCCGTACTCGTCTAACACTTCCATGGGGTTAATCACGTTGCCCTTGCTCTTGCTCATTTTCTGGCCGTGTTGGTCAAGGACGAGGCCATGCAGGTACACCGTTTCAAAAGGCGCCTTGTCGGTCACATAGAGGCCCATCATCAGCATTCGGCTGACCCAGGGCATCAAGATGTCAAAACCGGTCTCCATAACGCTTAGCGGATAAAACTGTCGGTAAGTATCCCCATCGGGGTAATCGAGGGTGGCGTAGGGCCACGAGCTACTGCTAAACCAAGTATCAAAGACGTCCGGGTCGCGCTTGTAGGTCTTACCATCGACGGTGATAAGCTCTTCCTCTACCCTTTCATCGTAAATCCACTCATCAGGGTTCTCTACATTCTGAAAAGCTGGAATCGGAATGCCCCAGGCAATCTGTCGGCTAATATTCCAGTCACGCAAGTTTTCTAGGTAGGTCGCCAGCTGCTTTTGCTTACTCTTAGGGTAAAACATAATCTCGTCAGCTTCGAGCGATTTGATGGCCCGCTTGGCTAGCGGCTGCATATCGACGAACCACTGTTCACGCAGTAGGGGCTGGATCACCGTGCCACACTTGTAGCAGTGCCCGACGCTATGCGTGTAATCTTCGGTTTTGGCCAGTATCCCCTGCTCTTCTAAGTCTTTTACGATCTGTTTACGGGCTTCCATGACTGATAAACCACGGTAAGCTTCCGGCATTTCATGGGTGATCTTCCCCTCGCTGTCGATAACGCTGATCATTGGTAAGTCGTGTCGTTTACCAGCTTCAAAATCATTTGGATCATGTGCTGGCGTAATCTTAACTGCTCCCGTACCAAACTTTGGATCAACAAAAGCATCGGTAATAATCGGAATTTCCCGGTTTGTCAGAGGTAACTTAACAGTTTTCCCGTGAAACTTATGGTAGCGCTTGTCGTCTGGATGCACCGCTACAGCGGTGTCGCCTAGCATTGTCTCGGGCCGAGTCGTAGCCACTACCACTTCCCCACTACCGTCACTCAACGGATAGCGGAGGTGCCACAAATGCCCTTTTTCTTCCTGGTATTCTACCTCTATATCGGCGAAAGCGGTGCCGTGAAATGTACAGAAGTTAACTAAGCGCTCACCCCTGTAAATTAACCCTTCATCCCACATCTGTTTAAAGGTGGCATAGGCTTGCTGAACGATCTTGTCATCGAGGGTAAAGGTGTAGCGGCTCCAATCAGTGCTGGCACCTAGGCGCCGAATTTGGGTTTCGTAGTTTTGACGGTTCTGCTGCACGAAGTCCCAGATCTGTCGATACAGCTCTTCACGTGAAAAATCAAAGCGACTTTTCCCCTGTTTTTCGAGCTCTCGCTCGTATACCACTTGGGTTTCAAAGCCAGCATGATCTGCCCCTGGTAAAAATAGCGCATTCTCCCCTTTTGCCCGGTGGTGGCGAATCGCCATATCCTCGATAGCGATTGTCAGAGCGTGGCCCAGATGCAGATTGCCGTTAGCATTCGGTGGTGGCATGACAATGCTGAAGTGTTTGCCGCTTCCCTTCGGAGTAAATGCCCCGCTCTTCTCCCAGAGGGCATAGATGTCACTCTCGTAGGCGCCCGGCTCATAAGCTTTTGGTAATTTCATATATCACCCATCATATCACCCCTGTAAAAAATTATAAATCCGAGCCTTGTTAGAGGGAATTACCTAGCCTATGCTTGTCAAACTACCATTAATTATTGTATAAAAGAAAAATGAAAATGAATTTGGCAATGTCGGGCATTACTGCAGGGGAGCTACCAGGGATAGACGACGTAGAGCCATTACTGCAGGCGATCTCGAATGAAGCGGAACGCAGGGTGGCGCTCGATGCCATCGCCATGCATCGCTTGCGCCGCGCCGAAGGGGAGTTGGCTGAGCATTTAGCTGCGACCATCCCACCCGTAACCGTGCTGCTACCAGAGACCCACAAGCCTTCTAAACAAATCAGCCGGATATACTTTGACCGAAGCAAGCCAGGCTACCAGCGGCTCAGAGGGGAAGTGCAGGCGATTATGCCAGAGCTGAGCGTTGATAACGCCGGTCGGGTCGCTACCCGGTTGGCCCGGGGTGACGGATTGCCCAAAGAGACATTTCTGCACCAGCCAAATAGAGGCATAACCTTTACTGGCGAGCGCCGTGAGCAGTTACGCAGTCTGCCATTGCCACTCTTGATATTCTTGGCGCGAGTAACCGATACCAAGTAGCGCTACATCGACAGGTTAGGGGCGATTTCGAGTGTATAGGGATCAGCCAGGGGTTGCTTGGTCTGGGCCATAAAGTAGCCCAAGGTCGCGATCATTGCGCCATTATCGGTGCAGAGCTTAAAGTCAGGATACTCAACAGGGGTGGGAAGAGCAGCGGTCAGTTGGCGCCGCAGTTCTTGGCTGGCCGCTACACCGCCCGCAATCACGACGCTCCTCGGTGAAAACTCCTCATAAGCCAATTTTGCCTTATCGACGATAGTTTCGATGGCGATACGCTGGAAGCTGGCAGCAATGTTGGCCTTCTGAGACTCAGAGAGGCGCTCTGGCAGCTTAAAGGAAGGAAAGTCGTATGATTCACCTATCTCAGCTTGAGCGGCCCTTAAAACAGCTGTTTTGATGCCGCTGAATGAGAAGTCGTACTTTCCCATCTTGGCTTTCGGGAAGTTATACGCTGTTGGGTCACCGTTCTCGGCGGCTTTGGCCACCGAAGGGCCGCCAGGGTAGGGAAGGCCGACAATTTTTGCCACCTTATCAAACGCTTCACCAATAGCGTCATCTTGCGTTCGCCCGAGCAGCTCGTAGTCAAAGTGGTCGCGGAACAGCGCTAATTGGCTGTGGCCACCGCTGACGATGATAGCCAGCATCGGAAATTCGGGTTGGGCTGTGCGCATCTGGTAGCCGGGCAGGGAAGTACTGGTTAAGAAGTTGGCATACACGTGGCCCATAACGTGGTTAACAGCGTACAACGGCTTGTTTTTGGCAATTGCCAGCGTGCGAGCGGTCAAAACGCCGATTAGGAGGCTACCGCCGAGGCCAGCACCGTAGGTGACGGCGATGCCGTCAATGTCGTCCCACGTACAGCCGGCGTCATCTAAAGCCTGCTGAATAACAGGGGTGATAACTTCGATATGGCTGCGGGCAGCAATCTCGGGCACGACACCCCCGTACTTGGCGTGCAGATCCATACTCGAAGCTACGACATTGCTCAGTAATCGTTGGCCATCTTCTACGACGGCAGCAGCGGTTTCATCACAGCTGGTTTCGATTCCCAGTATTTTCATCAGATACAGTATACTGGACAGCATGAGTTTTCGCTCAACAGTGAAAAAGCTGATTCCGGCTGACCTCTTTCCGGCGGTCGAACCATACGGCCACCTAGCCGAAGCAGTACTCTTAAATACCGTCAGCGGTTTTCCGGCTCGTAAAATGAAAGTGATCGGTGTAACTGGCACGAACGGCAAGACGACCACCTCGTTCCTGATCCACCGAATGCTGCACGAAGCCGGCTACAAAGTCGGCTTGATGACCACTGTGGCGTATGGGGTAGGAGATGAAATCCATCCGCAAGTCCACCACATGACCAATGTGCCGGTGCCAGAGCTTATGAAGCGGCTCAAATGGATGCGCAAACAAGGGGTGGAGTGGCTCGTGTTAGAAACCACCAGCCAGGGTTTGGCTCAACACCGGGTATGGGGTGTGCCTTACAGCGTGGCCGTGATGACCAATGTGACTCATGAGCACCTTGATTACCACAAGACGTTTGAGCGTTACCGCGACGCTAAGCGTCGATTGTTCAAATTGGCCAATGCTAACAAGCGGGGTCTACGCGCCGGCATTATCAATGCCGAAGACCCCAGCGCCGAGCTGTTCGCCAGCGACATCCAGCATCCCATTACCTACGGGGTAGAGAAGGGGAGCGTCCAAGCTACCGATGTTAAGCTCACCTCTGATGGCGTATCGTACAAGACCAAGATTGGCAGCGAGGAGTTCAGTATTAAGTGCCAGATTCCCGGTAGCTTTAACGTGTATAACTCTTTGGCAGCAGTGTGCACCGGCCATGTCGTAGGGCTTACGCGTGAACAGATCGAGCGGGGCATTGCAGCCCTGAGTGCTGTTGAGGGGCGGATGACCAACGTCGACGAAGGCCAAGACTTTAGCGTGATCGTGGACTTTGCCCACACGCCGGATAGCTTCGAAAAGTTATTCAAAGACCTTAAGCCGGTCGTAAAGGGCAAATTAATCGTGATGTTTGGTTCCGCTGGCCGGCGCGATGAAGCTAAACGGGCGGTGCAGGGGAGTTTGGCCGGCAAATATGCTGATGAAGTAGTGGTCACCGAAGAAGATGATCGTGATATTGATGGCTTAGAAATTATGAATCAGATCGCTCGTGGCGCCGAAAGCGAAGGCAAAGTACGAGACAAGGACCTATTTTTGGTACATGACCGCACTAAAGCTATTCAGTTTGCCGTGGACCGAGCTAAAAAGGGTGATACCGTGCTGCTACTCGGGAAAGGGCACGAAAAGACCATCGAACGGGCTAACGGTGAAAACCCGTGGGATGAAATCGGTACGGCGCACAAGGCCGTCAGTAAGCGTCTAAAGCGTAAATAACTATTCGTTGTCTAGGGTAAGGGTGGTGCAGCGGATAAAGCCGCCGCCCTTCGGTAGTTCAGTGAAAGCGAGGGGCACCGTTTTGAGGCCTTTAGCCTCTATGGCAGCTTGGAATTGCGGCGCGTGGGCGCTCATAATCACCGTTTCACCGGTGGAAACGAGATTACACGCGTAGCCTTTGGTCGCTTCCTCAAACGAGACTTCGATCTTATCAATCGGCAGAGCCCGCAAACGTTCCTGGCTCTGGGACGTAAAAGCGTCTGGACACCAAGCGATCAGATCAGGGCGGAGCACTGACAGCGCTAGATCGATGTCATAGAAAAAGCTATCCGGCCAGCCGCTAACAGAGTTGATTACCGGTTTTCCGTCGCTATCTACCTGAGGAATGGCCTGTAGGGTGATGACTTCATAACCCAGGGTATCAGCTAAAAATTTATGAGCGGCGGCGTCGGTACGATAGCCTGAGCCGGCAAATAAGTACTTGCCGCAGGGAAGGGCATCGCCCTGGCCGCTAAAGTGCAGGCCATCGGGTACTTTATGGACGGTTTTACCTAAGCTAGTCAGCACTTTTTCGGCGTAGGCCTCTTCGGCAGTGCGGGCGTTTGGCAGGGTAGACAGAACGGCGTTTTTACCCCGGACTAGTGCCCAGTTAGCGGTATACACACCGTCTTGGCAGCCGCTTGGGGCAGGCACTTGCACTACTTTGACGCCGGCGGTCTGTAAAGCTTCTTTGATGCGGTTATGCTCCTCGCTGGCTTGCTGGGGGTCAATAGCTACATTGGCGTCCATGTAGGGATTAATAGCACTGTCATCGGCGAAGTAGTCGGCCCCAGACATCAGAACAGTAGTGTTTATTTTTGGGCTCATCGGAAGCATTGTATCACTCCTAATAACAAAAAACTCACCGCTAAGGTGAGCTAGGTACGGGGTTGAGTGGATTTAGCTGAGAGGAGAGCGGGGCGAGATGGGTATCTCGACTCGAGCTTCGGCTCATCAACTAAATCCGGGAACCCGGAGAGCGCATGGGAGCGCAGCATCGTCATGGCGCTTACACCATGCACCCTCCGGGTCCAAGTCCTACTAGGTTGTTGCTACCTGCAGCGTCGCAAGCTTGTGCTTGATGTTGCTGGTGATCTGGTTCTTGAGCTTCTCGAGTTCGTGTTCGCGACGTGCGGACCTGATGTTCACGGGCAATTTCGTCATGTTGACGAAGACTCGAAGAGTCTTGCCGTGATCGTCGAAACGACAGGATCTCACGAGCCGGTTGGTCTTGAGGCTGCCGATGATGCTGGACTGCGTGTCCTCAGGGAGTCGATGCTCCGAGAGGTCGATGACGTACTCGCCGCTGGTCCCGCCGTTGCAGGTCACGAATGGAATTCGATCTGGTAACATACTACCTCCAAAATGGAAGCGAATAGGAACTTGAGCAGTATACCACCATACGTAAACATTGACAATATTGTGGTTTTTTGTTGTTATATAGGTGTATGACTGCACATCCAATTGATGCATTTCGCGAAAAGTTTAATCAAGACAGTCAGGCACGTATTGAGCACGATGCTCAAGAACTCCGTGAATACTTGATTGGCCTAGCTTTTCATGCTGTCCAAAGCTTAGCGCAACTTGATTTAGTGACTCGCGAACAAGCTAAGATTGGCGACGAAGTAAAAGTGCATATAGAAGACGAGCGGAATGCCGGGCCTGTTGAAGAAACGGGTAGTTCGCGGCGGACCTTAGTTTTTATGGTGCAGGATGGGGAGGGTGATGGGGCAGAGCGCATTAGTGTTCATACGCCGGTAGCAGAAGAGGATAATACCAGTACCCTAGAAGCTATTAGACAGATCGCTCCTCCAGATCGCATATTTATTATCCGTAGTCACCTTGAGGGCAACCAAGATCTGCCTTATGAGCGGTGTGTAATACGCCAAGATAAAGTCTATGGCTACGAAGAGTTTGACGAAGAAGCTGGAGTGCAACGTACTGAAGGCCACGATCTAGATCCCGACTCTTTGCGTCGCTTTTCTCAACGCGTCGACTCACGTGTGCCTGACTTATCGCAGATTGATGAAGATCTGACCAACTGGACCTTAGTACCACACCGTACGTACATCAAGCAGCCACCACACATAGAACAATAAGCCGCAGAAGGTGCTTGACAGGGGTGCGAGCGCTTGGCTATTATTGAACTGATGGTTAGCACTCTCATGCCTAAAGTGCTAACTCTTATCAGATAAGTGGATTAATGGAGGATATATGGCGGGATTACAACCATTGGGCGATTATGTAGTCGCTCAGGCAGATGAAGCCGAGACTAAAACCAAGAGCGGCATCTATTTGCCTCAGGGCGCAACCGAAAAGCCCAAAACAGCCAAAATTGTAGCTGTTGGCAAAGATGCTACACAGGTAAAAGTAGGCGATCGGATTGTCTATAAGAGTTATAGCACTACCGAAGTTAAAGTTGGTAGCGACGAGTACATTTTGGTTAAAGAAGAAGACATTTTAGCGACGGTTAAATAGGAGAGTATATGGCCAAAAAAGTATTTTATGACGATGATGCCCGCAAGCGTGTGCTAGCTGGCGCCGAAGTTTTGTATAACGCCGTAAAGACCACCATGGGTCCCAAGGGCCGCAATGTAGTCATTAGCAAAAGCTATGGTGTCCCAACGGTTACCCACGATGGCGTAACGGTGGCAAAAGGTGTAGAACTGTCTGATGTTGATGATGAAACTTTGGGCCAAAAAGTTGGCGCTGAGCTGATCAAGCAAGCTGCCTCTAAGATGAACGATGTCGCAGGTGATGGTACTACTACAGTTACCGTGCTGACTTATCATCTCTTGAACGAAGCTAACAAACTGATCGCTGCTGGCCATAACCCTATGCTTTTGCGCAAAGGTCTCGAGGCTGCTGCCCAAGAAGTAATCATGAAACTCGGTACCTTGAAGGAAGATATCCAGGGTAAAAAGGGTCGCGTAGCCGAAGTAGCTACCATTAGCGCCGGTGATGCCGAAATCGGTGCTTTGATCGCTGAGGTTATGGAAGGCGTGGGCAAAGACGGCGTGGTCACGGTAGAAGAGGGTCAAGGTCTGGTACTCGAGAAAGAGATCGTTGAAGGCTTCACTTTTGACCGCGGTTTCGTGAGCCCTTACATGGTTACCGATACGGCTCGTATGGAGGCGGTTTACGACAAAGCAGCAATCGTGGTCACCGATAAGAAAATCAGCTCCATCCAAGAGTTTCTACCTCTGTTAGAAAAAGTTGCCCAGACTGGTAAAAAAGATTTGGTTTTGATCGCCGAAGACGTCGATGGCGAAGCTCTCGGCACGCTAATCCTGAACCGCTTAAAGGGCGTGTTCAACACCGTAGCGGTGAAGGCGCCCTCATTTGGTGACCGCCGGAAAGATGTCTTGAACGACATTGCCGTGCTGACGGGTGCAGAAGTTATTACTGACGACCGTGGTATGACCTTTGAAAACGTCGATATCGACGTCGTCGGTAGCGCTCGCCGGGTAATCGTTACTAAAGATGAAACCACCATCATCGAAGGTGCTGGCAAGCCAGCGGAGGTGGCTGATCGCATTGACCAGATTACCGCTCAAGCTAACGAGGCTAGTAGCGAATACGACCGTGAAAACTTAGAGAAACGCCGCGCTGCGCTCAGTGGTAAGGTTGCCGTCATTAAGGTTGGTGGTGCTACCGAGACTGAAATCGAAGAAAAGAAATTCCGCGTCGATGATGCCGTGGCTGCTGTTAAGGCTGCGCTGAGCGAAGGTATCGTACCGGGTGGTGGCGTGACGCTCATCAATCTGACTTCGACTATCACGACCGATAGTGACGATGACAGCACAGTTACCGCTGGTAAGCAATTACTACAGAAGGCGCTTGAGCAGCCATTCCGTATCTTGCTGTCAAACGCTGGCCTCAACGCTGACGAGTGGTTGCCTCAGGTTAAAAATGGCAAAACTGGCTTTGGCGTGAACGTTAACGATCCGACCAAGCTGGTTGATCTAAAGGCCGCTGGTGTGGTTGACCCAGCTCGGGTAACCAAAGAAGCTTTGCAGAACGCGGTATCTATTGCCGGTACAGCCATGACCATGGGCGCGTTAGTAGTCGACGTACCAGAGCCTAAGGGTGCTGCGCCGACTGCTGGGGCTGATATGGGCATGGGTGGCATGATGTAAATGAGAGAAACCTAGGTTTCTCTCATCGCTTTGCTGCTCTTTTCCTGCAGTAGCAAAAATGACCCCGAAGTAAATTCGGGGTCATTTTTTAGTTGTCTAGGTTAGTTTTGGTCTTGTTGGTGGGTGAAGTAGTTGATTTCGTTAACGATGTCGAGCAGGGCTTGGGCACGCGTTTTTTCGTCAGAGATACTCTTGGCTGCTTCGTAGGCAGTTTGGATGAGGGCTTGATTGTCGCTGGCCTGGATCATCATCATAGTCGTTCGGAACTTTTCCTCTGGAGATTGATCAAGGTGGCCAACAAGCGGGCTAAGTTCTTTAAGGGCTTGGGTTTTGATGTCTAGTAGATCGTTGGTGTTGTCGCCAGGGGCGGGCAATAGATCATCTGGTTTGTCGTCTGAAGATGCCGGCGTGTCATCACTAGCGGGGGCGCTAGGAGCTGGCAAGTCACTGGGAGGTAGGGCTGGATTAAAGTCCTCAGCAGGCTGGCTAGCAGTCGGGGGGTTATTTCCTTCCAATACGCCATCAATCGCTGGCTCTGGTATTAAGTGTTCTGCTTGTTCTTCTTTGTGTTGATCGTCTTGATTATCCGAATGCCCGAACATTTCCACCCCCTAAGTGAACTTATATGTGACTGTCACCATTGTAGCATAAGAGTAATAATGGCAAGCCTCCGTAATCTGCCCAAGAGGCTGGCATTCGGGCGCCAGATGCTATTTACTGGATACTAGGTAAAACGGGAGGTCCTATGCTTGATGATTTGAAATATATCCACCAACACGACCCACAAGACGCTTTGGGAATTGCCGAAAAGCAGTGGCAACAGCTAGGGCATGAATTTGAGGTCTTCCAGGACCAGGTAGATGCCGATAATATCGTCTACGCGGCCATGGGCGGCTCTGCGCTGGCGGCCTTAGTGAGTCAAAGCTGGCCGGGCTACAGTAAACCCTTCGAAGTGGTGCGTGGCTACGACATACCGGCGTATGTGAATGATAAAACGTACTTTATTGCGGCTAGTTATTCTGGCAACACCGAGGAAACGCTGAGTGCGCTTGAACAAGCGGAGGCAAAAGGCGCCCAGATAGCAGTTATTGCTGGTGGCGGTAAACTTGCGGAAATCGCTGAGGCCAAAAACTATCCCTTGGCTTTGTTGCCAAAGGCGGCCCAGCCACGCTACGCCGTGCTATATAACCTGAAGGCCATTCTAGTGCTACTGGAACAAGCCGGGCTCTTGGCTGCCAAAGGCATTGATAAGCAGTTAAATGACGCGGCAGACTTTTTACAGCAAGCGGTGCAGCCGTGGTTACCGACTGTACCTAGCAAAGACAACCCAGCAAAAAAGATTGCCCTTGATACCATTGGCAAATCAGCAGTCGTGTATGCTGGCCCGAAGTTGGCTCCAGCTGCCTACAAATGGAAAATTAGCTTTAACGAAAACGCCAAACACGTGGCGTGGTGGGGCCAGTACCCCGAGTTTAACCACAATGAATTTATGGGATGGACTGAGCAGCCGGTCGATAAGCCGTATCATGTTATTGATCTGCGTTCTTCGCTGGAGCATCCTCGAGTTCAAAAGCGTTTCGAAGTATCAGAGCGGATGCTCTCGGGGCGTCGCCCGGCGCCAACGGTAGTCGAAGTGCAGGGAAAGACGATACTCGAGCAGCTGTTATGGGCAATCGCCTTCGGTGATTTTGTGACGATCTACACCGCGCTCGCCAGCGGGATCAATCCGGTTCCAGTAGATCTAATAGAGAAGTTTAAGAAGAGTTTGGACGCCTAATGGCTGATCAAGTACCGCAATACGACCCTAAAGATTTTAGTACTGACGCCTATGCGAAACGGATTGATAAGCCCTGGGGCTACGAACTGCACTGGGTGCCAGCCGATGCGCCCTATATGGGCAAAATCATCCACATTAATGCTGGAGCTCGCCTGAGCTTACAGTTGCATGACGAAAAGCAAGAGAGCTGGTTACTCATGAATGGCCAGGCAGCGGTGTTGTGGGAGAACGATCAGGGCGAGCTAGTACAAACTGAACTCGAAGCAGGCAAGGGCTATAGTACCAAGCTTGGCCAGCGTCATCGTTTGATTGGAATTACTGATTGTGACGTGGTGGAGGTTTCCACTCCGGAACTGGGCACTACTTGGCGCTTGGAGGATGATTACGCTCGGCCCAACGAAACTCCTGCGCAACGCGAACTCGAACGTAAATAACAGCTTGCTTATGCTTGCAGACGACAAGCGAGCTTGCTATAACAGGCAGCAATGAAACTGTTTGTAGTGTTGGCGGTGGTGGCAGGGGGCTACTATTACTTTTTGACGCATACGACTGATTTGGTGCTGGAACAAGCGCAAACCTTGCAGCATCAGTACACCTATATAGCCGCCCACGCCGATGAGCTGGCGGGCGTAAAGCAATAGCTTGCTATAATGGAGCGCATAATGGTTGGGCGCCGCTCACTTCGCACGCAATTTTTACTGGCTTTAGCGTTTGCTGCGCTCGTCAATGTCGGGCTGTTTGCTTATGGCGCGTATCGTAACCAAAGCCTCGGTTATTCTTATCTGTTATGGAACCTCTTTTTGGCGGGTCTGCCGCTGGCGTTCTCCTTGCGTGTGGTGCAAGTTTTGCAGAAGAAACGCTGGTCGGCCTGGGAACCGCTATTCTTTAGCTTGCTGTGGTTCGTGTTTCTGCCCAATAGTTTTTACATGGTGAGCGATTTCATCCATCTGCAAGATGCTGCTTCGGTGGATGTGCTTTATGACGCAGTGATGTTTACGGGCTTTATATTCACTGCCTTGCTACTTGGTTTTAGCAGTTTGTATCTGATGCATTTAGAGCTTAAGCGACGGGTTAGGTCTAACGCAGCAGCTAGTTTAATAGGCATAGTGTTACTGATCTGTAGCTTCGGTATTTATATCGGCCGAGATTTACGCTGGAACAGCTGGGATGTCATCACTAACCCGGGAGGTTTGCTGTTCGATATATCGGACCGGGTGCTGCATCCTGACGGATATCCGGAGATGTTCCGCACCACGATCATTTTCTTCGTGCTCCTAAGCAGTATGTACTTGCTAGTGTGGCGAATTGCCCGTTTGCTGCGCCAAAGTGGCGCTCAAGAATTGGCTGCCTATTCTCGTCACCACCATCGCTAATCGCCCCTGTTATTGATATACTGGCTAATAATGAAACAAGAGTTGGAGACGGCCGTAGCGGCTGCGGTTAAGGAATTGTTTGCGACGGATGTGGCTGTAGAGCTTACTCGCCCGGATGTGCAGTTTGGTGATTATGCCACTAACGTAGCTCTGCAATTAGCAAAATCTGTTGGTAAAAACCCTCGAGAAATCGCGGAGGTGCTGGCCGAAAAGTTATCCGGTAGTGCAAGTATCGCCACCGCTTCGGTGGCTGGGCCGGGCTTTGTTAACCTCATGCTCAATAACGAAACTCTGGTAAAACTTGCGGAGAGCAAACCGGCACAAACGTTGGCTGGCAAGACAGTGGTGGCAGAGTATTCCGATCCGAATCCGTTCAAGGTTTTGCACGCTGGGCACTTGTATACTTCGATAGTCGGCGATGCCATTGCCAATCTGTTAGAAGCTACTGGCGCGAAGGTACACCGGGTCAACTTTGGTGGTGACGTTGGATTGCACGTGGGTAAGACTATGTGGGCAATCCTGCAGGACTTAGGAGGCGAAAGCCCGGCCGGCCTCGAAAAGTACCATTCGCTCGAAGAGCGCGTCACTTGGCTGTCGCAGTGCTACATTACCGGTAACAACGCCTACGACGATGATCCCGAGGCTAAAGCGGCCATTGTAACCCTGAACAAGCGGGTGTATCAGCTACACACCGACAATGACCATGATTCGCCGTTTGCGCAAATTTACTGGCAAACCCGCCAGTGGAGCTACGATTACTTCGACAGCTTCTATGCCCGTATCGGCAGCCATTTCGAGAAGTATTACCCTGAAAGCGCGGTGGCCGAGCTGGGCTTACAAACGGTGCGTGAACAGCTCAATAAAGGTGTTTTTGAGACATCCGACGGAGCAGTGGTGTTTAAGGGCGAACCGTATGGCTTGCATACCCGGGTCTTTATAAACTCCGAAGGCATTCCAACATATGAAGCCAAAGACACTGGTTTGATTATGCAAAAGTGGGAAGATTACCACTTCGACAAATCAGTCGTGATCACTGCCAATGAACAAGAGCAGTATATGGCCGTGGTGCTTAAGGCGATTGAGCAATTCAAGCCGGAGCTAGCCAAAGCTAGCGTGCATTTAACACATGGCATGGTTAAACTGACCGGCGGCGAAAAGATGAGTAGCCGAAAGGGTAACATTTTGCGCGCTACCGATGTACTCGACGCCGCTGCGATGGCCAACAAAGAGGCTACCAAGCAAGAAAACGATCAAGCGGTCTTGGGCGCCGTGAAATACGCCTTTCTGAAGCAACGTACGGGTGGCGATATTATTTATGATCCGGCAGAATCGGTCAGCATTCTCGGCAACAGCGGCCCGTATCTTCAATATGCGCACGCTCGGGCCCGCAGTATCTTGGCTAAAAGCGGGGAAGTGGCCCAAGCTATCGAAGTTGCTGAGTTCGAGGCAGATGAGCGGGGCTTACTTCGGAAAATAGGCGAATACGCCGAAGCCATAGACAAAGCAGCCCAAGAGCTAATGCCGCATCATATCTGTACCTACTTGTACGAATTGGCCCAGGAGTTTAACCGTTTTTACGAGCACAATCGCGTCGTCGGTGACGATCGCCAGAAGCTACGGCTATCATTAGTAGCGGCCTACGCCAATGTACTGCAGGCTGGATTGAAATTGTTAGGTATCCCAGCACCAGATAAGATGTAACGAGGAGTAAACATGGCAGAACGAAAACAACCAGAGCAAGTCCGCGTGGTAAGTAGTGGCGGCAGTGTGCGCATTACTCAGCCAAAAGGTAACACTAAGCGAAGCCGTTCCAAGGCAGCGGTGGTGGTAGACGTCGTGACGCCTGATGCTGTTGGTGGGTTTGTGAACTTTTTGCGCGAGCACGCGGTGGTTGGACTGGCCGTTGGTTTAGTCATCGGTACTCAGCTGAAGTCGATCGTCGACTCATTGAACAATGGCTTTATCAGCCCGCTTTTTGGTTTGTTTTTCGGCGGCACCTCACTGATTAACCGTCATGCCGAGGTGCACTTTCGGGGCCAGACTGCCTCGCTGGCCTGGGGTGGCGTGGTGTATCAAATTATCGACTTTATTTTCGTCATGGCCGTCATCTACGCCATTATCAAACTCTTTAACCTCGATAAGCTCGACAAACCTGCCGGCAAAAGCTAAGCGCGTATACTAAAAGGTATGACTGATGATGAGTGGAAGGCTAAATTAACGCCCGAACAATACCACATCTTGCGTGAGAAGGGGACGGAAGTACCCGGTACCGGCAAGCTGCTGCACAACCATGACACCGGTGATTACGTCTGTGCTGCTTGTGGGCGAGTAGTGTTTAAAAGTAATACCAAGTTTGATTCGGGCAGTGGTTGGCCTAGTTTTTATGATGTCGCTAATAGTAAGGCCGTCAAACTCGTAGAAGATACTTCGCTCGGGATGCGCCGAGTAGAAGTAGAATGCGCTCATTGCGGAAGCCATCTAGGCCATGTCTTTAATGACGCGCCGGATCAACCGACGGGGATGCGTTTTTGCATTAACTCGGCGGCACTCGACTTCAAAAAGCAAGCTTAGCAGCTGGTGTCGTAGTACTTAGTGCCCCAAGCAGCCATTTGTTTGAGGATTGGCAGTAAATCACGGCCTTTTTTCGTCAACGTGTATTCGGTGCGGGGTGGCACTTCAGCATAACTCTGTTTGGTGATAATACCGTGAGTTTCGAGATCATCGAGGCGTTGGCTTAGGGTACGTGGGTTAATGCTACCCACTGATTCTTCTAACTCTGAAAACCGCTTGGGGCCAGCAAAGAGGTCGCGCAAAATGAGCGCTGTCCATTTATTGCCGATGATTTCCATGGCACTGGCAATGCAACCGGTGTGCGGCTCAAGCTGTTTAGTGATTAATTTAATAGAGGTAGAATCCATAGCTTTACAAAGTATAGTAATGGATTTATACTAAGATCATTACTAACTATATAAAGTATAGCATAAAAGGAGTAAAATATGGCAAAAATCGCAGTGGTTATTGGTAGTACGCGTGAGGGTCGCTCAAGCGATAAGCTTGCTAAGTGGGTGTCGTTAGAGGTGGCCAAGAAGGCAGAAGTAGAGGTGCTCGACCTCCGAGATTACCCGATGCCGTTCTTAGAAGAGGCTGCTAGTCCTCGCTACAACCCTAATCGTCAGCCATCTCCAGAAGTTAAGAAGTGGCTCGATAAGATCGGTGGTTTTGACGGCTACGTATTGGTTACCCCTGAATACAACCGCGCCACTTCGGCAGTGCTTAAAAACGCTCTTGATGTGTTAGATTATCAACTCGAGCAAAAGCCAGTAGCCTTGGTAGCGCATGGTTCAAGCGGTGGCGCCCAAGCCGTAGCCAGCTTGCGAATGATTTTGCCAGGTGTGGGGGCGGTTGGGGTACCTCAGGCGTTGTTTTTTACTGATCGAGTAGGTGAAGCAATTGATGATGCCGGTATGCTCAGGGCCGAGCTAGTGGATGCACCATATGGTCCACAAGTTAACTTGGCTAACCAAGTCGACAGCCTCGTTTGGTACGCCGATGCACTGAGCGGCGCGCGCTCCAAAGAGTAAATTACTCGCCAGCCTTCGCTATCGGGTATAATGAGGCACAATGACTGACAAGCAAGCGGTGCCGACTAAATTATTGTGGGTTGATTTGGAGATGACCGGGCTCGATCCTAAAGAGGATGTGATCCTGGAAGTTGCTGCCGAGATAACTGACTTCAATTTTAAAACCCTGGCTAGCTATGAAGCTTGTTTGAAGCAGCCAAAAGATGTGGTGGTCGAGCGGATGCGGCAAAATATTTGGTGGGCGGACTTTCCGGAAAATCGTGACTCTTTTATTCAAAAGCTCGATGAAGGTAAGTCGCCCGAGCAAGTTGAACAAGAATTGGTCGCCCTTATTAACGAGCAGTTTGTCAATGAACCAGCAATCTTAGCAGGAAATAGCATTCATAACGACCGTAATTTCATCAAAAAATGGTGGCCGACACTCGATTTGAAGCTGCACTATCGAATGCTGGATGTCAGTGCTCTAAAGATCATCATGCAAGGTAAGTACGGCGTGCCGTTCGAGAAAAAAGAAGTACACCGGGCCTTCGATGATATCCAAGCCTCGATTGCCGAACTGCAGTACTACCTAGAGTGGTTTCAAAACCCCAACCAAGATGCAAAAGAAGCAAGTTGAAGACTATCTACTGAGTATGCCAAACACGGTACGAGACTATCCTTTTGGTCCGGACGTGGCAGTGTATAAGGTGCAGGATAAAATGTTTGCCCTGATGAGCGAGACTAAAGATCCCATTAATCTAAGCCTCAAATGTGATCCGCTCCTTGCCCAAACACTACGCGACAAGTATGAAAGTGTGTTGCCGGGCTATCACCTCAATAAAAAACATTGGAACACGGTAATTTTGTCGGGACAACTCACCTGGCCCGAAGTGCAAGATTTAGTGCGTCACTCGTATCAGCTAGTTGCTGGCGTTTAGCTGTTTATCCAAGAGCTGAACTGCTTTGTAGTCGTCAGCTAGTAGGGTACGGCCTTTAGGCCCTGGATTGGCGGCATAAGCGGCTTTAAGGGCGGTGGCGTAATCATTAAGCTGCGTTTGCATAAGATCGGTGAAGGTCGAGTCATAAGTGCTCGAGGTAGCGGCATTGGTGAGCTGCGTTAAGGTGTCCTGCTTTGTTTTGAGGGCTAAAGTTTTGTTACCTACCTTGTGATGGTTGGTTTGAAGGTAAGTGAGTAGCTGTTGTTGTTCGCTGCCTACTGCTAGATTTGCCGCGACCGCGAAGTTTTTAGCATTTTGCGATACCGTATTTTGAAGCCCGTTTTGCGTATATTGAGTGATAGCTTCTTGGGTTTGAGCAACGCTTATAAGCGATGGTAACGACGTGTCGCCACCACTAAACAGGCTTTTGAGGACGGCGAATATGATGATGAGTAGCAAAATACCGCCAACAACCACCCCGATCCGTAGAGCGGTACCACTCCCCGCGAAAAGATTACGCCGGCTTGGTTTGCCGGGATTCATAATAAACTCGTAGTTATTTGCTTGAGGGGCGGAGGATGGCATGGTTGGAGTAGGCGTCGATTGGGGTGCTGCCTGGGATTGTTCGCCGTACGAAGGGATGAATGCTTGGGGCGGCAGTGGCTGTGGCAAATCGGGCGGTTTTTGCCCAGGTGCATTGTTGTTCGGTTGCATACCCCCTATTTAACCATAAGAAACTTACCGGAACCACGCGTTTGCCCATTTCGGCCTAAAAGGCTCCACTACTTATATAGGCAATACGTCTTGAGGTCATAAGCTATATACTTAGAGCTATGGATGCGGTAGATGAGGTAAAGCAGCGCCTAAGCATTGAAGATGTAATTGGCGAATACGTGCAGCTTAAGCGGGCTGGGCGTAACTGGAAAGGCTTGAGTCCGTTTAGTAATGAGCGCACACCGAGCTTCGTAGTGAGTCCCGACAAGCAGATTTGGCATGACTTTAGCTCGGGCAAGGGCGGTGATATGTTCAGCTTTGTGATGGAGGTGGAAGGGCTTGATTTTAGAGCGGCTCTAGAGCATCTGGCGCGCAAAGCCGGTATGGATATAGAGCAGTTCCAAAGCCGTGGTAGCTCACGAGGACCAAAGAAGGAACGGCTCTTTGAAGCTCTCGAGGCGGCTACCCACTTCTATCAAGTACAGTTCAGTAAAAACAAAACAGCCCTGGAATATGTCTTTAAAAAGCGGCAATTTACCAAGGAAACAGCGCTGCAATGGCGTCTGGGTTATGCTCCAAACACCGGTACAGCGCTCGTTGATTTTTTAAAAGGCAAAGGTTTCAGTGATCAAGAGATTAAACAAGCCGGCTTAAGCGCCGAGCGCTACCGAGGGCTGAGCGATATGTTCCGTGGCCGGTTAATGATTCCGCTACAAGATCCGCAGGGCAGGGTGATCGGCTTTACTGCTCGCTTACTGACCGACAGCAAAGATGCACCAAAGTATATCAATACGCCGCAAACACCGCTGTACGACAAGAGCCGGCACGTCTATGGTCTGCATTTGGCCAAAGAATCGATCCGCCGAAGTAATTTTGTGGTCATTGCCGAAGGCAATTTAGACGTCATTGCTAGTCACCAAGCTGGGGTAAGCCAAGTGGTAGCCACAGCGGGTACGGCGCTTACCGAACCGCACCTGAAAGCTCTGAGTCGCTTTACCGGTGATATTCGTTTGAGCTTTGATGCTGACAAAGCTGGGCTAAACGCTACCGAGCGAGCAATCCCTATCGCGAGCAAGGTGAAGGTGAGTTTGAGCATCATCACGATTCCTAGTGGCAAAGACCCCGATGAGCTCATTAAGCAAGCTCCAGGACTATGGCAAGAAGTTATTCAGCAGCATGAGTATGCGCTGGATTGGCTCATGGATCGGTATCAAAAGTTGCTCGATGTGCAGACTGCTGAAGGCAAGCGGCGATTTAGTGACGTGCTATTGCCGGTAGTTCGGGCTCTCAGTGACCCGGTTGAACAGGACCATTATCTCAATGCTATTGCTAACGCCATCGGTGTTAGCAAAGAGGCGCTCGACCGTAAGCTCACGCAGACGAAGGCCAGTAGCGAGCTCCCGCAGCGTCGCCGTATCAAAACCAAACCGCAACCGCTCGACAAGGTGACTATCGAGCAAACAAAGGTCCAAGACAACTTCTTAAGCCTCATGCTGCTTCATCCACCGCTCAGGGAGTATATGCAGTCCATAGAGCCAGAAATGCTATTTAGTGACACGGCTCGGGCTCTCCTGACGTTCCTAAAGGCTAATCCGGACTTCACGGGTCAGCCCAACAAGGCGCAAGAGATGAAAAACTTCGCAGAATATGCTAAAATAGAGACATTACTTTATGAAGAGCTCTACCAGGGCCTCGAGTTATATGAACTTCAGTACGAAGCAGCTCGATTGCAGGCACGGTTGGTGGAACAGTTTGTCAAAAGGCAAAAACAAAAATTAGCTGCCGAACTAGAAACCGCTGATGAAGCGGTGACTGGAGATTTACTAATGCAAGTACGGCAGCTCGATGAATTACTCAAGCATACGACAGGAGGCATACATGGCTAAAGCAAAAGCACCGAAAGCAGATAAAAACGATAAGCCAACCGCACCAGATCTAGAGACTCAGAAGGCGCAGCTGGTAGAGAAAGCCAAAAAAGACGGGCATATTTCACAACGCGATATTTTTGATGTGATCCCTGACACTCCAGAGCACGCTGAAGTACTCGATGCGCTGTACACTGAGCTAGCTGATTCAAGTGTAGAGATTACTGCTACCGAGCCCAACGAAGCTAACTTTAGTGACGAGTGGGTCGAAGAGGAGGCAGAAGAGGAAGATTCTGAAACCGCTCAGGTATATCTTGACGACGATGTAGCTGATGACTCGGTGCGCCTTTACTTACGTGAAATTGGTAAAATCCCGCTGTTGAATGCCGAAGAAGAGCTAGCTTTAGCCCAAAAGGTGGTAGCCGGCGACAAAGATGCCAAAGATAAAATGGCCGAGGCCAATATGCGTTTGGTAGTTTCAATCGCCAAGCGTTACGTGGGTCGTGGTTTGGACTTGCTTGATCTTATTCAAGAAGGTAATACTGGTTTACTACGCGCGGTTGAAAAGTTCGACCCTGATAAAGGCTTTAAGTTCTCAACTTACGCCACCTGGTGGATCCGCCAGGCCATTACCCGCGCCATTGCCGACCAGGCCCGTACCATTCGTATTCCGGTGCACATGGTTGAGACCATCAACAAGCTGTTACGTACCCAGCGACGTTTGACCCAAGAGCTCAACCGTGAACCGACCAACGAAGAAATTGCCGCGGCAATGGAGATCGAGGTCGACAAGGTAGAGCACATCATGAAAATTAAGCAGGATATTAGCTCGCTCGATGCCTCAATCCGCGATGACGAGGAAGATTCGGTGCTAGCCGACTTCATCGAAGACGAAGACACTATTAGCCCTGAAGAATCAGCCACTAACCAACTCTTGAAAGAGCAGGTGAAGGATATGCTTGGCGCTCTGACTGAACGCGAGCAAAAGATTCTGAAACTCCGTTTTGGTCTCGAAGACGGCAAAAGCCACACGCTTGAAGAAGTTGGCCAGGAGTTCTCCGTGACCCGCGAACGTATCCGTCAAATCGAAGCCAAAGCTCTCGCTAAACTCCGCAAACACCGCGACGCTAAAAAACTCCATGACTACATCAAATAATCGTATCGTCGGTGTTGGTGGGCTGCCACGCAGCGGTAAAGATACCGTAGCAGACTTTTTGATTGCTCAGGGCTGGTTTGGTTTCTCCTTCGGTGATTTTACCCGCAGAAGTGCTCTAGAGCGTCACAAGGACAAGCCAGATCCAATCTCGGTGGCCAATATGACCGAAACTTCCAACTGGCTACGCGAAACCGGTGGTCCAGATGTGATTTTGAAAGAAGCGCTCCGGGCTTACCAGGAAGCCTCTAAAACCGAGCACTATGAAGGGCTGGTTTTGTACAGTGTGCGTGCCCCAATCGAGGTTGATTGGATTCTGGAGCACGGCGGTGAGCTGCTCTGGATAGAAACCAGTGATGACGTACGTTATGAACGGGCTATGGAACACTTACGCCAAGGTGAAGCACGTATCTCGATAGAGGAATTTAAGCGTCAAGAAGCCCTTCAATGGCAGCCTCAACCGGGTATTCCAGTTGAAGCCCAGATGAACATCTCCTATGTCAAAGAAAAAGCCACCAAAATCATTGTCAACGAAGGCAATGACCTAGCTGCTTTCCAAGCTCAAGTCGAACAAGCCCTGGGCCTTTAACTAGTACCAAGAGGCGTTGCCGGAGAAGCGGTAGAGGCAATTGCTGGGGCGATGGGTAGAGAAACGGTGAAGGTAGTGCCTTTGCCGGGCGTAGAGGCGACGCTGACGCCACCGCCATGTTGCTCAATGATGAGCTTAGTGGCGTAGAGGCCAATACCGGTGCCTTCGTAGTTGTATTTGAGCGTGTCGGTGCCCCGATGGAACTTAGTGAACAATTTAGGGAGTTCATCGGCAGCGATACCGATACCGGTGTCAGAAACGGTAATTTCCAGATGCTTATTTTGCTCACGGACACTTAAGCGAACACCGCCCTGATGGGTAAATTTAAAGGCGTTATCTAGTAGGTTCTGCAGGGCTCCCGTAAGCTGCTGCTTATTGCCTAGAATGGGCACATCACTGTTACCTTCAAGGGTAAATGTCAGCTTTTTATTGGCAGCTACTGCTGTGAATTCGTGTTGCAGAGGAATAAGCACATCACTCAGTTTTATCGGTGCTAACTTGCCCTGACTACCGCCTGCTTCAATACTTGCAATGGTAAGCATTTGCTCGGCAAAGCCGCTTAACTGGTGAGCGCTATCTTCAATATCACCGAGCAACTTTTTAGCCTGCTCTTCGAGACCATCAGCCATCTGTAATACGGATACACCACCCTGAATAATCGTCAGGGGGGTGCGCAAGTTGTGCGAGGTAATCATAATGAACTCGTTTTTGAGCTTATCAGTTTGTTCCAACTTACGAATGTCGGCTTTTAAGCTATCAGCCATACGGTTCACGCTATCAGCCAGGTCACCGATTTCATCACCGCGGTCCAGTTCAATCTGCTGCGTATAACGGCCTAGACTGATAAGTGTAGCCAGGCGGCTCACCCGTTGAATAGGTCTCAGGAAGAAGTAATTAATGGCTTCGTAAGTGGTAAGTGCGCTTACCAAGAGGCCAACGAGTACAAAAAGTACGATTGAGAACTCTTGATGCTGGATAGCTTGGTCGACTTCGCTAGTCGATATGCTGTATACAATCGCGTAGCTGTGGAAACCATTGTCATCAGTATAGGGCTGCACAATCTGTACGATCTGGTTGTTGCTGTTAACTTTGTAAGAGGGATCAAAACTGCTTGCTACATCGCTAGAGATGTTGATTTTAGGGGTGGCGTGCAAGCTAAAGGCGGTACTGCCGTCGACGTTTACTACACCAACGTTGTTGACGCTTTCGTCTAGATCGGTGTAGTTGCTGATGGCGTTCTGGATACGCACGGTGCCCGAGTCATTGTATAGCCCATACGTATCACCGATGGCTTTAGTAGCCAAAGCGGCAAAAGCTTTCGACTCGCTGTTTAGGTTGTTGGTGACGGTAATGCGGGCGTTGCGAATAAAGAAAAAGCCAATAAACGCGAAGATAATAAGCAATACAGCGCTAATTATTAGGATGAATTTAAGTCGAAGGCCGAGTCGATGCATGGTTATTTGCTGTAGACTTGGTAGAAGTACAGCCCGGTATCGGTATCAGTAACCTGCTGCTTTAGAACCAGCTTTGAGTCGCTACGAAGGGCAAATGGGGTGTTGTCACTTTGGTCAATCGGCATAAGCGCCAAGTCGTTAGCAATAAGCCGGTTCATGGCCTGTAAATCCTGTAGACGTTTAGCTTGGTTAAGCTGCGTGGCCGCTTCGTCATTGAGCTTCGTCAGCTGTGGATTGCTGTAGTTACCACCTCCAATAAGCAAGGTGTTGATAACATCGCTGATGTCGAGCAAATCGGTGGTGTAGGAGAGTGAGCTTAATTGGGTATGGCCGCCAAGCGCATCGGCTTGGTACTGCTGTCCATCAGTCCGTCGATCTTTTACCACCGTAATGCCTACCTGAGCTAATTCCTTTTGTATCTCGTCAACTAAGTTATCGGAGGTGTAGTAGTACGATAGCTTTATGGTAAAGCCATTAGGATAACCGGCATCAGCAAGTAGTGACTTTGCTTTGGTTAGGTCATTAGCGGGACGCTTGATAGAGGCGTCATATCCAGGAATTTCTTGGGGTACGATCTGACCGGTCGGTGTTCCGTGATCACCTCGCGCAGCGCTAAGCTTTACTGGATCAAGACTGAGATAAACAGCTTGTCGAACGTCTAATTTTGATAGTGGCGAAGTCTTGTCCTCTATGTTTGGTAGGAGCATTAAAACCTGAGGTGCAAACACGGTTTGCTGCTTAAAGGCGCTGCCCAGTTTAGCAAAAGAGGCGTAATCAGTAATGTTTCCTAAGTCAATTTTGTTTTGCTTTAGAGCGGCTATGACTGAATCATCATTGTCGTAGTAAATAAAGTCGACTTCTTTGGTCCAGGGTTTGCCGGCCCAGTACTTGTCATAGGCTACAAGATCGATTTCCTTGAGTGTTTCACTAGTTCCTGGCTTAATGGTGTAGGCGCCTGTTCCATTGCCGGGATCGTTTTGCTTTCCCGAGCTGGTATCGAATATAGGCAATTTGCTGAGCTCGTTGGTGAGGAGTGGGTCAGGGCCATTGGTGGTAATCTTGATAGTTTGAGAGTCCACTACATCGACTGCTTTAATGTTTATTCCAAATGTTTGCCAGGTATCACTATCATGAGCGCTATCAAGTGAAGCCTTAACTAGTTGCGCGGTCATTAAATGCCCATTGTGGAAATAGACGCCCTGGCGTAATTTAAAGAGCCAGGTAGTCGGCGTGGGGGTTGTCCAGCTGGTTGCTAATGCCGGAACGATCTTAGTGTTGTCGGCGACTGCGGTTAACCCATCAAAAATTTGGTAGGTGACCTCTTGAGAAGCGGTTTCTAGAGCAACATCAGGATAATAGCTGGTTGGAAGCCCATCATTAATGCCAATTTTTAGCACTGGCACCTCTTTTTTGGTGACCGTAGAGGCAACTTGCTGCTTTGGTTGGCTAAAATGATATGCTGCGAATGCAGCTCCTCCTAGGAGTACAATGACTACCAGAATTGCCAGCAGGGCACGCAAGCGATGCGGTTTTTCAGCGCCAGGTACCGTGGGCTCTGCAGCATCAACCTCTGGTTTATCGAGAGGGGCATCCTGAGGTGCTACCGATGGGGTTACCACTGGTTTTTCTGGGGTGATAACCGATGAAACTGCTGGAGCGGTGATAGGCTCTGCTGATGTAATACTTGCCGGCACATCGGTCGGTGCTTCAGAAGTGATGGTATCGTTTTGGGTAGGAGTCGGCTCATCCGCAGAAGGCGGAAGGCTCTGGTGGTCGGCGGAAGGTGTGGCCGGAATGTCACTACTTGGCTTTGAAGGCTCAGACTCTGAGTTAGTGGGAGAAGGTGATGGCTTGCTATCGTCTTGCATGATGTCCTTGCTGCATTGCCATGATGCCTAGTGGAGCCACCCTTGTGGAATATCACCGCGACAGCAATTTGGCTGCAGGCTAATCCTCTTTACGTTTGCTTGCATTATAGCATGAGCGTTTTGACATTGCTCAATCTGGTCTGTGATTTTTAGCTCAGTGAGCTACTTGCGATAAACTTCGTTATAGTACAAGCCTGTACTAGTATTGGTAATTTCCTGTTTCATCACGAGGCCTTTACTGGCTGCATACGCAAATGGCGTAGAATTCCTTTGGTAGAGAGGGAAGAGTGCCAAATCTTTCATCACCATCTGGTTTTCTTGTTGCAATAGCTTAAGGCGTTTGGTGGCGTTGAGCTCTGTAGCAGCCTGATTGCTTAGAGCGGTTAAGGAGGGATTATCGTAGTTCTTCCCTTGGAGTAACATACCACTAACGACGTCGTTTGTGTCCAGTAAGTCACTACTATAACTGTTATAAAAGAGCTGAGTTTTGCCATTATAAGCATCGTCTTGAAGGGCTTCTCCATCAGTGTAAGAATCATCAACTACAGTTACACCAATTTTTGCCCATTCTTTTTGTAGTTCTGCCTCCAAGTTACTTGAGGTGTAGTAGTGAGTTAACTTGATAGTAAAGCCATTTGGATAGCCAGCCGCAGCTAGGAGCTGTTTGGCTTTGGTGATGTTGGGGGAGTTTGGCTTAAGTGAGGCGTCATAACCAGGAATCTCCTGGGGCACAATTTGACCGATCGGGGTTCCTTGATCGCCCTGAGCAGCACTCAGCGCAGCGGGATCCAAAGCGGCATATACGGCCTGACGGACTCCTAGTTTGCTTAAAGGTGAGCTAGTATCAAGAACGTTTGGCACAAAGAAAGTGACTTGAGGACTTATCACCGTTTGTTGTTTGTAAGCACTTCCCAGGGCTTTGATGGCCGAATAACTGTGGAAGTTTGCCAAATCAAGTTTGCCAGCTTTTATAGCAGCTGCCGCTGCCTCGTCGTTATCCAGAATGCTAAAGTCAACTTCACGTGTCAGTGCTCGTCCACCCCAGTATTTGTCATAGGCAGTTAATTTTACTGATTGATCACTTGGCTGGCTACCGGGTTTTAAGGCGTAAGGACCCGTGCCATTGATTGCATCATTATCTTTCCCGGAAGTAGTGTCGTATATCCAGAGGTTGGCTAGCTCTATGGTTAGTAGCGGATCTGGTCCATCGGTCGTGATCTTAATAGTGTTTGGATCAACAACAGCTACTGAATCAATATGGCTACCAAATGTTTGCCAGTATGCTCCGTCATGTGCACTATCCAATGATGCCTTAACCAGTCCTGCAGTCATCAAATGCCCATCGTGGAAGTAAACATCTTTTCGCAAGTGAAAAATCCAGGTGGTATCTGTAGGAGTAGTCCAACTAGTAGCTAACAAGGGGACAATTTTAGTATTGTCTTGAATGCCAGTTAGTCCTTCAAAAACTTGCCGATTAACTTCTGCAAAGCCTGACTCGTCCTGCCCATCCGGATAGAAACTTGATGATAATAAGTCCTGTATACCTACACGTACTAATGGCACCTCTTTTTTAGCGCTAGTAGTCACTGCCTGCTTCTTTGGTCGACTGAAATGATAGGCTGCATAAGCTCCACCCCCGAGTAGCGCTATGATGACCACAATTATTACTACCGTAATCCAGCGGTGGGATTTAGCGGGGGAAGGAATAACTGGTTCGCTGACGGTAAGCGGAGTTTCCACGCGTGGAGTTACGGAAGGGGCAGGCGTTTCGTTTGATGGTGTAACAGGGGGGCTGGGCTGCGAACTCGGAACAGCCGGTGGAGTTACTGATTCAGGAGTAGAAGGGTTACCTTCATTGGCTTGATTACCTTGATCATCATCCATGATACCTGCATTATAGCACTAGCGTTTTAACGATGTAATAGGGCCGGATGGCCCAATTCGTGATGGAGGGCAATAATTGCGGTTCGCGAGTGCTTACGGGTGTGCCTTTGGACCAATCGGATGCCAAGATATATCAGGGCGCAGCCAAGCGCGGTAAGCCAATCGACTACATTTAGTGGCCCAGCCCCGAAGTAAGGGCGAATAACCGGGTTATACATAATGTTGGCGATACAGAAGAAACTGATGGCGAAGGCCCCGAGTAATTTTTTGTTACTCCACAGGTAGGATGTAAAAAGGCGTTCGTGCTCATCGGCGCGCACGAGCAGCAAGTTCATAAATTGGCAGAGCACAATCGTCAGGTAGGTGAGTATTGTAGCCTGGGCGTAGAGCGGATTGGCAGTGTCGATATGTACTGGACTAATGTGCGCCCGAGCAAAAAAGAACAAGAAGTTGGCATATGCCAAACCGGCACTCAATAGCCCAAAGCCAAAGAACTCCATAACTGAATGCCGATTTACGATATGGTCACTGAGGCGTCGCGGCTTATCATGCAGCAGCTCGCGTTGAGCTTGGTCCCAGCCTAATGCCGTAATTGGGAACATCTGAGCGATCACGTCAATGGCCAAGATTTGGATAGCAGTGATGGCAATCGGCACGTGAAACAAGGTTTGTCCGGCTAAACTCAAGAGGATTGCCAACAGCTCACCGGCATTATCGGTAAGGGCACAGCGCGCGGCTTTACGGATGTTATGGAAAGTAAGCCGTCCCTGTTCAATAGCGCTTACTAGCGTATCAAAACTGTCATCGAGCAGGACGATTTCAGCAGCATCTTTGGCCACATCGGTGCCCGTACGCCCCATGGCAACGCCGATATCTGCTCTTTTTAAGGCGGGGGCGTCGTTAATACCATCGCCAGTTACGGCTACTACTCGGCCACTTTGCTTAGCAATCTCTACAATCCGCAGTTTGTCTTCGGGCGCCACGCGGCTAAAGACCGCACCGCCTCGTTCTACTAGTTGTAATACTTGGGTGTCGGCCAAGTTGGCCAATTCCTCACCCATAACTACCGTGATGGTATCACTTAGGTGGGCCTGCTTGGCGATAGCGGCAGCGGTAGTAGGGAAGTCGCCCGTCACGACTGAAACCTTTACGTGGGCCTCACGAGCAGCTTGCATGGCTGCCGGCACAGCATCGCGGAGCGGGTCGAGCATACTAGCGAAACCTAAGAAGGTTAAACCTTGCTCGATCTCTTCCATCTGAGGCTTTTTAAGGTTAGTTTTAGCGGGCAATATACGGTAGGCCAGACCCAGGTTACGATGAGCTGCTTTGGCTTCTTGCTCGTTATGGGCCGTAAAGAAACTCCGGTCCGCAGCGGTTAATTTGCGAACGTGACCATGGTCCCAAATTTTTTCAGATCGAGATAAAACACTTTCCGGTGCACCTTTTACGAACACGTACAATTGGTCATTATAATGTCGCACTGAACTCATCAGCTTACGGCCGGAGTCAAATTGAAACTCTTTAATCTCTTTGTTATGGGCGTCGATCTGCTCTGGATCAATTCCGGCTTTACGAGCCAGGGTAATGAGTGCGCCCTCGGTCGGATCACCCAATACATACCAATCTTTATGCTGTTCATCTGGTTGATTTACCCGAGCATTGCTCGCTAGCGTCGCAGTGGTAAAAAACAACTCTAATTGGGCTAACGCCGTTGCCCCAAGCGGCTTATTTTTGGTATCGACAATCTCGCCGTTAGCAGCATAGCCCGTGCCCGTCACCTGATACGGCGTACGTCCGATTAACAGATGTTGCACGGTCATTTCGTTTTTAGTGAGGGTGCCTGTTTTGTCAGTCAGAATGATGTTCGTGGCGCCCAGTGTTTCGACTGCTGAAAGTTTTTTAACGAGCGCCTTAGCTTTTGCTAGACGACTGGCAGTTTGGGCCAGGGTAATGTTCACCTCGGCGATCAGACCGTTGGGGATCATGGCCGCACCAATTCCAATGCCAAATAACAGAGAAGCCTTGAGGCCTAGATCCGACTTAAGGGCAACGATACTAAGTAGAATCGCCAATACGACCGTACCCTGCGCCAAGCGGGTCGCCAAGTTATTCATCTCTTTTTGGAGGGGAGAGGCTTCCGCTTGAGTCACCTGGCTGAGCGAAGCGATGCGGCCTAATTCGGTATGCATACCGCTCGCCACCACTACACCGTGGCCATGGCCCGTCGCCACGGTTGTTCCCATGAACAATAAATTATGCCGATTGCCCAGCGGTACCTCTTCGCTAATAGCATGAACGAACTTTCGGCTTGGGTTGCTTTCGCCAGTTAACGCAAAGTCATTGGTGGCTAGTTCCTGCTCGTCAATCACTCGCAAATCCGCTGGGATACTATCGCCCTCTTCTATATACACAATGTCCCCGACCACCAGTGCACTCGAATCAATCTCGCCTAACTTACCACCGCGCAGCACCCGAGTTTTCGGTACGAGCAGTTCCTCGAGGCTCTCCATCAACGTTTCGGCCTTATGCTCTTGGAAGAAGCCAACGCTAGCGTTCATGAGCGCAATGATGATTAAAATAGTCGCCGTTTTTGCGTCTTTCAGATAGAGCGAGAACCCAGCGCTAATAAGCAACATAATCACCAATAGGTTCTTAAACTGCCGCAAAAATATAAAAAACGCCGGTTCGTGCTGAGTTGTATGTAGCACGTTAGAGCCTAAGTGCTCTAATCGTTCAGTTGCCTCTGCTGCCGACAGGCCAGCTTTGCGAGTATGGAGTTGCTCAAGCACCTCCTCGGCGCTCAAACGATAGTAGTGCAGCTGTTTGTACTCATCCATCCCACTCATTGAACTTCTTCTACATCTTCCCTCTGTTAAGTGAGGCCCTAGCTGGTGAGTGCTGTCTGACTGTTTTTGCAAAGAGGCGTGCCGGTTGGCACGGTGACGAACAAAACAGGCGGGCAGTGCCGCCAGATATGGCTGAAGCTGGAGAGGAGGTGCAGGAGAGGTTCATTATAAGCATTATACCTGGCCGGACAATAATTATTCCCACTACTTTCAGTGGTTCTTATGCTTGCAAACTACTCAACAACGCGCACAATGGAACGTTATGAACCATTCACCTGAAGCCAAGCCGCTCCCTTTAGCAGAAACTCTTATCGAAGGAGCGCAAGAAACAATACTTGATTACACGGGTGGCGTCGTGGCCGGTTCCAGCCCTGAAATGTTGCCAATTCCTAAGGCCGTTGCTTTTATGCGAGGATTCTTGGGAGATCAATTACCAGCTGATGCGGCAACCGCCAATCAACTTCAGCTAGAGTTTTTTACTGTAGGTACCATTGAGTATTATTACGCCACTTCTCGCAAAGCATCTAAGCCGGAAAAGCGGGCAGAAACCCACGGTAAACTTTTACTTCACGTACAGGGCAAGACTGATGCCGAAGTAGCCCATGAGTATGGCATAACTGGCCCTGGTATCGCTGCCCTCCGGAGTAAGGTGCGCCAAAAGATTATCACCTCCGAAGATTATCAGCAGCACCTCCTGAAGGTATGGCAGGACGCTAAGGATTATCAAGTTCCTTCGCTAGCTTCACTAGGCGCGCTGATCACCGCTACTCAAAAGATGCGTCAGCGCCCCGTAGTCGATAAACCTGCAGCAGGTGGAAAAACCTTTCTTGAAGCCCTCATGGAACAAGAAGATGACCAGCCCGACCCTAGGTTAGAAAGAATCATAGTCATGGTAAGGCCACTTTGGCACCAGGCCGATACCGACGGCTTACGGGCGTATTTATATAATGAGGATAAACCCGAGATTGAACTTTTCCAGGCTCACGCTCGAGCGTTGTTAAGCAAAAACAAAGAGAGCAAAAGAGCCAAACTTAGTCCGGCAGAACTAGCCGTCATGGCTAGCGTAGCGGGGATGGGCAACAGCGAGGCACTCACTATCAATCAGTTGACCGCTCAGGTGGCGAGTGGCCCTTTTTCCAAGGAATATAATAATTCTCAAGGAACCGAATCGCTCATCGATCAAGCTATCGGCAAATTAATTACTCAGGCGACCGCTGCCTATCGGGAAGGCTGGTATCCTACTGAGGTATCGGTGCTGGCTGAGGAGCTTGGTATTGCACTCGACCCATCGCAATAACTAGGTAATTTTTTATGCCCCAGTAAGGTATACTTGGCATATGGCAACAGAGGTGCATAATTCTAAAAAGAAGCTAGTGGTGATCGACGGTAAAAGTGTTTTTTACCGTGGTTATTACGCTATGCCAAACCTGAGTACTAAGGACGGCACCCCTACGGGCGGGGTATTTGGCTTTGCGACTATGGCGCTAGAAGTTATCAAGCGCTTACAGCCCGATTATGTCGCCGTTGCCTGGGACAAGCCAAAAACTAACATTCGTAAGCGTCTAGCACTCTATCCTGAATATAAGGCGGGTCGCAAACCAGCGCCGCCTGATTTTTATGCTCAAATCCCCGTGCTGCATGAATTGCTGCAAGCTTTCGGCTGGCCCCTGTACGAACTCGATGATTACGAAGCCGACGACATCATGGGCACTCTGGCCGTCCAAGCGGCTGCCAAAGGGCTTGATACTCTCTTAGTTACCTCTGATATGGATATGCTGCAACTCGTTAATGAGAACGTCCATGTCTATGCGCTTAAAACTGGCCTGAGCAACATAGAATTGTATTCACCCAAGAGCTTTGAAGCCAAGTACGGTATTGGTGTGAAACAATTTTTAGATCTTAAGGCACTAAAAGGGGATTCCTCGGACAATATCCCCGGGGTACCGGGCGTGGGTGAAAAGGGTGCCCTCGATCTCTTGAAGGCCTATGAAACGCTTGATGGTGTTTACGACAATCTGGCCCTCATAAAAGACAGCGTGCGCAAAAAACTCGAAGCTGGCAAAGACTTGGCCTACCTGAGCAAGGAACTAGCTGCTATTTGGACAGATGCACCGCTCAAGCTAGACTTGCAGGCTATGGATGGTAGTAAAGCCAACCCTGCGGAAATTGCTAACTTGTTACAAAAATTAGAATTCCGCTCGCTGGCTCGCCAATTGCCCGAAGTCATGCAGATACCAGAAGCAGACGGTGGGCCAAGCTTAGCGGCAGGTGGCTTAAAAACCGGCAAAAACACCGTAATTGATACCGATAAAAAGGCCACCGAACTTCGCTTAGGAGATTCCGAATATTTCTATATATACGCTAGGGCAGCTGGCAAGCACGGCCAACGTCCTGAAGTGTTGATCATGAGCTTGAACGGTAAAGATACGTATACGCTGGATCTGCGCCAACTTGACCATGCCGCCATCGCCAAAGAGTTTCGGGATGTTCGACCCCTCGTTGGCTACGATGTAAAGTCCGTCCTTAAGGTGTTGCTTAACTTAGGCGTTGAAACATTGCCGACGGTAGGGCACGACGTGCTCATCGGCGCCTTTCTACTCAACTCCTTACGTCGCGAGCAGAGTCTAAGCGAGCTGGCCCAAGCCGACCTTGGCTATGAGGGGTCACTGCTCGAGGATATGGACAGCGACGAGCTGATTAGCCGGGCGCCAGAAGTTATAGCGATTATCAAAGCCCTGCACGACGAACAGGCCAAAGCCATTAAGACGCTCCCTAAAATGCCAGAACTAGCTGCCAAGGTGGAGTGGCCGGTCATACCCCCGTTAGCGCGCATGGAATACACAGGTATCGAGCTCGACACCGATTACCTCAAAAAGTTCTCGACCGAACTCGACGACACTATCTCCGACACCGAGCAGCACATTTACGGTCTGGCCGATCAAGAATTTAACATCGGTAGCCCGACCCAACTTGCCAAAATTTTGTTCGAAGACCTTAAGCTTCCCACGACTGGCATCAAAAAGGGCAAAACCGGCTACAGCACTGCTGCCAGTGAACTTGACAAGCTTCGCGGGCAGCATGAGATTATCGACCTCATCACCCAGTACCGCGAAGTCGCTAAGCTCAAAAACACCTACGTCGACACCTTGCCTCTTCTGGTTGATGAACACAGCCGGGTACACACTACCTTTAATCTCACCATCGCCCAAACTGGCCGCCTCAGCAGCAACGATCCAAATTTGCAAAACATTCCGATCCGTACGGATCTTGGCCGCCGTATTCGCACTGCCTTCGTAGCCGGCAAGGGCAATAAGCTGGTTAGCGCTGATTACTCCCAGTTCGAGCTGCGGTTGGCCGCAGTACTAGCGGACGATACGGAGCTAATCGAAATGTTTAACCGCGGAGCCGACATTCACACAGCCACTGCCGCTCAGGTCTATGAGCGCGAGCAAGAAGATGTGACCAAGCAAATGCGCCGCGCTGCCAAGGTAATTAACTTCGGTATTTTATACGGCATGAGCCCGCATGGCCTGAGCGTCGCCGCTGGCATGAACTACGAGCAAGCTACTAAATTTATCCAGCGCTACAAAGAGCTTCGTAAGCCGTTATTCACATATATGGATAAGATTCTGGAGCGGGCTCGCAAAGACGGTTACGTTGAAACGCTCCTGGGCCGCCGCCGCCCCATGCCCGATATCCACTCTAGCAACTTCATGGTTCGTTCCGCCGCCGAACGAGCGGCCATTAATATGCCCATCCAAGGCACCGAAGCCGACCTTATGAAGCTCGCTATGACCGAAGTCGATAAACTGTTACGCAGCCAACACAACGACTGCCAAATGCTGCTGCAGATCCATGACTCTATTTTGGTGGAATGTCCCGAGCCGGTGGCTGATCGCATCGCTAAATTACTGCGTGAAACCATGGAGAACATCTATAAACTGCCGGTCCGACTCGACGTTGACGTCACCATCGGCGATAACTGGGGTGAGTTATAATATCTATGCAACCTCAGGAGACAACCATGGACGATAAGCTACTGCGAAAGGTACACCGCCAACTACGAGCTATCAAACTTATGCTCGGCTTTTTTTCGTTAATTGTAATTGTCATGGTACTACTGCTCGGCTATCTAGCTTATAAAGTCGTTACCTTTACCCATAACATCGATAATAAGGTTACGAACATCCAAAACACCACCAGCCAAAAACTAGATGTCGAGAAAAATCTCTGCAACAACTCTTCGATCAGCAACTACTTAGCAAATACCTGCAAATAACTAACTCGTCGTGCGGCGCCGCTGGCGAGGACGCTGCTTGCTAACCACGCGGCCACCTTTGGCGCGCATCAAGCGCCAGGCAAGTACCATAACCCAAACGGCGAGTACGGCATCTACCAGGCTTGTTATAAGTCCCAGTACGTTGGGATGATGCTTGGCATCAAAGAGTGATACTAGCGCCACAAGGCCTTCGGCGCAGAAGAGCAGTTGGGCAATTCGCTGGCTACGGCGGTCCTGGGCAGCGTAACCCGTAACCATCAAGATGGCGAACCAACCGGTAATTACCATAAAAAATAACAGGGAAAGGATGATAGTACTGACGCAATCGGTGGAATTACCGTGACATTCCTGGGCACTCGACGCTATACCGTTAATGAAATTGAGCAGGGTAAGCACAATAAATTGTACGAGAGTCGCAACGCCGGTTTCGTAGGTGAGGCGCATGGTTATCATCAATTATGCCAGAAACTGTCCAAAAGCGTTAACGATATAGAATAACAGATTAAGTACTTGCAATTTAAGCTTTAACGTGTTAATATAAACTTACTATGTATGGCGGATCATCCATATTGCGATATTTGGTAGGTTTTTTGCTTACTTTAGTGCTGCTAGTCGTGGCCATTATTTTGATTTTTCACCACGGCGGTAACAGTGGTAAAGTCCCTCAAACTCAAGCGCCACTTACCAGCTATGCTAACGACCCCACGAGCGCGGTGCGCTTAACGGTCGATGGCCCGATTACGGCCCCCCAGACCCACAGCCAGGTGCGGATTACCGTTGATGACAGTAATGCCACCTTTGAGCTCGTGAATGGCTACAACGGCGAGGTCGTTAGAACTTCACAGACTCCAGAAACCTCAGAATCATACGCCGTATTCTTACACGCTTTGCAGCACGCTGGTTACACCCTAGGCAACACCGCTAGCGACCTTAAGGATGAGCGTGGTTACTGTCCAGCCGGTAACCGCTACATTTTTGAAGTTACTAAGGGCGGGGATGATATCCAACGGTTCTGGGCCACTAACTGTAACGGTACCCCTAAAAGCTTCCGGGGTAACACTAATACCGTGCTTGACCTCTTTAAGGCGCAGGTTCCGAACTACAACAACCTTATTGGCAACGCCAACCTTGGCGGCGTCTTCTAATAGTCAATACTAGCCAATACGGAATACCAATCGCCGCTCATCAAGCTGGCACTGTTGCTTAATGTCTCTAGTTCGCAAGCGCAAACTAGCAATCAGCGGGGCACTAGGGGCGCTGATGATGATCTCGCGCTCGCGCACCAATACTCCCACCTCTTTGTCGAACGTTGTTCGTACGTACGCCTTAATTGCTGCTACCTCTGGTGGCTCTGCCGGTACGCGCCCTCGTAATATATCTTGCAAATTATCCATGCTAGTAGTATAAATGATAGCCATACATCACCGGTGGAGATGTACCGTAACTAATCTGACTATTGACAACACTTTAAATACGTACTATAATCATAAGCAGTTTCCAAATAACACAAACCATGCGTAAATCTTTCCGTACTCCTGAACAACCTGATATCGTACTACCTACCAAAGAAGATAGGCTACTTTTAAAGTTCGCCCTCCGATCTCGCTATGAGGACTCATTGCGGGGCCATCGCGATGATGGGGAAGGCTACTTTTTAAGGCAACAGCTTACTGATGCTGAGTTTGATCCTAATGAGCCCGTTATTCTAGTGCGTAAGCGCGAGAAATCAGTAGCCATTAACGCTCTTAAATCCGTCGTGGAGCAAGATGCTTATAACGCCGGTCGTGCCCTACATATTTTGCAGCTTTCAGCTCTACGTACCAAAGAACTAGAAGCGGACAAAGATCGAGTGGATATTTCTACGCTCGACGCCTTCTTAACCGAGCAAATCGGTGCCGAAGTTCTTAAGGCTAGCAATGCTCAACTGATCCAACAGCCCGAGGTTGTTCAGCTCTTGCACGAACCGGCCGAAGATATGCAACTCTTGGCCGCTTAATCCCGGCACCGTATACTTAGTAAATGCCCGAGTTACCAGAGGTTGAGACCGTTAAAATTGGTTTGCAGCGCTTGTTGCCGGGGCGGATCGTAACTGAAGCCAAGCACGATACGGCTAAGAGCTTTCCCAATGCTCCAGCGGACGTTGAACACTCCTTGGTGGGAGCTAAAATTGTCCAAGTCACGCGCCGGGCTAAGGTGTTATTAATCGAACTGAACACTAAATATTCACTCATGGTGCACCTTAAAATGACGGGCCAATTAGTGTTTGTGGACGGGGCTAGCCGGTTTGGGGCGGGGCACCCCAGCCACTCCCTGGTTGGCCAATTACCTGACAAATCTACCCGGGTAACCTTGAGTTTTCAAGATGGCAGCCAATTATTCTTCAATGATCAACGCAAGTTTGGCTGGATGCGCTTGCTACCAACGGCCGAGATACCCAACCTCGATTTCTTTAAAAAGGTTGGACCGGAGCCATTAAGCGCTGACTTTAGCTGGCAACAGATGAAGGAGCGCTTGCTACGGCGCAAAAATACGAACATTAAAGCCGCCTTGCTCGATCAAACGGTGATTGCCGGCGTCGGTAATATTTATGCCGATGAAAGCCTGTGGGGCGCTAAAATCCATCCTACAACCCTTGTGCGTGATCTGTCGGATGCTAAATTCAAGCTGCTGCACCAAGCTTTACGCGACGTCTTGCAGCTGAGCATCGATAAGGGCGGTTCCAGTAACCACACCTACGTGGATGCCGAAGGCAAAAAAGGCAGTTATATGAGCTTTGCTAATGTATTTCGACGCGAAGGTCAGCCGTGCCCTCGCTGTGGTACCATCATCATCAAAACGCGGGTGGCTGGTCGAGGTACGCATCTCTGTCCTTACTGCCAGCGTGCCAAGTAAAGCTATTTAGCCAGTTGTTCAAGGAAGTGCAGTACTGCCGGTACGTTTGATAAGCGGTAGTTGGCCCGGGTACGGCCGCGGCCGACCTTAATGCTGTAAGTGCCGATTGGCAGGGTGGTAAACATATCTTCGTCGGTGTAATCGTCACCGATAGCCAGTACGAAATCGTGGGGATGCTTAAGCCAGCGCACGATCGCTTCGCCTTTGTTCACGCGCGGGTCTTTAATTTCTAAAATCTTGTTGCCGCTGAACACTTGTAGTCCATATGGTTTAATGACTGGCTTGAGTACGCGTTGCAAAACTACGGCGTATTTTTGAGCGTAGTAAGCAGGGGCTTGACGGTAGTGCCACACCAGCGAATATTCCTTTTCTTCGACCTTGGCGCGCGGTGTTAACTCGGCATACTGCTCAAGCAGGGGCTTGACGGTCTTTTTCCAGCGCTTACCAGCCCCAGAGGTGGTATACCAGGTTTTGCCGCCACGGCTTTTCACTAAGGCGCCGTGCTCAGCTACCAAGTTGATAGGCAAGTCTCCAAACCAGGTTTGGAGGTTTTCCTGGCTGCGGCCACTAATCAGCACTACCTCGTTCTGTTCGTCGCTACCTAATTTCTTAAGAAGAGCTAAAAGGCTCTTGGGCGGATCAGCCCGGGTAAAGTTCTCGGCTAGGGGCATGATGGTGCCATCATAGTCGAGCAGGAGTAGCCGTTTGTGGGCTACGCGGTAGGTCGCGATTAAGTGTTTTTCTCGCGTTTCACTTAAAGCGCGGGTTAGGCGAGGCGTGCCAGGCACCGGTTGCTGCAACGAATACATAAAGTTTCCGGCCCACACTTGTACGGTGTTAGTGGCCAGTTGTTTTTGCATCCGCTTCAAACGGCCCCGAATTTCACGGGGGCGCATGGTAACGGCTTGATTCAGTGCAGCCACTAAGGTGGCGGGATTACGGTGGTTTACTAACAGGGCGTCTTGCAGTTCTTTGGCGGCACCAGCCGTTTCGCTCAAAATTAGTACACCCTTGTTATTATTGCTGGCTATAAACTCCTTGGCCATCAAGTTCATGCCGTCACGCAAGGGCGCAATGAAGGCAATATCAGCCACTTGATACAGGGCAGTCACTTCTTCAAAAGAGAATGCTCGATCAATATAATCAATAGGTTGCCAGTTGGGGGTGCCGAAGCGCTGATTGATCTCTTTACTCAAGTTCACAACCCGGTCGTGCAAGCGTTTATACGCTTCAATCTCAGTTCGTGACGGTGCTCCCACCATAACAAGTACGACTTTGCCATGGATTTTGGAATTTTGCACCAAAAACTCTTGATAGGCGTTCAAGCGTTCTATGAATCCCTTACTTATATCTAACCGGTCAACGGCAGCAATGATCTTTCTGCCTCGATATTTACGCTTGAAGGCTTTAGCCTCTGCTCGTACTGCTGGAACCTTTTTGGCGCGAGCGAACCTTTCATAATCAATCCCCATAGGGAAGTGGGTTACCCGGATGTTGCGAGCGCCAATGAGTAACTGATCTGTGCCGGCTACCCCAAGCTGGAGATTTTGGGCGTTGTCGAGGTAGTTTTTTGCGTAATCGGCCGTATGGAAACCCACCAGATCAGCTCCTGCCACGCCGAGAACCAATTGGTCTGCTTCCGCGAGCTTGCCATAGCTACGTACCGAGGGAAAGGGTATGTGCAAGAAAAAGCCAATGCTGGCCTCAGAGCGTTCAGCGCGGAGCATCCGGGGCAGTAGCATTAGCTGATAGTCGTGCACCCAAATCCGGCTGCCCGGTTGCGTCAGTTCCAGTGTAGCCTCGGCAAAAGCTTTGTTGACCGATTTATAAGCTTTCCACCAGCGTTTGTGCTGGGCTTCGTCTTTGTCTTTATACGGCAGGTTATGGAACAGCGGCCACAAAATGCTGTTGCTATAACCATTATAAAAATCGTCGATCTGTTTTTTAGTCAAAAATACTGGTGCGTAGTGATGCTTAGCCAGTTCGCGGGTAATAATGTGCTTTTCTTTGTCGGTTAGGTCGTCGCTGGGAATGCCCGGCCAACCGATCCAGCGGTTGTTGCGGCTGTTAACGTACGAGCTCAAACCAGTGGCTAACCCCCCGATGCTCGAATAAAATTCCAATTTACCGTCAACTTTTTTGACGCTTAAGGGTAAGCGGTTGGAAACAATAATTACACGCGCCATAAATCTGTCAGTCTAGTATAGCAAACAAACAGGGGTAGCAGTGTTAGATTAGTCACACCTTGAATTGACAAAAAAGCAATTATTTGCTAAAATAACTAGGTTAAATCAACACAAAAATGTCCGAACAAGCTAACCCACAACCAAACCGTCGCCCTGAGTTCATGCAGGTCTTTGATGGCACGCAGCCTCAAGTGCCAGAAGAGGAACAAGCCCAGGTAGCAATTGCTTTTAAGAAGTTTGTGGATGATAAGTTCGTTGAATATAAAAATGCGGTATATCCTGCTCGTATGGCACCAAACTGGGAGACAAGTAAACTAGAAACTGTTACGCCCACCGAATTGCCTGAGCCGGGTAGCTGGAAGGCGTCGTTCGTTGGCAGTGCTGTGCACGTTGGCCTTACTCAGGATCAGCCATCGGTTTACACTTCTGAGACACGAACGATTTACCTTGAGTTCATCGATCAAAACAAGGCTCCGCGTGAAGATTATACCTATAGCCTTGATCGTGAGGGCGTTGTATATCGCGAAGACCTTGAAGACGCTCTTGATCCGAATTCACCTACGCTTCTATTCCCGGATCGTCATATGAGTGATGATTATGAAGAGCGAGTAAACGCCTTTTACGATGATGTCGCTGAAGGAGTAAAAAATACTGAGCTTGAGCGAACTATGGGTCTGGATTACCAGCCCATTGGTATGGCTGAACTTAATGGATTAATTGAGCTCCTTAACTCTCCTGGAACGGTCCCACTTTCACCCGCTGGCTAAGGGTCAATCCTTTTTCGGCTATACTGGTAGCACATGATTACCACGCTGACGGGAGTGAATCTGTTTTCGTTGGGGCGCGAGCTCCGGCAATTAGCTGATGGTTTTGTGCAAGAGCAGGGCGATTTGGCAGTTGAGCGTTTGGATGGAGAAGAGGCGTCGCTAGAGCGGCTGCAAGAGGCGCTGACGAGCTTACCGTTTTTGGCTAGCAAAAAGCTGGTGGTGCTGCGCGAACCATCTAAAAACAAACAATTTGTAGAGAAGGCAGCCGATCTTTTGGACGCCGTCCCGGAAACTACCGACGTTATTTTAGTCGAGCCTAAGCTCGATAAGCGCCAAAGTTACTACAAATATTTGAAGAAATCGACTGATTTTCGGGAGTTCCCTGAGCTCGATCAAAACGCTTTGGCACGATGGGTAATTGAAGCCGCTAAAGAGCAAAAGGCGAGTATCTCCAGTGCTGATGCACGCTATCTCATTGAGCGGGTAGGGGTGAACCAACAGCTTGTTGGCAACGAACTCGACAAGTTAGTGCTGTATGACCCTAAAATCAGCCGCGACACCATTGATTTGCTGACCGATGCCACGCCGCAGAGCACCATTTTTCAGCTACTAGAAGCCGCCTTTGCCGGTAACACCAAGGTGGTACTGCGGTTATACGAAGAGCAGCGGGCGCTAAAGGTTGAACCGCAGCAAATCATCGCCCTATTGGCGTGGCAGCTGCATATTTTAGCGATTATTAAAACGGCGCGGGACCGTACGGCGCAACAGATCGCCGCGGAGGCAAGGCTCAGCCCTTATGTAGTGCAGCGCAGCATGGCGATTGCCCGGGCATTGCCGCTAGCGCGCCTGAAAGAGCTCGTCCAGGCACTGCTAACCATCGATAGCCGCAGCAAACGGGAGTCAATCGATCTCGACGAGGCTCTGCAACATTACTTATTGACGCTCAAACAGAGCGCCGCGGCTATTTCTTAGTAGTCTTTTTGGCAGCCGGTTTGCGAGCGGTAGTAGTTTTGGTGGTAGTTTTCTTGGCTGGAGCTTTTTTGGCAGCTGGCTTAGCAGTGGTTTTAGCGCCGGCAGCTTTAGCCTTGGCAGCAGCTTGTTTCTTGAGGCGAGCAGCTTTGTTCTTGTGGACGAGGCCTTTTTTGGCGGCTTTGTCGATAGCGCTCTGCGCTTTAGAGTGGTTGGCGCCGGTAACTGACTTATGAAAGTCCTTTAAGGCACCCTTAAGCGTACGCTTGGTTTTACTATTGCGTACGGCAGCTTTGTGGGCGGTCTTAACGCGTTTTTTGGCGGATTTGATAATGGGCATCGATGTTCCTTATAAAGTTTGTTTAATTATCAAACCTAAACTATATACACGCTACCGAAGTTTGTAAAGGAGGGGAGGGAGGCTATTTTGGCTTGCGCGGCCACCACGCTTATGGTAATCTGTAGTCGAAAGTTCTAAACAAAAAGCTCTCAAAAATGGAAAACGCCCAACAACAACTGGTTGAAAAGCTCAAAAGCTCCACCAATATTTTGGTGACGGTGAGTTCGAATCCCACGGTCGACCAATTATCTGCCTGTGTTGGCCTTACGCTGTGGCTTAATAAGCTCGGCAAGCACGCCACCGCGGTGTTTAGTGGTACGGTGCCCAGTACATTGGAATTTTTGAAGCCTGAGGAAACATTCGAAAAGAACACCGATTCGCTGCGCGATTTCATCATTGCACTCGACAAAAGTAAAGCCGACAAGCTGCGTTACAAAGTCGAAGACAAGATCGTTAAGATTTTTATTACCCCCTATCGCACCAGCCTGAGTGCCGACGATTTAGAGTTTAGCCAAGGCGATTTTAACGTCGATGTTGTAGTGACCCTCGGTGTCATCAAGCAAGAAGACCTGGATACGGCAATTACGGCTCACGGCCGGATTCTGCACGATGCGACGGTTACCAGTATAAACGTGGGCGACCAACAGGGCGTCGGCAGTATTAACTGGCACGAGCAGCAGGCAAGTAGCCTCTCCGAGCTGGCCGTAGACCTGGGTAATCAGCTTGACCGTAATCTGTTAGATAGTCAGATCGCGACGGCATTGTTAACCGGCATTGTGGCCGAAACAGCTCGTTTTAGTAATGAAAAAACCACGCCGCAAACCATGAACATTAGCGCCCAACTAATGGGGGCAGGGGCTAACCAACAGCTGGTAGCCAGCAAGCTCGAGGAACCGGCACCGGCTCAAGCGACTCCAGCGACGCCGATTGCGGCTTCTAGCGAGCCCAGCAACAATGATGCGTCGAAATCTGATGACGGCACCCTAGAGATTACTCATCCAAGCGATACAACCGACCAACCTCCGGCTGAAGCCGAAAAAGCACCAGAACCGCCCACCGAAACTTCGGTAAGCGAAGAGAGCACCCCGCCATCGACCAACGAACCTCAAACTTCCCCCGAGACGGATACCCCGGCCGGTATTAGTAACGACCACGCGCCTAGGATCATTACCGAACCTCCCACACTTGGCGGTATGCTAACTGCAAATACGCAGCCCGTAGACGACATGGCAGAACCCACCACTGATCCGCTCAGTTTGCCAGCAGTCGAGACAGCTCAACCGCTCTTGAACCGAACTGATACTTTCGCGTCGAATAGCAGTGTGCCCGCGCCCAGCAGCTTGCCATCGTTGCAGCCAGCTCCACCGGCCTGGACTCCACCGACGCCAGAGCCTTCCGAAGAGCAGCCGGAAACCCTGACCGAAATCGAAGAGTCAGTCCATAGCCCCCATCTGTCTGGAGCGCCGGACGTGAGCGCTGCCCGCGACGAAGTAAACCGAGCCTTGAGCGGTATGCCACCCGCTCCTGAAGCGCGCGCTGATCTTAATGCTCAGCCTCTTTCTGACGGCTTGCATACGGACGATACAACGCCTGCTCCAGCGCAACCCAACCCCAACCTTACCTTTGATCCAACGGCTTTCGGTTTGAGCCCTAGCGGCACGACGCTGCCTCCCGCACCGGCTAGTGATTCCCAAGCCTCTATGCCAGCTCCAGAGCTAGTGACTCCTACCGAGCAGCCTATGACCATGCCATTGCCACCGACGTTATCGGTACCACCGGCGAATCCAACGCCACCGACCTCTTCGAACGTTACTGACCCAACGGCGCCGCCACCGGTCCCGCCACCAATGTTTCCTCCAGCCGTCTCTTAACGTACAATAGCCCCTTATGCAAGGTGTACTATTAGTTGACAAACCAGCTGGCTGGACCAGCTTTGATGTGGTGAATTATGTGCGCAAGCTAGTCGCTGCTGCCGAGGGCAAGAAGCCAAAGAACACAAAAGTAGGGCATACCGGCACGCTTGATCCGTTCGCCACCGGCCTATTAGTGCTTTTAATCGGCAAAGAGTATACCAAACGGGCCGGTGAACTGAGCAAGCTCGACAAAACTTACGAGGTTACGATGCAGCTGGGTGCGAGTAGCACCACTGGCGACCCAGAAGGTGAAATCATCGCTGCAGTAGGCGCGTCAGAACCCTCGCAAGAAGAGATAAAAGCTGCTCTTATGCAGTTCGTAGGCGAGATCGAGCAGATTCCGCCCGCATTCTCAGCAATCAAGGTAAATGGCCAGCGGGCCTATAAATTAGCGAGAGCAGGGCAGGAAGTAGTAATCGAACCTCGCAAAGTCACTATCCAGAATTTAAAACTCGATGCTTACCACTATCCAGAGGTCACATTTATGACTCACGTTTCCAGCGGCACCTACATTCGTACTCTAGTAGAAGACCTAGGCAAAGCTCTTAATACGGCTGCCTACACTTCGGCGCTACGTCGCACGACAATTGGCTCATTTTCGTTAGACAACGCCATAACGATCTCCAAAGAGCTATCCATAGAGACGGTTGCTTCAAGTTTACAAAGCTTGTAGACTAGGAAGCCATGTCCGAACAACGAGATCATAGCTATCGTCCCCACCAAGCCTGGGACCAGATACGACATACGGTATTTCTAACGACGGGTACGCTGGGTGCGTTCTGGGGAGGCTTAGAACTTGCTACGAACGGTAATGTAGCGCTAGGACTGGTGGCACTCATCGGAGGGGTAGCGTTGGATGGCGCAGCTATCCTGGACCAAGAAACTTTATTTCGTGAAAATGCTCGGGAGCTAGAAGCACATCAAGTTGACAAAAACGCTCATTAATGCTACAATGTAGCTATGTCAAACTCAGAAAAAATTAAAAAACTTTCTCAAAACTCAACAGCAAAAATAGGAATCGCTACAGTTGCAGCCGCCGGTGCTTTATTAGGAGTGGAACAGACCATTCCAGCTAGTCCAGCTCCCGTGCAAGAGCAGTCAGCCTCAACTGCAGAACAACTCGCTAAGCAGCAAGCAGCACAGTATAGCGAGACGCTTTATACTACTCCAAAGGGCGGCATCACGGGAGTTACGCGCTTAAAAGGCATCGTTCGCCTTCATAACCCGCAAGATGTCGGTGCAGCTGTGGCTTACGAAAGCCCGCTTCTTTTAGGGGTTAACGAAAACGCACAGTCTGAGATTTTGAAAAGCCCCGTTAGTCTTACGGTGCATGATGGTTCTTACATTGGCATAAAAACTACTAATGCTCAGAACAAAGTAGTTATTACGCCCGTTAAATTTGATTCTAAACAGATGGAATTTATACCAGATGATCCTCTCCAGCCAACTGATACGATCGGTATGTATAAAACTGAAGTCACTGGTGGGGCAGACAGTTTAATTGGCTACGATCCAACTGGTAACGTTCAGTTGCAAAACCCTGACGGTTCTGTTGTCTACCCAGGTTTCGTCGAACTCAATAAATAGCAGATAGACCGGCTTGCAATAGGGGTGGGCATCTGTTAAAATGGTGCGTACATGATTACAAGTGAGAAAAAAGCTGCCGCTATTAAAAGCGCGCAGGTACACAAGGATGACACCGGTGGTTCTAGTGCGCAGGTTGCTGTTTTGACCGAGCGTATTAAAGAGCTAACCGAGCACTTACAGGCTAACAAGCACGATTTTGCGGCTCGCCGTGGTCTGTTGCAGATGGTAGGCAAGCGCCGCCGTTTGCTACGCTACATCGCTGAGCGTGACAGTCAGGCTTACTTAGCTTTGATTCAAAAGCTCGGCATTCGCCGCTAAGCGGTGCATAGACCACTCCTCTCGAAGTTCGAGAGGACAAGCTTGTGCACATTAACGTCTAGAGGAGTGTGTCCTCGGCAGAGCTACAGATATATGCGCTACTTATTAGCACAAGGCTGCGTAGTATATTTGGACCCTGCTGAGGCAATCCTAGACAGAAAGAATAGGTATACATGGGACAAACCATAAACCCTAACGGCAAACAAATAATTACCGTAGAGACTGATTTCTGCGGCAAAAAACTGAGTTTAGAAGTTAACCGCGTCGGTTTCCGTACCTCTGCAAGCGTGATTGCGCGCTATGGCGACACGGTCGTATTGGGTACGGCTATGGTTAGCGACAAGCAAGTGCAGGGGATGGATTACTTTCCGCTCAGTATCGACTACGAAGAGCGCTTTTATGCCGCCGGCAAGATCAGTGGCAGCCGCTTTATTAAACGCGAAGGCCGGCCATCTGACGAAGCAATTTTGATCGGCCGCTTGATTGATCGCCCTATCCGCCCTCTGTGGCCCAAGGGTTACCGTTATGAAGTGCAGGGTATTGCTACTGTCTTGAGCATGGATCCTAGCTTCCGCCCGGATATGATCGCTATGATCGCCATGAGCGCTGCCTTTATGCTCACCGGTGCGCCATTTGACGGCCCTGTGGCTGGTTTGCGTATTGGTTTGGATGAAAAGGGCAAGCTCGCTGCCTTCCTGTCGGCTGAACAGCTCGAAGAGGGTGGTCTAGACCTCGTAGTTGCTGGTACTGCCGACGGCGTGATGATGGTCGAAGCCGGCGCCAAAGAGGTTTCTGAGGACCAGGTGGTCGAAGCTTTGGAATTTGCGCAAAAGGCTATGCAACCAGCCATTGCTTTGCAGAAAGAATTGGCTGAAAAGGTTGGCGTAACCAAGCAAGAATACGAACTCGCGCTGCCTGATGAATCAATCCAAGACACTGTTGCTAAGTACCTGGAAGGCAAGCTGGGTGAAGACCTGCGCAAGCCGTATCCAGAACGCAACGAAATGGTGTCGGTTCTGAAAAAAGAGACGCTTGATCACTTTAAGGAAGAGTTGGGTGAGGAAGCTTTTGCTGAGCAAAAGCAGGTGTATGACGATGCCTTTACTCTGGCCTTGCACAAAGATGTCCGCAAGGGCATTGTGGAGCATCAACTCCGTCCTGATGGTCGTAAATTGACCGAAGTACGTCCTTTGAGCTCGGAAGTCGGCTTTTTGCCACGGGCGCACGGTTCAAGCTTGTTCACTCGTGGTGTAACCCAGGGTATGAACATCGTCACGCTGGCGCCATTAAGCTACGCGCAGCTGATCGACACCATGGAAAAGAACACCGAAAAGCGCTATATGCACCATTACAACGCGCCTGGTTGGACCGTTGGCGAAGTGCGCCGCTTAGGTAGCCCCGGCCGCCGCGAAATCGGCCATAGTTACTTAGCAGAGCGCGCTTTGATGGCGGTTATCCCCGATGAAGATGTCTTTCCATACACCATCCGTTCAGTAACTGAGATTATGAGCCAGAACGGCTCTACTAGCATGGCAGCCACTTGTTCTAGCTGTTTGGCGCTGATGGACGCTGGTGTACCTTTAAAGGCTCCCGTAAGTGGTATTGCCATGGGCTTGATGGTTGATGGCAACAACTCCTACGTACTGAGCGACATTGCCGATGCCGAAGACTTTGCTGGTGACATGGACTTTAAGGTAGCTGGTACCGCCAAGGGTATTACTGCGCTGCAAATGGACATGAAGGTGCATGGTTTGCCAGTAGAAACGCTTAAAAAGGCACTGCTGCAGGGTAAAGAGGGCCGGGCCTTCATCTTGGACCATATGCTGACGACTATTGCTGAGCCGCGCAAGACCATGAGCCCGTACGCCCCACGTGTGGAAGCCATTAAGATCAACCCGGATAAAATCCGCGAAGTTATCGGTAAGGGTGGTGAAACCATTCAGCGTATTACCGCCGAAACTGGCACCGAGATCGACATTAAAGACGATGGTACAGTGATGATCGCTAGCCCAGACGGCGCTTCGATAGACAAGGCCAAGCAGTGGATCAACGACATCACTGCCGAACCAGAAGTTGGCGCTATCTACTACGACAAACCAGTAGTCAGCGTCATGGACTTCGGTGCCTTCGTGCAGATTATGCCCGGCAAAGACGGCCTGGTGCACATTTCTGAACTGAGCGAGGACCGGGTAGAAAAAACCAGCGATGTCGTCAAAGAAGGCGATAAAGTCACTGTAAAACTAGTCGCCATCGATGACCGTGGCCGCCTGCAGCTCAGCATGAAAGCCGCTGCTCGCGAACTAAACAAGAAGTAAACAATGTTAGATAAGCTCGACAACTGGCACAAAACCAAACTAGGACTCCTAGTATTTGCGGTTGTCGAGCTGCTCATTGCTTACATTTTTGTAAGCCTGTCGATTAGCTACGGCAATCTCTGGTGGTATCTATTCGCTACGATCTTTGCCATCGGTAGCGTACAAAATCTCTTTAAATTGATCGGGAGCCTGATTCGTGACCGACGATAAGCAAGCTAAGCTCGACGATATTAAAGCGCAGATTTTGAAGGACAAAGTTTGCCCGGAGTTGGCGGAGCAGGCCACACAGTTAGTGTTTGGCGATGGCAATGCCAGTGCCGAAATTGTGTTCATTGGCGAGGCGCCAGGGAAGAATGAAGACCTCAAGGGTATACCTTTTGTGGGCGCTGCCGGACACTTCCTTGATGAGATGCTGGAGATGATTGACCTCAAACGGCCGGACATCTACATTACGAACATCGTTAAATACCGGCCGCCAAATAACCGTGATCCGTATCCAGAGGAAAAGAAGGCTTTCCTACCGTATTTACAGAGCCAGCTAGAGGTAATTCAGCCCAAAGTGGTCGTGACACTTGGCCGTCACGCCACGAATTGCTTCTTGCCGGATCTGCAAATCAGCAAAGCACACGGCCAGCCCAAACGGGTGAAGCTGAGCTTAAAAGAGCACAAAGGTGATGTGCTGGAAGTGGTGATTCTACCACTGTTCCATCCAGCCGCCGCTTTATATAACGGCTCGATGCGCCAGACGCTGATCGATGATTTTGCCCGGATCCCATTAATCATTCAGAAGATTCAATAATAATCACACTTTTAGAAAATAAGGAGAACTATGAATCCAAACAACAACAATCAAAGTCGTCCTCCAAGACGCAATAACAATACTAACTCGAAGCCAGGCAGTAATAGCCGCAGTAGCCGTCAGAACGGTCAAAGCCAGAAAACTAATGGCAAGCCTCAAGCACAGCAGCTGGGGAGTAACCTCAGCGTATCGCGTGGCCAAGCTGTGCGTGCCCAAAAGCGCTCGCAAATGGACGCGCAGCGCATTGCCAACCAGTACCAAACAGCCGAAAGTGGCAAGCAAAAACGGGCGAATGTAATCGACGACAGTCCGCGCCTCCGTATCATCGGTCTCGGTGGTATGGACGGCGGTGGCTCCAAGAACATGATACTGGTGGAATACGTTAATGACGCAGTCATTATGGACTGTGGTAACGATCTTGGTGTCGACTTGCCGGGCATCAACTACGGCATAGCTGACACGGCTTACTTAGAACAGATTCGCCACAAAATCCGCGCTTATATCATCACTCACGGTCACCTTGATCACATCGGTGGGCTGCCGCACATCGTACCTAAATTCCCAGCACCCGTGTACGGCTCTAAATTCACCGTCGGCCGGGTAGAGGAAATCTTTGAAAACTTCGGTTTACCGATGCCTGATGGTTTTGAGCTTAAGACCATTACCATGAACGAAAACACCCACGAGCGCTTAAAAGTCGGTGAGTTTTTCATAGAATTAGTACGGATTACGCACTCTATTCCCGGCAGTACCTGTATCGTGCTCGATACGCCGGTTGGTCGGATCATTAACACCGGCGACTTCCGCTTTGACCCTGAACCGCTGGACCACGAGCGTAGCGACATCGAGCGCCTGCAAGAGCTTGGTAAGGAGGGTGTGCTGGCGCTGTTAAGTGAGAGTACCACCCCTGAACGCCTGGGTCGGACGCCATCGGAGAGCACCATCGAACCAACTTTTAAAGAGATCATCCATAACGCGCCCGGCCGCATTTTTGTCGGCTTATTTAGCACCAATATGAACCGCGTACAAATGATCATTAACGCCGCTGTCGCCGATGGCCGCAAAGTCGCCATGGATGGCCGCAGCATGGTCAGCACGCTCGAAATGGCCGTCCGTCACGGCTTTATGAAGATTCCTAAAGGAACGTTTGTGCCGATCGCTTCGGCCGTCACCATGAAAGACGAAGAACTGGTGGTGGTTTGTACTGGTAGCCAGGGTGAGCCCAGTAGTGCTTTGCAACGTATGAGCAATGGCGAACACCGCCATGTCAAGCTCAAAGAGCAAGACACGGTGATTCTGTCTAGTACCCCCATCCCATACTCTGGCAACGATGGTAAAGTGCGTGAAATGGTCGACGATCTGCACCGCAAAGGCGTGCACGTCTTTCAGCACATCACCAAAGAGCTCGACGGCCATGGCCCGCTGCACGTTTCTGGCCACGCCAGCATCGATGAATACCGCGAAATGATCCGTTACACCCAGCCGAAGTTTTTCATCCCGATCTACGGTGACTTTACCGCTAAGCGCCAGCACATCAACCTGGCCATCGAAGAGGGCATACCTCGCGCAAACACTATCAACGCCGAAAACGGCGATATTATTGCGCTAACTGCCGACAAAATGGAGATAATTGGCGAGGCCCCCACAGGGACTATCCTCGTCGATCAAACGGGGGCAACCGTGAGCAATGTGGTTGTTAAAGATCGAGTATTGCTGGCCGAAGAAGGCCTGGTAGCTATCGTGCTGACCCTCGACAAAAAGGCCGGTAACTTACTGACCAGCCCCGATATCATCAGCCGTGGTTTCATCTATATGCGAGATAACGAAGACTTGATGAATGGCCTACGTATCGAGCTCAAGCGGGCAGTGCAGCAACGCTTTAAGCGAGTCGACCTGGACCGCTTCAAGGCTGAGCTCAAAGACCACGTGACGCACTATCTGTTCGAGCAGACCCAGCGCAGCCCGATTGTCATCCCCGTAGTAAACATCATTGGCGGCAAGATAGACAGCGCTAAAACCGTGCACCAAAGCAAGACCAAGAGCGCCGAGGAAGTTGCTGCCGAACAGCAGAAGCGCTTCCAGGAGATGCGCAACCGCCTTCTTACCCAAGACGCTCGCATCGATTAATTCGACAACCGTGGAGCAGCACATTCTGGGCGTAAGCCTCCGCTCCGCACTCCGCCGTACCGAAAAGTACGTCTCCGTTTACGGTGCTCGGCTTCCATCCCAGACTGCACTACTCCACGATTGTCTTCGGCGGGAGTATTGACAAAATGCTTAAGTTTTGTTACAATAGTTGCATCCTTACATAATAAAAAGGAATCATTTATGCCAGTATCATTAGACAAATTAACCAGTCACCCGCACCCAAATCCTGCAGAAGGTCAGGCTATTGCTGACGAAATGGATGCAGCGCTTGATCAGTTATTCGCTGAAATGGATGCTGAAATGGTTCCTCTTCCTCCAGCTGCAACTCACGCGGCTGATGTGGCTATCAAACATTCCTAAGCACAAGCAAAATTGACAAAAGTTGTAATTTTTGCTATAGTATAACTATGGAAATTGCTCATTCACCGCAATCTCATCTAGAACTTTCGCCGGAAGCTGCCCAGGGCTTGCTAGACGTGGTACATCGCTTTGTCGGCGATACTTCTGATCCTGAGGCCTTGCCACACGCAGTGGAGAACGCCCGGACGCGTACGACAGGGATTGGCAGTGATTACCGTCTTACCATGACCGAGTACGAAGGCGAGGGAAGTGAAGCCTATGGGAGCACTCTGCACGATCACTACCCCGACCTTGTAGCGGCGGGCGATCGAGTAAAGGCTTTCGCCGGCTTTGATCTGGCACCCCAGCATCTGAATGCTGAAGGCCAGGTGTACCTCCTTAGCGGCGGTACCGCCTTAATGGAAGTCAGGATGCGAGCTGATTTTGGTGTCGCGCTGCGTGGTGAAGCGAGTACTGACTGCTTTGCTTTCTTTGATGCAATGCGACTAGGCAAGCTATGGTATGACTTTGAGCGTGAAGCCGTCACTTTACCCCCGGCTAAGCCGCATGAAGCGCACACAGCCTTTTTGCTCGATGATGACACGGTGCGGGCTCTAGCTCCAGCACTCGAACGCTTTGCGTGGGACGAAGATCTAGCAGAGTAAAACCAAAAACGGTATAATAAGCAAAACCATGGCCCAAAAGAAAAAGCCTACCAAAAAGAAAAAAGTCGAAGTCGCGCCCGAAGAACGTTCGCCGTTTTGGGCGTACACCGGTGCAGTGGCACTCATTTTTATCGCTTTATTTTTGCTGATCGGTGGCTTTGGTACTGGTGGCAAACTACCTATCGATCTCTTTCATGGTGCGTACGCCGCTTTTGGATGGGGCGCTTACTTAACGCCAGTTGCCCTGGCTTACTGGGGTATATACAAATTTGTAGCCGAAGACCGCCGGGCCCCGCTTGGCAAGTTAACGAGTATGATTCTGGCACTGTTTTTTGCTGCCAGTTGGTTTTACGTAGCTTTTGCTAACCAAGACGTCTCAGGCAATTGGACCGGTGGCCACGGTGGTGCTGTCGGAAGCTTACTGGGTACCGCAGTGCTGAGTGCACTCGATAAACTGCCTGCTTCGCTGCTGTTCTTTGTAGTCACGATACTGGCAGCTGGTTTCGCCTTTGGCTTTACGGTTAAGGATGCCTTCAACTTCTTGGTGTCGCGACGCGGCGAAGAAGAGGAGGGCGATACTGACTTGAACAGTCTTAAGGCTAAGGCGGCGGAACATGGCTTCAAGTTGAACGAGGGTGTGCCGGTAGAGCATCACGGAGCTGTTGAGCCTAAGGGTGAGCCGGGTCGGTTTGGCGGCTTGCGCAACAGTGCTCAAAAGCTTACTGATACGCAAAATCATGAAGCTTTGACTACAGCTAGCGATCCAGACTGGAAGTTTCCAGACATTACCTTATTGAATCAAAAACAAGATAAGGCCGACGCCGGTAATGTGAACGCCAATGCCCAGATTATTCACGACACCTTTGCTAACTTCAGCATAGACGTGGAAATGGAAGGGGCTAACATTGGTCCGCGCGTTACGCAGTACACTATGCGTCCGCCCGCCAATGCTAAGTTGAACAAAATTACCGCGTTGGCCGACAACTTAGCGCTCGATCTAGCTGCACACTCTATCCGTATGGAGGCACCAATCCCTGGCAAGCGAGCCGTGGGTATTGAAGTACCAAATGTCCGCCCGGCCACCGTGCGAGTTAGCAGTTTGCTGCAGTCATCTGAATGGAACGGCTTGAGTGGTCCTTTGGGCTTTGTAATCGGTAAAGATATTGCTGGCACTCCAGTGGTAGCCGACCTGGCTAAGATGCCGCACCTTTTGGTGGCCGGTCAAACTGGCTCTGGTAAGTCGGTTATGATCAACACCTTCTTAACGAGCTTGCTCTACCGTAACAGTCCATCGGATCTTAAGCTGATTTTGGTCGACCCCAAGCAGGTGGAAATGGCGCCCTATAATGACATTCCACATCTGTTGACACCAGTAATTAATGAGCCCGAAAAGTGCATTAGCGCGCTGAAGTGGGCAGTGGCCGAAATGGAGCGTCGCTTGCGCACGATGGCCGAAGTCGGTAAGCGCAATATTGGTGAATACAACAGCCTCAAAAAAGAGGAGGGGATGCCGTACATTGTGATCGTGATCGATGAGTTAGCTGACCTGATGATGATGGCTGCCCGCGACGTAGAAGCGCTGATTGTGCGCTTGGCGCAAAAGGCCCGCGCTGCCGGTATCCACCTTGTTTTAGCAACTCAGCGACCTTCGGTAGATGTTATTACCGGCTTGATCAAAGCTAACGTGCCGGCTCGCATTGCCTTTACGGTAGCTTCGCAAGTGGATAGCCGCACGATTATTGACCAAATGGGCGCCGAAAAGCTCCTGGGCCGGGGTGATATGCTCTTGTTAACCAGTGATATGGCCAAGCCTAAGCGTGTCCAGGCGGCTTTGATAGAAGATGGCGAAACCGGCAAGGTAACGGACTTCTTGCGAATGCAGCGGCCACCACAGTACGACGACGAAGTGGTGAGTCAGCCTGTGCAGCTTAATGGCAAGGGTGGCGTGGTGGCTGATTACGGCGCCAACGATGCTGATGACGATATGATGCGCGACGCTGTGCGAGTAGTAATCGAGAATAAGAAGGCAAGCACTAGCTTGCTGCAGCGACGCTTGCGGATTGGCTATGGCCGGGCCGCTCGCTTGATCGAAACTATGGAAGAGCAAGGAATTATTGGCGCCGCTGATGGTTCTCGCCCCCGCGAAGTCCTGGTAAGCTCAGTCGATGAAGTCTTTGGTGGTGGCGATGATTTTGCTGGGGCGCCAGAGGCTGACGGCGACAACTTTGCCGGTTAATAATTTTCCACAAGTTTACTACTTGCCATATTGGGCTGTAGGTTTTACCATAAGCTTAATACAAAAAATTGCAAAGTGGAGGGAAGGCAATGGTGCTTGAGCAATTCACCCCAATCGGTGCTTGCGATGGTCCTGCTGACTCGCAAAGAGCTCCTGTCAACGACGACAGGAGCTCTTTAGTTTATGAGCGAGGGCATTTGGTAACACCATCCGATGAGCTGACAGGCTTACCGTACCCTATTATTATCCATGATGAAAACTTACCCACCCATCGGTACGACCAAGCAGACTCTCATCATGCTTTTCATCCGTGGTATAAGCTTCGTTCTCGAGGTGCCGGCGCAACTGCATTGAGAAATTGCCGGATAGAATTAGTGGACACGAGGCACCATAATCAAGGAAAAGGGTCGTATCATGCTTTCTATGATGGACCTATCATTCCCACCGATCCTATTGAACAGTTCAAGACTGGTGTGTACGCCTGTGCCGGCTACATCCCGGACTATGGTATTGATATGTCATCCGGTGAACCAGAGATTGTAGAGATAACTTCGAGGCAGCGTGCTATCCTGCGAACACCGAGTGATGAAGATGAGTTTGGATATCGCTACCTTACGTATCGCTATGATCCTTTGCGGAAGTTTTTCGCAGAGATTGCTTTGCAGCAAGATTTTAGTGTCATGGATGATCTGAAACTAGAAGAATTTTTACAAACTAAGGATGAATCACGAAAGCAACATTTGAGCCGTTGGCTCATCGCTCAGGCGACCGAACGGGCAGCTGAGTCGATTGAAGCGGACTTTCGGGAGGCTCATGCGGAAGGGCGTTTGCACCCTGCTATGCAGGCGAATCCTAGTGTTTTGGTGTTCTTTAAGATAGGAAATCGTGAGACCCAACAAGCCTTACTGCCAAAAGTCGAACAAAAGGTTTTGGAGACGGTTGCTGCCTAGCATTGACTAACAGGGGTGGATAGGATAGAATAGAGCTACTATCAACTTCAGCTTGCGGCCGCTAGTGCGCGTGGGCTGTCCCGGGAGCGATCTCGGGTAATCCAAGAGAAGAAAGGAAGTTTTGTTATGGCTCAATACGAAATTGCCGTGCTGTATCATCCTGACCTAGAAGTCGACCTTACTAAGGCCGAGGAACGGGTGACTAAGGTGTTTACAGATAACGGTGGTAAAGTAACCGCTACGGACAACTGGGGCAAGCGCAAGCTGGCCTACAACATCAAGGGTAACGAGCACGCTGTATACGTGTTCTATACTGTTGAAATGCCCGGTGAAGGTGTTGCTAAGGTGGAAAGCACCTTAAACATTACCGACGAAGTGATCCGCTTTTTGATCACTAAGCCCGACCTCAAGGCGATTGCCAAAGCTGAAGCCGCCAAGGCTGAAAAAGCTGAGCAGGCCGCCAAGCGTGGCGACAGCGCTGACGAAGAAAAATCTGAAGACGAAGAGTAGTTAACCAAAATTTAATGATTTATTGAGCTAACGCTTGACGAGTTATTAAATGAGGGCGTAGGGTAAAGATACAAACTAAAGCTAAGACATAGTTCTTATAAGGAGGGCCAGATGGCACGCAGCTTAAACCAAGTAACTTTAATGGGTAATTTAACCCGCGATCCAGAACTCCGGAGCATCCCGAGTGGACAGCAAGTATGCAGCTTCAGCTTAGCGCTGAATCGCAGTTACAAAGACCAATCGGGCGAGTGGCAAGAAGCCACTGATTACATCGATGTAACCGCCTGGGGACCGCTTGGTGAGCGCGTAGCGCAATACCTGAGTAAAGGCCGCCGCTGCCTGGTACAGGGCCGTTTACAGAGCCGTAGCTGGGAACAGGATGGTCAGAAGCGTAGCAAAGTTGAAGTGCTGGCTAGCGACGTGACCTTTCTTGACAGTCGCGGCGATGGTGAAGGTGGTGGTAGCTTCGCCAATAGCTCTGCGAGCAGTTCGGCAAGTTCTAGCAGCAGTAGTAAGCCTACCCCAAGCAAGCAACAAGACGATGTCGTTATAGAAGACATTGGCGATGAACCAATCAACCTCGACGACATTCCATTTTAAAGGAGTGGTCAGATGACAGCAGTAATAGAAAAAGATCAATTTATCGCCCCCGAAGAGTGGGTGAATACCCGAGGCATGGAAATCGCTAAAGATGAGCTGACGCATATTTGTGCGGAATGCCCTGATCGACACCTTGCCGATGATCCCGTAATTCTCCGAGGGCTAGCTCGCGAAGCGTTACTGGGCTGCGGGGACTACGATCCGTCTGACACGCAACTCGATGAGGTTACGAAACACGTCATCGATCATTTACATATAGGAGATTAAGTAATGGCAAAGATTTTTAAACACCGTACTGATGTAGCCTTTTTTGACTACAAGGACTTTAAGACCTTGCAGCGCTACGTGAACGTGTACGGACAGATTGAGACCCGCAAAAAGACTGGCCTGACAGAAAGTCAGCAACGTCGTTTGAGCGTAGCTATTAAGCGCGCCCGCCACATTGCATTGTTACCATTTGTCGCTAACAACTAAGAAACTGTTACGGCATGGCAGAAGCAAGAGTTGCATTAATTGGCCCTTTTGGAGTTGGCAAGAGCTCGCTCGCTAAAACCCTGGTTAAAAATGAACCAGGCCCCTTTAAGTACGAGCTTGAGCGGCTAGTCACTAGCCGACAACGGCGCCCCGGCGAAGGTGATGAAGAGTATGAATTTGTTACTCAGGAGGAATTCGAGAGGCGTAAGGATAGTTACTTAATAGTCCAACCGAATCGAGGAGTGGCTTGGAACTATGCTCTTCCTGCGGATCGGGCGCTCGGACATGACACGATCCGCTTATATACCGTAGTTCATGAAACCGCCGACTTTTTGCGCAAACGGTTTATGGGTGAAACCATAATCTGTGCCATTTTGCCGCCTTCGGATACAGTATTGCGAGAACGATTACAGGGGCGGGATCCCAATATTACGGCCGAAGAGCTAGATTTACGTCTGAGCTTAGTCCAGAGTGACACCGAAACAGCCATGCGACTAGCTGATATCAAGTTTTATAATCGAGACAATCTAGAAACGTCAGCTATAGCGCTTAATGATTTACTCGAAACAACCATTAAAGAGAGGAGCCGCTAATGGCATTAAGTATTACTGACCTGAAGAAGGGCACCCTTTTCGTGTGGGAAGGCGAACCTTATCGCGTGGTTGAGTATGGACAAAAGGTAATGGGCCGCGGTGGCTCAATCGTGAACGTACGCATCAAAAGTTTAGTCAGCGGCAAAGTGCTGGAGAAGACGTTTAAGGGCAACGAACAACTCGATAGCGCTGATGTTACGCATCAAAACGTGCAATATCTGTATAGCGATGGCAACACGTTCTTCTTTATGAACGACGAAACGTTTGAACAGTTCGAAATCCCAGCTGACCTAGTTGGCGATGGGGCGGGCTATCTCAAAGAAGGCGACCCGGTGCAACTGCAGTTTTTTGATGGACGGCCAATCAACGTTGAATTACCCAAGAACGTACCCCTCCTGGTTACCTATACCGAGAATGCCGTAAAAGGTGACACGAGTAGCTCAATCACCAAAGACGCTACTCTGGAAACCGGCATTACGATCAAAGTGCCGGCTTTCATAAAGCAAGGTGACGTCATCTCAGTAGATACCAGCACTGGTGCCTACCGCGAACGTGTTAAGGGCTAGACTGCATGAAACAACGGCTTGATCAGGTACTTGCCCAACGTGGACTGACTACTTCGCGCAGTCAAGGGGAAAGCTATATTAAGCTGGGGCAGGTTACGGTTGACGGCCAGGTAATAAGTAAACCTGGCTTCTTGGTCGATGAGACGGCCGTAGTAGAACTAAAGGCAACTGAGCAATACGTATCCCGAGCGGCACTCAAATTGGCCTCCGTTGCCAAGCTGCTGAAGCTGGATTTTACCAATAAAGTAGTGCTGGATGTGGGCAGTAGTACGGGCGGATTTACTGATTACGCACTGCAGCATGGAGCTAAGAAGGTGATTGCTGTCGAGGTGGGCACCGATCAGCTACACCCCCATTTACAGGGTAATCCACAGATTGAGTTGCACGAAAAAACCGATATCCGGGATTTTAAAACTGATCAAACAGTCGATATTGTGGTGGCTGATGTGTCGTTTATCAGCCTCCAAGAAATCTTGCCGGCGATTGCTCGCTTGAGCACGAAAACTACGCAGATCGCCGTCATGGTAAAGCCCCAGTTTGAAGCTACAGCGGCCAATCTGAAGCATAAAGGTGTCATAAAAAACGACAAAATGCGTCGCGATATATTAAAAAGCTTTGAAACTTGGGCGACCCAACATTTTGTACTACTTGATAAGGCAGACTCGGAAGTTACAGGGGCGAAGGGAAACCGCGAGCGCTTTTATCTACTGCGATTAATAGGATAACGTAGCCAATCATTAAATTGGTTACGCTTTAAGCTATACTTAGGCATATGTATTTTGCTTCTAGGCTGCAGGCGGGGCGGATGTTAGCTGCCCAACTGGCGCCGAAGTACCGGTATGAAAACTGCGCAGTCGTAGCGTTGAACGACGGTGGGGTAATGGTGGGAGCCCAAATTGCTATCCAGCTGCACTGTGTGCTGAGTATGTTGCTGAGCGAAGAGATTAATCTGCCACGCGAGCCGGTGGCGATTGCCGGGATGACCGCCGATGGCAACTTTAGCTACAACCACGAATACTCCGGAAGTGAAATCGATGAGCTCGTAGGGGAGTATCACGGGGTTATAGAGGAGCAAAAGTTAACCTCGATGCATCGCATGAACGAACTTTTGGGTACGGGGGGTCTGACCAAACGCGAGCTTTTAAAAGGGCATAACATTATCTTGGTCAGCGATGGTTTCAAAACTGGTTTTCAACTTGATTTAGCGGTGGAATTTTTAAAACCAATCGCTATAGAGAAGTTAATTATTGCCGCGCCTTTAGCCAGCGTGCCGGCGGTTGATCAGATGCACATAGTGGCTGATGAAATCTACTGTCTAAGCGTGATAGAAGATTACATGGACACGGATCATTACTACGACAAACGTGATGTCCCGGACCATGAAACGACCATCAAAACCATAGAAAACATCGTCCTTCACTGGAAATAACTATTGCAAGTGAGCGCGCAGCGCCTCGACGTCTTTGAGCAGTATTTGCGACTGTTTGTTGTCGATCAAGCCTTTACGCTCTAAAACCGCCAATTCGCGGCTGGTGGTTTCGCGGCTGGCGTTAACTGAACTAGCGATGTCTTGGTGACGCAAGGGAGCGGTGATTAACAGCCCATCAGGGGTAGGCTCGCCGAAACGGTGGCTCATAGTAAGCAAAAATGATATGAGGCGCTCGCGCACCGAGCGATATTCGAGATTTAGGATGCGCTCGCTGTGCAAACGGTACATTTCGATGGTCATATCAAGGAGAGGTGCCAGGGCATCGGGGTGCTTGAGAACCTGGGACTCAAAAATCTCGCGGCTCATTTGCCAGGTAATAGTAGGCGCCAGGGCTTGATAGATAACATGACGTTCTTGGCCGGTCATGGCCCAGATGAGCGGGAATATCTCTTCGGAGCGGCGGATAATCAGTAGGTTTTCTTCGCCGTATTTAGTGATATCGTAGGCCTTTACCAGGCCCTCCTCTATATAAAAAACACCCGGCGGTAATTCGCCGGGATGAATGATGTAATCGCCTTTACGATACGCACGTCTGATTCCATGGTGTCGGAACACCGTAACTAGTTCAGCCGTTTGCTTTGCCTTGGCTAGCATAGTATTAATTATGGCACATTTTCAGACTTGCGCAAGCAGGGTAGACAATGTGATAAAAATCTCATCCAACTAGTGAGCATTCTTACGGATTTTCTCAGGGTTCAGGCGCATTATAAGAGTACCTAAGGAGGCGTTATGGTAGGAGTCAAAAGCGTCGAAAAGCAATTGAAGCGGATTCGGTTCAATGCCAACATCTGGGGGCGGGGTGAGGCGAATGAATTGCCGAACATTCTCTTGCCCGATGAAAAAATTGCCGAATGTGTAAATGGCATATACGAGGCTGGCTTTGCGCTGTTATGCGCGACCGATATGCGATTACTACTGATAGACAAAAAACCACTGAACTATTTAACGGTGGAAGACTTGCGGTTCGATATGATTAACGAACTCGACTACAGTCACCGTTTGCTGGGGGCTCAAATCAGCATTAGTGCCGGTAGCAAGAACCTAAAGTTCCGCAGCTTTAACCAGCCGCGGCTGCGTAAGCTAATCAGCCACGTGCAGCACCGAATGGTGGAGATTAAGCAGCAGCAATCAAATCAGGCGGAGAACCAAAAGCAGCACCTCGAAAACATTAATAAGCAGTTACAGATGTATCTGTTAGCGCAACAACAGCAAATCCAACAGCAGTTGCAAAGCAGGGCAACTGGTAGCACTACTGGTATGCCGCAGCCTTCACCCGAATTATCTGACTACTTGTTCTCGCAGCGCTTATTAGAACAACTGCAGGTACCGCAACAGTCTAGCGCGTCTTCCCAGGCTAATAGTCAACCATCAGCCAACCAAGCCAACCCACCGGGTAAGCCGGCGGGGAGTGAGGATATGACTCAAGAGATGCTCGATGAAGGTAAGCGTGAGGTCTTTGGACCGGCCTACGCAGCAGCCAGTCAGACTCCTGTTCAGTCGACTCAACCGGCTCCTACTGCGGCGGACGCCACAACTGCGGGGCAACCCAAAAGCCTAGAGGTAAATGCCTTGCGCATAGCTTACTCTAAGTTACCAATGATGATGCGTAACCGCCGGTTTGGGCGACCATCTTTCCACGCGCACAGTCAGGCTAACACGGCTCCGGGGCAGACTCAACCGGCCCCAACTTCTTAACGTCTATTTACTGACGTTGAATTTGAATTCTACGACGTCTTCAGGCTGCATAAGGTAGGTCTTACCTTCGGTGCGCACTTTGCCGGCAGCCCGGGCAGCACTTAGTGAGCCAGCTGCGATGAGGTCAGGATAGGCCACGATATCGGCGGCGATAAAGCCGCGCTCGAAGTCGCCATGGATGACCCCAGCAGCCTGGGGAGCGGTAGCGCCAGCAGGAATGGTCCAAGCACGAACTTCTTTTTCGCCAGCAGTCAGGTAGCTTTGGAGGCCCAATGTCTGGTAAGCAGCGTGAATGAGTTGCAGGAGTCCGGACTCTTTCTGACCGTAGCTTTCGAGGAGCTCGTGGGCGTCAGCCTCATCAAGGTCTTTAAGTTCGCTTTCTAGCTTGGCACACACAAACAGGGCCTGGGCTGGTGCCACGAGGTCTTTCAGCTCTGTTTGCTTGGTGTCGTCGCCGAGGCCAGCCTCATCTAGATTAAAGAGATATATTACTGGTTTCATGGTCAAAAGCTGCAAATCGGCCAGGTGCTCAGCGTCGAGCTCTGGATGGTTCCAGAGCGGCTCACCGGTGTCTAGATGACCTTTGGCAGCCAGCAGGGTATCGGCTACCGGCTTGAGTTTAGGATTAGCGCGAGCTTCTTTCTCAAATTTGCCGATACGCTTTTCAACGGTTTGCAGATCGGCCAGCACTAATTCGGTGTTAATGACATCGATATCTTTTTTAGGATCGTGTGCGTCGTCCACGTGCACCACGTCGCTGTCATCAAATGCACGCACTACCTGCACGATGGCATTGGTGCTCCGAATATGACTCAAGAACTGGTTACCCAAGCCTTCACCCTGTGAAGCGCCGGCTACCAACCCGGCAATATCTACAAACGTCACCGTTGCTGGTTTGATTGGCGCATTGCTATATAGTTCGGATAACTTTTGCAGGCGCTCATCTGGTACTGGCACAATCCCGGTATTCGGCTCAATGGTGGCAAATGGATAATTGGCCGCCAGAATATTACTGCCAGTCAGCGCATTAAACAGGGTAGACTTACCAACATTTGGTAAGCCCACAATCCCAATTGAAAGACTCATACAGTTATTTTAACAGATTACAGCTGGCTAGTACTTGTAGACGACAGCCCAGTCAACGTAGATATGGCCACTAGAACCGCTGCTGCTGCCTGAGGGCTCGGTTTGGAGCTGCCAACGCTCTAAGTTGTTGTAGACGTTCGTAGTACTCGTGCCGATCAAGCTACCGTCGACGTAGTAAGAACGGTAACCTGGTCCCCAGGTTTCGGTATAGGTGTGCCAAGCAGCCATATTGGTGCTGGAACCAAAGTAATCTTGGCCACCGTTGCCGCCACTGCTATTACACTGATTGTGGGCAAAAACGCTAAAGCCGTTCAAACTACCCAGGTTAGCTTCGGGAAAGTCACTTTCAGCCTGGCACCACTTGCTCTCATCTTGAGGCCACAGCAACCAGGCACTGTAGAAATCACTCATGGTATTAGAGACTTTGATACGGAAAGAGTACGCGCCGTAAGTTTGGTAATTGCCCGAAGTACCGGCGTTCGGCGAAGGGTTAGCGCCTACTGGATGGCCGTTCCAGGTATGTAGATAAAAATCGAGTTGGCCGTCATGCACGCTCAAAACTTGCGACGGTTCGTAACCGACTGCTCCATTGGTATAGGTCGCCGACCAGCCATCAGGGTATTCGTACCAACCGGCATTGTTGTTACTGCTATTTTTGTAGAGTATGGCTCCGGCGTCACTGGTGCCCCAACTTCCGGTTGCGGCGTCAACGGTAAAGTCGTCTTTAAAGATTGGAGTGTAGGTATGCGAGCCTAAGCTGTTGCTCATGGTAAGGTTGCCGGTTGGCATAGCTTGCCCTGAAGGGCTAGTTCCGCCACCACCGCTGGCAACAGTACCGAATTGAAGGGCGTTGCCCCCGCTGGCGCTGGTATCGGCAACTACTGAGGTGGTGCCGGCTTTGGTGCCACTCTCGGCTTCACCGGCGGCGGTAGAAGGGGTAGCGGCGTGGCTACCCAGTAGTAATTTAATACCAATACCGGCCACCGCGAAAGCGACAATAAATGCCGGTATCATCTGGGAACGGTTATTACGAATAGTAACTTTAGATTTTGCTTTCATCACACGTGCTTACCTAGGCCTATTCTAGCAAAGACCAAAGCGCTTATCCTAATATTTGTACATGACGAACCAGTCGATATCGAGGTGACCTGCCTCACTGTTGTTTGGGCAGGCACCTGGATCATCGAAGCAGGATTCAGTTTGCAACACGTAATACATCTGTTCAGCCGAAACACCACTGGTTTGTGTGCCTAAACTTTGGCCGTCTAGTATAAAGTCTACTTTGCCGGGCATCCAAGCGAGGGTGGCCGTGTGCCAGGAATCGTAATAAGCGTTAGATCCCACCTGGGCACAGTTACTGCTGGCGCTGCCGCTTGATGAGTAGCAGTGGCCAAAACCGCCGATAGTGCCGCTTAAATCACCTTCGGGAAAATCGATCTCATCAGTCCAGGCGTAGGTGGTGGGCCACCATAACCAGGCGGTTTTGAATCCCGCTAAATTGCGGGTAGAGGTCTTAAAGCGAATGCTTACTAAACCGTAGGTCATATTTTGATTATTCGGCGAAGGCCCCGCGGTTTCGTGAACACCGCTTGAGGTGGTGTGGATGTACATATCGAGCATACCGCCGCTGGCACTGAGCGTGTCAGTAGGGTTATAAACAGAGCTGCTACCACAGGCGCCTTTACCACAGGTATCTGGTCCATCATAGCTTGACCATCTACCACTAGTGACATAGGAGGAGCTGTACCAACTGCCAAGGGCGAAGTTACTGGTGAAATCGTCGCTAAAAGAGGGAGTCCAGGTATGGCCGTCAACAGTAGTATTGCCAGTGGGCATGGCGACGCCAGAAGGATTGCTGCTAACTGCCGCTGTGCCGAACTTTAAAGCGTTACCGCCACTGGCGGCACTGTCCGCAACGGTACTGGTGGTGCCGGCTTTGGTGCCACTCTCGGCTTCACCGGCGGCAGTAGAAGGCGTGGCAGCGTGGCTCCCTAAGAGCAATTTAAGACCAATGGCGGCTATCGCGAGCGCCACAACCAAAGCCGGTAAGACCTGTTGGTACTTACTAGATTTAAATTTGACCTTAGTTTTAGACTTGTTTTTCACCAGAGTGTCTCGCTAATGGTTAGTATAGCAGGATTCTAAGAGGCTACAACCTGGTTTGACCCGACTTGGGCCGAACTACGAAACAGGGGTGAGTGATTGACAAAAGGGCAATTTTGGTGTAATATAGTGCTTGAGACTGATGAGGTAGTTTGCTATGCGCTTGAGCAGTTTCTGTTCGTGCTCCTCACCTCTGTTAGTCAGTTCATTAATATGTCAGATTGCACACATACGTACACACGTATTTTGCTGAGTTTGTCCCTTTTTTGGGGCGCGGACTAAGTGTTAGGTTTTGGGAAACACTGAGTCCGCGTCCAAATTGGTGGACAAGGTTCAGCCTTTAGGCTGTAAGAGCTCAGAAAGTTGGTGTTTGAAATTGTTGAAAAGAACAAGGTTCGGGCGGCGCGCCGTCACCCGAATCGCCATCGTCACCGCCGTGTCTGGCGCCGTCGCCCTCTTTGGGGCTGGGATCGCTAGCGCGGCCTCTCCGTCCGATCATCCGGTACTGTCGATTTCGTCGGCAGTGGCCAACGGGGATCACCTGACGTTGAGCTACACGCTCAGCAACACGGGCTCCTCGGACGGCACCACGCCGGAGACGTACTTCCTGCAGGTTGAAGGACCTTCGGGGTATGGAACTACCACTCCGTACTACCCGGAGATCCAGGCAACAACCGTCGGTGGCACCGTTTCCGGTACCGTCGACACGCTCGATGCACCCCCGCCGGTTGGTACGGTGGTCAAGGTGCAGGCAGTCGTGGATGACACGGATGCCGACAGGAGCAATGGCAGCAGCGATTTCGTCACCGTCACGGTGACCGCGCCAGTGGTGCCGCCAACCTGTACGCAGGTCAGCGACGCCAAGTACACGGTTTCCATCGACGGTGCGGCAGGAACGGCAAGTATCGCCGTTGCTAACGGACCGCTCTGCAACCCAGGCGCGGTGGCCTTCGCGGCTTACAAGAGTCGTGGCGCGAACACCACGCCTACCAAGGATGACCCGCAAGACCTTGTGGACCTCGCGCCGGCTACGATTTCATCGGGCCACACGAGTCTGCAGGTCTACGGTTGCTACAACCAGCTGGATGTGATTCTCGGGAACGACGCTCCGCCGGTCCTGACGTCCAACCAGCTGAGTGCGGCGCACATTCTGTTGGCCTCGGCTAACAGCGACAGCACGCTCTGCGTGAACAAGCCGACGACACCTCCTTCCTCGGTGCCGCCGTCTTCGCCAGTCACCAGCTCGACGCCGCCGGTTGTTTCGACGACCAGCGTCCCGCCGGCTGTGACCAGCAGTTCGGCTCCTTTGCCGACGGCAGCTCACACTGATGGCCGGGTCTCCAACTCGGACTTCAGGATGCTGGCGTTTGCTGGCGCAGTATGCCTCCTGCTTCTGGCAGGTGGTTTGGGCTTGACCCTGCGTCAAAATGGCCGTCGTCACTAGGCGAAGGCCAGCTTGGTTGCTCGTAGTACTACTGGTTGGAGCGGCGATTGGATTGGGCGCTTGGGCGGTGATACCACACCAGACCCAGGCAAAGATTCAATCGTTTGCTGCGCCAGTACCTACAGTGCCAGCTGCCTCAGCCCGGCCAAGTGTTACCGCTCAACCGACGGTCCAACCGTCGCCGACTCTCACACCGGCTGCTACCAAGCCAGTGTGGAAGTGTCCAGCAACATCGGGACAGCAATTCCGTTACGAGCTATTCATTCCAGATATTGGGGTGAGTACGTGCACCAATGGCGCTCCCACGCTCCGGGCGTACGACAGCTTCCTCGGAAAAACTGTCGATCAGTTTCCTGTACCAACAGGGAAAGATGCTGCCTACACCACGACGTGGTGGTCTAGCGGACCCGTCCCGGGTTCGTCAGGCATGGCAGTCATCACTGGTCATCACGAGATTGGAGGTTACGGAGTTTTTAACCACCTGGACGAAGTCCAGAATGGTGCTCCAGTACTGCTTGAGTCACCGGACGGTTCCGTCCTGCAATTCATTGTCACCAAAGTGCAGCCTGGGATCAGTAAGTCCGACCCCAATGCACTCGACAGTGCGCTTCAAAATCCGCCGCCTGGCACCAGCCTGGCGCTCATCACGTGCTCCGGCACGGTCGATACAGGAAAGGATTCGCATCAAGACAATACCGTCGTTTTTGCGAAGGAGGTGACTACAGGTTAGTAGGCAAAGGTGCCGGGAGGTGCGCAAAGGAAAAGTTTTTGGCCGCAGTAGCGACCACGAGCCCATCCGATGCGCACCTCCCCAAGCCTTGCACCTCGTGTACCTATGTCCTCATCCTTCGGGATGAACGCAATCTGACATATTTACACTTCTTATCTTTGAGAGTCTAGCTTATGTGCTAGGTTCAATTACGGTAAGAAGGGTAAAACAGTTTCATAGCGCTCATGGTTTGCTATAATCATAGACAAAGCTATGAAGAAGCAGGGGAACGAGCAAGTGGGCGCTACGGAGACTCAAATGGTGGTCTCGGATGTTAAGCCGCGTTGGTTCCGTTCTAAAAAGGTGCTCGCAGTGATAGCATTGCTGGTAGTGATCATCATCGTTGGAGTGGTGATTGGGCTTACGCACCACAAAAAACCGGCTAAGCCATCTACCAAGACACCGGTCTATAATCAAGCGTATTTCAACAATGACATTGGTGCGCAATTGTCAGCGTTATGGGTCCAGGGCAAAAAAGATCAAGCTAATGCACTGCTTCAAAAATCGCTTAACGAAGCCACAACTAAGCAAAAAAAGGGCTATTTGTATGAATTACAAGCCGGTGAATTTTTAACTGAACAAAATTATACTGATGCTCTCGCGGCCGCTAAAAATGCTATAGCTCAATCCTCGACTCCTAATGCTCTAGGCTTAGCTGGTCAAGCAGAGCAGGGATTGGGTGACAAAGCTGCGGCTCGTAACTACTATCAGCAGGCCATGGATGGTTACACAAAGAGTGGGGACGAAATGAGTGCCCAGGACTACCGTACATTACTTAATCAATTGGGTACTTAGGCATCATGAAGTTTTTAAAGTTTCGTCTGGCAATGGGAATCTCGCTCTGCATGGTTGCTGCAGTTACAATGCTGGGGATTGTAAAAGTCTATGCTTTGCCGGGAAACACCGCGGTGAACTGTGGTTACTTCCATGGTCGTTGTGCGGCTGCGGTTAATAATAGCTATGGTCAGGTACTACTCAATGCGGGCAACACCGACAATCCTGCGTTGCCGGCTACGACTGATAAAGCGGCAATTATTAATCAAATTTTAGCCTACTATAACGGCTCTGCCGGTGGCCAAAATGTGGGCAGGAATAGCATTGGCGCCGCTTTTGTTATCCAGTTAATGCGTGGTAGCACCGATCGTTCTATGCCAAGCCAAGCGGCTATTAATGACTGGGTGGCAAGAATCAATCAACCAGCCGTTACTCTAGCGGTCGTTAACCAAAACTATTTGGGTTATAACTCCGGCTGGCAGAAAGCTTTTGCTAATGACGATGCCTTTTTTGCCGAGGGCGGCTCTGCTCCATCTATAGATTTTTTCTATAATGGCGCTCTAGCTTTTGTACTTAAGATTCAATGTGGTAATCCATTGGGTGATTTCCCGAATGGTATACCTGAACCACCCGCGACTGCTACCGTTTCAGGTTATAAAGTAGGTGCTAACGGGCAGCCACCGAGCCCGGCGACCTCTTCGTTTGGTGGTGCAAACGTAACAGTTACGAATACGGGCAATAGTACGGCGAACCCATTCATCTTTGGTGGTGTTCCGGTAGGGCTTGAACGCGTCACGGCTGCCGCGGTGGCCGGCTTCGATATAAGTTATACCTGGTGTCAGGGTCCGGCAACGGCTAACTTGGGCAGCCCAAGCTGTCCGCCGGTGAGTGGGGCGGGCAATACCTTCGTGGTAAACGTGGGAGCTAATAACCACGTTGACGTTAGGTTCTTCTATACTCCGCAGAATACGCCGTTTACGTTAAGTTTTTCTGATAGTAATGATCCTAGCGTTGGTTTGGATGATCCGGAAAATCCGACCAAAATAACGAGTAGCGATACCATTCGAGTGGCGCCGAGTTCTCCGGCCCCCAACGGAATCCAATGGAAAGCGGTGTATACCAAAAATGGCAGCGGGACTCCTTATTGTACTAACACCGGCACGGTAGTATTCAGTGGTGGATCATACAAAGCTAGTGATACCTGTACAAATAATGTCGCCGGGGGCACCTACGTGGCCGGTGACCAGTTATGTGTGCAGTATACCTTTACACCGGGGAGTGGATTAGTTAATAGTTCAGGCACCATTTCTAATCCGGGGCCACCACTGGTCTCACCTCAAAAGTGTGCTGGAATAATCAATAAACCATACTTCAAGGTTTATGGGGGTGATATGACGGCGGGTGAGGGCATTACGCGTAATGGTAGTTGTACGGGCAGTAATACCGACGCGGTGATTAAGGCCTGGAATAGGGATGATGTAACAAGTTATAACCGCGGAGCGGGCGTAGAACTGGCAGCCCTGGCAAGCGGTAGCATTATGGGCTTTGCCTCAAACCAACAGGGAGGTACTACACTGGTCACGCCTGGAACTGGACTGAGCTTTGCAAACACTACTAACGGGGCTTCAGCGAGTGGCCCGGCGGCCGATAATTATGGTGGTTCGCTGACTAGCTTTGGTAATGATTGTTTGCCAGACTTATCACCGGATCCAAGTATTGGAGCAGAAAGCTTTAATGGCGTAGTGACAAGCGCTATGGATGGGATTTATACGCTTAATAGTCCTACTCCTAATTTGCATGGGACGGTTTCAAAAGGGCACCATGTGACCGTATATGTAGTGGGCAGTGATGTATTTATCGATAGCAACATCCGCACTAATGCAACCTTAAATCCTGGTGATGGCGTCAGCCAAATTCCTTCGTTTACCTTGGTAGTCGTAGGTGGAAATATATATGTTGGCAAGGATGTTACCCAATTAGACGGTAGCTATGTGGCAGAGACTCAAAATGGCACTGGCGGCACACTGTACACCTGCGCTGTAGGCCGTAGCGACGTTACCGCCAATGCCGGCGACTTTGCGCAGTGCAATACCAAACTGACGTTTACTGGCGCTGTCGCGGCGAGTAATATTAAGCTCTACCGCTGGGGTGCTCAATCGGGCAAAACTCCTTCGCTCCGAGGCTCTACGGGTGATGGCGGTGTAGGCAATAACGCCTCTTCCGAAGAGTTCGATTACAGTCCTTGGTATTGGTTATCACAGTCCGAAAGCGGTGGTAACGCGCCTTACGATTCGATTACCAGTTTGCCACCCGTCCTGTAATTGCCATCTTTTACCGAAAAGCCTTGCGCTGCTGCACAGTGCTTATGCTATAATCAGGTCAATATGAACCTCCTGAGTGGGCACACTGAATTCTTTGGTTTGGATATCGGAACCACTGCTATTCGCTTGGTTGAATTGCGGGGCGCCGGTACCACCAAAGCTCTAGTACGTTATGCGTACCTGCCGGTAGATAGCAAAGTTGCTGTTAGTGACTCGAAGGTGGATCAGCAAAAACTTGCCCAAGCAATCGCCGAGCTCGTTTCTAGGGCCAATGTAAGCACCCGGAACGTTGCGGTGAACTTACCCTCACAAAAGGTCTTTACGGCAGTCGTAGACTTTGACCGTTTGCCAGAAGGTGAACTGGGCAAGGCGATTCGCTATCAGGCAGATTCTATTATTCCTACGCCAATCGAAACGTCGAAAGTTGATTGGGCATTGCTTGGTGATTCACCGGTCGACAAAACCAAAGTAGAAATCTTGGTTTCTAGCGTGCCTAACGAATTTGCCGAACAGCGTTTAGATATGCTGGAATCGATTGGTCTGAACGTCGTTGCTTTTGAGCCAGAGAATTTAGCTGTGACCCGTGCCTTAGTGCCACCCGAGGCCACCACGCCTCAAATGGTGCTTGATGTAGGGCATAAGAGCACCGACTTAATTGTGGTAGTGGGGGGCGCTCCGCGCTTGACTCGTTCAATTCCTACCGGTATTGAAGCGATTATCCGGGCAGCCGTGCAAAACCTCAACATCGATGAAAAGCAGGCCGAGCAATTCGTGTTTAAGTTTGGCATGAGCAAGGACAAGCTCGAAGGCCAGATCGTAAACGCCATTAGTGGCACGGTAGACATCTTGATTACTGAAGTTGAAAAGTCGATCAAGTTTTTCCAGACGCGCTACGCCGGCCAAAAACTAGACAAGATCATTGTTACTGGTGGGGCTTCTACTTTGCCAGAGTTTCCGTTATATATCGCTAATAAGTTTGGGGTTAACGTGGAGATAGGTAACGCCTGGCGTCGCGTATCGTTCCCGGCTGGCCGCCAGAACGAGCTTTTGGCAGTTTCTAATCAGTTTGGTGTAGCCGTAGGGTTGGCGGAGCGAACGCTATGATTGAGTTTAACCTGCTCCCCGATATTAAGCTGTCTTACGTTAAGGCTCAGAACCAAAAGCGACTCTTTATAAGTATTGCTGGCATTGTTAGCATCGTCTCCATCGCCGTGCTGCTGATAGGGGTCTTGTTCGTCGATATAGTCCAGAAGAAGAGCATTAATGACCTGAGCAAAGATATCAAGAGCGACAGCTCACAGTTAACCGGAAGCAAAGACTTAAACAAGATTTTGACCGTACAAAACCAATTAGCGGTACTACCTAATTTGGACAGTCAAAACCCGCTAACTTCACGTTTATTTAGCTACGTTACCCAAGTTACGCCGGCCCAAGCGGCGATCACTAACTTAACTGCTGATTTTACTCAGAATACTTTGGTGGTAACCGGTTCGGCCGATAGCCTTGATACGGTCAACACCTTTGTTGATACCTTGAAGTTCACCACCTATAGTTCCGACACTAATTCGTCATCTACAAAAGCGTTTTCTAATGTCGTGCTATCCAGCTTTAGTCGTGACAGTACCGGTGCTACCTACACTATTAACCTAAACTTTGATCCGGCAATCTTTAATAGTAGTGATACCAACGTAAAGCTCAGTGTGCCTAAGCAAGTGACTACTCGCTCAGAAGTAGAACAACCGACCGATCTTTTTGAAAACGCAACAAGCGCGGGGAAACAGTAAAATGGCTAAAGCAAATTCATTCACCAAACGTAGTTTGATTGATCAGGCCAATACTACCATTGTGGTCAGTGCCGCAATCGCTGCCTTCTTGTTAGTGTTTACCTTAGTCGCTACCAAAACATTAATTGGTCAAGCCTTTTACCAGAACCGAGTCGTTAATACTAAAAAAACCGCCCTTAAAACGCTTAAAGCTGATTTGAATGCTCGAACCGACCTATCTAATTCGTATCAGTCATTCGTAAATACGCCAACCAACCTTATCGGTGGCAGCAGCACGGGCACAGGTGATCGGGACGGTGACAATGGCAAGATTGTGCTTGACGCCTTGCCACCAAGCTATGATTTCCCGGCATTAGCGACTAGTTTGGAGAAGATTTTGACCACCCAAGGCTTACAGATCCAGAGTATTAGCGGTACCGATGATGAAGTCGCTCAGCAGAATAACAGTCAGAGCTCTGCGCCTCAACCAGTAGCTATTCCGTTCCAGTTGCAAGTTAGTGGTTCGTATGCGGCCATTCAAAACCTGGCTAAGACCTTTGAGGCGTCGATCCGACCATTCCAAATCCAAACTATGTCATTATCTGGTTCGCAAAGCAGTATGACCTTATCCATTACTGCCCAAACCTATTACCAACCAGCTAAGCAGCTACAAATAACTACAGAGGTAGTCAAATGAAACAGAAGGATCTCGCTCTGATTTTAGTAATCGCCTTTATAAGCGCAGTCATCGCCGTGTTTGTTTCGAACGCCGTGTTTACGGGTGGGAACAAACGAAAGCAAAAAGCTGAAGTAGTAGAGAGTATTAGCTCTGAGTTTAAAGCGCCCGACAGTACTTATTTTAACCCTCAATCTATCGACCCAACGCAACCTATTACTATCGGCAATACTACCAACCCTGATCCGTTCACTGGGCAGTAGGCAGAGGCGCTATGGCCGTACTTTCAGCCGCTCTCCAAACCAAAGTTCAAGATACCCTTATCCGCGAAGGAGTGCTTACTAAAGAGCAACTTGAGGCTCTGAAAGAAACGGCCGAAAGTAAACACCAGCCGTTATTTAGTCTATTGGCCAGTAAAGAGGGCGGGGTTTCGGACGAAGCGCTTACCAAAGCAATTTCTGAAGTCACTAAAGTACCGTATGTAAACCTCAGCAATGCCAAAATCGACCCGGCAGTGCTAGAGCTCTTGCCCCAAGACATTGCTGAACGCTATATGGCAGTCCCTTTGGGTGAAATGCAGCACCGCTTGGTGGTGGCTATGCTTGATGCCGATAACGTGCAGGCCGTGGACTTTCTGAGCAACCGCATTGGTCGGCCGCTTAAGGTGTACGCTGCTTCCGAACCGGGCATCCAACAAGTCCTAAAGCAGTACGAGACAAACTTTTCTAAATCGGCTCTGGGCAACATCAGTAATATTATTCTGCCCGATCAAGCGGCGGAGACTCTAACCGATGATAAAAACGGTCAAAAAGCCGCTAAACCAGTTGAAGACAGCACTATTAAAACCATTGTCCAAGACTCCCCAATTAGCCAGGCTTTAACGGCAGTATTGGAATTCGCCGCTAAAAACCGGGCTAGTGATGTGCACATTGAACCGACGCCTGATGAGCTAAAGATTCGCTGCCGAATTGACGGTATTTTGCGCGAAGTCTTAAAGCTGCCGAAATCGGCCGAACCGCCGCTTATTTCACGTATTAAAATCTTGGCCAACCTAAAAATCGATGAACACCGCATCCCGCAGGATGGTGAGTTTAGCATCCATGCTGGCGGCAAAGACATTGATTTGCGTATCGCCATTAGCCCAGTAGTCTGGGGTGAACAAGTAGTTATCCGTTTGCTCGACAAAACCGGTACTAGCCTTAAGTTAGAAGACATGGGTTACACCGGCCGCGCCTTACGCACTATCCGTGAAGGTATTAAACACAGTAGCGGCATGATCCTTACCAGTGGACCGACTGGCTCAGGTAAGTCTACCTCGCTCTACGCATTGCTACAGGAAGTTAAAAGCGATGCCATTAATATCGTTACGCTTGAAGACCCGGTAGAGTACAAAATGGCCGGCGTCAACCAGATACAGGTGAATGCTGATGTGGGCTTAACTTTTGGCTCGGGCTTACGCTCTATCTTGCGTCAGGACCCTGACGTCGTGATGGTGGGGGAGATTCGTGACAAAGAGACGGCTGAACTAGCTGTACAGGCTGCTTTGACGGGGCACTTAGTATTTAGCACCTTGCACACCAACAGTGCAGCCGGTATTTTGCCTCGTTTGCTCGATATGGGTATTGAGCCGTTTTTGATTGCCAGCACCGTACGAACCGTGATTGGCCAGCGTTTGGTCCGTCGGATTGGCGAGAAAAAGGAAACGTATAAGTCAGACGCCGTAGCTACCGAAGCTATCCACCAAACAATTGGCAGCTTGCTGCCCGAAAAAGAGGCGGATGTAGAAAAGGCAGCCAAAGATTTAGGCTATGAAACCTTGCCACTAAGGGGTGATACCGCTTATACTTTAACCCAGGGCATTGACAGTGCGCAGGCACCGGGTGGCTATAAGGGCAGGATGGGCGTCTACGAGGTATTCGGTGTCACGCAGGAAATTCAAAATCTAATTCTTAAGCGCGCGACCAGTAGCGAAATTCAAAAGGTCGCTCAAGAGCAGGGTATGGTAACGATGCGCCAAGATGGGTATCTTAAGGCGTTAGCCGGCCAAACGACCATCCTAGAAATTGACCGTGTCGCCACGGCGGATAGCGCGTAAGAAAAGAATCTAAACAGGTGGAAATCTAATGCAAGGCCAACCACGAATCGAAATTCTACTAGAAGAAGTCATCAAAAAGAAGGCTTCGGACTTACACTTGCAGGTGGGCTTGCCACCGATGTTGCGTGTGGACGGTGCTTTAGTGCCCGTGACTGGGGCCGATCCATTGAGTGACGAAGCAGTTGAAACTTTAATTTTTGCAATTTTAGACGAAGACCAAAAGCAGATCTTACTTAAAGATAAAGAATTTGATTTCAGCTTTGCCTTTGGCGACCTCGGCCGTTTCCGCGTTAACGCCTTCCATGAGCGCGGTAATTTAGCCGCCGCCTTGCGTTTGATACCTAACTCCATCTTGTCGGTTGAGCAGCTAGGTTTGCCGGCCATAGTTAACAAATTTGCTGAATATCCTCGCGGCTTAGTGTTGATAACTGGCCCAACTGGTTCGGGTAAGTCTACTTCGCTAGCGGCACTTGTCGACAAGATTAACAATGAGCAATCAAAGCACATTATTACCATTGAAGACCCAATCGAATTTACGCACAAGTCTAAGAAATCGGTGATTGTTCAGCGTGAAGTCCACTATGACACCTACAGTTTTAGCGCGGCCTTGCGTTCGGCTTTACGTGAAGATCCGGATGTTGTGCTCATCGGTGAGATGCGTGACCTAGAAACGATCGCTAGTGCTATTACCATTGCTGAAACCGGACACTTGGTATTCGCTACCTTGCACACCAACAGCGCAGCGCAGAGTATCGACCGTATGATCGACGTCTTTCCGCCACATCAGCAGCCACAAATCCGTTCGCAGCTTAGTAACATCTTAATGGCCATCTGTTCGCAGCGCTTGATTCCGGCTATTGGCGGGGGCCGAATCGCCGCAGCCGAAATTTTGGTAGCTACTCCGGCGGTACGCAACATTATCCGTGAAGGCAAGAGCCATCAATTAGAGGCGGTTATCCAGACTGGCGCCGAGTACGGGATGCAAAGCATGGATAAGACGTTAATTAACTTAGTGCATAACGGTACGATTACCTTTGATGAGGCTCGTGAATTCGCAGTTGATCTCGACGAATTAGATCGGTTGATGAGGAACTAACAAAATGCTCAGTTTTCACTACACGGCCCGTGATCCGGCAAGTGGCAGGGTAGTTAAATCGACGGTTGAAGCCGATAGTGAAAATGCGGCCGCTAAGCTGATTAAAAAAGAGGGCTTAACCCCAGTTGAAATCACACTTATCACGGCTAGTAAGTTTAACTTTAACCGCAAGGGCAAAGTTAAAGCCAAAGACCGAGTATTGTTCTCACGTCAGCTTTCAACCTTAATTAACGCCGGTCTTCCACTTATCCAATCCTTGCAGCAGGTGGCATCACAAACCCAAAGTAAACCCCTCAAAGTTATCATCAATAAAGTAATAAGCGATGTGGAGGGTGGTGCAACCCTCGCTAATTCGATGGCTAAATATCCGCAGGTGTTTAATAACATCTACGTCAGCCTAATTGCGGCCGGTGAAACCTCTGGTACTCTCGATAAAGCCCTTGAGCGTCTGGCTGTTCAGCAAGAAAAAGATGCTGATCTGATCAGTAAAATCCGGGGTGCCATGATGTATCCAGTGATCATTTTGCTGGTCATGGTGGCGGTCGTTGGCTTTATGCTGGTCAAAGTATTGCCACAGGTCCAGATTTTGTACAGTGGCCTTAAAGGGGCTCATTTACCCCTGATAACGTCAATCTTGCTTGGTGCTTCGCACTTTGTCATTCACTTTTGGTGGTTAATGCTCATTGTTTTAGCAGTTTTAGTCGTCGCAGGTACTCGCTATGCTCGTACGGGCCCCGGAAAGTTGGTAGTCGATAAGCTTAAAATGAAGGTTTGGCCGATCGGTGAGCTATTCATGAAGGTGTATATGGCACGATTTTCCCGTACCGCCGCTACCTTGGTAGCCAGTGGTGTGCCGCTGATTCAGGTGCTCGACATTACCGCCCAATCCGTTAATAACGTACATATCGCAAAGTCCATTAAGTCAGCCATAGAGAAGGTGCGAGCCGGTAAAGCCTTATCAGATAGCATTAAAGGTGATCCGAACTTTTTAGAGCTGGTGCCAAACATGATTCACATTGGCGAGCAATCAGGCTCACTCGAATCCATGCTCGGTAAGACCGCTGATTACTACGAAAAAGAAGTCGATGACGAAATCAAAAACATCTCTAGCTTGATCGAACCAGTGATGATGATAGCTCTGGGTATCGTGGCATTCATCATCGTTGCCGCCATTCTATTACCGGTATACAGCCTCGCTGGCAATAGCAACTTTACTAGTAGCATCTAGGCAACAGTGCCCTCAGAACAGGGATGGATGTGATATTTTGCGCTTGCGCTCCTAACACCTTTAGGCTACAATCCAACCATAAGCATTAATTAAAACCCGTGCAAAGGGGGCATTTGCATCATGTTACAGAATTATAAAGCTAAAAGAGAAGAAGGCTTCACTATCATCGAAGTCCTGATCGTCCTGGCGATTGCTGGTTTGATCTTGGTTATCGTCTTCTTGGCGGTACCAAACTTACAGCGTAGTGCTCGAAATAACAGCCGTAAGAACGATGCTTCACGCATCTCAACAGCTGCTAGCGATTACGTTAGCAACAGTAACGGCCAGCTTCCTGCTGCCGGTAACGCAACAGTTGCTAGCACCGTTCTGAGCGACGCAGGTACTTTAGGTCAATTTACCCTAACTGGCGGCACTGCCCCTGGCGCTGGTAAATTTGCTATTGTAACCGGTGCTAAATCATTGTCAGCCCTGGGAACTCCAGTTGACAACGCTGTATTGCTCGATGAAAACGCAAAATGTGATACCGCTAACCCTGGTGCGACGGTAACTGGTACCACTCGGGAGCTCGCTTTAATCTACCCCGTAGAAACTACGAGTGGTTTCCAATACGTTTGCTTAGACATCTAGTCAAAAATAGCTAACGACGTAAAAACAGGTTCGACACGAACCTGTTTTTATATTACGCTTATGGTTATGATCGAGTTGGTCTTAATCTTGTTGGGCTTAGTCCTGGGAAGCTTCGTAAACGCCTTGGTGTGGCGCTTGCATGAGCAGGAAACGATTAGGGAAGGTAAGAGCAAAGACAAAGCAAAGCTCCTCCAGGCTGTCTCTATAGCTCGCGGAAGGTCGATGTGTCCCGCTTGCCACCATGAGCTGGCTGCGAAAGACCTAGTGCCTGTTTTGAGCTGGCTGAGCTTGAGGGGCAAATGCCGTTATTGCCAGAAACCTATCAGCTGGCAGTATCCGCTGGTAGAGTTGCTTACCGCCGTGCTCTTTTTGGTTTCATACCTCTTTTGGCCCTATGTTTGGCAAGGCCTGGGCATCTATCTATTCGTTTTCTGGCTGATATTTATGGTCGCTTTTATGGCGCTGGCTGTATACGATTTGCGCTGGCAAATACTACCGAATAAAATTATCTTTCCCCTTATAGTACTCGCCATCATACAGGTACTAGGGCAGCTAGTATTTTATGGAGGTAGCTTAGGGTTTTTGCTCGGCTTACTCTATGCTGTGTTAATTGATAGCGGCATCTTCTATGTATTATTCCAGCTTTCTCGGGGTGCTTGGATAGGCGGGGGAGATGTGAAGCTTGGTGTTGTGCTAGGTATCCTGGCGACCGGACCATTTAGGGCTGTCTTATTGCTGTTTTTGGCCTCTTGCCTCGGTAGCCTGGCGAGTATTCCTTTGTTGGCTGCTGGCAAGCGCAAGGCTCGCATATCATTCGGTCCATTTTTACTTGCTGCAGCGGTTTTGGTGGTGCTCTTTGGTGACAGTATTATCAGTTGGTACACCCGCACCCTCCTGCTTGGATAGCTAGATCATTAAGCATTTTACAGATGACGCTTATGGTATACTTGAGGGTAAGATGAACGGTGGCGTCAGCAAGCGGCGGCGAATAGGCGGTTTCACAATCGTGGAGACCTTGATTGTGCTGGCCGTAACTGGATTTATATTCGTAAGTATTGTTGGTTTGGTGGCAGGGCGGCAAAACAAAACAGAGTTTCAGCAAGCAATCAACAATATCACTGGCCAAATCCAACAAACAATTACCGAAGTCCAGAAAGGCTATTTTCCCAGTAGTACCTATCGCTGTAATGCTACCGGAAGCATTAGCTTTACTCCAAATGTAGGGACGCAGGGCAGCAGTCAAGGCTGTATGTTTATTGGTAAAGTTACCCAATTTGCCGTACACGGCACCGATCCGCAGCAGTTTAATGTCTTCACCCTGGTAGGTTGTCAGTTTAAGACCTGCCTTAACAAGGGTGATATTGCGACCACTCCCGCCGAGGTTAAGCCAGTTGTGGATCAATATGTAACCGATAATGAAAGCTTAGAAAACGGGTTAGTCGCCAAAAAAATGACCTATAAAACTGGTGGCGGAGCCACCCAGAACGCGACTGGTGCTATGGGCTTTTTGAGCAGTTTCGGGAGCGCTAGCTGCGGCACTGGTTCTGATCTTTGTTCTGGCTCACAACAGGTTGGTCTTTACGCCGTTAACACTACGGCCCTTGATTCAGATACTAGCGCCGTGCAGTCGGCAATTTCAGTCGCTAACTTGGTGCAGGCCGATAGTGTAGCCATCTGTTTTGAAAGCGGCACCACTACCCAAGCCGGCACGGTCACGATAGGGGGGCAGGGACAGCAGTTGTCAGTCAGCTTGACAATTAAGAGCGGGAGCTGCTCATGACCTTGCATAGGCTTCGAGAGCGGGGCGATACCATTATTGAGGTACTTTTTGCCATAGCGGTGATGTCGGCGGTACTGACGGCTGCCTACGTTACTACCAACCGGAACTACCTAATAATGCGCGACGCCCAAGAACACACCGATGCCCTCAAGCTGTTGGAGCGGCAAACTGAATCACTGCGTACCTACAACGACTATGGTGATCCAGAGCATCAAAATCTGGCAAGTCAGACCGATCCTTTTTGCATGACCATAACCCATAGTGACCTACCAGATAGCGCCGTCGTCCTTGCTTCGGGCGCCTCTTGCGTGCTGGATACGACTGGCACGCCGGCCGCGAGTGGTACCGAACCGGCTTACACTATCAAAATAGTCAACAAAAGCACCCTAGGTAATGGCGTCGTCTTTACCTTAACTGCCGTTTGGGATAACGTAACGGGCACCGGCCAAGATCAGGCCCAGATAGAATACGGGGTCTACTGATGGGAGTCAGGCCACGACTTAAACAAGCTGGTTTTACCATCATTGAGCTGATGATCGCTACACTGGTGTTTTCAATCATCATAATCATCATTGTTACGGCTATCATGCAAATTACGCGCACCTATTATAAAGGGGTTACATTGAGCAATACTCAAAACGTGGCCCGCAGCGTTATGGATAATATATCCCAAGCCATACAGTTTGGGGGCGTGGCGCCGCAGGTGCCATCTGGATCCAATCTCATTGCCAGTACCTCTAACCCTAACCCGAAAGGGCGAGTCTGTATCGGCAACCAAGCCTACGATTTCCAGCTGGGCTATGAGCTGCCGAATCATCCTCATGCACTGACCGTAGCGACCGTGCCAGGGTGTTCGCCCAGCACCCCTCCGACTTTTGGTGGTACCGAGCTCTTGAGCCCTAATATGCGCTTAAGCCGCTTTGATGTGCAGCCACTCGGTAACGATTTGTGGCAAGTTTCCGTAACCGTGGCCTATGGCGATGATGATTTACTATGTAACACCTCGCTGCCCGGCAATGATTGCCAAAGTAATAGTAATAGTCCTTTGTTGGCCGAAAGCGGCAGTGGCCAAGAGGTCATTGCCTGCAAGGGGCAGACCGGCTCTCAGTTCTGTGGTGTCTCTAGCTTAAGCACCGTAGTACAGCAACGATTGGTTTCGGGACAGTAGGCGGCTATAATGAAGGCAAACATGAGCGGCTTTAGAAAAGGTAGATTGCAGGGTAATCAAGATGGGCTAGCGGCTATTGTTATTACTTTGGTGCTAATGATTGTCATCACCTTGATTGTGCTTGGTTTTACTCAGATTTCTCGTCGCAACCAGCGCGAGAGCCTCGATAGCCAACTGAGTACCCAGGCGTACTACGCCGCTGAGACGGGGGTTAACCAGGTGCAGCAGCTCATGAAAGATGGCAGTATCGCCAGCAAGGATAGCTGTGCTGAGGCTCTGCCGTATAAGCAGTTAAGCGATACCGCCAATGGCGTCAGTAACTCTTGCTTACTAGTTGATCCCACACCTACCGTTCTCGGTAACGATAGCCTTGATAGCAGTGGGGAAGTATTGCCGATACAATCTGCTAACCGCGTTGACAGTAGTAGCGACTCCTTAACGCTCAAATGGTACTCCAACGACAAAACTCCAGCTGCTAATGCCGGTAGCTGCCCATCTTCGTTCACTACCTTTCCAACAAATAATAGCAGTGGCTGGAACAACTGTCCTTATGGTGTCTTACGCTTTGACTTGGTGGATGTCACCAATGCCGGCACACTTACGCCAGCAAGCTTGGAGAGTAGTAATTTAACGATATTTGCACCCCCGAGTGCCAGCCACGCAGTTATCGCCCACAGTGGCGGGGCCGCTGGCTTGCCGACCCCCGGCAATGTGCAATGTTCTTACGGTACTAACCCCTGTTCCTTAACGCTGACGGGTATGCATTATAGCCACACCTATTACATACGGGTAACCTCCCTCTATAAGCCGGTGAAGCTTAGTATCAGTGGTGGACAAGCGAGCGGAGCGGTGCAATTCGTTGGCGCCCAAGTGGTGGTTGATTCAACCGGCAAAGCTCAAGATGTACTGCGCCGAGTACGAATTAGCTTGCGTCAGAATGTCTCAAAAGTTCTGCCTGAGCCTCTTGCTTCAAGCGGCGATGTATGCAAGATCTTTACTGTAACACCTGGTTATAGCGCAGGTGATTGCTCGGATCCTAATCCTCCCTCAGGCGGAGGTGGAGGCAGCGATGACGGTGGTGGTGATGCCGATGCTCAAGTCTACGTCTGTTCAAGTAATTGCGGTGGCTTAAATCAGGGGGGACCGGGTGGAACGTATCACTGGAGTTTCCCTTTTACCAATATTTCCCAAAACCCTCCTAGTGATGTCTCGACCTGTACTTGGGAAATTAACTATGCCGATGGCAGCCAGACTATCAATGGACAAGATTGCAATAATGGCGAGACCCTCAATTTCACTTTTCCCGTCCACAGCGGCTATACGAGTAATTCCTATAATGGGCAATCTTACCCTATGGGGTGCCAGGCGTTGGGCGGAAACTATACCCTGACGGAATATCTTAAAAATGGCTCCACCAAGTCATACTTTAACGGTTTCGCATATCCACTCTGTTGGTAGTACGGCTACTCAGCGTGTCGGTGAAACTTTTGGTGTACCGCTTTGAGGTGCGGATCGGTTACGTGGGTGTAAATTTGGGTCGTAGCGATGTTACTATGGCCGAGCATGGCTTGCACGCTGCGTAAATCAGCACCATTCATGAGTAGGTCAGTAGCGAATGAGTGACGCAGGGTGTGCGGGCTGACGTGTTTGGTTATACCAGCCAGCAGGGCATTATGGGCTACCATACGTTGCACGCTGCGTACCGTTAAACGGTGAAAGTTGCCGGTTAAATCCACTTTTTTGGTGCCACTATAACGGACAAAGAGCGGTCGAGCAGTATCTTCGCGCCTATCGAGGTAGCGCTGTACCCATTCAGCGGCCGTTTCACTAATAAATATGGGCCGGTCTTTTTGACCTTTGCCGCGCACCATAAATTCGCGTCGCTTGAGGTTGATGTGATCCCGATCCAGGTTGGCCAGCTCACTGACACGCAGGCCGCTGCTAAAGAGCAGCTCTAAAATTGCTCGATCTCGCAAGCCGGGTAAGGTGTTAATGTCTGGTTGAGCAAATAATCGCTCTAGCTCATCTTCATTTAGGAAAGTAACTTGCTTACGGCGAGTACGGGCTAGCTCCACCTTGTCGGCGGTCAGGGCAGGGATGTTTCGCTTAGCACAAAACTTTAAGAAGCTGCGCAGGGCAATTAAATGATAATTTAAGGTAGTGGTGCCCAGCTCATCAGAGGTGTTAGTGCCTAATCGGTTGAGCCACAGACGCCATTTGCGGATCAGTTCAGCGTCGATATCAGCTACCGTAATATCGCCGGCAAAGTCCAACAAACGCGTTAAATAATGGTCATAATTTTGAATAGTTTTTTGCGAGCGATTTTGCTCGATCTCCAAATACTCCAAAAAATCGGTCTTAGCTTTGCTAAACTGCATATCCTTATTGTACGACACTGCTCATGCTTAGTAAGTAGTAGATTATGTTTTGATCTGTTAAAATAGCTAAAAGTAAACAGGAACCTCGTCTACCATGGAACGAACTTTGATCATTTTCAAGCCGGATGCTGTGCAACGGGGAATCGTTGGCGAAATTGTAACTCGCTTTGAGCGAGCCGGCTTTAAAATCGTCGGCACTAAAATGCTGCAGCCCGATTACGAACACTATTACGAACACTATGAAGGCATAGGTACGCTTAAAACTCGTAAGGGTGACGAAATTTTTGAAAGCCAACTAGCCACCATGCAAGACGGTCCCGTCATTGCCATGGTGCTTGAAGGGGTAGAAGCCGTAGAATCAGTCCGCAAAATGGTCGGTGCTACCGAACCAAAGAGCGCTTTGCCGGGTACTATTAGAGGTGATTACGCCCACGTAACCTATGGCCAGGCAGCAAGCACTGGTCGTGGTGTGGCAAACATCATCCACGCTTCAGCTGAACCAGACGAAGCCAAGAAAGAAATTGCCCACTGGTTTAAGCCCGAAGAGCTCTATACTTATAAAGCGGTGCACGAAAAGTTCACCCAACCCCAACCTGAAAAGTAACCTTACGGTGGTCGTCATCCTGAACTTGTTTCAGGATCTACCAAACTCCTCAAAAAGGTCATCAAAATTAGGATTAAGCTCTCGTATTAAATTGATCTTCCATTCTCGCCGCCAGTTCTTAAGCTGCTTTTCGCGCATAATTGCTGATTCAGCATCATCCCATACTTCATAATAAACGAGGCGGTTAGTTTTGTACTTTGAGGTAAAAGTTGATCCTCTACCTCTAGTGTGTTGTTCGATACGTTTTGTGAGATCGTTTGTAATGCCAATATAAAGTGTACTTCGTGAACCATTGGTAGTGATATATACGTAAAATTGTCGAAGTCTCATAGCGCCGTCAACTATAAGGGGTACTTGTTAAATAGTTATTAAGTAGATCCTGAAACAAGTTCAGGATGACGAGATAAAGGAATCTGTGTAAAATTTATAAAACGCCCCTGTAGTTCAATGGATAAAACAACTCCGTCCTAAGGAGAAGCTAGCGGTTCGAGTCCGTTCGGGGGCACCATACATATCGGATGAGCTCTTTTGTTATAATTCCAAAATGCAAATATATCTCGTTAGACATGGTGAAGATTTAAACCCAAACCCTGGCTACCTTTCAGATAAAGATGTCTCCCTGAGCGAGACAGGCAGGCAGCAAGCTACTGATTGTGCTCTAAAGCTAAAAGAGATCCTGGGCAAAGAGGATCAGCTTCAGATCATTACTTCACCGCGAGTACGTACGACAGAAACCGCAAGTATCCTGGGCAAAACACTGAATATAGACTCTGAGAATATACAGAAAGATGTCCGACTAAAAGAGCGGGACTGCCACTCGTATGCTGGTCAATCAGTAAAAGAAGTTTTTTCAACCCCCGAGGAGGACCTTATAAAGGGCGGAATGGAGTCTTACGATAGTCTGTATAACAGATTAAAATCTGTATATGACAAGCTGACTATGAGCGATCAAACTACAATAATTGTTACCCATAGCGGGAACGTTCAGCCTCTTCTGCAGATATCAAGCCATGAGGTACCGCAACTATCTACGGAGCAGAGTAGTTTGACGCCGGATAGTTTCATGAGGCTGTGTTAGACCTGGTACAATACTGCTTATGGTCTTAACAGAGTGTCAATATGCCTGAGACTACTGAAGCTAAAAAAGCGCCCGAAAAGTACTTTGCTGATCAGTTTGATGATGAGGAAGTGTTATTTGTATTCCATAAACACCCCGTAGTTATGCGTAAGGGGCTGGTATTTGGACTAATTGGTCCGCTCGTAGGGGTAATTCCGGCGGCACTCAAGCCGAGCCTGGGTTTTGGTTTCTTCTTCGGTGGATTACTCGTCGGTTGCCTAATTGGTGGATTGATCTTTTTGCCCAGCTGGATCGGTTGGCACTTTAGCGTGTTTATCATTACCGATCAGCGATTTATTCAAATTACTCAAAAAGGGTTATTTCACCGCGGCGTATCCGATTTGGGGTTGGCCCAAATCCAGTCGGTCAATTATGAGGTCAGCGGACTGCAGGAAACGCTGCTCGGATTTGGTACAATAAAGATGCAGACATATGTGGGAGATGTGGTGATCCATGACGTGCATCACCCAGCCAAGATCCAGAAGAAATTGCTCAGTATCCTCCGCGAAGAGG
>Ga0081455_10000021_pt1 | contig 160055 bp, 156 predicted proteins | sample TabmetS3T2R1_FD_70207 | JGI IMG/M metagenome (GOLD analysis project Ga0081455, IMG submission 70207) | Tabebuia heterophylla rhizosphere microbial communities from the University of Puerto Rico - S3T2R1 | ecosystem: Host-associated > Plants > Roots > Rhizosphere ...
TGCGGACGTTGGATCAGATCGTGTCCTATCTGGACATTTCCGTCCCGGTCGCGCCGGCCGCTCCCGCCGCTCCGGTGGCGGGGGTGCGCGCGGTGTTGTTGGAGATTGTGGCGGAGAAGACCGGGTATCCGGTGGAGATGATCGACTCCGGGATGGATCTGGAAGCGGATCTGGGTGTCGACTCGATCAAGCGGGTTCAGGTTCTGGGGGCGGTGCAGGAGCGGATACCCGGCCTCCCGCAGGTCGGGCCCGAGCAACTGGGCGAACTGCGCACCCTCGACCAGATCGTGGCCTACCTCGAGGGTGCGGGTGATGCCGCCCCAAAAGCGCCTGACGCCGGGGCCGCAGGGCACCCGGCCGACGCCCCCGGCCGGCCGGAGCGCGCCACCGCACCCCGGCACCGGATCGCGCTCCACGCCCTCCCGCCGATCGACCGCCGCCACAGCGCGTTCCCCGAGAATCCCGCCGCGAACGTCGTCGAGATCGGGGCCGACGGCACGGACCTGAGGCAGGCCCTCGAACGCCACGGCTGGACCATCACGACCGGACCGGCCGACCTCGTCCTGACCATCATCGGCACCAGCGACGACTGGGCGCGCGGCACCGAGAACCTCACCGAGGCACTCTTCGCCGCCCAGCGCGCCATCGCCGGCCTCGCCGCGGGAACCCACCGGAAGGCCTTCGTCACGGTCACCCGGCTCGACGGCGGGCTCGGTCTGCACGGCACCCGCGGCATCACCGAGAACCTCATCGGTGGCGCCGGCGGCATCGTGAAGACCCTCGCCGCCGAACAGCCGCACCTCTTCTGCCGCGCCATCGACGTTGCGCCGGACCACCCCGATCTTGCCGCGGCGGTCCTGGCTGAACTGCACGACGCCGCCACCGACGTCCTCGAGGTCGGCATCGCCGCGGACGGCACCCGCCACACCATCGCCCCCGGCCGGTACCGGCCCTCGCCCGACCAGTCCACAATCGACACCGCGAACCCATTGACCAAGTTGGTCGTGGGCAGCGACGACCTCCTCGTCGTCACCGGCGGCGCTCGCGGCGTCACCGCCCTCTGCGTCCGCGAACTCGCGAAGCACAGCGACGCCAGCTTCCTCCTCCTCGGCCGCACCGAACCGGCCCCGGAGCCGGACTGGGCCCGCGACGCCACCGACCTCAAGGCGGCCGTAATCCTGGCCCTCAAGGCGACCGGCACGCCCACGCCCCGAGAGGTCACCAGGTTGCACAACGAAATCCTCGCCCAGCGCGAGATCCGCGACACCCTCGCCGAACTCGGTGATCGCGCGGACTACCTCGCCGTCGACGTCACCGACGCCGCCGCGGTCCGGGAAGCCCTCGCGCCCCACCGCGGCAGCATCACCGGGTTCGTGCACGGCGCCGGTGTCCTCGCCGACGCGCTCCTGACGACCAAGACCCGCGACCAGGTCGACCGTGTCTTCCGCACCAAGCTCGCCGGGGCGGACGCGGTCCTGGCCGCCCTCGACGGAGCGCCCCTGCGGCACCTGGTGTTCTTCACCTCCGTTGCCGGCCTGCTCGGCAACGCGGGCCAGGCCGACTACGCCGCCGCCAACGAAGCCCTCTGCCGGGTCGCGGCCGCCTACCGGCACCACCACCCCCACGTCCAGGCCGTCGCGATCGACTGGGGCGCCTGGGACGGCGGGATGGTCACCCCGGAACTGCGCGAGCTGTTCGCCGACCGCGGCGTCCCGCTGCTCGACCCGCGCGCGGGTGCGCGCGCCTTCGCCGAGCAGTTCACCCCGGACCGTGAGGGGGACACCTGCGTGCTGGTCGGCGCCGACGTCTCCCTCACCGGGGACCGCGACGCCGCGAAACCCGCCTTCACCGCTCACCGCGACCTCGGCGGCCTTCCGGACGACCCGGTGATCCAGGCCCACCGCATCGGCTCCGACCTCGTGCTGCCCGCCACCTACGGGCTCGGCTGGCTCATCGCCGTGCTGGAACGCGCCCACCCCGGCCGCCGCGTGATCGGGGTCCGCGACTTCCAGGTCCACAAGGGAATCGTCTTCGACGGCGCGGGCGGTGACTTCCGCGTCGAAGCCGGAGCCGGCACCGTCGACGGCGACCAGGTCGCGGTGCGCGCCGCCGTCCGCTCCGGCGAACGGACCTCCCACTACGCCGCCGAATTCGTCCTCGCGACAACCACCCCGGCGGCCCCGGTGCTGGACCCCTGGCGGACCGGCGACGGTCCCGAGGACGCGCTCGCCATCTACCGCGAGGCAACCCAGTTCCACGGTCCGCGCCTGCAGGGCATGCGCCAGGTCCTGGAACGGCAACCCGCCCGCCTGGTGCTGCAGTGCCGGCTCGACGACGCGGAACCGGGCGGGTTCCACGGCCACCTGCACAGCCCGGTGCTGGCCGACGTTTTGTTGCAGGGCCCGCCCGTGCTGGGCAAGGACCTGCTCGGGCAGGCGTGCCTGCCGCTCGGCATCGGCCGCGCCGACTACTTCGCCCCGCTGCCCAACGGCGAGCCGTTCGTCCTCGTCCTCGACGACGTCCGGCCCGGCCCGAGCACCGTGACCGTCACGGCCACCGCGTGCGCTCCCGACGGCGTGGTGCTGCAGCGCTTCGCCGACGTGACCGTGGTGTCCACTCCGGACATGTCCGGCAAGTTCCGCGAGTCCGTCCAGACCTGGATCGAGGAGACCCAGTGACCATCCTTGAGTTCGCCGGGGACCCGCTGCCCCTGCTCCCGGCACCGGCGGCCCCGCCGGAGCCGGCCGGCCAGGCGCCGGAGCCCGGCGGCCGGGCGCCCGAGCCCACCGGTCTGCGCGACACGATCGCCCAGGCGCACATCAGCGCCCTGCGCGCCCAGACGGCCTTGCAGGCGCTGATGCTCCGCGGCCGGTCCACCGCGACCGCATCCGCACCGCCACCATCGGACGTCGCCGAGGAAGGCGCGTTCAAACCGCTGGCGCGCACCCCGGTCACCCGCCTCGACGCCGCCCAACTGGCCCGGCTGGCCGCGGGCGACATCGCCGGTGTCTTCGGCCCCGCCTACGACCAGGGCGAGGCCAACCCGGACCTGCGCCTCGCGGCCGGGACACCGCTCGTCCTCACCGGCGTCGACGCGATCACCCGCACCGGCCTGACCGCCACCTGCGCCACCGCCGACCTCGTCGAGGCGACCGTCCAGGCGGCGCAGGTGCTCGCGCTGCACCTCGGCCTGCACCTGTGCCTGCCGGACGTCACGTTCGTCCAGCAGCACACCGGGCGCGCCGAAGGAGCCGCCGGTGGCGGGCTCGACCTGCGGGTCGTCGCCGTTGACCTGGTGCCCCGCCCGTTCCTCACGGTCACCGCGACCTTCCACGGCGGTGGCCGGGTCAGCGACCTCGTGGTGGCCCTTCAGGAGAAGCCGGGCACCCCCATCGGCCCGTCCCGCGGCGGGACCGTTCCGGTGTGGCTGGGACGTACGAGCTCCACCGGCGAGCGCACGATGCTCAGCGAGTTCCACCTCGCCCACCTCGCGCGGGGCGACCAGGGCATCGCCTTCGGTCCGGAGTTCGCCCACTACACCGGCACCAAGGCCACCCGCCTGCCTACCGGTGGCTTGTTGCTCGTCGACCGCGTCCTGCACCTGCGTGGCGAGCGGGGCAAGCTGGACGGCGCCGCGTACGAGACCGAGTACGACTCGCCCGCCGAGTCCTGGTACTACGCCGACACGGCCAACGACTCCATGCCGCACTTCGTCTACATGGAAACGTCCCTGCAGGCCGCACTGCTCATGGGCTGCTACCTCGGCCCGACGCTGTCCGCGCCGGAGGCCACCATGAGCCTGCGCAACCTCGGCGGCACCGCGACCGTGCTGCGCGAGGTGGACCTGCGCGGCAAGACGATCCGCCAGCGCAGCGAACTGCTGGGCACGACCATCCTGCCGGGCTCGTCGCTGCAGAACTTCAGCTACGTCCTGGAAACCGACGGCGAGCCCTTCTACCGGGGCGAGACGCTGTTCGGCTACTTCAGTGACGAGGCGCTGGCCAACCAGACCGGCCTCGACGCCGGGCGGTCGGTGCCCGCCTGGCTGGACGAGAACCCCTCACCGGTGCGGCCGATCGACGTCGCCGCGCGCCGGGCCGACCCGCACGCGCCGCTGTGCTCGCGCGGCAAGCTCGCCCTGCTGGACACCGTCGACGTCGTGGACGGCGGCGGCCGGTACGGGCAGGGCTACCTGCACTCGGTGCGCGCGATCGACCCGGACGACTGGTTCTTCGCCCGCCACTTCCACCTCGACCCGGTGATCCCCGGTTCGCTCGGCGTCGAGTCCGTCATCCATGCCCTCCAGGAATGGTTGCTGGACTCCGGGTACGCCGACGGCCTGCGCGACCCCGGGTTCGTCATCCCGGTCGGCGCGGAGTTCACCTGGAAGTACCGCGGCCAGTTCCTGCCGACGGACGGGCAGACCCGCCTGGAGGCCCACCTCAAGGAGGTGCGCCGCGCCCCCGGCCGGATCCGGGTGACCGCCGACGCGAGCCTGTGGAAGCCGGGCCTGCGCATCTATGAGCTGACCGACCTCGCGGTCGAGCTGCGGGAGCGGGGTGCGCAGCCGTGGTGACCGCGACTGCCGCGCTGGCCCGCGACGAGGCCGCCATTCAGCACACACTGCTCGAGCTGGACCGGGCGCTGTTCGTGGTACGCGACGGCCAGGGCATCGCCATGACCACCGACGAAACGGCGGCCCGCCGGGCCCAGGTGCTCGCCGTCGTCCCCGCGCTGCGGCCGGAGTCGCTCGGTGATCCGGCCTTCCGCACGACGCACGGTGTCACGCACGCATACCACGCGGGTGCGATGGCCAACGGCATCGCCTCGGCCCGGATGGTCACCGCGCTGGCGGGCGCCGGCTTCCTGGCGTCCTTCGGCGCCGCCGGGGTCGTACCGGCCAAGGTCGACGCGGCTCTCGCGGCGATCTGCCGGGACGCGCCCGGGAAACCGTTCGCCTGCAACGTGATCCACAGTCCGAGTGAACCCGCGCTGGAGCGGGCCACGGTGGACGCCTGCCTGCGCCACGACGTGCGCTGTGTCGAGGCGTCGGCCTTTCTCGCGCTGACCCCGGAGATCGTGCGGTACCGGCTGGCCGGCCTCGGCCCGGACGGGGCCCGCAACAGGGTCATCGCGAAGGTGTCGCGTGCGGAGGTCGCCGAGCTGTTCCTGCGGCCCGCGCCGGAAGCGCTGGTGCGCCCATTGGCCGAGGCCGGGGAGATCACCGCCGAGCAGGCCCGGCTGGCCCGGGACGTGCCGGTCGCCGACGACATCACCGCCGAGGCGGACTCCGGCGGCCACACCGACCGCCGGCCGCTGGTCGTCCTGCTGCCCGAACTGCTCGCGCTGCGCGACCGGGTCCAGCGCGAGCTCGGCTACCCCACGCCGGTCCGGGTGGGCGCGGCCGGCGGGATCGGCACCCCCACCGCGGCGGCGGCCGCGTTCGCCCTCGGCGCCGCCTACGTCGTCACCGGTTCGATCAACCAGGCCTCCGTCGAGGCCGACCAGTCCGACACCACCAAGCGGCTGCTCGCGAGCGCCGGCGTCGCCGACTGCGAGATGGCGCCGTCGGCGGACATGTTCGAGATGGGTGTCGACGTCCAGGTTCTCCGGCGCGGCACGATGTTCCCCGGCCGGGCCAAGAAGCTCTACGAGGCCTACCGGGCCCACGACGGGATCGAGACGCTGCCCGCCGCGACCCGTGGCGAGCTGGAGCAGAAGATCTTCCGCCGCCCGCTCGAGGACGTGTGGGACGACTGCGTGCGCTTCTTCACCGAGCGCGACCCCGAGCAGATCGACCGGGCCGCGGGCAACCCCAAGCGCCGGATGGCGCTGATCTTCCGCTGGTACCTGGGCCTGTCCTCGGGCTGGAGCATCTCCGGTGCCGCGGACCGGGCCCCCGACTACCAGATCTGGTGCGGGCCCGCGATGGGCGCGTTCAACGACTGGGTGGCCGGCACCTACCTGGCCGCCCCGGCCCACCGCCATGCCGCCGAGCTGGCCGCCCAGCTGATGCGCGGCGCCGCGTTCGCCGCGCGGGTGCACCAGCTGCGGCTGGCCGGCGTCCGCCTGCCCGCCTCCTGCTCCACCTACGTGCCCACCCCCGGGAGGGAATCGTGACGGCCACACTGCCCGACGCGCAAGCCTGGCTGGTTTGCGGCGGCTGCCGCCGGATGCTCTACGGCAAGCGGTTCGCCCGCAACGGAAGCGTCTGCCCGGAATGCGGCCGGCACGCGCCGCTGACCGCTGTCCAGCGCATCGAGTCGCTGTTGGACGAGGGTTCGGCGCGGCTGCTGGACATCCCCGTCTCCGACTCGGACCCGCTGTCCTTTGCGGACACACGGCCGTACCGGGACCGGCTGGCGGACAACCGGTCCCGCACCGGTCTGGCCGAGGCCGTGGTGTGCGCGACGGGCCGCATCGACGGCAACCCGGTCGTGGTGGCGGCGATGGACTTCCGGTTCCTCGGCGGCAGTCTCGGCGCGACCGTCGGCGAGGCCGTCACCCGCGCCGCCGAGGTGGCGCTGGCCGAGCGCACTCCGCTGCTGCTGGTCACCGCCTCCGGCGGGGCGCGCATGCAGGAGGGCGTGATCTCGCTGATGCAGATGGCCAAGACGAGCCAGGCCCTCGGCCAGCTCGACGAGGCCGGCATCCTGACGGTCTCGCTCATCACCGATCCGACGTTCGGCGGGGTCGCCGCGTCCTTCGCCACCTCGACCGACATCATCGTCGCCGAGCCCGGCGCGCGGCTCGGGTTCGCCGGTCCCCGGGTGATCGAGCAGACCATCAGGCAGACCCTGCCCGCCGGGTTCCAGACCGCGGAGTTCCTGCTGGCACACGGGGTGGTGGACACCATCTGTCCGCGTGCCGAGCTGCGCACCACGCTCGCGCGGCTGCTGTCGGTGGCCAGCCGCCGGCCCGACGACGTACCGCACCAGCTGGCCGCCGGCCCGGCGATGGTGACCGATCCGGCCGAGCTGCCCGAACGGGACCCGTGGGACTGCGTCCGGGCCGCCCGCCGCCTGACCCGTCCGTCCACACTGGATTGGCTGAGCCTGCTGGTAGAGGACTTCACCGAGCTGCACGGCGACCGGGCCGCGGCGGACTGTCCCGCGCTGATCGCCGGTCTCGGCCGCTTCGAGGGCGTGCCGGTCGCGGTCATCGGCACGCAGAAGGGTCACACCGCCGACGAGCTGGCCGCCCGCAACTACGGCATGCCCAGCCCCTCCGGCTACCGCAAGGCCGCGCGGATCATGCGGCTGGCCGCGAAGCTGGGCCTGCCGGTGATCACGCTCATCGACACCGCGGGCGCCTACCCGGGTCTGGAGGCCGAGCAGCGCGGGCAGTCCGTCGCGATCGCGGAGAACCTCAAGCTGATGGCCGGGCTGCCGGTGCCGGTGGTCGCGGTCGTCACCGGCGAGGGCGGCAGCGGGGGAGCGCTCGCGCTCGCCTTCGCCGACCGGGTCCTCATGTGCGCCAACGCCGTCTACTCGGTGATCAGCGCCGAGGGTTGCGCGGCGATCCTGTGGAAGGACCCGGCCGCCGCGCCCAAGGCAGCCGCCGCCCTGCGCGTGGACGCCCGTTCGCAGCTCGCGCTCGGCGTGATCGACGGCGTCGTGCCGGAACCCGGCGACGACACCGACCACCTCGCCTTCGCCGGTGCCCTGCGCGCCGCGCTCGCGAGCACACTGGCCGAGCTGCTGCCGCTGGACCAGATGAACCTCGTCACCGCAAGGCGGGCCCGGTTCCGGCGCTTCGGCACCGGCACCCCGGTGCTCCAGGCCGCAGAGAAGGAGAGCGCGCGATGAGCGCAGGTGGAACCCACGACGTCGACCGCGTGGTCACGGTGCTGCGGGAGCAGGTCCTCGCGCTCTGCGCGCAGGCCTCCCGCGTCCCGCTGTCGGTGCGGGTCAGCGCGCACGACATCGCCGTCGAGGTGGAGTGGGCCGCGAACGGCGCCGTCGCCCCGGTGGTCGTCGAGTCCGCCCCCGCGCCGGTCGTGGCGGTCGCCGACCCCGTGCCCGCCGGAAACACCTTCACCCTGAACGCGGGCACGGTCGGCGTCTTCTACCGCGCGCCCGAGCCGGGTGCGAAACCGTTCGCCGAGGTCGGGGAGCTCGTGCGGCCCGGGCAGCAGGTGGCGATCCTGGAGGCGATGAAGCTGATGATCCCGGTCGAGGCCGAGCGCGCCGGACGGGTGGTCGAGATCCTGGTCGGCGACGGCACCGCGGCCGAGCACGGTCAGCCCCTCCTGCTGCTGGAACCCGCGTGATCGGCACGGTGCTCGTCGCCAACCGGGGCGAGATCGCGGTGCGGGTCGTGCGGACCTGCCGGGAGATGGGGATCCGCTCGGTGGTCGCGCACTCCAGCGCGGACCGGGACTCCGCCGCGGTGCGGCTGGCCGACGACGCGATCCAGATTGGTCCGGGACCGGCGAAGGACAGCTACCTCAACATCCCGGCGGTCATCGAGGCCGCCCGCGCCCGCGGCGCCGACGCGATCCACCCCGGCTATGGCTTTCTCTCCGAGAATCCGGACTTCGCGGAGGTGTGCGAGTCCGCGGGCATCACGTTCATCGGCGCGCCGGCCGAGGTCATGGCGCGCCTCGGGGACAAGTCGAGCGCCCGCGCGATGATGGCCGAGGCCGGACTGCCGCTGCTGCCCGGCAGCCGGGAACCCCTGCCCGGGTTGGCGGCCGCGGCCGCACTGGCCGACGAGATCGGCTACCCGGTGATCATCAAGGCCGTCGCGGGCGGCGGTGGGCGCGGGATGGCCGTGGTCCGTTCCGCCGCCGACTTCGCGGACGCCTGGGCGCGCACCCGCGCGAGCGCGCAGGCGGTGTTCGGCGACGGCCGGCTCTACGTCGAGCGGTATCTGGACTCCGCCCGGCACGTCGAGATCCAGGTGCTCGCCGACACTCACGGCGGGGTCGTGCACCTGGGGGCCCGGGACTGCTCGCTGCAGCGGCGGCACCAGAAGCTCGTCGAGGAGTCGCCCGCGCCGCGGTTGTCGGCCGACGTGGTCGCCGCGATGGGTGAGGCGGCCGTGCGGGGCGCCCACGCCGCCGGGTACGTCGGTGCGGGCACGTTCGAGTTCCTGGTGGACCCCGACAGCCGGTTCTTCTTCATGGAGGTCAACTGCCGCCTGCAGGTCGAGCACCCGGTGACCGAGCTGGTCACCGGCCTGGACCTGGTGCGCGAGCAGATCCGCGTCGCCGCGGGGGAGCCCCTGGGCTACACCGAGGTGCAGACGCGCGGCGCCGCGATCGAATGCCGGATCAACGCCGAGGACCCGGCGCGGGACTTCGCGCCCGCGGCCGGGCTGCTGTCCGAGTGCGAGCTGCCGGCCGGACCCTTCACCCGGGTCGACAGCCACGCCTTCCGCGGCTACCGGATCCCGCCGCTGTACGACTCGCTGCTGGCGAAGCTGATCGTGTGGGCGCCCGACCGGGACGCCGCGATCGCGCGGATGCGGCGGGCACTGGCGGAGGTCCGGCTGTCCGGTCCGGGCGTGGCGACGACCACGGGGTTCCTCGACGAGGTGCTCGACCATCCGCGGTTCCGGTCCGCCACCCACGACACCCGGTTCGTCGAAACCGTCGTTCCGCAGACGTTCCCCCGCGCCACGGCCTGAGGTCTCCCGCGGGTCCTACGCTGAGGCGATGGACCTCTTCGCCGGGATCCCGGTCAGCGACTACGCCGCCGCGCGCGAGTGGTACGAGCGCCTGTTCGGGCAGATCGCCTTCGTCCCGAACGACACGGAGGCGGTGTGGGAGCTCGCGGAGCACCGCTACGTCTACATCGCACACCTGCCCGAGCACGCCGGTCACGCACGTCACACCGTCTTCGCCGGCGACCTCGACGCCCTCGTCGACGAGATCGCCGGGCGCGGTCTGGAGCCTGCCGACCGGGAGACCTACGGCAACGGTGTCCGCAAGATCACCTACCGCGATGCCGACGGCAACGAGATCGGTTTCGGTGGTGCCCCGCCGGAATCCGGTTAGGTTCTGTTTCCTCAGCGGCGGAGCCGCCTACTGTGGGCCGTCAGCCGGCACTCGGCAGCCGAATTCTCAGGCATTCTCTCGCAAGAACAACACTGTCGGCTCCTCCTCATGAAGCGGCATTCATGAGAGTAGGCGTTCCTGACCTGCGCAGCGGGCTTCGCACCGTATCTGACCAGGCAAAAGTGCTTGTATTGGCTGTCATCGTCTGTGGGCGTTCGTCGTTGTCCCGTGTACCCGGTGTGTACCAGATCGAGGTGCTAGCCGGTCTGTCGAGTCCCTGGGTCCGGCCGCGGGCGGCACGTTGTTACGTGCTGGGTCGCGGCCGATTCGTTCGAACTTGATGCTGGAGCGTGTGCAGCACGCTACAGTCAGCATCCGGGAGAGTGAGCCGAGTAGTCGGGGCGGGGTTCGATGAGTCAGCGGCCGGTGGGTACCTCGGCGGCCGGGTTGGTGCTGGTCGATGACCTGGCCGAGCGGCTACCGGAGGGGCTGTTCGTGCTGGTCCTGCCCGGAGATGACGGACGCGGCGGTGGGATCGAGGTGTGGCTGACCGCGCGCGGGGAGCGGACGGTCTTGGCGTTCTCCTCGATCCAGGCTCTCGTGGGCGCGTGCGGGGCCGGTCAGCCGTGGGTGCCGGTCGCGCGGGAGACACTGGCCGAGGTGTGCGACGAGTTGCGCGTGGCCCTGGTGGGGTTGGACGTGGCGCCGCCCGAGGGGCACCGGTACCCGGAGCCGGAGGTGGCCGAGTTGCCGGATCTGGAACCGTGGGAGCCGGTGGAGCGTCAGTTGCTGTATGTCGCCTCGCGTCCCATGCGGTCGTGGACCGATCTGGTCCAGCTGGAGCTTCAGCCAGACAAGCGGGGCCGCTTGATGGCACTCGCCTACACCTCCGAAGAGGCACTGGTGGCCGGGTGCGGCCCGTACCAGGCATGGGTGGCCATCCCCTCCGACCTCATCGGCGAGGCGGTGGAACGCTCCGGGGCCGACGGGGTGTTGTTCAACCCGGTCCTGGCCGAGGAATCCCGGCACACCGCCCCGGTACGGAACTGGCGGGATGGCGTGATGACCGAGCAGGGCGATTGAGGGGACCGAAACGATGCCGGATGGCGGGTACAGCTACGACCCGAGCGGGCTCATGCAGGTGGCGGGCCACCTGAACACCGCCCGTGACGACCTGACCAGGATGGCCAGCCAAGAGATCGCCGCCCCGGACGCCGGGGCGTCCTCGGACGTGGTGGCAAAGGCGATCTCCGATCTGATCGGCGCGGCCGTAGGGGCGGCGTCGGTGGCCGAGCAGACCGGGGCGAACGTCAACACCGCGAACGGCGCGTATGGGGCGTTCGAGAACAACGAGGCCGGAGCCGCGATGCGGGAGACGCAGAAGGGCATGGAGCCTTACAACGAGATCATGCAGAACTACAACGGCCCGCTGTGAGGGGGACGCGATGGCGGGGCAGGCGTTGAACACGACGGTCAACGGCTCGGCGGGCACCTGCCGAGAGACCGCGACCGTTCTCGGCCGGCTCTACGACGCGGCCTATCAGGCGTCCAGCGAGTTCCGCAACGCGCTCACCACAGCGGATGCCAACTGGCACGGCCCGGCGCACGACGCGTTCGCCGACGAGATCAACCAAGTCCGCCCGGACATCGACGCGCTATCGGATCGAGCGTTCAAGGTGCAACGGGCCTTGAACGACTTCGCCGACTCCCTGGACGCCATCCTGGCCCGCATGGACAACGCGCTGGCGGGAGCGAAGGCGGGCGGGCTGGAGGTGGACGGACCGTTCATCGTGAGCCCCACCCCGCCCGGACCGACGCCAATCCTGCCCACCGGGCCGTGCGGTACGGCGCAGGCGCAGCGGATCATGGACCAGAACCAGCAGGCCATCGCGCAACACAACCAGCAAATCGCGGACTACAACGCGAAAGTCGCCGTCTACAACGAGGCCAAGGCCATCGTCACCGACGCCCGCACGATGGAGGCCAACGCCCACCATGCCTTGGAGCAGGCCGTGGGAGCCGCCAGCCAGGCAGTACAGAACGACATGACCAAGATCGCCTTCACTACGGCGGGGCAGTCGCGCGGCTTCGTTGGCACGATGGAAAACACTCGGCGACTGGCCCAGAATCAGGCGGATCGGCTCAAGACGCAAGCCGAGTTTTACCGGAATTTCGCTCTTGGCAAGCAAATCGATGACCCCGATTGGGCGAAAGCCCTGCTCGAACGATCCGCCAAAATGGCCGATGACGGCGGGAAACTCGAAACCCGCGCCCAACAATTCGAGCAATGGGTCAAAACAGTTCCCGAAAGTACAAGGAAGGCTCTCACGGCCTATCCGGGGCAATCAAGCGCCGAAAATCTCAGCACGCATACAGACGAAACCAAGCTTCCGGCGGGGGCAGGCAGGATCGCGCGCTCCCTGCCCTATGTGGGAGGGATGATAACGGCGACGAGCGAAGCTGTGGGCGCTCTCAAGGGTGAGCAGAGCTGGGGTCGAGCTGCTGCCGATACCGGTGCTGCGCTTGCGGGGGGCGCTGCTGGTGGCGCACTCGTCGGGGCGGTCGTGGGCTCCGCGTTCGGTCCCATGGGTACGCTCGTCCTCGGCGTGATGGGCGGCTTCGGCGGATCGAAATTCGCAACCGACATCGTAGCGGGCTTTTCCAATGCAATGGACGCCAAGTAGGAGACAAAACTATGAGCGAGGGTCGGCACCGGCGTGAGGAAAAGCCGCTTACGGAGCGGTCGTTTGCCGCGTTGCCTCCCAAGCCCGACAGTGAGACTGGGCAGCCTTTCCCGCCGGAGGCTGGATACTATATCGGGCCGGATCTCTCGCGTGACCAGGTGCGTGGGCCGATGAAAGGTCGGCCACCGCGTCTGGCAAGTTCTCCTGAAGGAATGGGCCGTGCTTTAGCCTGGCGACAAATGGGTGCCCGCGACGCGCTGGCGCGTGTTCTCTCAGCGTTAGTGATAAACATCATTATCGTGGCGGTAATATCCTGGCTGTCTGATTTCCAGCTCCGAGCCTTCGAGTTCTGGCAGATGTGGGCCATCCTCGCCGTGTTTACTTATTTAATGTCCGACCCTCTCGCTCGTCAGACGATTTCGGCGGGTAGCGATTGGGTACAGTGGAAACGGCGGCCTAAGTGGTACCAGCGTCGCCGGGACCGAGGAACGTTCCTCAAGATCTACCGCCTCACCAAGATCGAGGGCTACGGGGCCGGGGCCGTCCTGTATGTGCGGATCGTGGACGAGGACGGCCGAGGCATCGACCGCACCCGCACCGAGTTGCACCCCGATCGGCGGATCTGGGACCTGATGTACAACGGCATCCAGCATTCCATCGCGAACGGCTGCGAGATCAATAGCCTCGCCATCGAGATGCTGCACCTGGAGCACTCACCCGCGCTGCGGCTGCGCGAGGCGCGCGACGAGGAGTAATCCCCCTGTCCAGTGACGGCGACCTCTTGTCGTGGGCGAGCGCGGAGCCGTTCTGCCCCACCGGTTAGGGACTTTCGGCCTGTCTTTGCTCATGGCGGTAACGGCGTTCAAGATCGAGACGAAGAGCGTGGCGAGTGCGTCCACGGGGGGCGCCCGATCTTGAGGGAAACACCTGTCATGAGTACTCCGTCTGCGATGCCGCCTGCCCAGAAACCGGCCAAGAAGCGCAAGAAGTGGCCGTGGGTTGCTGGCTCGGCGGCTGCTGTCGTGTTGATCGCCGCGATTGCCAACGCGGCCGGGGGTGGCACGAACACGGCAGGCACCGCGTCGCCGGTCGTGTCATCCACCACGGCGGCGGCGACGCCGACCTTTGACCCCGCGGCTGCGGCCGCGTCGAGTTCCGCCGCGCAGGCCAGCCGCGAGTCAGCCGCGAGCAGGTCGTGCGAGGCCGCTCGCCAGTCCTCGGAGGCTGCCCGGCAGTCCTCGGAGGCCGCAGAGGCGCAGCGCCGGGCGGACGAGGAAGCCGCCCGCAAGGCCAGCGAGATCACCTACAGCGTGACCACCACCGGGCCCGGCATCAACTTGGTGACCTACCTGAAGCCGGATTTCAACATCTCCCAGGTCACCAACGTCAAGGGCAGGAAGTGGTCCACCACGATCCAGGCCGAGGGCTCCACGCTGGGCATCAATATGAACGCGCAGAATTCGGGCGCGGGCACCATCACCTGCAAGATCACCCGAGGCACCGGTGAAGTCATCGCGGAAAACAGTAGCTCCGGCGAATACGCCGTGGTGAGCTGCGGCTGATTAATCCTGCTGGTTATGGCAGGCCTACCTGTCGGATCCTCCGGCCTTCGAGTCGGACTTTCGGTCGTTCGCGTGTGAATTCACGTACTGATCCAGGAGTCAAGCTCCCATCGGGTTGCGGATGGCGGCGCCGAGTTCGGCGGTCGTCAACTCGGGCCGGTTCGGGTCGGGCTGGTTCGGGTCGGGCTGGCCGTCGCCGAGGCGGTTACCGAGAAGGAGAGCCCAGTGGGGGCGGCACGCCGAGTCGGGCCGGGTGCTCCATCCTACCGAAGCCGCGCGACGTGTTCTCCGGCTGCACGGACACGGCTGCGCCATTCGCGGGTGCGTGCGGTCTGGAGGTTATCGAGCAGCAGGATAGAAGGAATCTGACATGAGACAGCAGCAAGTTACGGGACTGGAAGTCGTAGGCCTGGCCCTCGTCGTCGGCGTGGTGGTGTTCTTTATCGGCCGGGCATTGTTCGTGCCGGACACCACGCAACTCGCAGGCGAATTGGTCGCACCGTGCACGGCGTTCCCCACGTCGCAGCAGGTCCGGGTGGAAGGCATCGGGGGCAAGGAGCTGGGCACCGGCCTGTCCGCCACGCCGATGCGCGTGGACAGCGCCCGGTGCTCCGCCGCCTATTCGGCCGAGGTGGAGCAGGCCGACCAGTACCGGATCATCCTGGGTCCGCTCCGGAGTGCCTTGGTGTCCCGGGGTGCCACGACGGCGGTTGTGCTGGCTGCCTAGTCTCTAGCCTCGATGGGTGTGCGACCGGGACAATTCCCATCCCGCCACCCGCACCGGCGTGCCGTTCAGCGTCAACGGCCGTAGGTGCAAGATCGACCTCTGCGAGGAGGACCACGCCCAGTTCGTCGCTGATCTCACCCGCTGGGCGAAGGCCGCGCGGCGGGATGACGGGGAGGACACGGACGTCGTCGAGGGTGTTCCGGTGCCCACGATGGGTGCGCGGTGGTGGACGAGTCCTGCGTTCGGCGTCGAGACCCTCGGCGCCCAAACGTTACCTAGCGGGGCACCACCTGCTCACTTGAGGCCGGAGCGCACGAAGGCGTTCACGATGTGCCGCTGCAGCACCAGGTAGAGCGCGAACACCGGCAGGCAGGCCAGGCCGGCCACGGCCATCAGCGGACCCCAGTCGGTGCCTTCCTGGGCGCTCATGAAACTGCGCAATCCGAGCTGCACCATGGCGTTGCTGCGCTGCAGTACCATCGCCGGCCAGAAGTACTCGTTCCAGGCGTTGACAAACAGCAGGATCGTCAGTGCGGCCAGTGCGGGCCGCAGGTTCGGGACCACGACCGTCCACAGTGTCGTCCAGGACGACCGGCCGTCCATGCGCGCGGCCTCGAGCAGCTCCTTCGGGAAGCCGTCCAGGTGCTGCCGCAGCATCAGCACACCCAGTGCCGAGCACAGGTTCGGCACCACCACGCCCGCGAGCGTGTTGAGCAGCCCGAGCTGGAACAGCAGCACGTAGTTCGGCAGCATCGTCACCTGGAACGGCACCAGCCAGGTCCCGACGAACGCCAGGAACAGCAGCCGCTGGAACCGGAAGCGCCACGCGGCGAACGCATACGCCGCGAGCAGCCCGGTCAGCAGCTGTCCCACGGCCGTCAGCAGCGCCACCGCGGTGGTGTTGACCAGCAGTCGCACAATGTCGAGTTTGTGCGCCGCGTCCGCGTAGTTCTGCAGCGACAACGGCCACGGCAGCAGGGACAACGACAGCACGTCGCCCGGCCGCCGCAGGGACGTCGCGTACAGCCAGTAGATCGGGAACACGCACAGCACGCCGAGCAGCACCAGCACGGCGTGCCCCCGGATCGTGCGCCAGCGGGAGTCCACAGGGCACTCCTCAGTCGTCGTGGAAGGTGAGACGTTCGGACAGCCACACGAGCCCGGCCGCGATCAGGCCGAACACGAGGAACAACATGATCCCCGCCGCCGCGCCCAGACCCGCGTCGTAGCTGTGGAAGCTGTAGTCCCACAGCAGGTAGTAGACGTTCGTGGTGGCTTCGGCCGGCCCGCCCTGGGTGAGCGCGTCGATCAGCGGGAACGTCCACTGGGCGGACAGCAGGACCGTCATCAGCGTCAGGAACACCAGGGTCGGCGACAACAGCGGCAGCGTGATCCACCGTGTCACCTGGCCGCGGGTCGCGCCGTCCAGCTGGGCCGCGTCGGAGTAGTCCGAGTTGATCCCGGCCAGCCCGGCGGTCACGACGAGCACCGCGAACCCGAGCAGGTGCCAGCCGGTGATCCCGATGATGCCCAGGTTCGCGGATCCTGTTTCGTGCAGCCAGTTGTTCGTGGTGCCGAGCACGCGGTTCACCGCCCCGGCACTCGGGTCGAGCAGCCACCGCCACACGGCGGCGCTCGCCACCGGCGCGACCAGCATCGGCGCGAACACCAGCGCCCGGTACACCACCCGGGCCCGGCCGCGGATGCGCCTGGTCAGTAGCGCGGCCGCCACCGGGATGCCGACGGTGAACGGCAGCAGACCCCCGATCACCGCCAGCGTGCGCAGCATCGCCTGGCCCAGTTCGGGCAGCTCGAGCAGCCGTTCGTAGTTGGCCAGCCCGGCCGGGACCATCGGCTGGGTCGGCAGCAGGTTCCACGAGAAGAACGACAGCTGCACGGTCTGCACGAGCGGCCGGTAGGTCCAGATCACGAGCAGGGTCAGTGCCGGCGCGAGATAGAGGTACGGCGGAGCTGCACGCAGCACCCGCCGTACCAGCGCCGGCCGCTCCGCCACCGGCACGGCGATCGGTGGCGGGAGGGCGACTTCGACGAACATCGCGACGATCTACCTGCCGGCCGGCATGAGCGAAGTGGCCGCGTCACGCGCCGAGGTGAGCGCGGTCTGCGGGTCGGCGCCCTGGTAGACCGCCTTCTCGACGGCGTCCATCATGCCGTCGCGGATCTGCAGGTAGGAGTTGCCCGGGAACGACACCCACGGCTCCATGTGCGCGAGCTGCTGCACGTTCGGCGTGATCAGCGGGTTCTTCGCGGCCCACGGCTGCAGGCCGTTCGGGTCGCCCAGCAGACCGGTGCGCAGCGGCAGGTAACCGATCTTCGACGCGATCGTGGTGTAGGCGTCCTCGCTGGTGAGGAACCGGATCAGCTCCCACGCCGCGCGCTGCTTGGCCGGGTCCTGCGAGAAGACGAACAACGACGCGCCGGAGTTGGTCGCCACGGCGGGCTTGCCACCGAAGGTCGGCATCGTGGTGGCGCGCAGGTCCCACTTGTCCTTGGCGCCCTTGATGAACTGTGCCTGGATCGCGCTGGTCTCCAGCAGCATGCCGATGTCACCACGGGCGAAAGCCTCGTAGCCCTGCTGCTGCGTGAGCTTCGGCGTGCTGCCGGTGTTCACCATGTTCTGCGCCATCTTCACGACCTCGACCGCCGGGGCGTCGGCGAAGTCCAGCGACTTGCGGTCGGTCGAGACGACGTGCCCGCCGTTGCTGCGCACCAGAGCCTGGAAGCACCAGTCCTTCGCGGACTTGGTCAGGCAGTCGAGATAGGCGCCGTCCTTGCCGGTGCGCGCCTTGATCGCCTGCGAAGCCTGCTGGACGTCGTCCCACGTCTTCGGCGGGTTCGCCGGGTCGAGCCCGGCCTGGGTGAACAGCGAGGCGTTGTAGTACAGCACCGGCGTGGAGAAGACGAACGGCACGCCGTAGGTCTTGCCGTCCCAGTCACCGAGCGTGCGGGCGGTCGGGGCGTACGGGTACTTCGCGCCGTCGAAGTTGGCCTGCACCGCGTCCTTGCCGACGAGGTCGTCCAGCGGCTTCGCGCCCAGGCCGTGGATGGTGAAGTCCAGGTCGCTGAACCCGAGCTGCGCCACGTCGGGCGGGCTGCCCGCGGCCATCTGCGCCTGGATGCTCGGCACCGTGTCGGTGGCCGGGTTGGGGCTGTTGCCCTGCGGCTTCTGAGCCGTGACGTGGATGTTCGGGTGGGCCTGCTGGAATTTCCCGATCAGCTCGTTGAAGGTGTCCGTCCAGGCGCCGGCCTGGCCGAAGTTGTAGCTTTCGAACACGATCGACACCTGCTGGTCCGGCCGCAGCTCGGGGACCCGGGTCACCGTGGCCGCTTCCTGTGACGCGGTACTGCCCAGCCCGCAGGCCGAGGTGGCGAGCACCACGGCCAGCGCGAGGGCGACGGGGGTTTTCCTCATCGGTGTTGCTCCTTGTTTCACTGGGGGAGAGCGGAGAGTTCTTCTTCGAGGGCGGGCACCGGTTCCCAGCGCAGCCGCCGCCCGGTGGACCGGTCGAACAGATGCAGCCGGTCCGCGGTGGCGGTGAGCTCGACCGCATCACCGGCGGCCAGGCCGAGCGGGCGCGGACCGCGCACGCACACCCGCGCGTCGCCGACCGTGCAATGCGCGACCTCCTCGCTGCCGAGGTTCTCCACGAGCCGCACCACGGCCTGCAGCCCCGGTCCGCGGGTGAGGTGCTCGGGTCGGATGCCCAGCATCACCTCGGTGGACGGGAGGTCGGAGGTGATGCCGAGCGGCAGGCCGAAGTCCGCGCCGACGACGTGCAGCGCGCCGCCGCGGCTGACCACCGTGGCGGGCAGCAGGTTCATCGGTGGCGCGCCGAGGAATCCGGCGACGAACACCGAGGCCGGCTCGTCGTAGACCTCGGTGGGGGTGCCGACCTGCTCGAGCCTGCCCTGGTTGAGCAGAGCGATGCGGGTGGCCATCGTCATCGCCTCCACCTGGTCGTGCGTCACGTAGACGAACGTCGATCCGAGCCGCCGGTGCAGCTCGGTCAGTTCGGACCGGGTCGCGGTGCGGAGCTTCGCGTCCAAGTTGGACAGTGGTTCGTCCATCAGGAACGCACCCGGGTCGCGCACCAGCGCCCGGCCCAGTGCGACCCGCTGCCGCTGCCCGCCCGACAGCTCCTTCGGACGGCGGTCCAGGAGGCGGTCGAGGTCGAGCACCTGCGCCACCTCGGTCACCCGCTGCCGGATCTCGCTCTTGGAGCGGCGGCGAGCCCGCAGGGGGAAACCGATGTTGCGCTCGACCGTGAGGTGCGGGTAGAGCGCGTAGCTCTGGAACACCATCGCGAGGTCGCGGTCGCGCGGCTGGGTGTGCGTGATGTCTCGGTCGCCGAGCAGGATGCGGCCGGCCGACAGCGGGGCGAGCCCGGCGATGGCGCGCAGCAGGGTGGACTTGCCGCAGCCGCTCGGGCCGAGCAGGACCAGGAACTCGCCGTCGCCGATGTCGAGCGTCACCTCGTCGACCGCGGTGACCGCGCCGAACCGTTTGCTCGCCGCCTCGATCCGAATCCGGCTCACCTATTTCCTCCTCGCACGTGACATCGCGGAACCGCTGTCCGCGCGCCGCATTCCAGCAGCCGCCGGTGTAGCGCAGGTGAACGGGTGGACACGAATGCGATCGGGGAAAGCCCAGTTCAGGGCTTTGTGCAGGGACTATCGGAAGGACCGGCGGATCGATCGGCGCGATGAATCGATTGGTACTGGCGATCGGCCGAAAGGAATGTCGCACGAGTTGCTTCCCGGCCGGCCCCGCTCGTTAGCGTCGGTGCGGTGAGAACCCGTCCCCGGCTCGTGCTCACGCTCATCTGCGTCGCCACGTTCCTCGTGTACACCGATACCAGCATCACCCCGGTCGCGGTGCCCGCGATCAGGGCTGATCTCGGGGCCGGCGTGACCGCCGCCCAGTGGCTGCTCGACGCCTACACACTCGCGTTCGCCTGCCTGCTGCTCACCGCGGGTTCGCTCGGCGACCGGCTGGGCCGCCGTCCGGTGCTGCTCACCGGGATCGCCGGGTTCACCGTCGCGTCGGTCGCGTGCGCCCTGGCGCCCGGCACCGGCGCTCTCATCGCCGCCCGGGGCGCGCAGGGCGTGTTCGCCGCTGCGGTCGTGCCCGTGTCGCTGGCCGCCACCGCGGACCTGTTCCCGGATGCGCGAGCCCGCGCCCGCGCGATCGGTGTGTGGGGCGGCACCGGCGGCGTCGCGCTCGCGCTGGGCCCGCTGCTGGGCGGCGCGCTCGTGCAGGGCGCCGGCTGGCGGAGCATGTTCTGGATCAACCTGCCGATCGGGGTGATCGCCCTCGCGGGTCTACTGTGGACGATGCCGCGCGCGGTGCCACCGGGTGGTCGCCGCGTGGACGTGCCGGGTCAGGCTCTGTTCGTGACCGGCTCGGCCGCGGTTACCTGGGTGCTGATCGAGGGGCCCGCCGCCGGCTGGGGTTCGCCGGTCGTGCTCGGCACGCTCGCCGCCGGGCTCGTCGCGCTGGCCGGGTTCGCGGCGTGGCAGTTTCGCGCACGTGAACCGATGCTGCCGCCCGCCCTGCTGCGGATCCGGGAGGCGGCGCTCGCGTGCGCGGTGAACTTCCTCGGGCTGTTCGGTCTGTACGGGGTGCTGTTCCTGGTGACGGTGCATCTGCAGGAGGTTCTCGGACTCTCCCCGCTGGCGACCGGGTTGCGGTTCCTGGCGCTGTTCGGCTGCCTCGGCGTCACCGCCGTCGCGGCGTCCTCGGTGGCCGCGCGGCTGGGGACCCGCACCACGATGATGCTCGGACTGGGGTGCATCACCGCGGGCCTGCTCGGACTGACGCTGCTCGAGACCGGCATCGGCTACCTGGGGTACGGGTGGGCGCTGGTGCTGCTCGGAGTGGGCATCCCGCTGTCCAGCGGCGTGGTCGCCATCCAGGCGATGATGGTCGCCGTGCCGCCCGCGCTCACCGGGACGGCGTCGGGAAGCATGAACACGTTCCGCCAGTTCGGTGCGGTGTTCGGGGTCGCACTCGCCGGCGTCCTGTCCCCGGGCCCTGGCACGTTGTGGGTGACGTTCGTGGTCGCGGCGGCCGGAGCGTTGCTGGCGCTGGTGCTCGTGGCCGCGCACCGCCCGGCGCCGGTCGCCGAGCTCGTCGCCGAGCGGGTCTGACGCCAAGGCCGCCGCCGGTATCGTGGGTGGCTGTGAGTTCACACGACGACAGGCCGGTGATGTATGTGGAAGACGGCCGTGTGGTCATTGAGCCGCGTGCTCATCTCGCGGCGCGCGTCAAACATGAGGTCGCCGAGGCGTGGAGCGGTACCGGCTCCGCGGTGGGTGAGCTGATCGCGCAGCGCCGTCGCGAAGCGGCTCGCGAGGCCGCCGATTGACGAGCGGCGTCGCGGTGCTTCCCGGCGCGCGGATTCCGCGGGTGACATCCCGCTCGCCCGGCTTTTCCGCCGGGCGAGCAGGGAGTTCAGGCGGGGACGGCGCCGTCGGTGATCCACTTCGCCACCGCCGGCGCGAGCGTGGCGCTGTCCTTGATCCACTCGAAGTGGTCCAGGTGTTCGATCCCGGAACCCGCCTGCACATGCCACCGGTGCGATGGCACGCGCGTCGACAGGAAGTCGACATTGGACTTCGGTCCGAGTGAGTCCTCGGCCAGGGAGATCAGCAGCACCGGCGCCTCGACCTGCCGCAGCAGCCGGTCGTAGTCGTGGCTGCCGCCGCGCGGGTGATACCGGCTGGTGCGCGAATGCCGTGCCCAGTCCGTCATCACCCCGCCGGCCATCGCGCCCGGGATGAGCACGCCGCCCGGCCACCAGCCCCGCACCTTCGCGACCAGGCCGATCCACTGGATCTTCCACAGCGCCTCGACCCAGCGGCGGGGCCCGAACGCACGCCAGAACACGGTCCCGGTGCCGATCGTGACCACGCCGGCCACCTCGCCCGGATGCGCCGCCGTGTAGAGCAGCGCGAGCTGGCCACCGAGGCTGTGTCCGAACAGGTGCAGCGGTGCGCCCGCGAACCGCTGGTGCAGCGCCGCGACCACCGCGGGCAGGTCGACCTCGACCAGCTCCCGGTACCCGAAGTCCGGCCCCTCGCGCAGCGCCGGTTTCGCCTCGCCCTGGCCGCGCAGGTCGACCGTCGCCACCGACAGGCCCGCGGCGTGCAGGGCTTTGGCCAGCGGCAGATAGAACTTCGCCTTCAACGCCATCGCGGGCAGCACCAGCACGACCGGTGCGCCCGGGTTTTCCGCCGGCAGCAGCCGGACCGTGAACGCGGTGCCGTCGGTGGTCGTCACATGCACCGACTCCAGCGACGAGAACTCCGACGGACGGCGCCCGGCCTCACTCACCGACACGGGGCGCTCCCAGGCTGCCGACGTAGGAGAACGTGAACTTCGCGACCAGCACGTCGTCGGCGTCGTAGCACAGCGCCTTGACGTCCAGATCGAAGCGCTGTCCCGCGGGCAGCGCCAGGATGCCGCGGGTCTCCCGCTCGTCCGCCGCCGCGACGGCCCGGATGCGGCCGGTCGCGGGCTTGCGGAAGGACGCGCCGGAGTTCTTCAGCACGAGGAACTCCACTTCGGACAGTCGCGGCGCGAGAGCACCGACGAACGCCGACGCGCCGGCGATGTCGGCGGCCAGGAACAGCGCTCCGGCGTGCACGGTGCCCAGGTGGTTGCGCAGGTGGTCCGCGGCCGGGATCTCGGCGACCGCGCGATCCGGGCCGACCTCGGTGATCTCGATCCCGGCGTGGTTGCCGAAGGGCACCAGCCCGTCGGCGATTTCGCGGATCTTGTCGTAGTCGGGGTCGGGGCCGCCGGCGCCGGCGAAGGCGTCGGCGAATCCGCCCAGGGAGACGGTGGCCATGGATCTTCCTTTCAGCGATGGGCGCGCAGCACGCGCCGGGCGATCGACCAGCGGAGCACTTCGGACGGTCCCTCGTAGATGCGGAAGGCGCGCGCCTCGACCAGGAAGCGGGCGACCAGGTGGTCCTCGCACACGCCGAGCCCGCCGTGCAGTTGCACGGCCCGGTCCAGCACGCGCCACACGGCCTCGGACACGAACGTCTTGGTGACCGACGCCTGGTGCCGCGCGGCGCTGCTCGCCGGACCCTCGGCGTCGAGGATCGCGGCGCAGGATGCGATGAGCGCACGCGACGCGACGATGTCGATCTCGTTGTCGGCGAGGTGCCCCTGTGCCAGGCCGTGCTCGGCGATGCGGGCGCCGAACGCCTCGCGCTGGGAGATGTGCCGGGCGGCCAGATCCTGCGCCCGGGTGGCCAGGCCCAGCCAGTTCATGCAGAACGTCAGCCGCGACGGCGCCAGGCGGGCCTGCGCGTACTCCATCCCGAGGCCGACCTCGCCGAGCACGGCCTCGTCCGGCACGAAGCAGTCGCTGAACTCGACCTCGCAGTGCCCGCCCGGTGCGCTGGTGTGGTCCAGCGTCGGCATCCGGCGCAGCACCCGCATGCCGGGATTGCCGGCGTCCACGAGGAACATCGTGGGACCGTCGTCGGTGCGCGCCACGCAGATGATGAACGCGGCACCATCGGCGCCGGTGGTGAGGTGCTTGACGCCGTTGATCACCCAGCCGTCGGGTGCCTCGCCGGCCGTGGTGCGCAACATGCCGGGGTCGGCGCCCGCGCCCGGTGCGGGCTCGGTCATCGCGATCGCGGAGCGGACCTCGCCCGCGGCCAGCGGCGCGAGGTAGCGCTGTGCCTGCTCAGGAGTCGCGGCGTGGGCGAGGAGGTGGATGTTGCCGTCGTCGGGTGCCCAGCAGTGCAGTGCCAGCGGACCGATGAGGCTCGTGCCCGCGGCTTCCAGGACGACGGCCTGGTCGCGGAAGTCCAGGCCCAGCCCGCCGTGTTCGACGGGGGACAGCGGGCCGAACACACCGGCCTGCATGGCGGCCTTGTTCAGCTCCAGCCGCAGCGCGTCGTCCACGGGGCGGCCGTCCACGACGATCTCCCGCTCGACCGGCAGGACCTGTTCGGTGATGAAGCGACGGGTTCGCGCGGCGAGTTCCAGCGCGCTCGTGCTGACCATGCGGTCAGTCTGCGGCGGTGCCCCGGCCGCACCCGCGGGCATTGCCAGATCCAATCGCCCGAATCGAATGCGGGCGGCGGCGGTCCGTGGCGCACGGTGGGTGGTGACGCTGACAGGCATGCGCACGCTGCACGTGGAGTCCAGGACCACCGAGGCCGACGGGGTCGTGTCGTTCGTCCTGACCGGGGACGGCCTGCCGGGGTGGACCCCCGGCGCGCATGTCGACGTCGAGATCCGGCCCGGCCTGCTGCGGCAGTACTCGCTGTGCGGCGACCCGGCGGAGCGGACCCGGTGGCGGATCGCCGTGCTGCGCGAGGAGCCGGGCCGCGGCGGATCCGCCCATCTGCACGACCGGGTGCGGGTGGGGGACACCCTGCGGGTCGGCGACCCGCGCAACAACTTCCCGCTGGCCCCGGCGCCGCGCTACCGGTTCGTGGCAGGCGGCATCGGGATCACGCCACTGCTGCCGATGCTGCGGGAGGCCGACCGCGCCGGCGCCGACTGGGAGCTCTTCTACGGTGGGCGGCGCCGGTCCCGCATGGCCTTCGGTGACGAACTCGCCGCCTACGGACCGCGGGTGCGGATCCTGCCGGAGGACGAGCACGGGCTGCTCCCGCTGGCGGAGATCGTCTCCGCGGACGCACACGTCTACTGCTGCGGGCCGGGACCGCTGCTCGACGCCGTGGAACGGCTGTGCCCGGCCGGGCGGCTGCATCTGGAACGGTTCCAGCCCCGGGAACTCGCCGCCGCTCCGGCGCACGGGTTCGACGTGGTCGCCTCCGCGTCGGGCCGGACCGTCCGGGTCGCGCCGGGCCAGTCGGTGCTCGACGCCCTCGGCCGGGCCGGGCTGGCGATGCCGTCGTCGTGCCGCGAAGGGACCTGCGGCAGCTGCGAGACCACCGTGCTCGACGGCGACGTCGAGCACCGCGATTCGGTGCTCTCGGAACAGGAACGCGCCGCCGGCAAGACCATGATGGTCTGCGTGTCGCGGGCGCGTTCGGATCGGCTCGTGCTCGACGTCTGAGCCGGCGATAGGCGCGGCCGATCGGTCGTTCGATGTTGCCCGCGCCCGCGTGCGCGAATGGTCTGGTCCAAGTCATGCTGGCCGGGCCAGTGCGGGCGCCGGACTCCGGGACGTGCCGGCGGACCACGCGTTCTCGGGAGATCGGAAACAACCATGCAGCTCACTGTTCTCGGCTGCCGGTCGGGGATGCCCGCCGGCGGATCGCCCAGCTCCGGATACCTGGTGGACACCGGAGCGACCCGGCTGCTGCTGGACTGCGGACCCGGCATCGCCACCGCGCTCTCCGCCGTGGACGGCCCCCTGGACGGCGTGGTGATCACCCACCTGCACATCGACCACTGCTACGACCTGCTGCCGCTGGGCAAGTCGCTGCTGAAGCCGCTGCTGCGGTTCCCCGGTGGGCCGGAGTTCGGCGGGGACTTCGCGCCGGTGCCGCTGCTGGTGCCCACCGGCGCACGGGCGCTGTTCGAGCGGTGGGTGGAGCTGTTCGCGATCAGCACGATGCCCCTGCTGAACCGCGCCTTCGAGGTCGCCTTCGACGTCCGCGAGTACGAGCCGGGGGAGCTGTTCGAACTCGGCGACTGCGCGATCGAACTGCACGAACTGCGCCACACGGCGCCCAACTGCGGTGTCCGGGTGACGGCGAACGACGCGACGCTCGCCTACACCGGCGACACCGGAATGACCGACGCGCTGCTGAAGCTGGCCGACCGGGCCGGCCTGTTCCTGTGCGAGGCGACCCTGCGAGCCAGCGACACGACCGGGCACGGGCACCTCAGCGGCGCGGAGGCAGGGCGGGTGGCCGCCGAGGCCGGCGTGGCCGACCTCGTGCTGACGCATTTCGCCTCCACCGAGGCCGAGTGGCTGCAGGGCCTGCGCACCGACGCCGCAGGCGAGTTCGCGGGCCCCATTCGGCTCGCCCAGCCCGGGGACACCTACGTCTGCTGACCCTGCCACGGCACTTTTTCGACAAAGTGCCGCGGCACTTTGTCGAAAAAGTGCCGTGGCCGATCACAGGATGCCCCGGCGGACGTCGCCGGGGAGGCGGCTGGTGCGTTCGAGGTCGCGGCGGGCGCTGGAGCGCAGTTGCCAGGGCACGCTGACCACCATCACTCCCGGCTCGAACAGCAGCCGCCCCTTGAGCCGGAGCGCGCTCTGGTTGTGCAGCAGGTTCTCCCACCAGCGGCCGACGACGTATTCCGGGATGTAGACGCAGACGACGTCGCGGGGGCTGTCCCGCCGCGTGTTCTTGATGTAGTTCACCACCGGCCGAGTGATCTCGCGGTAGGGGGATTCGAGCACCTTCAACGGCACCTTGATGTCGTATTTCTCCCATATCCGCTGGAGTTCCCGGGTTTCGGCGTCGTCGACGTTGATGGTGATCGCGGTCAGCGTGTCGGGGTTCGCGGCCTTGGCGAAGGCCAGCGCGCGCTGGGTCGGTTTGTGCAGTGTGGAGATCAGCACCAGGGCGTGCACCCGGCTGGGTAGCAGTGCGCCGGTCTCGTCGGGTTCGAGCTCTTCCCGGACCCGCCGGTAGTGGCCCTGGATCGCCCGCATCATCACGAACAGCACCGGGATGGCGATCACCACGAGGTAGGCGCCGTGGGCGAACTTGGTGATCAGCACGACCACCAGCACGACGCCGGTGAAGCAGGCGCCGAAGGCGTTGATGATCCGGCCGCGCTGGATGTGCCGCCGCTGCGCGCCGTCGCCGGCTTCGCGCAGCGCCCGGTTCCAGTGCCGCACCATGCCCGCCTGGCAGAGCGTGAACGACGTGAACACGCCGATGATGTAGAGCTGGATCAGTCTGGTGGTCGACCCGTCGAAGGCGTAGATCAGCACCGCGGCGACCAGGGCGAGCAGGATGATCCCGTTGGAGAATGTCAACCGGTCGCCCCGCGTGTGCAGCTGTCGTGGCAGGTACCGGTCCCGCGCGAGGATCGAGCCGAGCAGCGGGAATCCGTTGAACGCCGTGTTGGCGGCCAGGATCAGGATCAGCGCGGCGGTGGCCTGCAGGTAATAGAACCCGACGCTGGTGTCGCCGCCGAACACCGCCGCGGCGATCTGGGCGATCACCGTCCGCTGGGCTCCGTTGGCGCAGTCGCCGGGATAGCCGACCAGGTCGCAGGTGTTCTCGGCGATCTTGACCTGCGAGATCAGCGCCAGCACGGTGATCCCGCTGAACATGATGATCGACAGGATGCCCATGGCGGACATCGTGCGGGCCGCGTTGAGGCCCTTCGGCTTGCGGAAGGCCGGCACCCCGTTGGAGATCGCCTCCGCCCCCGTCAGCGCGGTGCAGCCGGAGGAGAACGCCCGCAGCACCAGGAACACCAGGGCCAGCCCGGACAGGCCGAGCTGCTCGGCGTGGATGTCGTAGTGCGCGCTCTCGGCGACCGGACGGTGCCCGGCCGCGGTTTCGACGAGCCCGATCACGATCATGAGGAGCACGCCGACCACGAACGCGTAGGTGGGGACGGCGAACGTGCGTCCCGATTCGCGCACCCCGCGCAGGTTCATCGCCGTCAGCAGCAGGACGAACAGAATGTTGATCAGCACCCGGTAGGGGTTGAGTTCGGGCACGGCGGAGATGATGTTGTCGACGCCGGCGGCCACCGACACGGCGACGGTCAGGATGTAGTCCACCAGCAGGGCACCGGCGACCACCAGCCCGGCGTTGCGCCCGAGGTTGCGGGAGGCGACCTCGTAGGACCCGCCGCCGCTGGGGTAGGCCTGCACCACCTGCCGGTAGGAGAGCACCACGACGACCAGCAGCACCACCACCGCCAGCGCGATCCACGGGGTGAGATGCAGGAAGGTCACTCCCCCGAGGGCGAGGATGAGCAGGATCTCCTGGGTGGCGTAGGTGACCGAGGAGAGCGGGTCGCTGGCGAAGATCGGCAACGCGATCCGCTTCGGCAGCAGCTCGTGCGCGAGACGGTCGCTGCGGAACGGGCGGCCGACCACCAGGCGCTTGAGCACGGATGTCGTACTGGGCACGCCCGCAGAGTAGGCAGACGGTGATCGCCCGAGCTGCTGGTGAGCCGTATAGATCCCGTCAAAATTCGGTGCGGGAGCCGTTCAGGCCGCGTCAGCACGCACCCGGACGGGGCGGGTCCGGTGATACGCCGGGTGAGTCCAGGTAGATGTAAGGCAGGTGCGCGATGGCCTCTCCCCGGGAGCTCGACCCCGTCCTGGCGCAGCTCGTCCGGCACCCGGCCGCGCTCGACGTGCTGGACCTCCTGGCTCACGGTCCGCTGCCGTTGCCCGTGGTGTGCGTCCGGCTCGGGGTGCGGCGCCGCACGGCGAGCACGGCACTGCGGACGCTCGCGGCGCACGGCCTGCTCCGCCGCGACGACCAGCCCGGCAGCTGGGACGAGGCCGGGGCGGGCGGATCACGCTACGAACTCACCCGCCCGGGTCACAACCACGCGCGGCTGCTCCGTGACTTCGGCACGCTCGTGGCGATCTACGAACACCTGCTCATCGGCGCGCCTGCCGTGGAGTGAAGATCGGGGCCGGATCACCGGGCGGACCGTACCTCCACTGTGGACGCCACTTTGGTCAGGTCCCCCAACAGGGTCCGCAGCTCGTTCTTCCGGATCTTCCCGGTGGACGTCTTCGGCATCGTCTCGAGTGTCGTGACGCCCTCGGGCAGGAAGCGGCGCGACAGTCCCTCCGTCAGGAGGAACTCGCGCATCTCCTCGAGGCTCATCTCCTGCGCGGTGCGAAGGACGACCACGGCATGCGCCCGCTCGCCGAGCCGTGCGTCGGGTACTCCGACCACGGCGGCGTCCACGACGTCCGGATGCCGGTACAGCAGGTTCTCGATCGCCACGACGGGCACGTTCTCGCCGCCGCGGATGACGATGTCCTTCGTCCGCCCGGTGAGGGACACGAACCCGTCGGCGTCGATCACGGCGCGGTCGCCGGTGCGGAACCACCCGTCGGCGGTGAAGGCCTCGGCGGTGAAGTCCGGCCGGTCGAGGTAGCCGATGAACAGGCCCGGCCCGTGCACCTGCAGGTCACCCTCCACACCGGCCTCGAGGGGGGTGCCGTCGACGCCGCACACGCGCACCTCGCACGATCCGATGGCGACACCGTCGGTGGCTTCCACCCGGTCCCGGGGGAACGCCGCCGACCCGGAGATGCCGATGCCGTACTCCGTCATGCCCCAGGACGGGATCACGGCGCACCCGAGCTGCTGCCGGGCCACTGGCACGAGGTCGCGCGGAATCGGGGCGCCCGGGATCGAGACGAGTGACAGGTCGGGGACGTTCTCCGCCCGTGCGTCCGGGAGCGCGAGTACGTCCTGCAGGAACGTGGGGGACCCGACCATGGCGGTGACCCGTTGTTCGCGCAGGGCGCGGAGCCCGGCCTGAGCGCTCCACCGCTCGAGGTACACCGCGGTGCCCTGGAGGAGGGTGGACATCATGGCACCCCAGTAGAAACCCGTACCATGACCGACCGGCGACATCACGAGGTTGACCAGCGGATCGCCCAGCGCGCCGGGCCCCAGGTGGCGGGGCCACTCCCGCACGATCGTGTCGATGGTCTGGTGGAGGTGCACGACGGCCTTCGGCTCGTTCGTGGTGCCCGAGGTGAAACCCAGGAACGCCACCGTCGTGGGGTCGACGTCCGGCAGCCCGGTGGCCGGCTCACGGTCGACCAGGTCGTCGAAATGCGTCCAGCCGGCCTCGGCCGGGGCCGGTCCGCCGAACACGACGACGTGCTCCACACCGGGGTTGACCGCCCTCGCCTGCCGGACGAGCGCGACCAGATCCTGGCGTCCGAAGGACGCGGCGACGACCAGGACCTTGGTGCGTGCGCGGCGCAGGATGAACTCGACCTCGTGGCGGCCGTAGGTGACGGGGATGCCGGAGTACACCGCGCCGAGGCGGGTGATGCCGAAGGCGACCGCGGGGAACTCGGCGCAGTTGGGCAGCATGACCGACACCGTGTCGCCCGCCGTCACCCCGAGCGCTCGCAGGCCCGCGGAAACGCGATCGGTGAGGTCATCGAGCTCGGCGTAGGTGAGGCTCCGGACCCGCTCGCCGGTCGAGCCGAGGCTGATCGCCGCGGTGCGCTCGGGCACGGCCCGGACCGCGTCGTCGAGGTAACTCCCCAGTGCGCGGTCGCGCCACAGGCCGGATTCGCGGTAGTGCGCGATGAGGGAGGCGTCGAGCCTGCTGCCGGCGCCGGTCAGCGGGATCGGCCGGCCCGTCTGTGCGGTGACAACCTCGTCGACCATCGATGCTCCTTCGCCGTCGCGGCGTACACGCTATCAAAAATCATACAGTGGACGCTACTGTAAAACCCTGCCTTGAGATGCGCGATGTAATCAGAACCTTGACAGCCACGCAGATGTCAGACATCTTGAGGCAAGTGCGGACGGGAGGCCCGAATGTCCGGTAGGCGGGACCGATGACCAGAATTCTCTATCTCAGCCTGTCCAACGAGAAGTACTCGAGGAACTACTTTCCGTTCCTCCGGGACTACCTGCGGTCGATCGCGAGCGAGGACACCGAGTTCGTCCTGCAGGGTTCGCGCGTGGGGCGCATCGACAGCTTCCGGTTCTTCGAGGCGCTCGACACGGTGTCTATTTTGGACTCGGTGCTGGCCGCCGAGCAGCACGGGTTCGACGCCGTGGCGATCGGGAACATCCTCGATCCGGGTTTGCGCGAGGCGCGCTCGATGGTGGACATCCCGGTGCTCGGCCTGGGCGAGACGTCGATGCACACCGCCTGCTTGATGGGCAGCCGGTTCGGACTCGTCGGCGTGAACCCGTTCTTCGGCGGACGGTTCGAGGAGAACGTGAGCCGCTACGGTCTGCGCGAGAGGCTGGCCGGGCTCGAGTTCATGGCGCTCACGCCGCACGAGCTCGACGCGTGCTTCTCGGACGAGAACGCGCGGCAGCGCGCGATCCAGGCGTTCCTCGACGCCGCTCGGAAGACGCTCGCCGCCGGCGCCGAAGTGGTCATCCCCGCGGGGGGACGGATCGTCGCCTTCCTGAACGCGAACGGGATCCGGGAGGTGGACGGCGCACCGGTGCTCGACGGCACGGTCGCGCTCGTCGCCGGGATCGAAGCGGCGATCCGCATCCGCGCTGCCACCGGGTCCTTCGTCAGCCGCCGGCGCCTGTATGCGAAGGCGCCCCCGGCCGCGATCGGTGACGTGGCGGCGGAATACGCCGAAAGCTACCGGCTGCCCGCGCTCGCCGAGCTCGCGGGTGAACCCGTGTGAGCCGTGACGATCGAGGAGTGAACCCGATGTACGCGCTGGAACCGCTGAGCGAGGCGTTCATGTCCACTGTCGACGGTGTGCGCCGCGGAGAGGATGAGCGGCCGTGAAGGGCGCGGTTTTCCTCGGCGACCGGGAGGTCGAGATCCGTGACTTCGCGGATCCCGAACCGGGGCCCGGTGACGTCGTGGTGGCCATCCGGGCGTCCGGCATGTGCGGGAGCGATCTGCACTACTACCGGGACCGGCCGGGCGGGCCAACCACGTCGGGCCGCTGCGTCGGCGGGCACGAACCCGCGGGCGTCGTGCACGCGGTCGGACCTGGTGTCCCGCCCGAGGTCGCCGCGGTCGGGGACCGGGTGATGGTGCACCACTACGCGGGCTGCACCCGGTGCGACAACTGCCGTTCGGGCTGGCCGCAGATGTGCACGACGGCGCCCGCCACGGTGTTCGGCACCCATGCGCACGGCGCGCACGCACCGTTCATGCGGGTGCCCGCCGCGACGCTCGTGCCGTTGGACTCCGCGCTCAGTTTCGCGGCGGGCGCGGCGATCGGCTGCGGCACCGGGACGGCGTGGGGCGGCCTGGAACGCCTCGGCGAGGTCGGCGGGGCCAAGCTCGCGGTGTTCGGGCAGGGACCCGTCGGGCTGTCCGCGACGTTGCTCGCGAGCGCGCGCGGTGCACGCGTGATCGCGATCGATCCCGAGCCCGCCCGGCGCGCCCACGCGGAGCGCTTCGGCGCGGTCGCGACCATCGACCCGATGCAGGCGCGGGCGGCGGATCTGCTGCGTGACGTTACGGGCGGCGCGGGCGTGCCCCTGGTCCTGGAAACCTCGGGCGCGACCGCAGCCGCGTCCGACGCGCTCGCCGCGCTCGCGCCACGAGGCAAGGCGTGCGTCGTCGGCCTGGGCGGCGAGGTGCGCTTCGCGGTCGCGGACTTTCACCGCAGCCAGATGACACTGATGACGTCCTGGTCGATGTCCATCGTCCAGCAACGGCAGTGCGCGGAGTTCATCGCCTCCAGCGAGCTTCCCGTGGACGACCTGTACAGCCATCACTGGACGCTCGATCAGGTCGCCGAGGCCTACCAGGAGTTCGACAAGCAGCGCGCGGGCAAGGGTGTGTTCGTGTTCGACGACGACTCCTGACTCCGTGCGAGCCCATCTGTTGTGACAACTCTTCCCGAAGGAGGTGCGGTTCGCGTGGCTGCGAGCGGCGAGAGTGAGAAGAAGACAGCGCTGGTGGTCGGAGCGGGGTCCGGGATCGGCCGGGCCACCGCGAAACTGCTTGCGGAGCGGGGCATCGCGACGTTCGTCGCCGACCTCAACGTCGAGGCGACGCGGGAGCTGGCCGCGGAAAGCGGGTCGATCGTGGTAGCCGGTGACCGGTCCTGGGATGCCACCGACCCCGCGGCCTGCGAGGCCCTGCTCCAGGTCGCGGCCGAGAGCGCGGGCCGCCTGGATGTGGTGGTGTCGACCGTCGGCTGGACGGCGGTGACCCGTTTCCTGGAGGAGTCCCCGGACTACTGGCGCAAGATCATCGATCTGAACCTGATGTCGAGCATCTACCTCGGCGCGGCGGCCGGCCGCGTGATGCGGGAACACGGCGGCAGCATCGTGCTCACCGCCTCCGAGGCGGGCAAGGTCGGCATGTCGGGCGAGACCGCCTACTCGGCCGCCAAGGGCGGGGTGATCGCGCTGACCAAGTCGCTCGCGCGTGAGTTCGCGCGCCACCAGATCCGGGTCAACGCGGTCGCGCCCGGCATCACCGAGACGCCGTTGCTGGACAGCCAGGGCGGCACGGAGAAGTTCGCGAGCGCGGTGCGCCAGGTGCCGTTGCGGCGCGCCGGTCAGCCGGAGGAGATCGCCGCCGCCATCGCGTTCCTCGCCCTGGACGACGCCGGGTACGTCACCGGGCAGACCCTGTGCGTCGGTGGCGGCCTCACGATGACGTCATGACGGCTGTTTCCCCACCACGGACAGGAAAGGCACCGAACATGGCGAGCACGGTCGCCCAGCTGATGGAGCAGGTCGAACGCCGCCCGGCGGGGTCCGTCGCCGCCGAGTCGGCGGGGGCGAAGATCACGATCGGTGAGCTGCGGAGCCTGTCGAACCGGCTGGCCAACGCGTTCATCGGTTCGGGACTCCGGCGGGGCGACCGGGTCGCGTACGCGGCCCAGAACCACGTGGAGTACGTGATCCTGGAATTCGCCCTGCTCAAGGCGGGGCTGGTGAAGGTACCGCTGAACCACCGGCTCACCCCGGCCGAACTCGTGCGGTGCCTGGAAGTCGCCGGGGTCCGGCTCGTCGTCGCGGATGTGGCCACCGCGGCCGCGCTGTCCGACGTCCTGCCGGCCGGCGGGCCGTCGAAGGTCGTGCTCGGCGAAACACCCGGGTGGCAGTCGTTCCACGAGCTGATCGCCGGCGGACGGGACGTGTCCCCGCGGGTCGTGACCGAGCCCGGCGATCTCTACCACATCCGCTTCAGCTCCGGCTCGACCGGAACGCCCAAGGGCATCGCGATCTCCCAGGGTGCCGCGCGGTCGGCGATCCTCGGCAACACCTGGATCATGAGTTCCAGCGCGCCGGTTCCGGCGCCGCGCACCCTGCAGGTCGCGCCCCTGGTGTACGCGGGCGGGTGGAGCGTGTTCCCGACGTTGCTCTGCGGGGGCACGAACGTGGTGATGCAGCGGTTCGACGCGGACGAGACCTTGCGGGTGATCCGCGACGACGCGATCGACTGGATGTTCGCGGTGCCGACCATGCTCCGGAGGATGAGCGAGTCGGCCGAACTGCCCGCGCTGCGGGAGTCGCGGCTGGGCTGCCTGATGCTCGCCGGTGAGCCGGCCGCGTTGCCGGCATTGGAGATCGTGGCGGACTACACCGACGCCCTCGTCCAGTGCTGGGGTCAGACGGAGGCTCCGGCGTCGACCACCCTGCTGGGCAAGCCCGAGATGCGGCAGCGGGAGCTGTGGCCCTCGATCGGGCGCCCGATCCCCGGTGTCGAGTTCGCGGTGCTGGTGGATGGGCAGGTCCCCGACGAGTTGTCGCCCGGGGTCGAGGGCGAGCTGGTCATCCGCTCGGCCACGATCGCCTCGGAGTTGCTCGGCGCGGAACAGGAGTACGCCGAACGGAAACTGCCCGGCGGGTGGTGGCGGACCTCCGACCTCGGCCGGTTCGACGACGAGGGTCGCGTTTACATCGTCGGGCGGGCCAGCGAGACGATCATCACCGGCGGCACGAACATCCAGCCGGTCGAACTGGAGCGGGCGCTCGAACGGCATCCGGAGGTCGCCGAGGCCGTCGTCGTGGGGGTGCCCGACGACCAGTGGGGCGAGACCCCGGCAGCGCTGGTGCACGCACCGTCGCTGGCGGGCGAGCGCGCGGGTGAGCTGACCGAGTGGGCCCGCTCCCAGCTCGCGGGATTCAAGCGACCGCGGCACATCTTCGTGTCGACGGAACCGATCCCGCGGCGGTCGGGCGAGGCGAAGGTCGCGCGCGGGGAAATGAAACGACTCCTGGGGGAGTGGGTCGCGACCGCGGCGGCTCCTCCGCACGTGATCAAGGTGGGTAGTGCCGATGGATGATGTCGTCGTCTCCTACACGGGTGAAGTCGGGGTGGTGCGTCTCAACCGGCCGGGCCGGGGGAACTCCGTCACCCCCGATGTCGTGACCCGGCTCGGGGAGGCTGTGGCCGAGCTGGGGGAGAGTGGCCCGGCCCGCTCGATCGTGCTCACCGGCACGGGTTCGGTCTTCTGCGCTGGCGCCGACGTCCAGGAGATGCATGCGGTCTACACCGCCGACGGCGCGGACGGCCTCATGGCGTATCTGGCGGACGTGTGGATGCCCGCGGTGCAGCGCACGGTGCGGGCGCTGTGGGCGGTACCCAAGCCGTTGGTGGCCGCCTTCAACGGCGCGGCCACCGCGGGAGGGCTCGATTTCGGGCTGACAGCCGACGCGCGGGTGGCCGCGAACACCGCCCGGTTCGGCGAGAGCTACGTCCACCTCGGCATGGTTCCGGTCGCGGGCGGCGCTTTCCTGCTGCCGCACCTGATCGGCCTGCGCGCCGCGACCGAGTTGCTGGCCACGGGGCGGCTCATCGATGCCGGGAGTGCTCTGGCGCTGGGTTTGGTGACCGAGGTCTGTTCCGCGGAAGAGCTGCCCGATCGCGCTCTCGACGTGGCCGCTCAGCTGGCGCAGGGCCCGGCGGCGACGTTCGCGCGGATGAAGAAGACGGCCCGTCGTGCGGCCACGGCCGAGCTCGACGAGACGCTTCGGGAGAGCCACCAGGCCAACGTCGACCTCATCGCGCGCGGTGACGTCCGAGCGCGGATTGTCGCGGTGATGGAGCGCTACCCGAGGAAGCAGGCCGTGCGGACCTGACCCCGGCTCGACGACGAAAGCGCGCACCCCCGTCCGGTGTCCGGTGCGCGCTTTCGTCATTCGAGTGGCTCAGGAAGCGAGATCCGCGCGCACCTTCGCCCGGAGCAGCTGACAGGCTCGGTAGCGGGGGTCGTGGTACTCGTCCCACAACGTGTCGAGAAGCTCCAGAACCGTGCGCGGTGCCCAGCGTTCGCACCAGGCGAAGGGGCCGAGCGGGTAGTTGGTGCCCAGCGTCATCGCGGTATCGACATCCCCGGCCGAGGCGACGCCCTTCTGCGTCGCGTCCCAGGCCTCGTTGATGATCATGCTGACCACCCGGGCGACCACAAGTCCCGGGGTGTCGGCGATGCGGTAGGCCCGCACGCCGGCTGCGGCAAGCAGCGAAACCACGCCGTCGGCGAGGGCCTGGTCCGTGGTCGCGAACGCCAGCGCGGACGCGGTCCCCGGGTCCAGACACCGGTCGAGCACCACGACCGGGGCTTCGCGGAGCAGCGATTCCTCGCTCGCGCTCCGCCCGCCGGTCAGCGCGACCAGCCCCAGGCCCGGCAGCTCGACGACGGGCTGGCCGTCGGTGTCCTCGCGCGAGTAGGGGACGCCGGACCGGTCGAGCAGGGTCTGCAGTTGTGGGGACTCGCCGCGGAGGACGGCGCTGGTCACGCCGTCTCCGGCCGGGGTCTCGGGTTCGGGATCGGGTCGCTCCGCCGGGTAGGAGTCGTAGAAACCGGCGCCCGTCTTGCGGCCGAACCGGCCCGCCGCGACCAGTTCCCGCTGGTACTGCGACGGCTGGAAGCGCGGGTCGTAGTGGAAGGCCGTCCACACGGTCCGGGTGACTTCGGAGTTGACGTCGTTGCCGATCAGGTCCATCAGCTCGAACGGCCCCATCCGGAAGCCGCCCGCGCGGCGCAGAACGGTGTCGACGACCTCGATCGTCGCGGCGCCCTCTTCGACGAGTTTGAGCGCCTCGCCGTAGAACGGGCGTGCCACGCGGTTCACGATGAACCCGGGCGCGGAGCGCACCCTGGCGACGCTCTTGCCCCACGCCGTCGCGAGTTCCGCGATCGTGTCGGCCACGTCCGGATCGGTCGCCAGCCCGGTGACGACCTCCACGAGCCGCATCGCCGGGACCGGGTTGAAGAAGTGCATGCCGGCCACCCGGGACGGTTCGGCCACCCCGGCGGCGATCTCCGTGATCGACAACGACGAGGTGTTGGTGGCGAGGATGCACCCGCTCCCGAAATGCTTGAGTGCCTTGCCCAGCACCGACCGCTTGACGTCGAGATTCTCGACGACGGCCTCGACCACGACGGTGCCGGGGCGCGCGACCACGTCGGCGATGTCGCGGACCGTGGTGAGTGCATTGTGGACGGCGCGCCCCGCGGCGGGGTCCTTCCGCGAAACCCGTCGCACGATGTCGGCCTCGGCCGCGCGCAATTGATCGGCGTCCGGGTCCACCAGGGTCACCTCGTGACCGGCCACGAGCGCCACCTGGGCGATCCCGCGGCCCATCGCGCCCGCCCCCACCACGCAGACCGGGCGCTGGGACAAGGGCGTGCTGGGGGAAACTTCGTCCGGCATGGCCAACCTCTCTCGTACGGGGACTCCTCCGCGACGGTCATCAACCGATGACGTCGCGGTCGTGCAGGGATCCGAGCTCCGCGCCGCTCAACCCCAGCAGGTCCGACAGAACCTCGTCGGTGTGCTCACCGAGGCGCGGTGCGGGTACCGGTGGCGTGGACCGCCCGTCCCAGCGCAGCGGTGAACCGGTCGTCAGCAGCGGTCCGATTCCGGGCTGGTCGACCTCGGCGGCGATGGAGCCGTCGGCACGCGCGGCCCGCGCGGTTTCGACGATGTCGCGGTAGGGGCTCCACAGCACGTGTGCGCGGTTGAGCACCTCGCTGACGGCGGGCAGGTCCCGCTGCGCGAACCAGGGCCGGAGCACCGCGGCGATCGTTTCGCGCAGGCGGTACCGGTCGCCCTCGTCGTCGAGATCGGCGTCCAGGGCGTGTTCGAGTGCGGTGAAGACCGGGCCGGTCTCGGTGGCCTGCAGCAGCGCGCGCCATTGGCCCTGGGTCAGGGCCACCACCATCACCTGCTGTCCGTCCGCGGTCTCGAAGTCCACTCCGAACGATCCGAACAGGTGGTTGCCCTGGCGCGGTCTCGGCGCGCCGGCGAGCTCGGCCTCGGCCAGCCAGCCGAGGTTGCCGACGCCGGCGAGCGCGACGTCGGCCAGCGCGAGGTCGAGCTGGGCACCTTCGCCGGTGTCGCGGCGGTGCAGGACCGCGGCGAGCAGACCGGTGACGGCGGTCAGGCCGGTGAGCAGGTCCCAGGCCGGCAGGACGTGGTTGACCGGGCTCTGCGAGGCGACGGGCCCGGTCATGAGCGGCACACCGACCTCGGCGTTGACGGTGTAGTCGACGGCGGGTGTGCCGTCGGCGCGGCCCTGGACGTGCGCGTGGATGGCGTCGTGCCGCCGCTCGCGCAGCACCTCGTACGTCGGCCGGTGCTTGCCGACCATGTTGTCGAGGAAGATGCCCGCTCCCGGGCCGGGCGCGGTGGCGAGCCCGACGAGCAACTCCATGCCCTCCGGTGTCCGGTGGTCGATCGTGACCGACTTCTTGCCCTTGTTGAGGCTCGCCCAGAACAGGCTCTGCCCGTCGGCGGTCAGCGGCCAGCGGTTGAGGTCGCTGCCGCCCCGGGGCGGGTCGACCCGGATCACCTCGGCGCCGAACTGGACCAGCGCCATCCCCGCGGACGGCGCGGCGACGAACGAGGACGCCTCGACGATGCGGAGACCCGCCAGTGGACCGGCGCGCATCAGCTCTGCTCGGTGGGCATCGTGGCCAGTGACAGGCCGCGGTCGGCGACGATGGTCTGCCCGTTGATCGCGGAGCTGCGCGGCGAGCAGAGGAACGCGATGACCTCCGCGATCTCCTCGGGGGAGGTGAACCGGCCGCCCGGCGCGAGGGCCCTCCAGGTGCGCTCGTACGAGGCCTGCTCGGCACCGGTGTAAATCCGGAACGAGTCGGTGTTGATGGGGCCGGGGCAGACTCCGGCAGCGCTCACCCCGGTCTCGCCGAGTTCGATCGCGAGGTACCTGACCATCGCCTCGAGCGCGGCCTTGGCGGCGCCGAGGAGGCCGTGACCCGGCAGGGTGCGGAAGCTGTCCCAGCCGGAGACGGCCAGGATGCGCCCGCCGCGGGGCATGTGCGGCAGACTCGCCTGCACGAGGTCGAGGAAACCCTGCACGGTGATCGCCATCGTCTTCTCGACGTGGTGGTGGCGGATGTCCACGAGTGGCTTGAACGCGCTCGCCGCGGCGTTGGCCACCAGGACGTCGATCGAGCCGAAGGTCTCCACCGCGCCCTTCACCAGCAGAGCGATCTGGTCCGGCTGCCCGATATCGGCCTGGATCGCGATGGCGCGGCCGCCGGCGGCGATCACCTCTTCGGCGGCGCTTTCCGCCGACTCGGCGTCCTTCTTGTAGTTGATCACGACGTTGGACCGCTCGGGACCGAGCCGACGGGCCAGACACCGTCCGACGCCCCGCGAGCCGCCCGTGATCACGACGGTCTTACCGGCGAGATCCATCCTCGTTTCCTTTCGTTCCAGGAATTGTCACCGCGTGTGGCTCAGGCCGGGATGCGCTCGAACACGGCCGCGAGCCCCTGACCGCCGCCGATGCACATCGTCTCCAGACCGAACCGCGCGTCCCGGCGGTCCATCTCCCGCACCAGGTTGGCGAGGATCCGCCCGCCGGTCGCGCCGATCGGGTGGCCCAGGGAGATGCCCGATCCGTTGACGTTCACGCGCTCGAGGTCCGCCGCGGTGAACTCCCACGCCGCGAAACACGCCAGCACCTGTGCCGCGAAGGCCTCGTTGAGCTCGATGAGATCGATGTCCGCCCAGGTCAGGCCTGCACGCTCGAGTGCCCGGTGCACCGCCGGCACGGGCCCGATGCCCATCCGGTGCGGCTCGACGCCCGCCAGCGACCAGCTGACCAGCCGCGCGAACGGGCGGAGCCCGAGGGCCTGCGCGCGTTGCGGCGTGGTGACGACCGCCGCCGCGGCGGCGTCGTTCTGCCCGCTCGAGTTGCCCGCCGTGACGGTCGCCTCCGGGTCGGTGCGGATCATGATCGGTTTGAGCCGGCCCAGTTGCGCCACCGTCGTTCCCGGCCGGGGGTGTTCGTCGGTGGTCACCACCGTCTCCGGCTCCTTTCCGGTGGCCGGAAGCGTCACCGGAATCGTTTCGTCGTCGAACAGCCCGGCCTTGATGGCGGCGACGGCCCGCTCGTGCGAGCGCGCCGCCCACTCGTCCTGCGCCTCGCGGGCGATCCCGTACTCCCGCCGGAGGTTCTCCGCGGTTTCGATCATCCCGCCTTCGACCGGGAACCGCCGGCCGCCGGAGTTGCGCCGCGGCTCCGCCAGCCGGTCGACCAGCCGGGGGAGCGCGCCCCGGTTCCAGCGCATGCCCGGTACGTAGAACTCCGCCTGGCTCATGCTCTCGGCGCCGCCCGCGATCACGAGGTCGGATCCGCCGGTCATGACCTGCATGCACGCATAGAGGACTGCCTGCAGACCCGATCCGCACCGCCGGTCGAGCTGGAGTCCGGGCACCGTGACGTCGAGGCCGGCGTCGAGCGCCGCGATCCGCCCGATGGCCGCGGCCTCCCCGTTGGCATAGCCCTGGCCGAAGATCACGTCGTCGACGTCACCGGAGGTGAGGCCGGTGCGGTCCACGAGACCTTTCACCACGGTCGCCGCGAGGTCCGCGACCGGAACGTCCTTGAACACACCGCCGTAGCGGCCCACCGGTGTCCGCACCGGTTCACAAATGACAGCGTCGAACACGTTCCCTCCTCGTTGCGGGTCAGAAACTGGACTCGCCACCGTCGACCGCGATCGTCTGACCGGTCAGGAAGTCGGGAGCCTGCACGGCGAGGTAGGTGACGATGTTGGCGAGTTCCCCGGGTTCCCCCATGCGGCGGGCCGGAACCCGGCGCAGCACGCGGGCCGTGGCCTCGGGGTCGGTGCGCAGCTCGGCATTGATGTCGGTGGCGAAGTAGCCGGGCGCCACGGCGTTGACCTGGACACCGGAGCGGGCCCATTCCACCGCGGCCGCGCGGGTGAAGTTGGTGACGGCGCCCTTGGAGGCGCAGTAGGCGGTGAAGCCGGGGCGTCCGACGAGGCCGAAGACCGACCCGACGTTCACAATGCGCCCGGATCCGGTGGTCGCGAAGTGCCGCCCGGCGGCGCGGGTGCACAGGAACATGCCGTTGACGTTGGTGTCGAGGATCCGGCGCCACTCGTCCTCATCGAGGTCGGTCAGCTTCGTCTGGCCGGTGATGCCGGCGTTGTTGACGAGGATGTCCAGCCGGCCGAAGCGCGCGAGACACGCCTGGAACAGGTGTCCCACGGACTCGGAGTCGGTCACGTCGGTGGGTACCGGCATCGCTTCCGCGCCGAGCTCCTCGATCTCCTTCGCGACCTCGATCAGGTGGGATTCGGTCCGGCCCGCCAGTACGACGTCCACGCCCGCCCGGGCGAGGCCGGTGGCGATGGCGCTGCCCAGTCCGCGTCCGGCTCCGGTCACGATCGCGACTCGCGAATTCACGAGCACACCCTCCTTGGTGTCAGGCAACTGGTCAGGTCGATGCGGTGACGCTCGGGCCGATGAACGGGGTGCGGGTCACCTGCCAAATCTGTCCGACAACTAGCTAATTGTCAACCTTTTGCCTATGGTCGAGTTGTCGGCCCAGGTCGCCGGAATGATCGTGACAGCGGTTGACAAGTTGTAAGACAATGCACATACTTGTGAAGTGACTGGCCTAGCGGGTGCGGTAATCGCGCCCGATGGCGTCACCTCACGCGACAAGACGAGGTCGTGCCGCGGTCGCCCGCGCCGGCCGCTCGGTGCCGATCACGGTGGACGGTTCCGGCCATCCGCGTACCAGGAGTGTTCATGACCTACGAAGACATCACAGTAGATGCCACGGACGGGGTTGCGGTCGTCACCATCAACCGCCCGGACCAGGCGAACAAGCTCCGCTTCCAGACGGCCCGGGAGTTGCTCAACGCCTTACGGGACGTGCGTGAGGACCGCGCGATCGACGTGGTGGTGCTCACCGGCGCGGGCGACAAGTTCTTCTGCATCGGCGGTGAGCACGAGGAGCTTGCCTCGCTCGACTACTCGAGCGTCATGCCGGTCATCGACCTGTACGAGTTCATCGACACCATGCCGAAGCCGGTCATCGCGGCCGTGAACGGGTACGCGGTCGGCGGCGGCAATGTCCTGCACGTCGTCTGCGACCTCGCGATCGCCGCGTCGCACGCGGTCTTCCGGCAGGTCGGGCCCCTGGTCGGGAGCTTCGACGCCGGCTATGGCACCTGGTACCTCGAGGAGACCATCGGGCGCAGGCGCGCCAAGGAGATGTGGTACCTGAACAAGAAGTACCCGGCGAAGGAAGCACTGGCCATCGGGCTGGTGAACGAGGTCGTCGACTCTGGCTCGGTGGTCGAGCGCGCCGTCGAGGTGGCGCAGGACCTCCGCCGGCGGGGGCCGTTCGCCCTCGCGTCGCTGAAGACGGCCTTCGCCGGACGGCACACGGGCGTGGCCGGCCAGGCCCGGCTGGCGCACGACCTGTTGCTGACCGCGTACCGCGGGACCGCCGAGTCGGAGGAGCTGTCCCAGGCGTTCGAGGGCCGGCGGGACCCCGACCGCGGAAAGTTCTACCGATGAGCGGCGCCGACCCGGAGCTGGGTCCTTTCCTGGATGCGGTGCGCAAGCTCCTGCAGGATCACGTGACGCCGGGCCGGAGTCTCGACGGCGACGCGCTGCCGGGATTGCGGCGCGCGCTCGACGATGCCGACATCACCGGCCTGGCCTTCGAGACCGCGGGCATGGACGACGCCTTGCGCTGGTTGTCGGCCGTCGTGACCGAGGTGGCCAAGGCGTCACCGTCGCTGGCGTACGTCCTGTCCGCCCGCTACACCGCACACCGCGCCGTGCTCAACCACACCGGGCGGCCGGACGGCGGTGCGGAGGCGACATCGGCCCTCGTCGATCCCGCACCGGGTGTCGCGTCCGAAGACGGCGCCGGTGCCGAGGCGACGGTGCCCGCTCTGTTCGACCCGTCGACGGTCCTGACCCTCGACGCATCGGACGGGAGCGGCGTGCTCGCCTCGCACGGGAGCGTCACCGATCTCGGTGACGCCCCGGCGCGCACCGGACTCGCCGACGCGGGACTGCGCCTCGTGCGGGTCTCGGGGCCGGCGGTGCAACGGCTCGACGTCGCGCACGCCGCGGCCGCCCTGCGGGACTGGCACATCCTGACCACCTCGGTGTCGACGGGTATCGCGGACGCCGCGCTGAGCGCGGCCGAAACCTACGCCACGGACCGGCGGCAGTTCGGCGCCCGGCTCACGTCGTTCGCGGGTCTGCGCGCGATACTCGCCGAGATGCGCGTGCGGCTCTCCGCCGCGACCGCGCTCCTCGACCAGGCGCTCGCCGCGGACGACGACGCGGTGACACCGGCGGTGGCGAGTGCGACCGCCGGACGGGCGGCCGTCGACATCGCGTGCCACGCCATCCAGGTGCACGGCGGATACGGCTACATCGAGGAGTACCCGGTCGCGCGCCTGTTGCGGGACGCGATCAGCGTGCGGGCCCGCGGTGGCTCGCGGCGCGGGCTCCTCGCCCGTGTGGCAGAGGACCGGCTCGGTCCGCCCGAGCAGGTGACCGGCCGTTGATCCCGCACGGTACCGGTGCCGAGGCAAGGGGGCGCTCTGATATGGAATGTGGCCGACACCGATCGACAGCCTTTCGGAAGGGGATTTTCGGATGAGCAATGGTGGGAATCGGCAACCCGGCGCCGAGGACTTCAAGGCCCAGCAGGTCGTCCGGCCGCGGGCGCAGGTCGAGCGGCAGCTCAAGGACGCCATCCTGATGGGCAAGTTCGCCCCCGGTGACAAACTCCCCCCGGAAACCGAGCTCGCTCAGCAGTTCGGGGTGAGCCGTCCGACCATCCGCGAGGCACTCGGGGGCCTGGTCACCGCCGGGCTGATCCGCAAGATCCCCGGGGTGGCCGGCGGCAGTTTCGTCAACAGCGTGAACCCGGACTCGCTGAGCCGGATGCTCAAGGAGTCCGTCGGGACGACCCTGCGGCTGGGGACTCTGCACATCGGCGAGCTCACCCAGGTCCGGCGGGTGCTGGAGATCCCGTCGGCGCGGCTGGCTGCGGAAAACCGGAGCGAGGACGATCTGGACAAGATGCGCGCGATCGTGGAACGCCAGCGCACGACCACGATCGACGACCCGGACATCCCCTCCTACGACCTCGCGTTCCACGAGACGATCGGCCTGGCGTCCGGTAACCGGCTGCTGGCGGCGTTCATCGCGGCGGTCCACGGCGCCACCCATCCGGCCGAATACCTGGAAGTGACCACGGAAGTCGCTCGCAAGACCGTGAAGCAGCACATCGCGATCGTGGCGGCCATCGAGGCGGGCAATTCCGCGGGCGCGGCGGAAGCGATGGATGCGCACCTGGACTACGTCCTGCGGTACTCGACCGACTACCCGAAGAATGCGGTGGGACATGAGTAACGAGAACAGGCCGTTGCACGGCGTCCGGGTCATCGACATCTCCTCGTCCTACGCCGCGCCGACCACCTCGATGTACCTCGGCGACATGGGCGCGGAGGTCATCAAGATCGAGCCGGTGCGCGGCGACGACGCCCGCGGGTGGGGCCCGCCCTTTCAGGGCGGCGAGGCCGTTTGGTTCCTGTCGGTGAACCGCAACAAACGCAGCCTGTGTCTCGACATCAGGACCCCCGCCGGACGCGAACTCCTCTTCCGGCTCCTGGACACCGCGGACGTGTTCATCGAGAACCTGAACCCGTCGAAGCTGGACAAGCACGGTCTGGCTCCGGCCACTCTGATCGAGCGGTTCCCGCACCTCGTGGTGTGCGCGCTGTCCGGGTTCGGGTTGACCGGTCCCGACGCCGCGCTGCCCGGTTACGACCTGATCGCGCAGGCCCGGTCCGGGATGATGAGCGTGACCGGAGTGGACGGCGTGCCGCAGCGGGTGAGCACCGCGCTGTCCGACGTCGCCGCCGGCACGGTCGCCGCGTTCGCGATCGCCTCGGCCTTGGTCAAGCAGCAGAAGACGGGCAAGGGCGAAGTCATCGACGTCTCCCTGCTCGAGGCGGATCTCGCTTTCATGGCTCCTCGTATCGCGAGCTACCTCGCCGGCGACGACGAGCCGCGGCCGTGCGGCGGAACGGATTCCGTCGTGGCGATCTACCAGGTGTTCCAGACCCTGGACCGGCCGATCGTGGTGGCGGTCGGCAACGACCGGCACTGGCACAGTGCCTGCGGTGCCCTCGGACTCGGGCACCTGCTGGACGAAGAGGATCTCGCGACGAACGCCGGCCGGCGCGCACGGCGGCCGGAGGTCATCGCCGCGTTCCAGACGGTGTTCGACACCATGACCGCCCAGAAGGCGCTGGACGCGCTGCAGGCGGTCGGCGTGCCGTGCTCCCGCATCAGTTCGCTCTCGGAAGTCGTCGCCGATCCCCAGGTGGTCGCGCGCGGGTCGATCGCGGCGCAGCCGCACCCCACCGCGGGAACCTTCCGCGGCGTGGCGGCGCCGTGGCGGCTGGGCTCGGACGCCGACAACGGGGTGACCCCCACGCCACCGCCACTGCGCGGTGAACACGGCCGCCCGATCCTCTCCGGCCTCGGCGTCGACGAGGGCGGTATCGCGGAACTCGCGGAAGAGGGCGTCGTATGGGTTCCCTGATCGTCGTCAAGGACGACGGGCCCGTTCGTCATCTCACCCTGGACCGGCCCGACCGGTTGAACGCGCTGAACAGTGATGTCCTGAGCGAGCTCGAACGGCTGGTGACGGAGGCGGGGGAGGACGGTTCGGTCCGGTGCCTCGTCGTCAGCGGCGCGGGTGACCGCGCGTTCTGCGCCGGCGCCGACCTCGAGGAGATCCGCGGTCTCGGTCCGGAGGGAGCCCACGAGTTCATCCGGCGGGGCCACCGGGCCATGTCGGCGGTCGAGGCGTCGGTGGTGCCGGTCATCGCCGAGGTCGACGGGTTCGCGCTGGGCGGCGGGCTCGAACTGATGCTCGCGTGCCACCTCGTCGTGGCCTCCGACCGCAGCTCCTTCGGGCTGCCGGAGGCGAAGATCGGGTGCATACCCGGGTTCGGCGGCACCCAGCGGCTGCTCACCGCCGCGAGCCGCGCCACCGCGTTCCACCTGCTGCTCACCGGCGACCGGGTCGACGCCGAGCGCGCGTGGCACATGGGGCTGCTGTCGCTGCCCCCGGTGGCGGCCACCGAGGTCGCGCAGCGCAGTCGTGAGCTGGCGCAGCAGATCGGTGCCGGCAGCCGGTCCGGTACGCGCAACATTCTCGAGGCGGCACGGCGTGCCGTGCGGCGGCCGGCGCTCGAACACGAGGCGGCGCTGGCGGCGATCGCGATTTCGTCGGCGGACGGCCAGGAAGGGATCGGGGCGTTCGCCGAGCGGCGGCCGCCGGTTTTCGATCAGGAGCGTGGATCATGACGGTTTCGGCGGAGCGCACCCGCGCCGGTCACCTGGACGCGTTGCCGGCGGTGCTGTCCGAGGTGGTGGCGGTCGGAGCCGACCACACCGACCGGACTGGCGAGTTCCCGTGGGAATCCTTGCGGGCGCTCGCCGGGGCGGGGGTGGGTGGCCTGCTCGTGCCGCGCGAGCTCGGCGGCCAGGACGCGCCGACCGCCGTGTACGCGGAAGCGGTCGAGCGGATCGCGGCGGCGTGCGGCGCGACGTCGACCGTCTACATGACACAGATGCACTGCGCGCACCCGATTCTCCTGCAGGGGACTCCCGAGCAGCGCCGCCGCTGGGTGCCGGCGCTGTGCTCGGCCGAGGCCGTGGGAGCGATCGCCCTGACCGAGCCCGACGCGGGTTCGGACGTCGCGACGATGACGACCACCGCGCGCCGCGACGGTGACTCCTACGTCATCTCCGGGAGCAAGATCTTCATCTCCAACGGCGACGTCGCCGACGTGATCGTGCTGTTCGCGACCGTGGATCGCGCCAGGGGGAAGGACGGGATCACCGCGTTCCTCGTCGACACCGCGCGCGCCAACGGTTTCCGCGCCGGTTCGCCGATGAAGAAGCTGGGGCAGAAGGGCGCCTCGACGGTCGAACTGCACTTCGACGAGTGCCGCGTCCCGGTCGCCGACCGGCTGGGCGAGGAGGGGCAGGGGTATCCGCTGCTCCTGAGGTCGGTTGCCCGGTCCCGGATCAGCGCGGCGGCACAGGGAGTAGGGTTCGCCTCCGGCGCGTTCGAGGCGACCGTGCGGTATTGCGACGAGCGCGGGCTCCTGTCGTCGCGGACCCGCGAGGCGCAGGACCTCCAGTTCGCGCTCGCGGAGTTGCGGGCGCGCATCTTCGCGGCCCGGTCGATGCTCCACTCGGTGTGCGATCTGGTGGACCACAGCGCCGAAGATCCCACGGTCGAGGTCTCGATGGTGAAGCTGCACTGCACGGCCCTCGGTGTGCAGGTCGCGTCCGAGTGCATCGAGCTTCTGGGCGCCGATGGCGACCGGCTCGACCTCGGTGTCGAACGCAAGCTCCGCGACGCGAAGATCACCGAAATCTACGACGGCACGAACCAGGTGCAGAGCATGCTGATCGCGCGGGACATCCGGTTGTCCGCCGCTCGCTGAACCACTTCGCAGGAAAGCAGGAACAACACATCATGAGCCGTCTGTGTGAGACGGAGGGGCTGACCCCTGTCCAGCGCGAGATCCTCGACACCGTCCGGCGATTCGTCGACGAGCAGATTCTCCCGGTCGCGACCGAATTGGAGCACAAGGATTCCTACCCCACCGAGATCGTGGAGGGACTCCGCGAACTCGGGTTGTTCGGCCTGACGATTCCGGAGGAGTACGGCGGCTTGGGGGAGTCGTTGCTGACCTACGCCCTGGCGGTCGAGGAGATCTCCCGGGGCTGGATGAGCGTGTCGGGCATCGTCAACACGCACTTCATCGTCGCCTGGATGCTGCTCCAGCACGGGACCGAGGAGCAGAAGCAGAAGTACCTGCCCAGGATGGCGACCGGTGAGGTGCGCGGTGCGTTCTCGATGTCGGAGCCCGGATGCGGCTCGGACGTCTCGGCGATCCGGACCAGGGCGAAGCGGACCGCGGACGACACCTACACGATCGACGGTCAGAAGATGTGGCTGACCAACGGCGGATCCGCGAACCTCGTCGCGGTGCTCGTGAAGACCGACGAGGGCCACGACTCGGTCTACCGGAACATGACCACGTTCCTGGTCGAGAAGGCCGAGGGATTCGGGGAAACCGCGCCCGGTGTCGTCGTGCCCGGCAAGATCGAGAAGATGGGGTACAAGGGCGTCGACACCACGGAGCTGGTGTTCGACGGGCACCGCATCCCGGCGGACCAGGTTCTCGGCGGCGTTCCGGGGCGGGGTTTCTACCAGATGATGGACGGCGTCGAGGTCGGCCGCGTCAATGTCGCCGCCCGCGGCTGCGGTGTCGCACTCCGGGCCTTCGAACTGGCCGTTTCCTACGCGCAGCAGCGCGAGACGTTCGGCAAGCGGATCGCCGATCACCAGGCCGTGCTCTTCCGGCTCGCCGAAATGGCCACGAAAGTCGAAGCGGCGCACCAGATGATGGTCAAGGCGGCGCGGAAGAAGGACCTGGGCGACCGCAACGACCGCGAGGCGGGCATGGCGAAGTTCCTCGCGTCCGAGTACTGCGCCGACGTGGTGCAGGACGCGTTCCGCATCCACGGCGGGTACGGGTTCTCGAAGGAGTTCGAGATCGAGCGCCTGTACCGGGAGGCCCCGATGTTGCTGATCGGCGAGGGCACCGCCGACATCCAGCGGCTGATCATCGGCCGCCGCGTACTCGAGGACTACCAGCTCAAGATGTGACGCGGACCGGACACGTCCGCGCTCACTGGGGCGAGGTGGTGGACTTCGGTGCCTGCCCCGGTGTTGTGAAGATCGACTCGCGCAACCCGATGTCCTTGGTTTCGGGCACCAGCAGGATTCCGGCCAATCCGATGGTCGCGATGGCGGCCATCGCGTAGAAGGCCGGCGCGACGGAACTGCCGGTGCCGCCGATCAGTGCGGTCGCGATCAGCGGCGTGGTGCCGCCGAACGAGGCGACCGACAGGTTGTAGGAAATGCCGTGGCCGCGGCAGCGTGCGGCGGTGGGGAACAGCTCGACGAGGCCGATGAACATGGCGGACGCGTAGATCGCCACACCGATGGCCAGCATCATCTGCCCGGCGAGCGCTCCCAGAAAGGTGCCCGATTCGGCGAGCCGGAAGGCCGGGTACGCGGTGGCGAACAGCCAGATCGCACCGGCGGCATACATCCGTTTCCGGCCGAGCCGGTCGCAGAGCCGTCCCATCAGCGGGAGCAACGCGGCGAGTGTCACGACCGCACCGGAGTTCGACAGCAGGGCCGGCGTCGCCGAGAGGCCGCCTTCACGCACGACGAAGGTGTACATGTACCCGGTCAGCAGGTACGCGCCCACCGCGTTCGGGGGCTGCAGGAGGATCACCAGGATCATCGACCTGCGTGCCCGGAAAGGCTGGGCGAGTGCCGCCACGCCGGAATCCGCCTGTTCGGCCGAATTGCCCCGGTGCCGGACCTCCGCGGCCGCTTCCTTGTACTCCTCGGGATCATCGAGCGTCCGGCGCAGGAAGTACCCGGCGACCGCCACGAATCCACCGAGGACGAACGGGATCCGCCAGCCCCAGGAATTGAAGGCGGCGTCCCCCATGACGGCACGGACCCCGAGGACGAAGACAGCCACCGCGGCCGCGGGCCAGTACACGAACGCCATGGCCTTCGCCATCCACGTGGCGCGCTTGCCGTCCGGTGCCGACTCGGCGATGAAACTCTCGACGCCGGTGGTTTCGCCGCCCAGCGACAGCCCCTGGAGGAGCCGGCAGACCACGAGCAGGATCGGGGCCGCGACGCCGATCGCCTCGTAGGTGGGCAGAAGGCCGATCAGCATGGTGCCGCCACCCATGCAGACGACGGTCCAGGTGAGCACGGCGAGGCGGCCGTGCCGGTCGCCCACGTAGCCGAAAACGGCGCCCCCGAAAGGGCGGGCGACAAAGGACAATGCGTACACCGCGAAGGTGCTCAGCAACGCGGCGACGGGGTTGGCACTGGGGAAGAAGTGGGTCGCGATGGTCGGCGCGACGAGCGCGTAGATCGAGTAGTCGAACTGTTCACCCAGGTTCCCGATGGCACCGCCGAGCAGTTTCCGGCGGTCACTGACCTCTCTCACCGGCCCTCCAGTGGACGAGGACCGGGGATCGCCGGTGAGATGAGGGAGGCCGGTGGGACGTTGGGAGATGCGGAAAGCACGACCACCTCCGGGACGGCGACTTTGCCGGCTGCAGGGTGTGGCACCCGATCGGCGGTGGCTCGAGCCGGGTTCCCGCCTCCGCCGCGCTGTCGTACGTCGACCACTGAGTGTTTGACTTTTTCGAACTATGTCTCACCGGCGGGCGCATGTCAACGTGCTGCGCTCGCCGGTGACCGGCTCAGGCGATCTTGCGGCGGTACGCGGCGTTGGCGAGGACGTAGGCGACGACGAGGATGCCGGCGCACCAGGCGAGCGCGATCCAGATGTCGGTGCCGACGGGTTGCTGGGTGAACAGGTCGCGGATCGTGTTGACGATGGACGTCACCGGCTGGTGGTCGGCGAAGGCGCGCACCGGGCCGGGCATGGTCTCGGTGGGCACGAACGCCGAGCTGATGAAGGGCAGGAAGATGAGCGGGTAGGAGAACGCGCCCGCGCCTTCTGCCGACTTCGCGGTGAGACCGGCGATCACGGCGATCCAGGTCAGCGCCAGGGTGAACAGGAGCAGACTGCCGGCGACCCCGAGCCAGGCCAGCAGTCCCGCGCCGGAGCGGAATCCCATGAGCAGAGCGACGCCCACGACGATCACGAGCGAGATCAGGTTCGCGACGAGTGAGGTCAGCACGTGCGCCCACAGCACGCCGGATCGGGCGATCGGCAGGGACTGGAAGCGCTCGAAGATTCCGTTCTTCATATCGGTGGACAGCCGGAACGCGGTGTAGGACACGCCCGTCGCGATCGTGATCAGCAGGATGCCGGGAAGCATGTAGTTCACATAGGACTGCGACCCGGTGTCGATGGCGCCGCCGAACACGTAGACGAACATCAACATCATGGCGACCGGCATGATCGCGGTCGTGATGATGGTGTCCATGCTGCGCGTGACGTGCTTCATCGAACGTCCCAGCAGGACGGTGGTGTCGCCGAAGAAGTGGTAGCTCATGGTCTTTCCTCACTTGCCCCGGCCGGGGCCCGGTCATGGTCGGCGGCGCCGCCCTTGCCGTCGCTGCCGACGACGGCGAAGAAGACGTCCTCGAGGGTCGGCTGTTTTTCGACGTATTCGACCTTGGCGGGCGGCAGTAGCTGCTTGAGTTCGGCGAGGGTGCCGTTCACGATGATCCGGCCCTCGTGGAGGATCGCGATCCGGTCGGCGAGTTGTTCGGCCTCATCCAGGTATTGCGTCGTCAGGAGCACGGTCGTGCCGCGCGCGGCGAGTTCCTTCACCGCGCCCCACACCTCCAGGCGCGCTTCCGGGTCGAGCCCGGTGGTCGGCTCGTCGAGGAAGATCACCGGCGGGTTTCCGATGAGGCTCATCGCGATGTCCAGGCGGCGCCGCATGCCGCCCGAGTACGTCGCGACCTTCCGGGTGGCGGCATCGGTCAGGGAGAAGCGCTCCAGCAGGTCGTCCGCGATCGCGCCCGGACGCTTCAGGTGCCGCAGTTTGGCGATGAGCACGAGGTTCTCCCGCCCGGTCAGGATCTCGTCGACGGCGGCGAACTGTCCGGTGAGGCTGATGGACTCCCGGACGTTCGCGGCCTGAGTCGCGACATCGAAGCCGTTCACGGTCGCGCTGCCCGCGTCTGCCTTGAGCAAAGTGGACAGGATTCGCACCGCCGTGGTCTTGCCGGCCCCGTTGGACCCCAGCAGGGCAAAGATGCTGCCCCGCGCCACATCGAAGTCCACACCGCGCAGCACCTGTAGCGTCTGGTAGGACTTCTCCAGGCCGCGCACCTGGATCGTCGGTGTCGTCATTGGACTGTCCCGGTTCCTTCTCCGGCCGCCTGATCGATGGCACTGGTCAGTCGTTCCCGCTCACGGGCGACGTACCCGCCCTTGGAATAGTTGCGAACCAGCGCATCCACGAATTCCACCGGGTCGTCGCCGACGATCTCGCGAATAGGTGTTCCGTCCGCCGCGGCCTGTTCGAACAGGTCGGCGACATCTTCGAACACCGACGCCGCGCTGTCACCGTCCACGGGCCCGAAATGCATCAGGTACCGCTCGATCGCATCGACGGCGGTGCGGTAGTTCGGCGGAAGGCGCTTCACGCGAGCCTTGTACTGCCGCCACCGCCGCTTGTCACCGACTACCTTGGAGATGAAGCCCTTTTCGGTGTCCGACATGATCATTGTCCTCCTTGGTGGAGCTGTTCGAGCCGATCGGTGAGAAAGCTCCAGGTCGTCCAGAACTCGTTGAGGTGCTGTCGCCCCAGTGCGTTGAGGGTGAACATCTTGCGTGGCGGCCCCTTCTCGGACGGGACCTTCTCCACGTCGACGAAGCCGCGTTGCTCGATCCGGATCAGCAGCGCGTAGACGGTGCCGTCGGCGATGTCGGAGAAGCCCTGAGCGCGCAGCCACGCCGTGATCTCGTAGCCGTACGCGGACCGCCCGGACAGGATCGCCAGGACGATGCCCTCCAGTACACCCTTGAGCATCTCCGTCATCTGCTTGCTCACGACCGCACCCCCTCGGACTGGTACTCAGTCACACTGAGTACCGGTACATAGTAACACTAAATAGCGGTCGCGCAAGGTCCGTCGCGGGGGCGGCGTCCCAGTGATTGATCGAGGGCGATTCCGGCGAGCGGCAGTCACACCGGTCGGCCCGCGACGGGGCGCGGGCGGTCTCGGCGAGCCGGCGAGCGGGGGAGCGGGACGGCGGGCTGCGGAGACCGGCGACGTCGCACGAGAGCGGCGACCGCCGTCGTCACCAGTGCGGCGGTGAGCAACACGGCGAAGGTCGGCCAAGTCTGCCCGGTGCGGACGAGGTCACCCTGCCGGCCGAGGACGAAACCATCCTGCAGGGCCCAGGCGACGGCGGCGGTGCCGTAGGCCGCAGCGGGCCGGGTGAGCGCGGCGATCGCGACGACGACCAGGACCAGCGCGGCCAACGACAGCAGCGGATGCCGCGTCGCGCCCATGGCGACGGTCAACAGCGTCACCGCGACGCTCGCGGCGAAACCCAGGGGGAAGCCGACGGCACCGGGCACGGGTGGGGTAGCCGGTCGTGGCGTGCTCACCCACACAGTTCACCGCCGCGCCGGCGAGCCGGCCGGCGCGTTGCCGAATTCCCGACGCGGCCGCGGCTGTTCTTGACGCGGCGTTGACGCCGCTCGCACAACGCCGCGCAGGCTGCGGACTCCGTCAGCCGGGTAGGGCCCCGTTGGGACTTATTGGACAGCGCCGAAGGACTTGATCTCTTCTTCCTCCTGGGGGGTGAGTTCGCGCGGCGCCTCTCCGTGGTCGAGTTTCGCGCGCTGGATGCGATGGCGGATGTCGTCGACGATCTCCGGGTTCGCGAGCGTGGACACGTCCCCGACGTCGGCGAAGTTGGAGATCCCGGCGATCACGCGTCGCATGATCTTCCCGGACCTCGTCTTGGGCATGTCGGACACGATCCATACGTGCTTCGGCCGGGCGATCTTGCCTATCTCCCGCTCGATGGCCACGGACACCTTGGTCTCGATCTCGGCGCCGGGTTTGAGACCGGGTTTGAGCGACACGTACATCTCGACCACACGGCCCCGGTCCTCGTCGACCGTGCGGGACGCCGATTCCAGCTCCTCGGTCCCCAGCCGGTGACCGGCGACGTTGATGACGTCGTCGACCCGGCCGAGGATCCGGAAGTACCCGTCCTCGGCCTGCACGGGCCCCGTCACCGGCGAAGTACTGTTGCCCGCACGGCCCCGTGCCCGCCTCGACCGTGTTGCCCTCCTCGTCGTGGATCACCGGGAAGATGCCGAGCGCTCCCGGTCCGCAGCTGCCCGGCTTCGTCGGTTGCAGCGCCGGCAGGGTGCTGCCGAGGAAACTACCGGTCTCGGTCTGCCACCACGCGTCCACGACCGCGGCCTCCCCCTTGCCCACGACCCGGTGGTACCAGCGCCAGACCTCGGGCTCGATGGGCTCGCCCACGGTCGCCATGTGCTTGAAGTGATAGTTGTCTTGGCCGGCTCGTCCGGGCCGAGCTTGCGCAGCATCCGGATCGTGGTCGGCGCGGTGTGGAAGATGTCGACGTCGAGCCGCTCGGCGATCCGCCGGCAGCGCCCGGCATCCGGGTACGTGGGCGCGCCCTCGTACAGCACGCTCGTCGTGCCCAGTGAAAGCGGGCCGTAGAGATGTAGGAACCCCGCGAGACCGGCAAACCGACATCCGCGGCAATCCTCAGCTATTTGTCCGTTCCGGACGGATGGCCCTTTGTAGCCGCGCGGAGAAGTCGTCACCCGTCCGGGGATCCCGAGCGGGTGGTGGCGCCTGTGACTTTCCTGTGGACCGCGCTGTGCGGGATGGATTCCCGCCGGGTTTGTGGTGCGCTGCATGGATGCGAAGGTCGCGGTGGCGCTCATCCGGCTTGGTCGCGCTCGCGACCGCGGCGCTGATGGGCGTTGCCGCGCCGACGGTCGACGCGACGGTGCCGGTCGCCCGCGCCGCGGTCCGCAACACGACGACCACGACCGAGCCGGCCAGGGGCACGGTGCGCACACCGGCCTACGCCGCGGTGGGCGCGCTCTTCTCGGGCGGCCGGCACTTCTGCACGGCGAGCGTGGTCGCCAGCCCCGCCGGTGACCTCGTCCTCACGGCCGCGCACTGTGTCCAGCCGGGCGAACCGCAAGGCTTGTTCTTCGCGCCTGGCTTCCATGACGGCGTCGCGCCCTACGGGATGTGGGCGGTGGCCGATGTTCTGGTGCCGGAGGGGTGGACGGCAGGGGCCGATCCCGACCTCGACTTCGCTTTCCTGACCGTGTACCAAACCGGAAACTCACGATCCGTGCAGAGCCTGACCGGTGCCGAAACGCTCGGTGCGAACCGTGGTTTCACCAACGACGTCACGCTCGCCGGTTATCCGGACGGCGCGAATTCCCCGGTGATCTGCCGCGACACCACCACGCGGGCCGGTGCCTACCAACAACGGATCGCGTGTCCCGGCTTCAGCGACGGCACCAGCGGCGGCCCCTGGCTCACCGCGGTCGAGCCGGATACCGGCAATGGCACCGTGATCGGCGTGATCGGTGGCTACGAGGAGGGCGGCGACTCGCCCGACGTCTCCTACAGCCCATATTTCGACCAAGACGTCCAAACGTTGTACGACGCCGCGACGCGCTGAGGCACGAGTCACCCGCAAAACGGACACCGTGCCGATTTTCCCGGCGAATCCCGGCGCTCATTCCACGGGTTTGTCCAGTTTTCTCCGATGTGTGCCGTCTCGATTCTCCGGCGCTGATCGGAGTGCGCGCCTCGCGATTCTGGTAAAGCGATATCCTCCCCGTCGATCGCGAGCGTTTCGCGGGTCGATCCCCCGGAAGGCGACAATGAGTACCTCGACCGACTTGGAGCCGGTGGCCCCGCCGCGACGCCGCCGGCGTCCCTGGGTGCGGTGGCTACGGCGCTCGATACTGGCCGCCCTGCTGGTGTTCCTGCTCGTGGTCGGCGTTTCGATCACGCGCGCGCTCACCGCACCCGGCACGGACAGCGTCGCTGCCCGGCTCGCCGAGTGGGGACGGGACCACGACCTCGGCGGCGTGGTCACCTGGCTGGAAAAGCGGCAATACGAACACAACCAGCCCGCGATCGGCGGCCTGCCGGCCGGCGGGATCCCCGTGGCGCCCGGCGTGGTCCCCACTCAGCCCGGACGTGCCGCGTCGACCGGGCGCGGGCTGCCGGGCCCGGCCCCGATCACCTCGCTGGCAGGGGCAGCGCTGCTGCCCGGCGAGGGACAGTGGCAGACCGTCGTGACCGACCAGGGGCAGCCCGCCGTGCGGGTCGCCTCCCTGCGGCCCGACGGGCAGCACACCTCGTTCGTCGCCGGCGTGATGTGGATCGACCCGACGTTCGTCCGCGGTCAGCTGCAGCCGGGCTTCGAGGACCCCGGCGGTTCCTGGCACGCGGCGACGTCGATCACGCCCGCGCTGCAGCACACCGTCGCCGCCGCGTTCAACGCCGGGTTCCGGCTCAACGGGGCCAGTCATGGGGGGTACTACAGCGAGGGTCGCGCCGCGGTCCCGCTCGTCGACGGCGCGGCCAGCCTGGTGATCCGCACCGACGGCACAGCCACCGTCGGCTCCTGGAACCGCGAGGTTCGGATTGGCCCCGATGTCGCCGGCGTGCGGCAGAACCTGGTCATGCTCGTCGACAACGGGCAGGTCAACCCCACCTGCGCGACGGGCGGCACCGCGGAATGGGGCAGCACCATCGGCCAGGCCGCCTACATCCACCGTTCCGGCTTCGGCGTCACCGCCGACGGCGCGGAGGTCTACGTGGGCGGTCCGGCCCTGTCCGTCTGCACCCTCGGCAACATCCTGCGAGCCGCCGGCGTGGTGCGCGGCATGGAACTCGACATCAACCCGGCCTGGGTCAGCGGCACCTACTTCCACGACTCACCCACCGGCCCACCCAAGGGGTTCTCATTGTTCCCCGCCGAGCAGGTGCCGCCGGAGCACTACCTCCACCCGTCCAGCCGCGACTGGTTCGGCTGGTACCTGCGCCGGTGATTCGCCCCTCGCGTGCGGAGGCTGGCTGGGTGGCGATCAGCCTGCGGTGTTCGGGGGCGGCCCGAGGATCTCGACGTGGTGGCGCGCGGCGGCGTGGCCGACAGCGGCCGGGTCCAGCCGCGTCGCGTCCAGCTCCTCGAGCCCGGGCAGGCGGTGTTCCCGGGCGGGTTCGCCCGTCTCGGCGAGGAAGTGTTCGAAACCGCCGGGCGTGGTGATCTGCAACGCGTGCAGCGGCTCGTCCGGCCCCACCACGAAGGTGTGCGCCAGTCCGACCGGTAGCAGCACGAAGTCGCCGGGGCCGGCGGCGAACTCCTCGCCGCCGCAGTGAAACCGGGCGGTGCCCGACAGGAGGTAGAACATCTCGTCCTCGACCTGGTGGCGATGCAATGGCGGGGCGAATCCCGCCGGGTTGCGAAACTCCGCGACGGTGAGCCGCTCTCTCACCTGAGGGCCGCCGGCCTTGACCGTGGCGAGACTGCCGAGGAACCACCATGACTCGCCGTCGGTGGGGGCGAGCACGTACGGACGAGCGGGGGTGATGGGGGACATGGCGACTCCAATTAGATAGACACCGTCTAGTAAACAGGATGTTAGTATCGCCGAATCATGGACGATGTCAAGGACGGAGCCAGCGCAGGCGCCCGGCGGCGGTACCGGTCACCGCTGCGGGAGGAGAACGCCCGGCAGACTCGGCAGGCGGTGATTGCCGCGGCCCGGGAACTGTTCCTGGCTCGCGGTTACGCGGCGACGTCGTTCAACGACATCGCGACCGCGGCGGGCGTCGCGCGGCCGACCGCGTTCGCCGCCTTCGGGTCCAAGCCCGCGCTGCTGCGTCATGTCCTGGACCAGACACTCGCCGGAGACGACGAGCCGGTGCCGGTCGCCCAACGACCGTGGTTCCGTCCCGTGTGGGACGCCTCGACCCCGGCGGAGGTGCTGGACGCCTACGCGACTGTGTGTGTGCTGATCAATGGCCGCGCCGCGCGGATCTTCGAGGTCGTCCGACGCGCGGCCGACCAGACACCCGAGGTTGCCGAACTGTGGGAGACGTTGCTGCGCAACCGGCGCGCCGGTGCCCGCATGGTCGTCGAACACGCTGCCGCAACCGGCCCGCTGGCCGACGGGATGGACACGGATCGTGCGACCGACATCCTGTGGATCTTCAACGACCCTGCCCACTACGACGCACTGGTGACCCGCCAGGGATGGCCCGAGGACGACTACCGGGCCTGGCTGTCCAGCCAGGCCCGGCACGCCCTGCTCGGGGCCTGACCAAGTCGGCGGAGCGCGCAGCCCCGGGATGTCCGGTCAGGAAGCGAGAAATCGAGCCGCCATGCGCCGGTATCGCTGGACATGCCGATGGGTTGACCAAAGCCGGCGGCCCTTCTGTTCCTGATCAAGATCGTCTCCTTGACCGGCGGCGTCCCGCTCTTCGTCGATACGGATGCTGGTGCTGAACAAGCACCGGACTCGGGATCCGTTCAAGTCCGACCAACACCGCCGGCCCGGTCAAGGGTGTCCTGAACATCATCGACCGGGACGGCGCGGGAGATCTTGAACGGGACGCTCTCGGGTGCCGAGGGTGCTTGCGGCCGGACAGCGGAAAGTCGGGACGGAAGGCTGATCGGGGGAATCGGTATGGCGCTCGGCGAGTGGGGCGAAATCATCGCTTATTCCTAGCTCGCCACGAAGGTGTTGAATTCCGGCACCGTCCACGCCTGGCGCGCGGAGCTTCTGAGTAGGACGTCGCGCGGCGGGTTCACGAAAGCGGAACCGGTTCGCGGCTGAACATCTCCTCCCGGTTCGTCATCGAGGCGTGGACCAAGAACCCGTCGGGCGAACGACCGCATCGAGGCATGGTGGCTCGTTCGTCGGGCGTGGTACGTAGTCAACGGCGGTTCGCTCGGAGTGCCTTGTCGGGCGGGCGGCGCACTCGGATGGCCGCCCGAGAAGCGCTCTTCGATCATGGGCTCGTGTCCTATCAGCCCAAGGCCGCACTGAGGTGACCGCTGATCTCGTGCCCACACGCGCGGTCTCCGACCGCGTGTCGGTTGCCGGCGTACCGCCGGACTCGCGTCCCAGCTGTGGGGGGCACCGAGACCGCGAATCGACCGCCAACGCCTTGAGACGCCCGGATACGACTGGACAGCGCGGAGAGTCAAGGTCGGCCCCGAGCTGGGTTTGCGCAGGTGAGGGGCCGATCGGTACAGGTGCGGGGGAGTGCCCCCGGTGAGATTCGAACTCACACTGGACGGGTTTTGAATCCGTTGCCTCTGCCAGTTGGGCTACGGGGGCGGCGCAGCCAGACTTTACGCGCCTCACCGGCGGCTGTGGCACTGGGGGTAGCCCTGCGTGACGATCGTTCACGCGGTGGCCGGGCAATGCGACACGCCGTACCACGACGTGGTGAACACCATGCCCGCGACGTGGCGCGCGCCATCCACGTACTGGATCGTTCCGGGTACGCTCGTCCTGCGGTTACCCGCATTCCCATTCCGTCGAGCACGCAGGAGGACCCCGGTGACCGAAGAGGCTACCGAGGCCAGCGGTGTGGCCACCGCTCCGCAGCGTCGGGTGCTCGTCGCCGAAGACGAAGCACTGATCCGGCTTGACCTCGTCGAGATGTTGCGCGAAGAGGGATATCAGGTGGTCGGCGAGGCAGGCGACGGCGAAGAGGCCATCAAGCTGGCAGCCGAGCTCAAGCCCGACCTGGTGATCCTGGACGTCAAGATGCCCAAACTGGACGGCATCGAGGCGGCATCCCAGATCACCACCGACCGGATCGCCCCCGTGGTCATTCTGACCGCGTTCAGCCAGCGCGAGCTGGTCGAACGGGCCCGCGACGCGGGCACGATGGCGTACCTGGTGAAGCCGTTCAACAAGCGGGACCTCGTTCCCGCGATCGAACTGGCGGTGAGCCGGTTCTCGGAGATGCAGGCACTGGAGGCCGAGGTCGCCAGCCTGTCCGACCGGCTCGAGACGCGCAAGGTCATCGACCGGGCCAAGGGCTTGCTGATGACCCACCAGGGTCTGACCGAGCCGGACGCGTTCCGGTGGATCCAGCGCACCGCCATGGACCGGCGCACCACGATGAAGGCCGTCGCGGAGGCGGTCGTCGACAGCATCGGTCAGAAGTAACCCCACGCGTTCGCATGGGCATCTATCACCCTGATGTCACTCCAATGAGCGCATGAGGCCCTCGCTCAGCTGAGCAAAAGGTCACTGGTTGTTATCACCCGGTTGTTGCAATGCAGCAACCGGGTGTAAATCATGCATGAACTATAGTGACCCCCGTCACGATGTGGAAACAAGACAGTGCGTACCGCTGTGCTCGCCCACACCGGACGGCTACGTTCAGCGACCGATAGGTCTCTGTCCCGGGACGACCGCATCCGTGCGGCCGGCTGGATATTGGAGGAAGAGTGTCAGGAGCACGACTCACGCGAGTTCTCGTGCTGGCTGCGGCGGCGACGCTGGCGCTGGGCGCGTGTGCGGCGCGTGATCAGGGGAGTTCGTCGGGCAACACCACTGGCTCGGCGGCGGCGCCTTCGCAGGCTGCCGATGCGGCGAACCCGCGCGGCGACGGCAAGGCGGTGTGCTCGGGTGTCTCGATCGCCTACGCGGGCACCATCAACGGCGCCAGCGCCGCGCTGGGGCAGAACATCCTGCGCGGTGCCGACCTCGCGGTGAAGCAGCACAACGAAGCGAACCCGAACTGCCAGGTCACCCTGAAGCAGTTCGAGACCGAAGGCAAGCCGGACAAGGCCCCCGGTGTGGTCACGCAGGTGATCAGCGAGGCGGACATCATCGGCGTCGTCGGCCTCCCGTTCTCCGGTGAGTCCAAGGCCGCGGGCAACCTGTTCAACCAGGCCGGCCTGGTCACCATCACCCCGTCGGCGACCAACCCGGCGCTCGCCAACAACGGCTGGAAGACCTTCTTCCGCGGCATGGGCAACGACGCGGTCCAGGGTCCGGCCGCGGCCAAGTTCCTGAACGAGACGCTCAAGGTCAACAAGGTCTGCGTGATCGAGGACGACTCCGAGTACGGCACCGGCCTGGCCGCGACGCTCACCCAAGCGCTGGGCTCGAAGGCCTCGTGCACCGACAAGGTGAAGACCGGCCAGACGGACTTCTCCGCCGTGGTCAACAAGATCTCCACCGAGAACCCGGACGCGGTCTTCTACTCCGGCTACTACCCGGAAGCGGGCCCGTTCGCGCAGCAGCTCAACGACAAGGGCGTCACCGCGAAGTTCGTCGGCCCGGACGGGGTCAAGGACCCCGAGTTCCTCAAGGGTGCGGGCGCCGGTGCGAACAGCGCCTACTTCACCTGCCCATGCGTCCCCGAGGACAACTTCAGGGACTTCACGGCAGCGTTCAAGCAGGTCGAGGGTGCCGACCCGGGAACGTACTCGCCGGAGGGCTACGACGTCACGACGATCCTGCTCAAGGGCATCGACAGCGGGATCAAGGACCGTGCGGCGCTGCTCAACTACGTCAAGAACTACGACGGTCAGGGCCTGACGAAGAAGTTCAAGTGGAACGACAAGGGCGAGCTGTCCGACACCCCGGTGTGGAGCTACCGGGTGGAGAATGGCCGGATCGTCAACAACGGCCAGATCAGCTGACGACCTGACCAACCCGGGCATGCACGCGGCCGACCGTCGCGTGCATGCCCGATCCATACCCGGGAATAGAGTGAATCCTTGTACCCCGCGATGACCCCATTCCTCGCGCAGGCCCAACCGTGGATCAGTTTCGACGTCAAGGGTCTCGCCGAGCAGTTCTGGAACAACACCGTCGACGGGCTCGCACTCGGCGGCATCTATGCGCTCGTGGCTCTGGGCTACACCCTCGTCTACGGCGTCCTCAAGCTCATCAACTTCGCCCACTCCGAGGTCTTCGTCGTCGGCGCCTTCGCGACCTGGCTGACCTTCTACGGCCTCGGCTTCCGCGCGGGCGCGACCCCCGATCTGCCGATCGCCGAGATCATTCTCTTCCTCGTCGTCGCCGCCCTCGCGGCGATGGCGGCCTCCGGCGGCACGGCGGTCCTGCTCGAACGCGTGGCGTACCGTCCCCTGCGTAAACGCAACGCGCCGCGCCTGGTCTTCCTGATCACCGCGATCGGCGCCTCGTTCGCCATCCAGCAGACCCTGCGGCTGTTCTTCGGCCTCAACCAGCAGCCCCAGATCCGGTTGCTGCAGCCCGAGCCACTGTTCCGGATCTTCGGCGCGCCGGTCACGAACGTCCACATCATCCTGATCGTGGCCGCGGTGCTGCTGTGGTACGTGGCGGACTACTTCGTCAACCGGACCCGGCTGGGCCGCGGCATCCGTGCGGTGGCGCAGGATCCGGACACCGCGACCCTCATGGGGGTCAACAAGGAACGGGTCATCGTCATCACGTTCCTCGTCGGCGGCCTGCTCGCCGGCGCCGCCGCACTGTTCTACATGATGCGGATCCCGCAGGGTGCGATCTACAACGGCGGCTTCCTGCTCGGCATCAAGGCCTTCACCGCCGCGGTGCTGGGCGGCATCGGTAACCTGCGGGGCGCTCTGCTCGGCGGTTTCCTGTTGGGCCTGGTGGAGAACTACGGACAGTCGTTGTTCGGTGGCGAGTGGAAGGACATCGTGGCGTTCGTCGTGCTGATCGTCGTCCTCATGTTCCGGCCCACCGGCATCCTCGGCGAGTCTCTCGGGAAGGCGCGGGTATGACGACCCAGACCGTGAGTGCGCCCGCGCGGCGGCGCTCGATCCGCGAGCAGTGGAACAACCTCTCCCGGCCCGTTCAGTGGGCCTTCCTCCTCCCGGTCGTGGTGCTGATCTACTTCCTGCCGGTGCTCAACCCGCCGCTGATCGCGACGACGGGCACCGACTTCCCGACCGCGATGTTCGACGTGGCCCGCTACGCGCTGGTGGCCATCGGCCTCAACGTGGTGGTCGGCCAGGCCGGCCTGCTGGACCTGGGCTACGTCGGCTTCTTCGCCGTCGGCGCCTACGTGGCGGCCCTGTTCACCAGCCCGAACTCGAGCCTGCACCACCTGCCGTACCTGTGGACGCTGCCGCTGGCGATGGTCGTGACGATGATCTTCGGCGTCATCCTCGGCACCCCGACGCTGCGGCTGCGCGGTGACTACCTGGCGATCGTCACGCTCGGGTTCGGCGAGATCATCCGGCTCGTCGCCGACAACGTCGGTCCGCTGCGCGGCCAGTCCGGGTTCGAGCGGGTCGGCACCGACGCGAACGGCACGCCGTTCTTCGCCAACGCCACCCAGTGGTACTGGTTGACGATCACGATCATCATCGTGGTCCTGCTGCTGGTCGGGAACCTGGAACGCAGCCGCGTCGGCCGCGCCTGGGTGTCGATCCGGGAGGACGAGGACGTCGCCGAGATCATGGGCGTACCGGTCTTCAAGTTCAAGATCTGGGCGTTCGTCATCGGCGCGGCGATCGGCGGCCTGTCCGGCGCGCTCTACGCGGGCAAGCTCGGATTCGTCAACAACCAGTCGTTCGACGTCATCACGTCGATGTTGTTCCTCGCCGCGGTGGTGCTCGGTGGCGCCGGGAACAAGGTGGGAGTGCTGCTCGGCGCGGTGGTGGTCGCCTACCTGCCGCTCCGGTTCGTCCAGCTGGCCGACTACAACTACCTCATCTTCGGCATCGCGCTGATCATCCTGATGATCTTCCGCCCGCAGGGCCTGCTCGGCGCCCGCCAGCGGCTGCTGGCCCGGGGCCGCCAGGCCTACCAGCGCCTGCTCGGCCGTGGTGAGCAGATCAGCGGGGAGAGCGCGCTGGCCGCCGACACGCAGGGAGGTCCCCGGTGACTCATTCGCACGAGGACACCCCGGTCGAAGGCGGCCTGGTCGCCGAGGTCGCCCGGATGAGCCCGGAGGAGCTCGCCGAACACGAGGCCGAGGTCGCCGAGGTCGTCGCCGTCGACCGGGACATCCAGGTGGAGGTCGGCGAGACCCTGCTGGAGCTGCGGGACGTCACGCTGAAGTTCGGCGGCCTGACCGCGCTGGACTCGGTGTCCTTCGGCATCCGGCGCGGCGAGATCCTCGGTCTGATCGGTCCCAACGGCGCCGGCAAGACGACCTGCTTCAACGCGATGACGGGCGTCTACCGGCCCACCTCGGGACAGGTCCTGCTGGAGGACGCGCCGCTGGGCAAGGCCACCCGCCATCAGATCACCCAGCGCGGCATCGCCCGGACATTCCAGAACATCCGCCTGTTCGGCGAGATGACCGCGCTGGAGAACGTCGTGGTCGGCACCGACGCCCGGCACAAGACCAGCGTGCTCGGCGCGCTGCTGCGGCTGCCGCGGCACCACCACGAAGAGAAGGCCGCGGTCGACCGGGCCATGGCCCTGCTCGAGTTCGTCGGCATCGCGGACCGCGCGGCGGACAAGGCTAAGAACCTCCCGTACGGGTACCAGCGCCGGCTGGAGATCGCGCGGGCGATGGCCACCGAGCCGAAGCTGCTGTGCCTCGACGAGCCGGCGGCCGGGTTCAACCCCGCGGAGAAGGACGACCTCATGGACCTGATCCGCAAGATCCGCGACGACGGGTTCACCGTGTTGCTGATCGAGCACGACATGCGGCTCGTCATGGGCGTGACCGACCGGATCGTCGTGCTGGAGTTCGGCAAGAAGATCGCCGACGGACTGCCCGCCGAGATCAGGGAGAACCCCGCGGTGATCGCCGCCTACCTGGGAGTGCCCGACGATGACGCTGCTTGAGCTCGACGGCGTGTCCGTCCACTACGGACGGATCCAGGCGGTCTCCGAGCTGTCGCTGACGGTCGATCAGGGCGAGATCGTCGCCCTGATCGGTGCCAACGGCGCCGGGAAGAGCACCACCATGCGCGCCATCTCCGGCATCCGTCCGCTGTCCGCGGGCCGCATCGGCTTCGCCGGTGAGGACATCACGAAGCTGCGCGCCGACCTGCGGGTCGTCCGCGGAATCTCGCAGGTGCCCGAGGGGCGCGGGGTGTTCCCCGGCATGACAGTCGCGGAGAACCTGGACATGGGTGCCTACGCGCGGAAGGACCGCAAGAACCTCAAGCCCGACCTGGATCGGGTCTTCGACCTGTTCCCGCGGCTGGCGGAACGGCGCAGCCAGGCCGGCGGCACGCTGTCCGGCGGTGAGCAGCAGATGCTGGCGATGGGCCGGGCCCTGATGGCCAAGCCCCGGCTGCTGTTGCTCGACGAGCCGTCGATGGGCCTCGCGCCGCAGTTCATCCAGCAGATCTTCCGGATCATCACGGAGATCAACAACCAGGGCACGACCGTGCTGCTGGTGGAGCAGAACGCGCAGCAGGCGCTCTCCCGCGCCCACCGGGCGTACGTGCTGGAGACCGGCCGGATCACCAAGGCCGGGACCGGCCGTGACCTGCTGGCCGACTCCGCGATCAAGGAGGCCTACCTGGGCGTCGCCTGATCGGGTGGGCTCGATCGGGTGGACGGGCTCCGGCGCCGCGCGCCGGAGCCCGTTCGCGTTCCCGGGCGCGGTCAGCGGCCGCCCGGCGCGCGGTCGCGCACCAGACAGCTCAGCCGCGCGGTGCAGGTACGGCGGCCGTGGTCGTCGGTCAGCACGATCTCCGCGGTGACGGTGCCCCGGCCAACGTGCACCGGCGTCGCCACGCCGGTGACCACGCCTTCCCGCGCGGCGCGGTGGTGCGTGCAGGACAGCTCGAACCCCAGCGTGACCTTGTCCGGGCCGGCGTTGAGCGCGGCCACCGTCGAGCCCAGGGTCTCGGCCAGCACCGCGTTTGCGCCGCCGTGCAGCAGGCCGTAGGGCTGCAGGTTGCCCTCGACCGGCAACCTGCCGACCACCTTCTCCGCCGTGACCTCGACGAGCTCGATGCCCAGCTTGTCGGCGAGCTGCTGCCCCGCGACGCGCGGATCGATGCCCGCGAGCTGCTCGCGGAGGGTTTCGGCCAGATTGTCGGTCAACGCGGGAACTCCTCGGTGAGATGATGGCATGCCGGGATGACCGCTCGCGCGGTTCTGTCGGTGCCCCACCCTAGACTCGCACCCGTGAGCCCCAGTCAGAACCAGCCAGTAGCCAACACCACAGCCACCCTGCCCGCGGAGGGACGGCCGCGGCTGTTGCTGATCGACGGCCACTCGATGGCCTACCGCGCGTTCTTCGCGGTCCCGGCCGACCGGTTCAAGACCTCCACCGGCCAGGTCACCAACGCGGTGTTCGGGTTCACGTCCATGCTCATCAATTTGCTGCGCGACGAGCAGCCCACCCACCTCGCGGTGGCGTTCGACGTGTCGCGGCAGACGTTCCGCTCGGCGACCTTCGCCGACTACAAGGCGACGCGCACGTCCACGCCGGACGAGTTCAAGGGGCAGGTCGACCTGGTCAAGGACGTGCTCGGGGTGCTCGGCATCCCGGTCCTGACCAAGGACAACTACGAGGCCGACGACATCATCGCCACGCTCACCACGCAGGCCACGGCCCAGGGCTACCAGGTCCTCATCTGCACCGGCGACCGGGACGCGCTGCAGCTGGTGGACGACTCGGTGACGGTCCTCTACCCGCGCAAGGGCGTGTCCGACCTGGTGCGGTACGACCCGGCGGGCGTGTCGGACAAGTACGGACTGACGCCCTCGCAGTACCCGGACTTCGCCGCGCTCCGCGGCGACCCGTCGGACAACCTGCCGGGCATCCCGGGGGTGGGGGAGAAGACCGCCACCAAGTGGATCCAGCAGTTCGGCTCGCTCGACGCGCTGATCGACCGCGTCGACGAGGTCAAGGGCAAGGTGGGGGACGCGCTGCGCGCCAACCTCGACGCGGTGATGCTCAACCGCCGGCTCACCGAGCTGGTGCGGGACGTGCCGCTGGCCGCCGCGCCCGCGGACCTCGCGCTGCGGCCGTGGGACCGAGACGCGGTGCACCGGCTGTTCGACGACCTCGAGTTCCGGGTGCTGCGCGACCGGCTGTTCCAGACGCTGTCCAGCGCCGAGCCCGAGGCCGAGTCGGGGTTCGAGGTGGAAGGTGCGGCGGTGGCCGCCGGCGGCCTGGCCGCCTGGCTGTCGAAGCACACCCGGGCCGGTCAGACGGTGGGGTTGTCCTTCCGTACCACCGGGGCGTCGGTGCGGTCCGACCTCCAGTCGATCACGTTCGCCGCGCCGGGCGGGCCGGCCGGGTACGTCGACGTGACGGCGCTCGACGAGGCCGACGAGCAGGCGCTGGCCGCGTGGCTGGCCGATCCCGCGATCAGCAACGCCGGGCACGCCTGGAAGGTGCCGCTGCACGCGCTGCGGGCACGCGGCTGGCGGCTGGGCGGGCTCGCCATGGACACCGAGCTGGCCGCGTACCTGGTTCGGCCGGGGCAGCGGTCCTTCGAGCTGGACGACCTGGTGTTGCGGTACCTGCAGCGCGAGCTGCGCAACGACAACGACTCCGAGGACGGCCAGCTGTCCCTGCTCGACGGCGACGACGGCGACCAGAAGCTGGTGCAGGGCGAGCTGGTCCGGGCCAGCGCGGTGGCCGAGCTGGCCGGCGCGCTCGCCGGTGAGCTGGACAAGATCAGCGGTACGAAGCTGCTCAACGAGATCGAGCTCCCGCTGCTGCAGGTCATCGCCGAGGTCGAGGCCGCGGGCGTGGCGGTCGACATCGAGCAGCTGACCGCACTGGAGGCGCACTACGGTGCTCGCGTGAAGCAGGCCGCGGAGGCCGCCTACGGCGTGATCGGCAAGCAGGTCAACCTGGGCTCGCCCAAGCAGCTGCAGGTGGTGCTGTTCGACGAGCTGGGTATGCCCAAGACCAAGCGCACCAAGACCGGCTACACCACCGACGCCGAGGCGCTGCAGACCCTGTTCGAGAAGACCGAGCACCCGTTCCTGCAGCACCTGCTGGAGCACCGGGACGCGACGCGGCTCAAGAGCACCGTCGAGGGCCTGCTCAAGTCGGTCGCCGACGACGGCCGGATCCACACCACGCTGCACCAGACGATCGCGGCCACCGGCCGTCTGTCCTCTGTGGACCCGAACCTGCAGAACATTCCGATCCGCACCGAGGAGGGCCGCCGCATCCGGGACGCCTTCGTCGTCGGCGAGGGGTATGCGGAGCTGCTCACCGCGGACTACAGCCAGATCGAGATGCGGATCATGGCGCACCTTTCCGAGGACGCGGCGCTGATCGAGGCGTTCCAGTCCGGCTTCGACTTCCACGCCGCCACCGCGGCGCGGGTGTTCGGCGTCGACCCGTCGGAGGTCACCGGGCCGCAGCGGGCGAAGATCAAGGCGATGAACTACGGCCTGGCCTACGGGCTTTCGGCCTACGGGTTGTCGCAGCAGCTGCGGATCTCCACCGATGAGGCTCGTGGGCTGATGGACGAGTACTTCGCCCGGTTCGGCGGGGTGCGCGACTACCTGCAGAGCGTGGTGACCGAGGCGGGCAAGGTCGGCTACACCGAGACGATCTTCGGTCGCCGCCGCTACCTGCCCGACCTCAACAGCGACAACCGGCAGCGCCGGGAGATGGCCGAGCGGATGGCGCTGAACGCCCCGATCCAGGGCAGCGCCGCCGACATCATCAAGGTCGCGATGATCGGCGTGCACCGTGCGCTGACCGAGTCCGCGCTGTCGTCGCGGGTGCTGCTGCAGGTGCACGACGAGCTCGTGCTCGAGGTGCGCGAGGGCGAGCGCGACGAGGTCGAGGCGTTGGTGCGCCGCGAGATGGGCGCCGCCTACGAGCTGGCCGTGCCGCTGGAGGTGTCGGTCGGGTTCGGCGGGTCGTGGAACGAGGCGGCGCACTGACGCGATGAGCGACCGGGCGGCGGTGGTGGCGCAGGTGCGCCGCGCCAAGGACTGGATGGACGCGCACTACGCCGAGGCGCTCGACGTGGACGCGCTCGCCGCCGTCGCCTGCTGTTCGCGCTACCACTTCACGCGCTCGTTCACCGCCGCGTACGGGGAAAGCCCCAAGGCCTACCTGACGCGGCGGCGCATCGAGCGCGCGCAGGACCTGCTGCGGTCGGTGAACGTGACCGTCACCGAGGTATGCGTCGCCGTCGGGTTTTCGAGCCTGGGCACGTTCAGCCGCCGCTTCGCCGAGATCACCGGGGAATCGCCGAGCGAGTACCGCGCGCGGATGCGGTCGGACGGGCCGCCCGCGGTGCCGGGATGCTTCCTCATGATGTGGACCCGTCCGGGCACGGAAACCGCACATTCGGAGAAGCCCGCGGCGCCGCCGGGCTCGTAGCGTTGCGGGCATCGACGACAGGAGGTTCACGATGATCAGGGGACTGTCCCACTCCAGCGTCTACGTGCTGGACCAGGACTCGGCGAAGGCGTTCTACACCGAAAAGCTCGGCTTCGAGCCGCGGCAGGACGTGCGGGTCGGTGACTTCCGCTGGCTCACCGTCGGTCCGCCGGACCAGCCCGGCCTGGAGTTCGTCCTGATGAAGCCGGGCCCGCCCCAGCACGACGCGGAAACCGAGAAGCAGATCCGGGAACTGGTGGCCAAGGGCGCGCTGGGCGGCGGGGTCTGGACGACCGACGACTGCCGCAAGACCCACGCTGAGCTCGCCGCCCGTGGCGTCACGTTCCTGCAGGAGCCGGCCGAACGTCCGTACGGGGTGGAGGCCGTGTTCCGCGACGACTCCGGGAACTGGTTCAGCCTCACGCAGCGCCACGAATTCGACCCGGGCAAGGACTGGAGCTGATCTTCGCGTATTTCCGGCGAACTGGATCGCGATGACGTCAGTATATTTCCGGCGTGTTCCGGCGGGGAAAAGGGCACGTTGAGAGGCTGCCCGGGCGTCGGGCAGCAGGTAGCGTGGGGCCATGGCGGGCAGGAAAGCGCTGATCCTGGCGGGTACGGGCATGCTGGCCGAGCTTGCGGAAGTTCTGACCCACGAGGGCTGGCACGTGGTGCTGCCGTCCCGGCGATACCACCCGTTGGACTGCGACAAGCGGCCCGGCGTGGCGGCGTTGCGCTCGATGCGGCCGCCCGGGCACCGGCCCTACCGCGGCGGCTCCGGCCGTTCGTTCGGCGGCGGGAAGGCGATCTGGGTCGAGGCACACTGGGACCGGCCTCGGGAGCTCGCGTCGAAGACGGAAGCGGCTCTGCGCGGGCCCGCGGACCTGCTCGTGGCATGGATTCACGAACAGTACCGGCGCGCGGTGATGGGGGCTGTGGAATCGCTGCTCGCCGACGACGCACCCGTGGTGGAAATCCGCGGCGGCCCGGGCGGCGACCCGCCCGACCCGCTGCTGCCGCTCCACCCGACGCAGGTGGTCCAGCTCGGCACGGTGTCCGCCTACGACGCGCACCGGTCCCTGGCGCAGGCCGAGATCGGCGAGGGGGTGCTGGACGCCGTGCGCCGCGCCCTCGACGGGCACGCGACCTCGGTGCACCAGGTCGGTCAGCTGCGGCCGCTGGCGCGGTGACGGTGAGCTAGGCCGGCGCGCGCCGGCACGCCTAACCCGTGCCGGAGCACCCGAGGTGGGAACGTGCGCGGACACCCTCGGTCACCGCAGCGCCGAGGCGGGCCGGACCTCCCAGTACGACCACACGGGCCGGTATCCCTGCCGGGGCCAGAACACCGAGGACAGCGGGTTGGCCGGGTTGTAGTAGAGGTAGGTCGCATGGGCCCCGCGGTCGTGGAACTCGCGGTGCACCTGCGCCATCAGCGCGCGGCCGATTCCTTCGCCGCGGGCGTGACCGGCGGTCGCCACGTTGTTGACGTAGCCCCACTGCCCGAGGGGCAGCACCTCGGCGGCCCAGGACCCCGGCACCGACTCGACCCAGCCGCAGTCCGCGAGTGCGACGGCGACACCGTCGCGCTCGGCGAGCCAGATCGGTGCGCCCGCGGCGAGATTGCGCTCCAGCCGCGGGGTGATCAGCTCGCTCGTTCCCGGCCGCCACGGCCCGGCGACCAGTCCGGAGTAGCGGAACGTGGTCACCGACAGGGCCACGACCTCCTCCAGATCTTCCGGCCAGGCCCGGCGGATCGTCACGCCGGGCGGTGGCGGGTAGCCGACCGGCTGGGCGGTGCGCACCGCGAGCACCGACATCGGGACCAGGCCGTGGTCGAGGAACGCGCGGACCGCCTCGGCGTCCCGGCTCGGCCAGGTCACGGTGCACGACGAGTCCGCCCCGGGCGACTCGCGGTCCATGCGCCGGCGCCACGCGCGCAGCAGGGCGTCCATGCCCGCGGTCCCCGTTCCCCCGACGCACGGGAAGAGCTGCCACGTCTGGGCGGCGGACCACAGCAGGTCGAAGGTACCCGGCTCGCACCGCTGGATCTGGACAACTCCGCTGACCTGGGCACCGTCCGCCGTCGCGGCCGCGAGCTCCTCGCCCGCCGGCGGTGGCGCGGCGGGCGGCAGCAGCGGGTCGAGTGCGGCGAAGCGGGCCCGCTGCGCGGACAGCAGTGCCGCGGTCACGGGCATGCGCGGGCCCGGAAGATCGCGGTGCCGGGGAAGAGCTTGCCGCGCAACGGGCTCCACTGACCCCAGACGCGGGTGTGCCTGGCCGGCCACTCCGGTTCCAGGAGGTCCTCCAGGACGAACCCGGTGGCCGCCAGCGCCCCGATGTAGTCGCCGAGCGTGCGGTGGTACTCGACGTAGGTCGCCGTCCCGTCCGCGTCGATCTCGACGTAGGGGGTGCGGTCGAAGTAGGGCTGGCTCGCGGTCAGCCCGGCCGGCCCCGGATCGTCCGGGAATATCCACCGCATCGGGTGGGTCACCGCGAACACCCACGGCCCGCCCGGCCGCAGCACCCGGCGCACCTCGGCGAACACGGTCTCGACCGAGGCGACGAACGGCACCGCGCCGAACGCCGAGCACGCCGCGTCCATGCTGCCGTCCGCGAGCGGCAGCCGCTCCGCGGTCGCCTGGAGCAGGGGAACCTCGATACCGGTGCGGGTCGCGCCCGCACGGGCGTGCCGGAGCATCCCGGCGGACAGGTCGAGCCCGACCGGGTGCGCCCCGGCCGCGGCGAGCCAGCGCGAGCAGGCCGCCTGACCGCACCCGATCTCGGCCACCCGCCGTCCGCGGACGTCGCCGAGCAGGCGCACGTCGGCCTCGCGCAGCCCTTCCGGGCACCACACGAAGTCGGCGTCGCCGAGGAAGTCGCCGTGGGTGGCCTGGTAGTCGTCGGCATCGGCGTCCCACCAGGCCAGGTTCGCCGCCGTCGCCTCGTCCGCGCCCACCTCGCGGTTGGCCACGCCGACCGTTCCGAGCTGGTGTTCGGCACTCGTGTGCCGGTCCGCGCCGAGGTGTTCTGCGCCGTGGTCGTCCGCCGTCGTCACACCGGTATTCTGACCGTGGTCGCGCTCCGCGTCCGTGCGGGCGACCCTGTTTGTGCGGTTCGCAGGCGGCCGCGTACGATACTTCTAGCGCAGTGGGTTCGCGCTACCTTCCACTCGGCAAAGCTGAGCCGGGGTCCGAGGTCGCGCACCGTCGGCGGTGATGCTTCGCGGCCGTTCCGTTGTGAACGTTTGCTCATGGTTGCCGTCGTATGCTTGCCGCGCACACGAACTGTCAACCTACTCGAGCCGTAACCCAACCGGAGCAACCCACCTAATGACCACCGACACCACCACCGCCCCGACGTCCGGCACCACCCAGGTCGCCATCAACGACATCGGGTCGGAGGAAGACTTCCTCGCCGCGATCGACAAGACGATCAAGTACTTCAACGACGGCGATATCGTTGAGGGCACCATCGTCAAGGTCGACCGCGACGAGGTGCTGCTCGACATCGGTTACAAGACCGAGGGCGTCATCCCCTCGCGTGAGCTGTCCATCAAGCACGATGTCGATCCCGGCGAGGTCGTCAGCGTCGGTGACGAGGTCGAGGCCCTCGTTCTCCAGAAGGAGGACAAGGAAGGCCGGCTGATCCTGTCCAAGAAGCGCGCGCAGTACGAGCGCGCCTGGGGCACGATCGAGGAGCTCAAGGAGAAGGACGAGCCCGTCAAGGGCACCGTCATCGAGGTCGTCAAGGGCGGCCTGATCCTCGACATCGGCCTGCGCGGCTTCCTGCCCGCCTCGCTGGTGGAGATGCGCCGCGTGCGCGACCTGCAGCCCTACGTCGGCCGCGAGCTCGAGGCGAAGATCATCGAGCTGGACAAGAACCGCAACAACGTGGTGCTGTCCCGCCGGGCCTACCTCGAGCAGACCCAGTCCGAGGTGCGCAGCGAGTTCCTCAACAACCTCGCCAAGGGCCAGGTCCGCAAGGGCGTCGTGTCCTCGATCGTCAACTTCGGTGCGTTCGTCGACCTCGGCGGCGTCGACGGTCTGGTGCACGTCTCGGAGCTGTCCTGGAAGCACATCGACCACCCGAGCGAGGTTGTCGAGGTCGGCCAGGAGGTCACCGTCGAGGTGCTGGACGTCGACATGGACCGCGAGCGCGTGTCCCTGTCGCTGAAGGCGACGCAGGAAGACCCGTGGCGCCAGTTCGCCCGCACCCACGCGATCGGCCAGATCGTGCCGGGCAAGGTCACCAAGCTCGTCCCGTTCGGCGCGTTCGTCCGCGTCGAGGAGGGCATCGAGGGTCTGGTGCACATCTCCGAGTTGGCCGAGCGCCACGTGGAGATCCCGGAGCAGGTCGTGCAGGTGGGCACCGAGGTCCTGGTCAAGGTCATCGACATCGACCTGGAGCGCCGGCGGATCTCGCTGTCGCTCAAGCAGGCGAACGAGGGCTTCACGACCGACACCGAGTTCGACCCGACGCAGTACGGCATGGCTGCCGAGTACGACGAGCAGGGCAACTACATCTACCCCGAGGGCTTCGACCCCGACACGCAGGAGTGGCAGGACGGCTACGACTCGCAGCGTGAGGAGTGGGAGCGCCAGTACGCCGAGGCGCACGAGCGCTACGAGGCTCACATGCGGCAGATCGCCAAGGCGGCCGAGGCCAACGCCCAGGCGGCGGCCGAGGAGGCCACCGGCGGCCCGGTCGGCGGCGGCGCCGAGCAGAACTACAGCTCGACCGGCACGTCCGAGCAGCGCAGCGGTGGCACCCTCGCCAGCGACGAGCAGCTCGCGGCTCTGCGCGAGAAGCTGTCGGGCGGCGCGTGAGCGTCAGCCCGGGCTGACTGAGTGATTCGTGGCCCCTGGTCTCCACGGAGACCAGGGGCCACGGTCGTTTCCGGACAGCGGTGGCTCAGCTGAGCTCGAGGTCCAAACCGCGGAGCATCGCACGGACGCCGGAGGTGAACACCTCGTCGTAGGCGTCGTCGGGGGTGTCGAGGAACCACTTCGGCGGTGGCGTACGAGCCCGGTGCGTCAGCTCGATGCTCACCAGCCCGTGCATGGTGGTCCAGATCAGGTAGCCGGTGACGTTCGGATCGCGCTCCGGCGGGGTCATGGGTGCCACCCGGTCCACCAGCATGTCGAAGGTGCTGCGCTGGGCGACGGCCCGCAGATCCGGATCCGGCTCGAAGCCGGGCACCGACTGCTCGAACATGAACGTGTACCGCGCCGGGCTGTCCAGGGCGAACCGCCGGTAGGAACGGGCCAGGGCCAGGATCCCCGCGGCCGGATCGCCGGCCACCCGCGGCACGCCGGCGAATTCTTCGTGCAGCATCTCGAAAGTGCGCTCGTACAAGGCGTCCAGCACGCCGTTGCGGCCGCCGAAGCGCGTGTAGACCCCGATCGTCGAGGCGCCCGCGGCCTCGGCGACGCTCCGCACCGTCAATCCGGGCACGCCGTGCTTCAGGAGAACCGTCAGCGCGGCCTCCAGGAACCGCTCCCGGCTGTGGCTGTCGGCGGGCCCCGTCAGGCCGTGTCGGGTGGCCATCCGCGCGCACCCCCTTCGGTTTCGCTGGGAGCAACTTAGGGCATGACGGGTGTTATCGCGTCCCCGGCACGGCAGGCATGATGAAGTCGTGGCAGTCGACTTGGTCTTCCGCGGCAGGCGCATCGTCTCCGACCGCGCGCTCGTGATGGCGATCGTGAACCGTACGCCCGATTCGTTCTACGACCGGGGCGCATCCTTCGCCGATCCGGACGCCCTCGCGGCGGTTGAGCGGGCCGTTGCGGAGGGCGCCGACATCGTGGACATCGGCGGGGTCAAGGCAGGCCCGGGAAGCGACGTCGGCGTGGCCGAGGAGACCCGCCGCGTGGTGCCGTTCGTCGAGGAGATCCGGCGGCGGCACCCGGACCTGGTGATCAGCGTGGACACCTGGCGGCACGAGGTCGGGCGCCTGGCGTGCGAGGCCGGCGCGGACCTGCTCAACGACACGTGGGCGGGCGCGGATCCCGGGCTGGCGGAGGTCGCGGCCGAGTTCGGCGCCGGTTACGTCTGCTCACACACCGGCGGAGCGGTGCCGCGGACGCGCCCGTTCCGGGTGCACTACGACGACGTGGTCGGGCAGGTGATCGAGGAGGTCACCCGGCGGGCCGAGGAGGTCGTGGCCCTGGGCGTACCGCGCCGTGGTGTGCTGATCGACCCGACCCACGACTTCGGCAAGAACACCTGGCACAGCCTGGCGCTGCTGCGGCACGCGAGCGAGCTGACCGCGACCGGGTGGCCGGTCCTCATGGCACTGTCCAACAAGGACTTCGTGGGGGAGACCCTGGGCGCCGGGGTCAGCGAGCGGCTGGACGGCACGCTGGCCGCGACGGCGCTCGCCGCGCGCGACGGTGCGCAGGTGTTCCGGGTGCACGAGGTGCAGCAGACGCGTCGCGTGCTGGAGATGGTCGCGACGATCAGCGGGGAGCGCCCGCCGGTCGAAGCGGTGCGGGGCCTGGCCTGACGGTCAGCGGGAGGAGCCGTTGAGGCCGTGCAGCACGCGCTGCAGAATCTGGGAGTCCAGGAGGTCGGGCTCGGGCAACGGTTCCTCCGCCGGGTATTCGGTGGCGGGGCTGGGCAGGCGGTGCGGTGCGCGCATGGGAAGGGCGCCGGTGACACCGGTCGGCAGCGGCAGCTCGCACCAGGCGGTGCGGTGACCGCCGGGCAGGGCGACGGTGTTGATGGTCCAGCCGGGCAGCTCAGGGGGTTCGCCGGGACGGTCGTCGTCGAGTTCGACCACCACGCAGTCGCCGTGCAGGCGCAACCAGACGGTCAGGAAGCGGGGCGATCGCCGGTCCGCTCCTTCCACAGAGGACCGGACCAGATGCCGGATGATCGCGGACGCGTCGTCGGCCAGCGGCCGCAGTTTCCACTCCAGGAGGGCGAAGCGGACGAACATTTCGGCGCAGTTGACGGCGGTCGGTGCAGCCACGAGCCGAAGGTCGTCTACCTGGGTGGTCGCGGTGGTCACGCCAATCCTCCCTAACATCTCGCGGCCTCACCGAGCGCCACGAGCCCGTCTCTGTCGATCTTCTCCGGTGGTGCGCGACCCTACGGCAAGGCCCTCGACAAAGCGAGAGGCGCGTGCGCACCGCTGGGGAGACGCGTTCGACCCGGCCTCGGTTGCTCCGGTCCGAGATCGAAATCGCGGCCCGTGCCCGCCCGGTCGCGTCGAGCACGGGACTGGCCGCTCAGGTTACGCCTGCCCCCGCTGCCGCTCGCTCGTAGGCGTCGACGCCGGGTCCGTGGTGGGGGCCCCGCCGGCGCTGATCAGCAGGGCGACGCAGTGGGTGACGAGGCGCTCGCGGGACACCTCGGGCGTGCCGGACAGGTGGGCGGTGAACAGGTGGGTCAGTGCGCCGACGAGCCCGATCGCGGTCAGCTGCCGGTCGAGGGGGTCCATCCGTTCCGGCAGCTGTTCGCGGACCAGTCCGGCGAAGGCGGGGAGCAGCGCGACCCCGCGTGCGGACAGGGCCGGGTCGGTGATCGGGGCCAGCAGCAGGACCCGGCCCTTGCGCGGATCGTCCAGCATCAGCTCGACGAACGCCGTGACGGCCGCTTCGGCGCGCTCGGCCGGGTCCTTGCCGCTGTCCGGCACCGCGTCGGCGAGGGCCCGGTGCGCTTCGGCGGCCACCTGTTCGTAGACCGAGACCACCAGCTCCTCGCGATCGGCGAAGCTCTCGTAGAAGTAGCGCTCGGTGAGCTTGGCGTGCCGGCACACCGCGCGCACCGTCACAGCGGCGCTGCCCGAGGTGCCGAGCAGGTCGAGCCCCGCGCCGACCAGCTGCGCGCGCCGGGCCGCCCGGCGGTCGCTCAGCGTGGTGCCCGCCCAGGTCTTGTCCGCCATCCGTCCTCACAATTGACTACGGGTGTTGTCAATTGTAGCGGCCACCGGCGGGAAGGCGACCCACGGACGGCCCGCTCGCGGAGACGCCGCGCGCCACGTGCCGCCACTGTCCGAACGGGACAATCCCACCCATTACGTGCCCCGGAACGGAACACTCCCCCAGGATTGGGGAGCCCGCCGTCGTGGGGCGCGCTGACCGGTGACACGATTCGGGCGATCAGCGCGCGTCGATCGGAGGACCATGGTCGCCCTACCGGCCAAGACCAGGCTCGGCTACTCCGCCGGGTCGTTCGTCACCGGCGCGTTCGGCACGGTGCCCGGCCTGCTGCTGCTGCCCTACCTGACCGACACGATGGCGGTGCCGGGGGCGGTCGCCGGTGCCATCGTGCTCGTGCCCAAGGCGTGGGACGTCGTGTTCAACCCGGTCGCGGGGCGCCTGTCCGACGCGAGCCTGGCCCGGCGGGGGAGCAGGCGGCCGTTCCTGTTGTTCGGCGGCCTCGGCGTGGCGGTGCTCTTCGCGGCGATCTTCGCCCACCCCGGGTTCGGCAGCACGCCGCTGGACGCCGGGTACGTCGTCGTCGCGTTCTTCCTGTGTGCCACCGCCTTCGCGTTCTTCCAGGTGCCCTACAACGCGCTGCCCGCGGAGCTGACCGACTCCTACGACGAGCGCACCCGCCTGACCAGCTGGCGCATCGGTCTCCTCGCGATCGCGATCCTGGTCTCCGGCGGCGGCGGGCCCGCGATCACCAACCAGGTCGGCGGGGTCGCCGGTTACCGCGTGATGGGCATCGTGATGGGCGTGATCATGGTGCTCGGCACGATCGCGGTGTTCTTCGGAATCCGCCATGCGCCGGTCGGCAACCTCCGCCCGCCCACACCCGGCGGGCGTGACCTGCTGGCGACCATGCGGCAGTGGCGTGCGTTCCGCTGGCTGCTGGGCGTCTACTTCGTCCAGGCGCTGGGCCTGGCCACGCTGCTGGCCGGGGTCAGCTACGCGTCCCGGTACGTGTTCGGCGACGCGGACCTGCAGACGTACTTGTTCGTCGGGTTCGTGCTGCCCGCGCTGGTGACGATGCCGCTGTGGCCGCGCATCGGCGCCCGCTGGGGCAAGCTCTGGGGCTTCCGGTTCGCCTGCATCGCCTTCGGGGTGGCTTGCGCGGGCCTGTGCGCCGCGCTGGTGCTGCCGGTCGCCGTGTCGTTCGTGTTCGTCGCGCTGGCCGGGGTCGGCTACGCCGGGATCCAGGTGTTCCCGCTGGCGATCCTGCCCGACCTGATCAGCGCGGAGGAGGAGCGCACCGGGGCGACCCGGGCCGGGGTCGCGGCCGGCGTGTGGACCGCGTCGGAAACCCTCGGCCTGGCGCTGGGGCCCGGACTGTTCGGGCTGGTGCTGACCGCGGGCGGGTACGTGTCCAGTGTGGACGCCTCGGCGGAGCAGCCGGGCAGCGCGGTCACCGCGATCCTGCTCGGGTTCGCGTTGCTGCCGGGGATCCTCGTGCTCGCCGGCCTGCCGCTGCTGCGCCGTTCGGTGCTGGACGCGCGATGAGACCCGCCCGGGAGGTGCTGGCGCGGCTGCGCGAACTGCGCGCCGGCGACCTGCCCACCCACGGCGGCCGCACCCTGGCCTACGTCTACGACAGCGGCCTGCCCGGCGTGGACGAGTTGGCGGCGCAGGCCCACGCGCTCGCGTCGGCGGCGAACGGCCTCGACCCGACGGCGTTCCCGAGCCTGCGGCACCTGGAGAACGACCTGGTCGCCACGACCTCGGGCCTCGTCGGCGCAACGCCGTCCACCGTCGGCGCGGTGACCTCCGGCGGGACCGAGTCGTGCCTGCTCGCGGTGCTCGCCGCGCGCGAGGGCCGCCCGGACGTCGCCGACCCCAGCATGGTGCTGCCGTCGACCGCGCACGCCGCGTTCCACAAGGCCGCGCACCTGTTCCGCGTCCGCCCGGTGGTGGTCGAGGCCGATCCGGTCACATTCCGCGCGGACCCGGACGCCATGGCCGCCGCGATCGACGAGACGACCGTTCTCGTGGTGGCGAGCGCCCCCTCCTATGCCCACGGTGTACTCGATCCGGTCGAGCCGATCGCCGCCGCGGCCGCCGCGCGTGGCGTGCGGATGCACGTGGACGCGTGCATCGGCGGCTGGATCCTGCCCTACCTCCGGCGGCTGGGTCGCCCGGTGCCCGAGTTCGGTTTCGGCGTCGAGGGCGTTACCAGCGTGTCGGTCGACCTGCACAAATACGCCTACTGCCCGAAGGGGGTGTCGGTGCTGCTGCACGCCGGCGCGGACCTGCGGCGCGGCCACTACTTCGCCGCCGCGGACTGGCCCGGCTACACGATGCTCAACAGCACGATCCAGTCCACCCGGTCGGGCGGTCCGCTCGCCGCGGCGTGGGCCGTGGTGCAGCACCTCGGCGACGACGGCTACCTCGAACTGGCCCGCCGGGCGCTCGCCGCCGTCACCAAGATCGCGACCGGTATCGCGGAGATCGGCGGCCTGCGGCTGCTCGCCGAACCGGACTCGACCCTGATCGCGTTCACCACCGACGGGGACGCCGGCTTCGACCTGTTCACCGTCGCCGACGAGATGCGGGCGCGCGGCTGGTACGTGCAGCCGCAGTTCGCCCACCGGTCCTCGCCGGTGAACCTGCACCTGACCGTCACGGCGGCGAACCGGCGCAGCGAGGCGGAATTCCTCGCCGCGCTGCGGGCGTCGGTCGCCGCGGCACGCGACGCCGGGCCGGTCGTCGTGGACGAGAACGTCGCCGCGTTCGTCGCCGCACTGGACCCGGACACGCTGACCGGCGAGCAGTTCGCGGGCCTGCTCAGCGCGGCCGGGATGCACGGCGCTGGGCTGCCGGACCGCATGGCGGAGATCAACGCGCTGCTCGGCACCGCCCGCCCCGCGCTGCGGGAACGGCTGCTCCGGGAGTTCCTCGGCATGCTCTACCAGCCTGGCTAGTACGCGCCGCCAGCAGGCGCTCGGTGTCAGCCAGCACGGTCACGGGTGTCATCGCGCGAGCCGGCGGAAGTGGCCGAGCAGGCGGCGCGGCACCAGTTGCTCCCTGCCGTCGATCACGACCGGCACCAGGTTCGGCTTCGCCGCCTTCCACTGCGCCCGGCGGTGCCGGGTGTTGCTGCGCGAGGTCTTCCGCTTCGGGACGGCCATCACTTCCGCCGTCCGTAACGGCGGTGGAACTTCTCCACCTGGCCCGCGGTGTCCATGATCCGGCGCGCGCCCGTCCACAAGGGATGCGACCACGAGCTGACGTCGACCAGCACGAGTGGGTAGGTGTTGCCGTCACTCCACTCGATCGTCTTGTCCGAGGTCATGGTGGACCGCGTCAGGAAGGCGTCGCCGGTCGCGCTGTCCTGGAACACCACCGGGTGGTACCCGGGATGGATGCCCTGTTTCACTGTTTCTCCGTTCCGGACGTGACGTTCACGTCCTGGGTCTCGTGGTCGTCCTCGCACGGCTCTTCGTGCCAGGCACCGAACGGGTCGTCGTAGGTCAGCCACTCCCGCCGCCCGGCGGCCAGTTCGGCGTCGGTTAGCAGCGCCGCGGACAGCGCTTCCTCGACCTCGCGCGGGGACGCCTGGTCGGTCACGACGAAGATCTCCTGTGCCCGGTCGCCGAACACCGGATGCCAGCGCAGGGAGGCGAGCGTCCGCCGCTCCGGTGACACGTCCGTCCACGCCGGACCGTCCGGCGCGTCCAGCCAGGGCCCGGCATTCCCGATGCCGAGGCCGCCGCCCGCCGACTCCAGCCACAGCGCCACGTCCGGCCGGCCGGCCACCCAGACCCGGCCGCGGGTCCGCACGACCCCGTCGAGCAGCACGTCGAGGGCGTCGTGCAGCCGCTCCGGGTGGAACGGGCGCTGCGCGGTGAACAGCAGCGTCGCGATACCGCAGTCGGCGTGCAGCGGCGGTTCGCCGTGCAGCAGCGGGCCGTGCATGTCGGTCACCTCGCCGCGCCGCGCGCCCACGGGCACCTCCGCCAGACGCGAGGTGCGCAGCGCGGCCGGAGCGACGCGGTCGAGCACGGCCGCGGTCTTCGCGTCGGTCCAGGCGTCGGCCGCGCCGGTCAGCACGAGCACGTCGGCGAATTCGGCCTGGGACAGTGCGACCTGGGCGACCGTGCGCTCGTCGTCCTGGCTCGCCCGCAGCCCGCGCTCGTCCAGCGTGTCGTCGCCGGTCGCGTCGGCCAGCCAGCTGCCGCGGTCCAGCACCGTGTGCACGCCGTCGATCGTCACGAAGTCGCTGACCGGACGGTCGCCGGCGAGGACGTGCCGGATCGCCCAGCAGACCGGTTCCGGCTCCATCGCCTCGTCCAGCAGCACCACGATGTGCCGCACGGCCGGCGTACCGGCCAGCCGGCGAATGAGAGGGAGCAGGTTCTCGCGCAGGGTGCAGGACACGCAGCCGTGGGCGAGTTCGAGGACGGTCGTCTCGTCACTCGCGCCCAGCTGCAGCCGCCGCCGGACGAGGCCGGCGTCGATCTCGCGCAGGTCGTGGTGGACGACCGCGGTTCCGGGGCGGGCGGCGCGGACCTGTTCGGCGAGGTTCGCGGTCGCCGCCGGGACGAGGCCGCTGATCAAGGTGAGGGGCACGGTCGATTGGGGATCCACGCCATGTAGAGTAGTTGATAATGAAAATCGATATCAACTAGGGAGGGTGGATGTCGGCGGTGTGCCAGGTCACCGGTCGTCGGCCGGGATTCGGCAAGCAGGTGTCCCATTCGCACAAGCGGACCTCGCGGCGGTGGGACCCGAACGTCCAGCGGCGCCGTTACTGGCTGCCCGCGCAAGGGCGCTGGGTCACGCTGCGGGTCTCGGCGAAGGGCATCAAAACGATCGAAAAGCGCGGCATCGAGGCGGTCGTTGCCGAGCTGCGCGCGAAGGGAGTGAAGCTGTAGTGGCCCGCAACGACGTCCGGCCGGTGATCAAGCTCCGATCGACTGCGGGCACCGGCTACACATACGTGACCAGGAAGAACCGGCGCAACGACCCGGACCGGATGGTGCTGCGCAAGTTCGATCCCGTCGTGCGCCGCCACGTCGAGTTCCGGGAGGAGCGCTGATGGCGAAGAAGTCGAAGATCGCCCGCGACGGGCAGCGGCGCGCGGTCGTGGCCCGCTACGCCGAACGCCGGGCCGGGCTCAAGGCTGTGATCTGCTCGCCGCGGTCCTCACCGGCGGAACGTGCGGCGGCCGTGTCGGCACTACAGCGGCTGCCCCGCGACGCGAGCCCGACCCGGCTGCGCAACCGCGACACCGCCGACGGCCGTCCGCGCGGCTACTTCCGCAAGTTCGGGCTCTCGCGGGTGCGGTTGCGCGAGATGGCGCACCGCGGCGAGCTGCCCGGCGTGTCGAAGGCGAGCTGGTGAGCGAGATGCCCAAGCCCACGGACCGGCCCGCACGCCGTCGCCGCAACCCGCTCGCCGCCGCGGATGTGTCCGTTGTGGACTGGAAGGACGTGGATCTGCTGCGCAGGTTCATCTCCGACCGGGGCAAGATCCGTGCCCGGAGGGTGACCGGCCTGTCCCCGGCCCAGCAGAAACAGGTGGCCCAGGCGATCAAGAACGCCCGCGAGATGGCCCTGCTGCCCTACCCCTCGCCGGCACGCTGACGAGGTGCGGGCCGCCCGGCCGGGTGGCCCGCACCCGCCGACCACCGCTCACCGGTCCGGCAATACGGAGTTGCTCACACTCGCGCAGCCCTGAGATGTCGTCCGCGGAGCGGGCAGGCATGCTTAGCCCATGCCTGAAGACCAGCACTACCTCGTCGGCCTCGACATCGCCGGGCGTCGCGTGGTGCTCGTCGGCGGCGGCACGGTCGCCCAGCGCAGGCTGCCGCGCCTGATCAGCGCCGGGGCCGCGGTCGAGCTGATCTCGCCGTCCACCACCCCGGCCGTCGGCGGCATGATCGACGCCGGTGAAGTGGTCTGGCACCAGCGCCGCTACGCCGACGGCGACCTCGAGGGCGCCTGGTACGCCCTGGCCTGCACCGACGACGCCGAGGTCAACGCCGCGATCTGCGCGGAGGCCGAGCGCCGCCGGGTCTTCTGCGTCCGCGCCGACGCCGGGATCGAGGGCACCGCGGTGACGGCCGCGGTCGGCCGGCACGAAGGCCTGGTGGTAGGCGTGCTGTCCGGGGGCCAGCCGCTGCGCTCGGCGGCGGTGCGCGACAACATCGTCGAGGCTCTGCACACCGGCGCGATCCGCGACGACATCAGTCCGCCGGACGCCACCGAGCTGCCCGGCGTCGCGCTCGTCGGGGGCGGCCCTGGTGACCCGGAGCTGATCACGGTCAAGGGCCGCAGGCTGCTCGCCCGGGCCGATGTGGTCGTCGCCGACCGGCTGGCGCCCCGCGAGCTGCTCGACGAGCTCCCGCCGGACGTCGAGATCGTGGACGCCGCCAAGATCCCCTACGGCCGCGCCGCCAGCCAGGAGTTCATCAACGCCACCCTGATCGAGCACGCCAAGGCGGGCCGGTTCGTGGTGCGCCTCAAGGGCGGTGACCCGTACGTGTTCGGCCGCGGCTTCGAGGAGCTGCTCGCGTGCGCCGAGGCCGGGGTGCCGGTGACCGTCGTCCCCGGAATCACCAGTTCGATCGCGGGCCCGGCGGCGGCCGGCGTCCCGGTCACCCACCGCGGGGTGGCGCACGAGGTGGTCGTGGTGTCCGGGCACGTCGCGCCGGACCACGAGAACTCGCTGACCGACTGGTCCGCGCTGGCGAAGCTGCGCGGCACGATCGTGCTGATGATGGGCGTCGAACGCCTCGGCCAGTTCGCCGCCGCGCTGCTGGACGGCGGGCGTCCCGGCGACACGCCGCTCGCGATCGTCGAGAACGCCACCACGCCCACCCAGCGCGTGCACCGCTTCACGCTGGCGACCGCGGCCGAGGACGCCGAGGCCGCCGGGGTGCGGCCGCCCGCGGTGATCGTGATCGGCCCGGTCGCGGGCCTGCTGCCGGACCAGCTCCGGTAGGAGCCAACTCACCGCCCGGAGCGGCCAACTCACCGCCCGGAGCGGCAAACACGCTGCCCGGAGCGGCAAACACGCGCGTGTTTGCCGTGGCGGGCGCCGTGTTGGCTGCTTCCGCGCGGGCCCGGCGCGGGAAATGGCGGGATGAGTCAAGATGGCTGGCATGACTGATTCCGCCGACAAGCTCCCGGACCTGGTCTCGCTCGACGTCGAGCGCACCGGCCCGGTCGCCAGGGTGACCCTGCTCGGGCCGGGCAAGGGGAACGCGATGGGCCCGGACTTCTGGCGCGAGCTGCCGATCGTGTTCCGCACCCTGGACGCCGACCCGGCGGTCCGCGCGATCGTGCTGACCGGCAGTGGGAAGAACTTCTCCTACGGCCTCGACCTGCCCGCCATGATGGGCGGCTGGGCACCGCTACTCGCCGGGGACGCGCTGGCGGGCCCGCGCACCCAGTTCCTCCGCGAGATCCGGTCGCTGCAGGACAGCGTCACGGCCGTGGCGGAGTGCCGCACGCCAGTGATCGCCGCGGTGTCCGGCTGGTGCATCGGCGGGGGCGTCGACCTCATCGCGGCCGCCGACATCAGGCTGGCCGGCGCGGACGCGAAGTTCAGCGTGCGCGAGGCGAAGGTCGCGATCGTGGCCGATCTGGGCAGCCTGCAGCGGCTGGCCGGGATCGTCGGTGAGGGCCACCTGCGGGAGCTCGCCCTCACGGGCAAGGACATCGACGCCGCGCGGGCGGAGAAGATCGGCCTGGTCAACGACGTGTACCCGGACGGGGACGCGGTCCTGGCCGCGGCCAAGGCGCTGGCCGGTGAGATCGCCGGCAACCCGCCGCTGGTCGTGCAGGGGATCAAGGAGGTGCTGTCGCTGGGCACCGAGCGGCAGGTCGTCGACGGGTTGCGCTACGTCTCCACGTGGAACGCGGCGTTTTTGCCCAGCAAGGATCTGCAGGAAGCGGTGCAGGCGTTCCTCGAGCGCCGGACGCCGGACTTCACGGGCGAGTGAGGAGAGTGCCATGAGCAGTGTTCGTTCAGCCGCTCACGAGCGGTTCCGCGCGGCGCGCGATTTCCTGGTCGCGCACCGCGAGGACTACGACACCGCCTACCGCGACTTCCGCTGGCCGGGGCTGGACGAGTTCAACTGGGCGCTGGACTGGTTCGACGTCGTCGCCGCGGATCCGGCCAACGCGGAGAAGTACGCGCTGTGGATCGTGGAGGAGGACGGCGGCGAGGGCCGCTGGACCTATCCCGAGATGGCCCACCGCTCCAGCCAGGTGGCGAACTGGCTGCGTGGGCACGGCGTGCGCCGCGGCGACCGGCTGATCCTGATGCTGGGCAACCAGGTCGAGCTGTGGGAGACCATCCTCGCCGCGATCAAGCTGGGTGCGGTGATCATCCCGGCCTCGACCCTGCTCGGCGCCGCCGACCTGCGGGACCGGGTCGACCGCGGCAACGCGCGGCACGTGGTGGCGCGGTCCGCGGACGTGGCGAAGTTCGCCGACGTCGCCGGGGACTACACCCGCATCGCCGTTGGGGAGGGGGCCGAGGGGTGGCTGTCGTTCGCCGACGCCTATTCCGCGGAGGAATCGTTCGCCCCGGACGCTCCGACCGCGGCGGCGGACCCGCTGCTGCTGTACTTCACCTCGGGCACCACGGCCAAGCCGAAGCTCGTGCAGCACACCCACGTGTCCTACCCGGCCGGGCATCTGTCCACGATGTACTGGATCGGCCTGGAGCCGGGCGACGTGCACCTGAACATCTCCTCGCCCGGCTGGGCCAAGCACGCGTGGAGCAACGTGTTCGCGCCGTGGAACGCCGAGGCCACGGTGTTCCTGTTCAACTACACCCGGTTCGACGCGGGCGCGCTGATGGCGCAGATGCAGCGCTGCGGCGTCACCAGCTTCTGCGCGCCGCCGACCGTGTGGCGAATGCTGATCCAGTCCGACCTCGGGGCGCTGGAGACCCCGCCGGTGAAGGTTGTGGGCGCCGGCGAGCCGCTCAACCCGGAGGTGATCGACCAGGTCCGCAAGGCGTGGGGTGTGACGATCCGGGACGGCTTCGGCCAGACCGAGACCAGCGTGCAGATCGCCAACACGCCCGGCCAGGAGGTCGAGCCCGGGTCGATGGGCCGTCCGGTGCCGGGGTTCAGGGTGGTGCTGCTCGACCCCGCCGGCGGGCAGCCGGCCGAGGAGGGCGAGATCTGCCTCGACCTCCGCGAGCGGCCGGTCGGCCTGATGGCCGGGTACGCCGACGACGAGGAGCGCACCGCGGAGGCCTTCCGTGGCGGCTACTACCACACCGGCGACGTGGGCTCGATCGACGAACGCGGCTACATCACCTACGTCGGCCGCACCGACGACGTCTTCAAGGCCTCCGACTACCGCATTTCGCCGTTCGAGCTGGAAAGCGTGCTGCTCGAGCACGACGCGGTCGCCGAGGCCGCCGTGGTGCCTGCCCCGGACCCGATCCGGCTCGCGGTGCCCAAGGCCTACGTCGTGCTCGCCGCCGGCCACGAGCCGGACGCGGCCACCGCGGAGCGCATCCTGGCGTTCTGCCGCGATCACCTCGCGCCGTACAAGCGGATCCGCCGCCTGGAGTTCGCCGAGCTGCCGAAGACGATCTCCGGCAAGATCCGGCGCGTCGAACTGCGCGGCAAGGAGCAGGCGAGCCCACAGTCGCGCCCGGCGGGCGAGTTCCGCGAGGAGGACTTCCCGGGCCTGCGGAGCTGACCGGCTACTCCGCCTCGGTGACGCGGGCGAAGACCGTGTCCTCCCCACGGCTGCACGTGGTGCCGCCCTGCGACGCGGGCGGACCGGACACGCAGAGCCAGCCGTCGACGGTCTCGCTGACCGGCCGGGCCGAGCCGGCCGGCTGACGCCCGGCGATGGCCTCCTGGAACCGGGTCACCAGATCGGTGGCCCGACCACAGCCGAGCCCGCTCGTCGCGGTCTCCATCACCTGCAACTCCAGCCCGCTCGCGGCTCGCACCGTGCCGCACTCGTCGGAGCGGGCCTGCGGCGTGGTGGTGCTCGGCGGGGGTGGCGGGGCGGTCGTCGTGGTGCTCGCCGGCGCGGAGGCCGGCGGTGGTGTGCCGGGTGCCGGTGTGGCAGCGGGTGAATCGGTGCAGCCGCCCAGGACACCTGCCAGGAGAAGCAGTGCCAGTGCGTGGCGCGGTGCGGTCATGAGGTCCCTCCCAGATCGTGAAACTACCGTGTCGGTAGCGAAATCGCTGGCACGACGCGCCCGGGGATGCTCCACTGTGGACGATGATCCTCCGGGCGGGTGAACGGACGGCCGGCGGCTAACACTTCGGTCCGCTCGCGCGACACCACGGTTGTGTTGAGCACCGAAACCGGGACGGATCCGCTCCCGACCGTCCCCTCCTCCGTCGTGTGGAGCCAGGGCCGCCCCTACGTCCTCGAGCCCGCGGCCGGAACGCTGCGCTGGGTGGGTACCGACCACCTGGGCCGCCCGCTCACCCTCACCGGCGCCGACCTCTGCCGCCGCGGCTGGACCCACCGCCGCGCGGGGTGAGACCCACCCGCGGCGCCCCCGCGCGGAGTCGCCCATCCGCTCGGCGGGCGACCGCGTTCCCCAGGACGAACCCGCGCGGCCACGGCGGATGCCGCTCCCGCACGGATTAGGGTTACGGGGTGATCGAACCACGCACCGGGCCGGCCGAGCCCAGCCTCTTGCGGCAGGCGTGGACCGTGCCGAACGTGCTGTCCCTGCTGCGGCTGGCGGGTGTCCCGGTGTTCCTGTGGCTCCTGCTCGGCCCGCGGGCGGACGGGTGGGCCCTGGTGCTGCTGGTGTTCAGCGGCGTGTCGGACTGGCTGGACGGGAAGCTGGCGCGCTGGCTGGGGCAGACGAGCCGGCTCGGGCAGCTGCTCGACCCGGCCGCCGACCGGCTCTACATCGTCGCCACGCTGATCGCGTTCCTGGTGCGCGGGATCGTTCCGTGGTGGCTGGTCGCCGTGCTCATCGGGCGGGAGCTGCTGGTCGGCGTGGCGCTGCTGGTGCTGCGCCGCAACGACTACGCCCCGCCGGAGGTCACCTACATCGGCAAGGCCGCGACGTTCGTGCTGATGTACGCGTTCCCGTTCCTGCTGCTCACGCAGGGCACCTCGATGGCCGCCGTCATCGCCCGGCCGATCGCCTACTCCTTCACCGCGTGGGGCACCGTCCTGTACGTGTGGTCCGGCGCGCTGTACCTGTTGCAGACCTTCTGGGCGGTCCGGCGTGCCAGAGCGGGTACCCAGATGTAAGACTGCGCGCGAGCATCGCGACAGACCCGCGAGCAGGAAGGGGACGTGGAGTGTCCGCGCCGGAAGAGTTGCGCTACACCGAGGAGCACGAGTGGGTCGCCACCCGCGCCGAGGACGTGGTCCGCGTGGGGATCACCGAGTACGCGCAGGATCAGCTGGGTGACGTGGTGTTCGTCGACCTGCCCGAGGCGGGCAAGGCGGTCACGGCGGGAGAGCCGTTCGGCGAGGTCGAGTCGACCAAGAGCGTGTCGGAGCTGTTCGCGCCGGTGGACGGCGAGATCGTCGCGGTCAACGACGCGGTGAGCGACTCGCCCGAGCTGATCAACAGCGACCCGTACGGCGAGGGCTGGCTGATCGAGATCCGGGTGACCGACGCCGACGCGGCGGCCGGATTGCTCGACGCCGACGCCTACAACCGGCTGACCGCAGGGTAGAACCGGGTTTTGGGGGAGCCGCGGGGGCCGAATCGATCAGGCACGGTACGTTGGCAGCCACAGGTTTTCAGCCAGCGACACATCCAGTGGTGAGGAGAGCTCAGGTGAGCACCAACGACGGGCCCGGCGTTCCCCCGGAGCAGTCTCCGGAGCGGACCTCGGTCTTCCGGGCCGACTTCCTGGGGGACGTGGAGGGTCAGGAGGCGCCGACCCCGGAGCCTTCGGTCGCCGGTGTCGACGCGCTGCCGGCCGGTACGGCGTTGCTGGTGGTCAAGCGGGGCCCGAACGCGGGCTCGCGCTTCCTGCTCGACCGGGACACCACGAGCGCCGGGCGCCACCCCGACAGCGACATCTTCCTCGACGACGTCACTGTGTCCCGCCGCCACGCGGAGTTTCGCCGCGAGGGCGGGGAGTTCGTCGTCATCGACGTGGGCAGCCTCAACGGCACCTACGTCAACCGCGAGCCGGTCGACCAGGCGGTGCTCGCGGGCGGTGACGAGGTGCAGATCGGCAAGTTCCGCCTGGTCTTCCTGACCGGCCCGGGGCACGGGGGCCAGGGGGCGCGGTGACGGCTGCCGGGCGGCCACAGCGTGATGGGCTGAGCATCGGGGCGGTGCTGGCGCAGCTGCGCCCGGACTTCCCGGACGTCACCATCTCCAAGATCAGGTTCCTCGAGTCCGAGGGGCTGGTCCGCCCGGGCCGGACCGCGTCCGGATACCGGCAGTTCTCCGCGGCGGACGTCGAGCGGCTGCGATTCGTGCTGGCCGCCCAGCGGGATCACTACCTCCCGCTGAAGGTCATCAAGGAGCAGCTCGACGCCGCCGACCGCGGGCTGTCCGACGGCCAGGCGCTGGGCGGGCGGCTGCCCCGCAAGCTGGTGCCGATCCCGGCGCACGGCGCGGGGGACGGACTGCCTCGCGCCGACGACTTCGCGCCGGGGCGCGACATCCGGCTGACCCGCGAGGATCTGCTCGCCGAGGCCGGGGTGGACGGAGCTCTGCTCGCCGAGCTGGAGCAGTACGGGCTGATCCGCGCCGGAGCGGCCGGGTTCTACGACCCGGACGCGGTGCTGGTGACCCGCACGGTCCGCGCGATGACGGAGTTCGGCATCGAGCCACGGCATCTGCGCGCGTTCCGGGCATCGGCGGACCGGGAGGTCGGGCTGCTCCAGCAGATCGTGGCGCCCGTGTCACGGCACCGTGACGCGGATGCCAAGGCCCGCGCGGACGAGCTCGCGCGACAGTTCGCGGCGCTTTCGGTGACCTTGCACACCCTGCTCGTCAAAGCGGGCATCCGGGACGTGACCGGCGGCTGAGCGTGTCCGCCCGGCTCCCGATCTTCGCTCGTCGTGGGTCGGGACGGTAATGACATGGTTTCAGGTCTCCGCAGCACGGCGCCGATGCCGTACCGTTGGTGATGGATTTGCCGGAAACGATCCATGCGACTGCCACACAAATTCCAGCAAGCGAGCACAGCGTCGGGATGGCGGGTAGCGTCGGAGACATCGATGCGGGGCCCTCGGACCAGCGCTGCGGCCCGCGCACACGAGAGGGAGGCGAAGCCCGATGAGCGAAATGCGCGTCGTCGGCGTGCGGGTCGAGTTGCCCGCGAACCAGCCGATCTTGTTGCTGCGGGAGGCACAGGGTGAGCGGTACCTCCCGATCTGGATCGGGTCCGTGGAAGCGACCGCGATCGCGCTCGAGCAGCAAGGCGTACGCCCCGCCCGCCCGCTGACCCACGACCTCCTCAAGGAGGTCATCGGCGCACTCGGCCGTGAGCTCGAGCAGGTCGTGATCACCGACCTGCGTGAGGGCACGTTCTTCGCCGAACTCGTCTTCGACGGCGACGTGCGGGTGTCCGCGCGGCCGAGCGACTCGGTTGCGCTGGCCCTGCGCGTCGGGGTGCCGATCCACGCGGTGGACGCGGTGCTCGACGAGGCCGGGCTCATCATCCCGGACGAGCAGGAGGACGAGGTCGAGAAGTTCCGCGAATTTCTCGAGTCCGTCTCGCCTGAGGACTTCCGCGGCGCGGACACCTGACCGCCCGCCGCTGCGACGGCGTAACGAAGGGGTCTTTCCGGCTCGAGCACCGGCCGGGAGGGCCCCTTCGGTGCGTTTCGGGGAGCCGCGGGGTGGTCGCCCGGCCGAAAATTACCCGGCCGGGTAACCGTGGTCAGGGTGCCTTGACCGGTCAACTCTCAAGACAGGATCGAGGTGGGCCGCGCGTCGCGTTGACCGGGCGCCTGCCCGCGCATACCGTCGATGGAGGTAAATCGCTTCGGTGTGATTCCGCCGCGGCGCGGTCACTCGGGCGCACCGGACGTTTTGCCACTGCCGCGGGTCCTACTCCTGGGCCCCGGGTGCTTGTTTCGACCGGCCGCAGCGGCCGGGCGAGGGGAGGCATGCGTGGTCGAGGAAGGGCCGGTTCAGGTCGTACCGGGGGAGCAGGGTGAGCTCTTCCCGGACTCGTCGCTGCCTGACGAGCTGGTCGGATACCGGGGTCCCGCGGCCTGTCAGATCGCCGGCATCACCTACCGGCAGCTGGACTACTGGGCGCGCACCGGGCTGGTCGCGCCGAGCATCCGCACCGCCCACGGTTCGGGGTCGCAGCGGCTGTACTCCTTCAAGGACATCCTCGCCCTCAAGATCGTCAAGCGGTTACTCGACACGGGCGTCTCGCTGCAGAATATCCGTGTCGCGGTCGAGCACCTCCGCAAGCGCGGGGCGCGCGACCTGGCGAAGGTGACGCTGGTGTCCGACGGCACCACGGTCTACGAGTGCACCTCCCCGGAGGAGATCGTCGATCTGCTCCAGGGCGGCCAGGGCGTGTTCGGGATCGCCGTGAAGGTGCCGATGCTGGAGATCAGCGGCTCGATCCACGAGTTCCCGGCCGAACGCGCCGACGGCGGGCAGGTGGAGTCCGTCGTCCCGGACGAGCTGTCCCAGCGTCGCAGCGCCCGCCGGACCGGATGATCACGTCGCCGCGGTAGGGAGTAGGCTTCGGGCGCGGTCGCCGAAGCCGCGCGGGAGAGACCGGGCCACCACCCAAGTGCTCGGCGCCGAAGGAGCAAATCCTCCCCGGAACCTCTCAGGCACCCTGGACCGCGCGGACGAGACGCCTCTGGAAAGCGGGCCGACGGGCACAACTCCGTCCGGCCCCGCCGAAGGTGCAAACCCGGCTCAACACTCGGGTGAACCTCTCAGGCGCCCTGATCGGGTGGGGACAGAGTGGGGAGGACCCAGCGCGGCCACAGGGTGGTGGCGGCGTTTGGAGCGGTGCCTGCCAGTCCGGGCACCTGATCTCGGCGAAACAGTCCTCAGGCACCGGGCGCATGCGCGAAGTCGGCCTTCTGCGCCGGCTCCTGCAGGAAGTTGCGGAACACCTGAGCGGCGCGCTGCTGGACCTCGTCGACGGCGTCAGAGGTGAGCACCGCGCACGGGTAGTCCCCGCCGGCGGTGGTGGCCAGCGATTCGGCCCGGGAGGTCAGCAATGTGGGCCGGGCGTTCGTCAGCTCGGTGATCGCCGCCGTGTTCTGGGGGATCCAGACCGCGGGCTGACCGCCGATCGAGTCGAGGTTGCCGCGTCCGGTCAGGGCGAGCAGCGCCCGCTGATCGTCGATCGCCTGCACCTGCACGTGGACGCAGTGGGAGTGCACGACGGTGCGGGCCTGGTTCCACCGGTCCGCGGCCGCGGTCACCGCGGGCGCCACCGAGGGGGCGGCGACCACGCTGAGGTTCGAATCGCCCTCGGCGCACGCGCTGGCCTGGGCCTCGGCACGGTTGTTGACGACGCTGTCCGCCCAGCCCCAGCCGAGGAGCCCCAGGACGAGAAGCACGACGAACACCCCGGCGACGATCGGCCACTTCGCGATGCCGCGCTTGGCCTCGCCGAGCACACGGTGCGAGCCGGTCGTCTCGCCGGGCGGTGCGACGCGGTGCGAGCCGGTCGTCTCGCCCGCGCCCGCACGGCGGGTGCCGCCTTGGATGCGGCGCGTGCTTTCCGCGGTGAGCACCGGCTGGCCGCCGGTCGATCCGGCCGCGCGCTCGACAGTCACCGCACGGCGGCTTCCGGTGGATTCACTGCCAACCCGTCGCCGGTAGCCCGAGGTCTCATCGGAGATCGCGCGTCGGGAGCCCGTGGTCTCGCCGGGCGAATTCGCACCACGGTAGTCGGAGAAGGGCCGGGAGCCGGTGGCCTCGCCCGGCCGGCCGGCGGGAGGATTCGCACGCCGGTAACCGGCGGCCTCGCCTGCGACCGCGCGTCGTGCGCCGGTGGCCTCGCCCGCGGAGTAGCCGGAGTTCTGTCCGCCCGGCCGGTACCCGGAGGTCTCGCCCGCCATGCGCGGGCTGTCGGTCGGCACACCCGGGGCAACGGTGGCGCCGCGGCCGGGCCCATTCTGGTGCTCGCTCGGCGCGACGGGCCGAACCGGGAAGGCCCCTACGGCCTCACCCGGCCGCGCCCCCGCGCGTCCGTATCCCGTCGGCGGTTCCCCGGATTCAGGACGGCCGTGAGCGGGGTCGTCACCCCGGCTGTGTCGCCCCATGCCTTCCTCAACTCTCCGTGCTCGTAGATCAAACGCGTTCACCCTAACAGGGGTTCGTCGTTAGCGAAACGTGATGAACCCACGAAAGTCGCAGGACTGAGCGTCACTGCCCCTGGGTGAGGAGCGCCCGGCACTGCTCGATCAGCCGATCTCGCAGCGGTTCCGCCCGGGCCGCGAACTCTGCCTGGGCGCGGGCGTACTCCGCGCGCCCCCGGGCGGTCTCGATCCGCACAGGGGTATATCCCAGCTCCGACAGATCGTACGGCCCGGCCCGCATGTCCAGCTCGCGGATCTCCACTGCCAGCTCGAAGCAGTCCCCGACCAGCTCCGACGGCACGAACGGATCGAGCTTGAACGCGGCCCGGTAGAGATCCATGTTCGCGTGCAGGCATCCCGGCTGCTCCAGGTCCGCCTGCTGGTCCCGCGACGGCTCCAGCGCGTTGCGCGGCCGCGCGGGCGGGGTGAAGAACCGGAACGCGTCGTAGTGCCCGCAGCGCAGCTCGAGCGACTCGACGACCGTGTCCGTGCCGCCGGGGCCGAGTCGGAGCGGCAGTTGGTTGTGCCGTACCTGGGCGGGCGGCTGCCGGTACACCATGGCCCACTCGTGCAGCCCGAAACAGTTCAACCGGGGCGCGCGGGACGCGGTGGCTTCCAGCAGGACGAGCAGCGCCCGCACCGTGGCGAACCGCTTGGTGGGGAACGGTTCGAGCTCCACGCCCTCGCCGGTCTCGTGGAAGCCCGGGCGCTCCAGGAAGGTCCGCACCGCCGGTCCGGCGAGCACCACGCCCGGCCCGGGACTCCAGCGCTCCAGATGCGCCGGGCGGTGCGGGTAGTACTGGAACAGGAAGTCGTGGACGGGGTGCTTGCGGCCCCGCGACCGGCGCTCTTGGTAGGGCCCGGTCCAGCGGCGCACGCGCGCGACGTGCGCGGCAGCGCGCGCCTGCCACTCGGGTTCCGCGAGGATCATCAGTTCAGGTTGTATCAGGCCGTCACGTGGGTGCCGTCGCGCACCGTGCCGACGTACTCCTCCACCAGGTCCTCGAGCGCGACCACCCCGATGATCGTGCCGTCGTCGCCGCGGGCGCGGGCCAGGTGGCTGCCCTCGCGCCGCATCGCGGACAGGGCCTCGTCGAGCCGGGCGTGCACCGGCAGGTCGGTCAGCGGCCGTGTCTTGCCGGCCGGGACGGTGCTGGCCGGGGCGTCGCCGATCTGGTCGAGCACGTCCTTGACGTGCAGGTACCCGATCAGCTCGCCGTTGTCGGACCGCAGCGGGTACCGCGAGAAGCCGGTCGAGGAGACCGCGGCCTCGACATCGCCCATCGTCGGCGTGCTCGGCAGCGTGGTCAGCTCGGCGGTGGGCACCAGCACGTCGCCGACGGTCTTCTCGGCCGAGGACAGCGTCTGGCTCAGCCGCTCGTGCTCGGACTGCTCCAGCAGGCCCTCCCGGCGCGACTCCGACAGCAACTCGGCCAGCTCGTCTGAGGTGTAGGCGGTTTCCAGCTCGTCCTTCGGCTTGACCCGCACGAGCCGCAGCAGGGCGTTGGCCATGGCGTTGAGCAGCCAGATGAACGGGTTGGCGACCTTCACCCACGCCACGTGGATCGGCACCAGCCACAGCGCCAGCCGTTCGGGCTCGGCGATGGCGAGGTTCTTCGGCACCATCTCGCCGATCAGCACGTGCAGGACCGTGATGAAGGCCAGCGCGATCGCGAACGACACGGCGTGCAGGAGCACATCGGGCAGGCCGAACAGGTCGAAGAAGACCTCGAGTCGGTGCGCCACGGCCGGTTCGCCGAGGCGGCCGAGCAGCAGCGAGCTGATCGTGATGCCCAGCTGGGCGCCGGCGAGCATCTGCGACACGTGCTTGCTGGCGTTGATGACGATGCGCGCTCGCGTCTTGCCCTGCTCGAGCAGGGCCTCCAGCCGGTCGCGGCGCGAGGAGATCAGGGTGAACTCCGCGCCCACGAAGAACGCGTTGAGCAGCAGCAGGACGACGATCAGGAAGATGGCGAGCCAGTCGTTCACCGCGCCACCTCCGTCGGCCGTGCCTCGGCCAGCGGCCGCAGGCTCACTTCGGCGATGCGCAGCCGGTCCATTTCGGACACGGTCAGCCGCCAGCCGTCGACCACGGTCGACTCACCCGGTCCGGGGATCCGGCCGAGCCGCTCCAGCATGAGGCCGGCGATCGTTTCGTAGTCGCCGTCGGGCATGCGGAACCCGGTGACCTCGGTGACCTCGTCGGCGCGCAGCTGACCGGAGACCAGCCAGGTGTCGGTGCCGACCCGCTGTGAGGACGGCGCCTCGCCGGTGTCGTGCTCGTCGCGGACGTCGCCGATGATCTCCTCGACCACGTCCTCGAGCGTCACCAGCCCGGCCGTGCCGCCGTATTCGTCCACGACCATCGCCAGCTGGAAGCGCGAGTCCCGCAACCGCGAGAGCAGCGCGTCACCCGGCAGCGACTCCGGCACGGTCGGCACCGGACGCATGACCGAGCCGATCTTCACGGTGGCGCGTTCGGCGGCGGGTACGGCGAAGGCCTGCTTGACGTGCACCGCGCCCTGCGCGTCATCGAGGTCCTCGGTGTAGACCGGGAAACGCGAGAACCCGGTGCGCCGGGACAGTTCGACGAGGTCGTTGATCGAGTCAGCGACGGTCAGCGACTCCACCTGGACGCGCGGGGTCATCAGCTCCTCGGCGGTGCGGTCGCCGAAGCGCAGCGACTTGTCCAGCAGCAGAGCCGTCGAGGTGTCGAGCGTGCCGCTTTCGGCGCTGGTCCGCACGATCGAGCCGAGCTCCTGCGGGGAGCGCGCCGAGCGCAGCTCCTCCTGCGGTTCGATGCCGAACTTGCGCACGAGGAAGTTGGCGCTGTTGTTCATGAGCGTAATGAGCCAGCGGAACAGTGCCGAGAACCGGGAGTGGTAGCCCACGACCGCCCGAGCGGTCTGCAGCGGCCTGGCGACGGCGAGGTTCTTCGGCGCCATCTCGCCCAGCACCATGGACAGGATCGTCGCGAGCAGCAGCGCGATCACGACGGACGCGCCGGCGGCGACGCCCTCGGACAGGCCGGCGGCGGTCAGCACCGGGCGGACCAGGTTCCCGATCAGCGGCTCCGCGAGGTAACCGGTGATCAGCGTGGTCAGGGTGATCGCGACCTGCGCGCCGGAGAGCTGGAAGGACAGCGTCGAGTGGGCCTTGCGGACGGTGCGGGACCGCCGGTCACCGACCTGTCGGACATTCGCCTCGATGGTGCTGCGCTCAAGCGCGGTGAGGGAGAACTCGGCGGCCACCGCGAGACCGGTGCCGACCGTGAGCAACACGAAGAACAAGACTCCGAGAACGGAGAGGAGCACGTCCATCATCGGCTATCACGGTCCTGGGCCGGGCCGGGGAGGTGCTCGGGAAAGCCGGGTTGGTCACCCGGCTTTGTACTGTCACCAGGTGACTGCGCGTCGCGCACGAAAGGGGTCACTCCTTGGGAGTTGGCTGAAAATGTGTGCGCCATGATACCCGCCCGTGCGCGCGCACGAAGGCGTCGGCGCTGGTGAGCGTGTCAGGATTCGGCCGCGGCGCGCAGCCGGTGCCGCCGCACGCTCTCCTCGACCAGGTCGAGCACCGGCCCGAGATCGTCGGCGGGCAGGCCCATCGCCAGGTGCGAGACCAGGCCCTCCAGGACCAGCTCGAGGTAGGCGGTGAGCACATCGACGTCCACGTCGTCGCGGAGGTTGCCGGCCTGACGCTGCCACAGCAGGCGCTGGCGGGTCGCGGCGGTCAGCTGCTGCGAGCGCTCGGCCCAGCGGGCGCGGAACTCCGGGTCCGTGCGCAGCCGCCGGGACACCTCGAGCCGCGTGCCCAGCCAGTCCGCCGGGTGGTCGCTGCCCTCGGCGAGCAGGTCGCGCATCACCTGCACGAGCCCCTGCTGGGCCACCACGTCGGCCATCCGCGCGGCGTCCTCCTCGGCGAGGGCGAGGAACAGGGACTCCTTGTCCCGGAAGTGGTGGAAGATCGCGCCGCGGGAGAGCCTGGTCGCTTCCTCCAGGCGCCGCACCGTGGCACCCTCGTAGCCGTACCGGGCGAAACAGACACGTGATCCGTCGAGGATCTGGCGCCTGCGCGCGTCGAGGTGGTCCTGGCTGACCCGGGGCATGACCAGATCCTGTCACCGCGGGCCCGGCTTTCGCAAACCGTACGTACTTACTGTATTCGTGGGACTCTTCGCCCATTTCCGGTACCGCGCGGAGCAACCTGAAATTGTCGGTACCCGCGTGTAGCGTCCGAACGCAAGTGCTCCCGGAGATTGGACACGACCATGACAGCGGCCCGGCCCGTTTCCCCGGCCCCAGGCGGGGCGGTGGCGGCGAAGGTGGTCTCCGACCGCGCCGAGGGTGAGGCGTATGTGGCGTCCGTGTGTTTCAAGCACGGGCCACCGCGCCTGCTCGGCGTTGAGCTGGAGTACACCGTGCACTACGCCGACGACCTGCGAAGACCACTTGATCCGGAAGACCTCGCCCGTGCGCTCGGTCCGCACGCACCACGCACCCTCCGTCCCGACAGCCCGGCCGGCCCGTTACCCGCCGGCTCGCCCCTGACCCTCGAGCCCGGGGGCCAGGTGGAGATCTCCGCCCTGCCCCAGGCCTCGCTCCACGAGCTCGCCGCGGTGGTCGGCGCCGATTTCGCCTATCTCTCCGACCTCCTCGCCCGCCACGGGCTCGTCCTGCGCGACGACGGCATCGACGCCTACCGCCCCCCGGCCCGGCTCCTGAACACACCGCGCTACGCGGCGATGGAACGCCGGTTCGCGCCGAGCGGCACCGGTGGCGTGACGATGATGTGCAGCACTGCCGGCCTGCAGATCTGCGTCGACACCGGCGAGGCGGCCACCTTCGCGGCCCGGTGGGCCGCGATCCACGCGCTCGGCCCGCCGCTCCTGGCGTTGTTCGCCAACTCCCGCCGTCACGCGGGCCGCGACACCGGATCCGCCTCGGCCCGGTGGCTCGCGGTCATGAACACCGAAGCGTGCCGGACATCGCCCGCCGCGTGCGGCGACGACCCCGCGGCGAGCTGGGCGAGCCGCCTCATGGACACGCCGCTGATGGTGGTGCGGCGGCGGGACGGGCCGTGGGACGCGCCGGAGGGTCTCACGTTCGCGGACTGGGCGGCCGGCCGCGGCGCGGGGCGGGTCCTCCCGCGCCCGACCCTGGCCGATCTCGACTACCACCTGACCACGATGTTCACCCCCGTGCGGGCGCACGGCTACCTGGAGGTCCGCTACCTCGATTCCCAGCCGCGGCAACGGTGGCTGCACCCGGTCGCGCTGCTGAGCGCTCTGCTCGACCGGCCGTCCACAGTGGACCGGGTGCGCGAGGTCTGCGCACCGGTGGACGGTGAGTGGGAGCTCGCCGCGCGCGCCGGGATGACCGATCCGCGGATCGCCTCGGTGGCGCGCGAGGTCGCCGACCTCGGATGCGCCGAGCTGACCCGGAGCGGACTGACCGGGCAGACGGTCGACCAGATCAGCGAAGGCGTGCAGCGGCTCGCGCACGCTGGGGAGGGGATGAGATGACCGACGTGTCACCGACCGCACTGACCGAGGCGCCGAACCCGGTGCGCGACCTGTCCGCGGAGGGCCTGCGGACCCGGGCGGCCGCGGCGCTGGAGCGGGGCCGCGCCCGCAGCACGGCGCTCACCGGCGCGGTGGACGACGACGACCTCGTCCGCCAGCACTCCAAGCTGATGTCACCGCTGGTCTGGGACCTCGCGCACATCGGCAGCCAGGAGGAGCTGTGGCTGGTGCGGGACGTCGGCGGCCGCGAGCCGCTGCGGCCCGACATCGACGACCTCTACGACGCCTTCCAGCACCCGCGCGCCACCCGGCCGTCGCTCCCGCTGCTCGGCCCGGCCGAGTCGCGGGCGTATGTCGCGCAGGTGCGGGCCAAGGCGCTCGAGGTTCTGGAGCGGGCACCGATGGAGGGCAGGCCGCTCACCGAGGCGGGGTTCGCCTTCGGCATGATCACCCAGCACGAGCAGCAGCACGACGAGACCATGCTGGCCACCCATCAGCTGCGCAACGGCGATCCGGTGTTGCACGCTCCCGAGCCGCCACCGGCCCGGTCCGGGCCGCTGCCCGGCGAGCTGCTGATCCCGGCGGGTTCCTTCGTGATGGGCACGTCGCTGGAGCCCTGGGCGCTGGACAACGAGCGTCCGGCCCACGAGGTCGGGGTGGACGCGTTCTACCTGGACACCGTGCCGGTGACCAACGGTGCCTACGTGGAGTTCCTCGAATCCGGCGGGTACGACCGGCGCGAGTGGTGGAGTGCGGCGGGCTGGGAGTACCGCAGCGCGCACGACATCACCTCGCCGAGGTTCTGGCGCCGCGAGTCCGGCGGCTGGTGGCGGGTGCGGTTCGGCGTCCACGAGCCGGTGCCGGCGGACCAGCCGGTCGTGCACGTGTCCTTCTACGAGGCCGAGGCCTACGCGAGGTGGGCGGGCAAGCGGCTGCCCACCGAGGCGGAGTGGGAGAAGGCCGCCCGGCTCGACCCGGTGACCGGCGAATCGCGGCGGTATCCGTGGGGCAACGCCGATCCCACGCCGGAGCACGCGAACCTCGGCCAGCGGCACCTCTCGCCCGCCCCGGTGGGCGCGTACCCGTCGGGTGCGTCGGCCTTCGGGGTGCACCAGCTGATCGGCGACGTGTGGGAGTGGACGAGCACCGACTTCGCCGGCTACCCGGGCTTCCGCGCCTTCCCCTACCGCGAGTACTCCGAGGTCTTCTTCGGCCCGGAGTACAAGGTGCTGCGCGGCGGCTCGTTCGGCACGGATGCGGCGGCAGTCCGCGGCACGTTCCGCAACTGGGACTACCCGATCCGGCGGCAGATCTTCGCCGGTTTCCGCTGTGCGCGGGACGTCTCGCCGGGTGAGCGGGCCTGAGATGTGCCGCCACCTCGGTTACCTGGGCCCGCCCCGCTCGCCCGCGGGGCCGGTGTTCGACGCGCCGCACTCGCTGCTGCGCCAGACCTACGCGCCGAAGGACATGCGCGGCGGCGGCGTGGTGAACGCCGACGGGTTCGGGCTGGGCTGGTACGACGACGGGCCCGAGCCGGTGCGCTACCGGCGGCCGGTTCCACTGTGGAGCGACCAGGACCTGCCGCGGCTGGCGCGGTCGGTCCACAGTGGCGCGTTCGTCGCCGCGGTGCGCAACGGCACCACCGGGATGCCGTCCGGGGAGGGCGCGTGCGCGCCCTTCACCGGCGGCCGGTGGTTGTTCAGCCACAACGGAATGGTGCCCGGCTGGCCGGACAGCCTCGCCGCGCTGGCCGGGAAACTGCCGGTCACCGACCTGATGACCCTGCAGGCGCCCACCGATTCGGCCGTCCTGTGGGCGCTGCTGCGCGAGCGGCTGGAGGCGGGGGAGGACCCCGCCGGCGCGGTCACCGACCTGATCAGCCAGGTCGAGCGCGCCGCGCCCGGCTCGCGGCTGAACTTCCTGCTCACGGACGGGACCGTGCTCGTCGGCACGGCCTGGACCCATGCGCTGTCGGTCCGCGTCGAGGGCGAGGCCGTGTTGTTCGCGTCCGAACCCCTCGACGACGCGCCGGGCTGGACGGAGGTGCCGGACCGGCACCTCGTGCTGGCCAGCTACGGCGCCGTCGAAGTCATTCCCCTCAACGCCGATCGGAGTGTTCTGTCATGACCGAGTCCGAACTGGACATTCACCGCAGCGCGGGCGACATCGCCGAGGCGCTGCGTGCGGACGTGCGGGAGGGGCTGTCGGCGGCGCCGAAGTGGCTGCCGTCCAAGTGGTTCTACGACGCGGCGGGCAGCCGGCTGTTCGAGGAGATCACCGCGCTGCCCGAGTACTACCCGACGCGGGCCGAGCGCGAGGTGCTGACGAGGGAGGCCGGCGCGATCGCGAAGATCACCGGCGCGCACACCCTGGTCGAGCTCGGCTCGGGGTCGAGCGAGAAGACCCGGCTGCTGCTCGACGGCCTGCGGGAGCACGGCAGTCTGCGCACGTTCGTGCCGCTGGACGTGTCGGAGTCCGCGCTGGCGGAGGCGGTCGAGGCCATCCAGGCCGACTATGCGGGTCTGGACGTGCGGGGTGTGGTCGGCGACTTCACCGAGCACCTCGGCCTGCTCCCGGGTGAGCCGCCCCGGCTGGTGGCGTTCCTCGGCGGCACGATCGGCAACTTCCTGCCCGCCGACCGCGGCAAGTTCCTGCGGTCGGTGCGGGACGTGCTCGACGACGGGGAGTGGTTCCTGCTCGGCACCGACCTGGTCAAGGACGCGGGCACGCTGGTGAAGGCGTACGACGACTCGGCCGGGGTGACGGCGGAGTTCAACCGCAACGTGCTGCGGGTGATCAACGCGGTGCTGGGCGCGGACTTCGACCCGGACGCCTTCGAGCACGTGGCTCACTGGGACGCCGCCAACGAATGGATCGAGATGCGGCTGCGCACGCCCGAGGCGGTGCGGGTGTCGATCCCGGGCGCCGACACGGCCGTGTCGTTCGAGGCCGGGGAGTACGTCCGGACGGAGATCTCGGCGAAGTTCCGCCCCGAGGGGGTGGCCGCCGAGCTGGCCGACGCCGGGTTCGAGCTGGAGCAGTGGTGGACCGACGAGCAGGGCCGGTTCGGGGTGTCCCTGGCGCGGGCGGCGAGCTGACCGCCGCCGCGCGGCCGGTGCGGGGCGGGAGCGGACGAATGGTCCAATAGAGGCCGTGAAGAATCCGCTCTCGCTCCTCGCCCGCAGGCTGGGCACCCGGCCGTGGGTGATGCGGCTCTCGAAGGTCATCATCTGGGGCGACAGGCGGCTGCACCGTGTGTCCCGTGGGAGGGTGAGCCTGGTCGGGATCGCGGGTCTGCCGTCGCTGCGGCTGACCACCCTCGGGCGCAAGAGCGGGCTGCCGCGCAGCACGAACCTGCTGTACTACCCGGACCGGGACGGTTTCGTCCTGGTCGGCTCCAACTGGGGCCGCCCGCGCGACCCGGGGTGGACCTACAACCTGCGCGAGCACGCGGACGCCATCGTCGCCATCCGGGGCCGCGAGATCGCGGTCACGGCGGAGCCCCTCAAGGGCGAGGACTACGACCGCATGTGGCGCCGCCTGCTGGACTTCTGGCCCGGCTACGAGATGGAACGCGTGGCGGCGGGCCGGGAGCTGCCGATCTTCCGGCTCACCCGCCGATAGCCCGCCCGGCGCCGAGTCCCCCAGCCGCGCGAGCCCCGCGCTCCCGCTCGTGAGTCCCGCGTTCCCGCGCGTGAGTTCTGCATTCGGAGCGCGCCAGCCACGCACCTGAGTGCGGAACTCGCGCACCTGAGTGCGGGACTCGCGCCGCTGGGCGTGGGACTCGCGGACGCGGCGAGTTCTACCGTCAGGGCCGCGCCCGCAGAGGCGCCGGAATATCCGGTTTTCGCTCGTTTGGGCGAAACGCCGTCCGAACACTCGGTGAACGTTGCCCGGGACCACCCAAAACGGACTGGTCCCGCGAATGCTCGTGCCTACGCTCCGCTCGCAAGATCATCCGTTCGAGTGAGGAGCACGGTGAAGCGCTGGGTCGTGATCGCGGTGGTGGGCGCGCTCCTCGCCGCCGGCGCCGGCTGGTGGCGGTGGGGGAGACCGTCGCCCGCGGGAGAGACCCTCGTCGAGGTGTCGGGGTCGGCCTGCGGCCTCGGCTGGTCCGCACCAGCAGCCGGCCCGCAGACGCTCCGGCTGCGCAACACCGGACCCGTCACCGCTGAAGCCGAGGTCGTCGATCCGGCCACCGGCGCGGTCTTCGCCGAGGTCGAGGGCCTCGGCGCGGGCGCCACCCGAGCTCTCGACGTGACCCTCGCCGCCGGGGACTACGCCCTCCGCTGCCTGCCCGACGACGCCGACGCTGTCACCGGGCCTACCGTTCACGTCACCGGCGGGACACCCCGCCCCGCGCCCGCGGTCGTCCCGGTCACCTACGCCGACCTCCTCGGCCCGGCCAAGGAGTACCACGCGGCCGTCACCACCGGCCTCGACACGCTCGCCACGCAGACCGACGCCCTCGCGACCGCCGTCGGCGCCGGTGACCGCGCCGCCGCGCGGAGCGCATGGCTCACCGCCCACCTGACCTACGAACGCCTCGGCGCCGCATACGGCGCGTTCGGCGACGCCGACTCGGTGATCAACGGCGCCGCGGACGGCCTTCCCGGCGGCACCGCCGACCCGGGCTTCACCGGCTTCCACCGGATCGAGCACGGCCTCTGGCACGACGAGCCCACTGCCACGCTCACCACGCAGGCCCAGCGTCTCGCCGACGCCGTCCACCAGCTCCGGGAGTCCTTTCCGGACGCCCAGATCGACCAGCTCGACCTGGGCGTGCGCGCCCACGAGATCATGGAGAACGCCCTGCAGTCCGAACTCACCGGCCACACCGACTACGGCAGCGGCACCGGCCTCGCGACCACGCTGGCCAACCTCGACGGCACCGCCGCGGTCCTGGACGTCCTCCGCCCGCTCCTGACCACTCGGATGCCCACACTGTCCGAAGTGGACGCGCAAATCACGCACGCCCGGGGCGTGCTCGCGACCGGACAGCGTCCCGACGGCACCTGGATCCCCGTCGCCCAGCTGGGCACGCCGCAACGCGAACGCATCGACGGGGCCGTCGCCCAGTTGACCGAGGAACTGGCCCCCATCGCGGCCGTCGCCGCGCCGAGGCGGACGTCGTGACGCTGGGCCGGCGCACCTTTCTGCGCGGCGCGCTCGCGGGCGCCGGGGTCACCGCCACTTCGGCGGCATCTCCGGCCACCGCGGCAGGCGGCGGCCCAGTCGCGTTCCACGGCGAGCACCAGGCCGGCGTGCTGATGCCGGTGGCCCGGCAGGCGATCGTCGCGGCGTTCGACGTCATCGCCGAAAACCCGGCCGAACTGGCCGGTCTCTTCCGTGCCCTGACCGAGCGGGCCCGGTTCCTCACCGCGGGCGGCACCCCGGACGCCGTCGGCATCACCGGCCCGCCCGCCGACTCCGGCGTGCTGGGCCCGGTCGTCCCGGCCGACGGGCTCACGGTCACGCTCGGCGTCGGCGCGTCGCTGTTCGACGACCGCTACGGGCTGGCCGACCGCAAACCGGCGCACCTGACGCCGATGCGCATGTTCCCCAACGACGCCCTCGACCCGGCCCAGTGCCACGGCGACCTCAGCCTCGTCCTCACCGCGGACAACGCCGACACCGCCCTGCACGCACTGCGCGACCTCGCCCGCGCGACGCGCGGCGGAATGCAGCCGAGGTGGCGGATCTCCGGCTTCACCTCACCGCCACGGCCCGCCGGTACACCGCGCAACCTGATGGGCTTCAAGGACGGCACCGCGAACCCGGACGCCGGCGACGCCGCCGAGATGGCGAACCTCGTGTGGGCCGGTGCCGGTGAGCCCGCCTGGACCGCGGGGGGCAGCTACCAGGTGATCCGCCTGATCCGGATGCTCGTCGAGTTCTGGGACCGGGTCTCGTTGTCCGAGCAGGAGAACATGTTCGGCCGCCGCCGCGACTCCGGCGCGCCCCTCGACGGCTCGCGGGAAGCGGACGAACCGAACTACGTGCTGGACCCTGCGGGTGCGGCGATCCCGCTGACCAGCCACATCCGCCGCGCCAACCCGCGCACCGCGGACACCGCGGACAGCCGGATCCTGCGCCGCGCCTACAACTACGACCGCGGCCTCGACACCAACGGCAACCTCGACATGGGCCTGATCTTCACCTGCTACCAGCAGGACCTCCTCCGCCAGTTCGAGGCCGTCCAAACGCGGCTGACCGACGAGCCGCTGACCGACTACATCTCGCCGTTCGGTGGCGGCTACTTCTTCGCCCTGCCCGGCGTCACCGGGCCGGGCGACCACTTCGGACGGGCCCTGCTGGCCTGACCACAACCAACGGGAGGACACAGTGGACACAGCCAGAAGACGGCTGCTGACCGGCGCCGGGGCAGTGCTCACCGCGGCCGCCGCCGCGATCGCGATCACCACCACGGTCGGTGGCGCCGAAGCGCAACCGCTGCAGCTCAAGCCGGCCGCGGCGCTCCATACCGCGACACCGATCAAGCACGTCGTCGTGATCTTCGGCGAGAACATCTCGTTCGACCACTACTTCGGCACGTACCCGAACGCGGCGAACACCGACGGCACCCCGTTCCAGGCGGTGCGGAACACCCCGCGGGTCGACGGGCTTTCGCCGCGGCTGCTCGCGGACAACCTCAACGCGTACAACCCGAAGCGGCTCACCCCCGGCGAGGCGCTGACCTGCGACCAGAACCACGGCTACGGCGCCGAGCAGAAGGCGTTCGACAACGGGGCGATGGATGCCTTCGTCCAGTACACCGGCCGCGACACCTGCACCGGCCAGCCCATCCTGTTCGGCGAGCCCGGCCTGGTCATGGACTACTACGACGGCAACACCGTCACCGCGATGTGGAACTACGCGCAGCACTACGCGATGAGCGACAACTCGTTCAACACCACCTTCGGACCGTCCACGCCGGGCGCGATCAACCTGATCGCCGGCCAGACGCACGGCGTCCAGCCGGTCACCTCGGTCACCCACCAGCCGGTCACCGATCTCTCCGTCGCGGTGTCACCGGACGCGTCCGGCCAGGGCACCGTGATCGCCGACCCGGATCCCGCCTTCGACGACTGCTCGGACAACAACCACACGGCGACGTCCAACCTCGCCCAGGCGCAGGGCGCCAACATCGGTGACCTGCTCAACGGCCGCGGCGTCACGTGGGGCTGGTTCCAGGGCGGCTTCCGCCCCACCGGCCAGGCGAACGGCTACGCGGTGTGCGGACAGAAGCACCAGAACATCGGCGGCGTCGCCGTCACCGACTACAGCCCGCACCACGAGCCGTTCCAGTACTACCGGTCCACGGCCAACGAGAAGCACCTGCCGCCGAGTTCGCCCGCGGCGATCGGGCAGACCGACCAGGCCAACCACCAGTACGACATCGCCGACTTCGACACCGCGCTGCAGGCGGGCAGCATGCCGGCGGTGAGCTTCCTCAAGGCCCCGGCCTACCAGGACGCGCACGCGGCCAATTCCGACCCGCTCGACGAGCAGCGGTTCGTCGTGGACGAGATCAACAAGATCCAGCAGTTCAAGGAGTGGTCGTCGACGGCGATCGTGCTGGCCTACGACGACTCCGACGGCTGGTACGACCACGTCAGCGCGGTCGTCAACGGGTCGGGTGACGCCGCGCAGGACTCCGCGATCTGCACGGCCGTCCCGAACACGCTCGGCTCCGCCGACCGGTGCGGGTACGGGCCGCGGCTGCCGTTGCTGGTGATCTCGCCCTACGCCAAGGAGAACTTCGTCGACCACACCCGTACCGACCAGACTTCGATCCTCAAGTTCGTCGAGGACAACTGGGCGGCCGGGCGCATCGGCGGCGGATCCTACGACACCCGTGCCGGGACGATGGACAATCTGTTCGACTTCCGCGGCCCAAAGGCGAAGGCGGTGACGCTGGATCCGGCCACCGGTGCGGTGGCCGACGGCCACGGTCACTGACCGCGCACCCCGGCCGCCACGTGGCCGGGCACGGCCCGCCGGGCGAACGGTGTCCACCAGTTCGCCCGGCCGGCCAGGCGCATGAATGCCGGCAGCAGCACCCCGCGCAGCAGCGTGGCGTCGACGAGGACCGCCACGACCATGCCGATGCCGAGCATCTTCAGGTACACCACGCCGCCGGTGGCGTAGGACGCGAACGACACGGCGAGGATCGCGGCGGCGGTCGTCACAAGGGGAGCGCTGCGCTGCACCCCGGCGGCGACCGAGCCGGTGGTGTCCCCGGTGCGCAGGTACTCCTCCCGGATGCGCGAGGTGATGAACACCTCGTAGTCCATCGACAGCCCGTAGGCGACGCAGAACATCAGGATCGGGATGCTCGTCTCGAGCGTCCCGGTCGGGGTGAACCCCAGTGGGCCGGCGAGGTTGCCGTCCTGGAACACCCACACCAGCGTGCCGAACATGACGCCGAGGCTGAGCAGGTTGAGCACCGTCGCCTTGAGCGGCAGCAGGACGCTGCCGGTCATCAGGAACAGGATCACCAGTGTCAGCAGCACGATCACGCCCAGCACCAGCGGGACGCGGCTGGTGGCCCGGTCCTGCCAGTCGGTCATCTCGGCCGGACTGCCGCCGACCAGTTTCGCGGCCGGTGCGGGCAAATCGCGAACCATTTGCACCAGATCACCGATGTCCCCGGACAGCGCCTGCCGGGTGGGGACCACGGTGAGGAACGTGCCGCCGTCCGCGGTGAACCGGGCGGAGGCGGCACCCGGGGCCTGTGCCAGGGTGCCCGCGACGAACGTGCCGGCCGCGGAGTCCACCTGCGCGACACCGTCCAGTTCGGACAGTGCCTCGGCGTACCCGGTGATCTCGCCGGCGCGCGGCAGGACGACGTAGAGCGCGTCGGTCTCCTCCCGGTCGAAGCCGGCGCGCACGTGCTCGCTGGTGACCCGGCTCGTGGAGTCCGCGGGCAGGACCCGGTCGTCCGGGACGCCGAACCGCACGCCGAGCACCGGCGCGGACAGCATCAGCACGACCAGCAGCGCGAGCCCGCCGGTCAGCACGGGGCGGCGCAGCACCACGCTGGTCACGCGGAACCAGGCCGTCGACCGCCGCGCCCGGGCCGGACCGGCCGCGCGGTGCCCGAGCGCGGCCAGTGCGGCGGGCAGGATGACGAGTGCGCCGAGCATGGCGGTGAGCACGACGAGGACGCCGGCGTAGGCGAACGCGCGCAGGAAAGCCAGCGGGAACAACAACAGAGCGCACATCGAAACCGCCACCGTGAGGCCGCTGAACAGCACGGTCCGGCCCGCGGTCGCGACGGCGGCGGTGACCGCCCCGGCGACGTCGCGGCCCGCGGCCAGTTCCTCCCGGTAGCGGGCGATGACGAACAGGCAGTAGTCCACGCCCAGCGCGAGTCCCATGACCAGGGTCAGGTTGGCGGCGAACGTGGACACCTCGGTCACCGCGGTCAGGGCGCGCAGGCCGGCCAGCGTGGCGACGATCGCGAACAGGCCGACGCCGAGCGTGACCAGCGCGAGCGTCACGCGGCGGTAGACGAGCATCAGGAGCAGCAGCACGAGCGGGATCGCGATCGCCTCGGCGCGCAGGAAGTCGGTCCGTGCCTGGGCGCCGACCTCGCGGAACACCTCGTCCTGGCCTCCGGCTTCGAGGGACACCGGTCCGTGCGGGCCGGCGAAGGCGGCCGCCAGGGTGCCGACGCGTTCGCGGCTCTCGTTCACCCCGCCGGGGACGAGCGCCAGGATGATCGCCTGGCGGCCGTCCTCGCTCCGCAGCGCGGGGGTGCCGCCGCGGGACCAGTACGAGGCGACCTCCGCGACGCCGGGCTGTGCGGCCAGGTCCGCGGCGACCGCTTCGCCGGCGGCCCGGACGTCGGCGTCGTCGACGGTGCCGTGCGCGGCCGTGACGAGGAAGAGCAGGTTGGGCGGGCCGGTGTCGAACTGGGTCCGCAGGATTTCCTGGGCCTGGCTGGACTCGGAACCGGGCGCGTCGATGCGGGACAGCGTGAGGGCGTTCATCGCGCCGGCGCCGAGAGCCGCGGCGACGAGGGTGAGCACGGCGGCGACGACGAGCACCCAGCGCCTGCGGCGCACGGTGAACCGGCCGAGCCGGGACAGCGGTGAGGACATGGCGGATCTCCGGACGGGAGGTAGTCTGACAGGAACACGAGTGATCGCTCGTCTTTGAAATTACGAGCGATTACTCGTATTTGTCAAACTCCGAGGGAGGACCGTGTCCGAGGAGGCCCCGGCCCGTCGCCGTCAGGCGCGCGGGCAGCGACGCATGGAGCAGCTGGCCGACGCGGCGGCCGAGGTGTTCGCGGAAACCGGTTATGCCCGCGCGACGACGAACGCGATCGCCGCCCGTGCCGGGGTGTCGCCCGGGACGCTGTACCAGTTCTTCAAGAACAAGGAAGCGCTGGCCGAGGCGCTCGCCACCCGGTACCGGGAGCAGCTGCGGGCCGCGCACGAGAAGGCGTTCGACGTCGGCTACGCGCAGCTGCCGCTGCCCGAGCTGGTCGACCGCATGGTCTCGCCGATGATCGAGGTGAACCTCGCCAACCCGGGATTCAAGGCACTGTTCGCCGACTCCGGGATGCCCGAGCACGTGGCGGCGCCGGCCCGCGCGCTGCATCAGGCGGTCGTCGGCAGGATCGACGAGGTCCTCGCGGCGCGCGCCCCCGCGCTGCCGGCTGCCGACCGCCGGACGACGGCCGTGGTGGCGACGCAGATCTTCGGCGCCATGCTGGGCACAGTGGTGGGTGCCGCGGCGGGGGAGCGGGAGGTGTGGATCCGCGAGCTGAAGCGGGCGCTGCGGCGGTACCTGGAACCGGTCATCGCGTGATCGCTGTATAACGATCTATACGGCGCGGCTTGAGCCGCGTGCGGCGTGATACGAAAAACGCCGCGAGCCCGGAACGGACTCGCGGCGTTGTCGCGCGAATTTGTCAGGCGCGGGTCATCTTGCGCAGCACGTACTGCAGGATGCCGCCGTTGCGGTAGTAGTCCGCCTCACCCGGGGTGTCGATCCGGACGACGGCGTCGAACTCGACCGTGCCGCCGTCGGACTTCGCGGCGGTCACCCTGATCGTGCGCGGGGTCTCGCCCTCGTTGAGTTTCGTGATGCCCGCGAGGTCGAAGGTCTCCGTGCCGTCCAGGCCCAGCGAAGCCGCCGACTCGCCCTCCGGGAACTGCAGCGGGATGACGCCCATGCCGATCAGGTTCGACCGGTGGATCCGCTCGAACGACTCGGCGATCACGGCGCGGACCCCGAGCAGCCGGGTGCCCTTGGCGGCCCAGTCACGCGACGAACCGGAGCCGTACTCCTTGCCGCCCAGCACGACCAGCGGGATGCCGGCCTCGGCGTAGTTCTGCGCCGCGTCGTAGATGAACGCCTGCGGGGCACCCTCCTGCGTGAAGTCGCGGGTGTAACCGCCCTGCACGTCGTCCAGCAACTGGTTGCGCAGCCGGATGTTGGCGAAGGTGCCGCGGATCATCACCTCGTGGTTGCCGCGCCGCGAACCGTAGGAGTTGAAGTCCTTGCGGTCCACCCCGTGCCCGGCTAGGTACTGGCCGGCCGGCGAGTCGGCCTTGATGGCACCCGCGGGGGAGATGTGGTCGGTGGTCACCGAGTCGCCCAGCTTCGCCAGCACGCGGGCGCCCTTGATGTCGGTCACCGGCTCCGGATCGGCCTGCATACCCTCGAAGTACGGGGGCCTGCGCACGTAGGTCGACTCGGCGTCCCACTCGAAGATCTTGCCCTGCGGGGTGGGCAGCGACTTCCAGCGCTCACCGCCGTCGAACACGTCGGCGTAGTCCTTGGAGAACATCTCCTGCGTGATCGCCGAGTCGATGGTCTGCTGGATCTCCTGCGGCGACGGCCAGATGTCGGTCAGGAAGACCTCGTTGCCCTGCTGGTCGACGCCGAGCGGCTGGTGCTCGAAGTCGAAGTCCATCGTGCCGGCCAGCGCGTAGGCGATGACCAGCGGCGGCGACGCCAGGTAGTTCATCTTGACGTCCGGGTTGATCCGGCCCTCGAAGTTCCGGTTGCCGGACAGCACCGACACGACCGTCAGGTCGTTCTCGGCCACTGCGGCGGTGATCTCCTCGGGCAGCGGACCGGAGTTGCCGATGCAGGTGGTGCAGCCGTAGCCGACCAGGTGGTAGCCCAGCTTCTCCAGGTACGGCCAGAGGCCGGCCTTCTCGTAGTAGTCGGTGACGACCTGTGAGCCCGGCGCCATCGACGTCTTCACCCACGGCTTGACCGACAGGCCCTTCTCCACCGCGTTCCGGGCCAGCAGGGCGGCGCCCAGCATGACCGACGGGTTGGAGGTGTTGGTGCAGGAGGTGATCGAGGCGATCACCACGGCGCCGTGGTCGAGCACGAACTCGCCGCGGTCCGCCGACTTGACCGTGATGGGGTTGGACGGGCGGCCCGACGCGCCGTTGGCGGCGGTGGGGATGGCGGCGGCGTCCTCGTCGGCGAAGGACAGGCTCGGCGCGTCGCTGGCCGGGAAGGACTCCTCGACCTGCTCGTCGACCCCGGTGTGCGGCGTCGGGTGCTGCTCCTCGACGTAGTCGTGCACGGCCTTGCGGAACGCGGACTTCGCGTCGGACAGCTCGATGCGGTCCTGCGGGCGCTTCGGGCCGGCGATCGACGGCACGACCGTGGACAGGTCCAGCTCGAGGTACTCGGAGTAGGACGCCTCACGGCTCGGGTCGTGCCACAGGCCCTGCTCCTTGGCGTAGGCCTCGACCAGCGCGACCTGCTGCGCCGAGCGGCCGGTCAGCTTGAGGTAGCGGATCGTCTCGTCGTCGATCGGGAAGATCGCCGCGGTCGAGCCGAACTCCGGGCTCATGTTGCCGATGGTGGCGCGGTTGGCCAGCGGCACCTGGCCGACGCTCTCGCCGTAGAACTCGACGAACTTGCCGACCACGCCGTGGCGCCGCAGGATCTCGGTGATCGTCAGCACCACGTCGGTCGCGGTCACGCCGGCCGGGATCTCGCCGGTCAGCTTGAAGCCGACCACGCGCGGGATCAGCATCGACACCGGCTGGCCCAGCATCGCCGCCTCGGCCTCGATGCCGCCGACGCCCCAGCCCAGCACGCCCAGGCCGTTGACCATGGTGGTGTGCGAGTCGGTGCCCACGCACGAGTCGGGGTAGGCCTGGCCGTTTCGCGCCATGACGGTGCGCGCGAGGTGCTCGATGTTGACCTGGTGCACGATGCCGGTGCCCGGCGGGACGACCTTGAACTCGTCGAAGGCGCCCTGGCCCCAGCGCAGGAACTGGTACCGCTCCCGGTTGCGCTCGTATTCGATCTCGACGTTGCGCTCGAAGGCGTCCGCGCGGCCGAACACGTCGATGATCACCGAGTGGTCGATGACCAGCTCGGCCGGGGCGAGCGGGTTCACCTTGTCCGGGTCGCCGCCGAGGTCGGTGACGGCCTCACGCATGGTGGCCAGGTCGACCACGCAGGGGACACCGGTGAAGTCCTGCATGATCACGCGGGCCGGGGTGAACTGGATCTCGATCGACGGATCGGCGGTCGGGTCCCAGTTGCCCAGCGCGCGGATGTGGTCGGCCGTGATGTTCGCGCCGTCCTCGGTGCGCAGGAGGTTCTCGAGCAGGATCTTCAGGCTGTAGGGCAGCCGCTCGGAGCCGGACACCTTGTCCAGGCGGAACACCTCGTACGAGGCGTCACCGACCTTCAAGGTGTCGCGAGCGCCGAAGCTGTCCTTGCTGGCTGGTGCGGTCACGTCTAACTCCCTGGGCAGGGTCGTCGCCGTCAGTTCGGTTCGGGTCTGTCTGTCGCGAGTCTGGCGCACGCGGCTCGCGTCCGCAGACGCGGGGACGGCGCAGGCTCCCACACGGCAAACAGTACGCTTGTCCTTTTTTGACTTCAACGCGACCCGCCCAGGCAGCGGTGTGATCTGGTTCGCCTTACCGCGCGAGCCGCAGCAGCGCGGTGATGTCCTCCGGTTGCAGACTCCGCAGCACGGTCAGGCCCAGCTCGTTGAGCGTGCGCACCGGGCTGACGTAGTGCTGCCCGGCGACCTCGGTGGTGATCACGCCGAGGCCCTGGCCGAGGATGCCGCTGGACAGGTGCTGCAGCACCTGCCGCACCTCGTCGGGCACCGACGAGCCGAGCTCGTTCTCGATGTTGTCGGTGAGGAAGTCGGCGCACAGCTGCTGCGTCCGGCCCTCGCCGGTGGCCTCGTAGCAGTCGCCCTGCTTCGTGACCGAGTAGGTCTCGCCGTCCGGGCCCTGGATCCGCACCGACGTGATGGTGGCGCGGGTGCCGCCGGGCACCGCGGCGGTCTGGGTCTGCAGGTCGAGCAGCTTCGCGCCGCTGGGCTCGGCGTCCTGACGCGCGGCGGCGACCAGGGCCGGGCCGGCGTCGTGCAGCACCGCCATCTCGTCCGGCGGCAGGAGCTCGATGACGCGGGTGACGTCCGCGTCGAGGGCGGCCTGCACCAGTTGCTTGACGGCCTCGTTCGGGCTGGACGCCCCGCGCGCCGGGATCGAGGTGGACGGCCACGGCTCGTGCTCGTCCCGCAGCGCATAGTCGGCCACTGTGTAGAACAGGCTCGGGTACCAGTCGCCGTCGACCTTGACGGTCGCGATGCGGATCGGCTCGCCGGTGTCGCGGACCTGCTCGGCGATGTCGATCGTGTCGGTCTGCGGGCCCTCGCCCGCGGGCATCGACTCCCGCAGCTTCTCCGACAGCGGCAGCTTCGACGGGTCCGCGGTCACCGTGACGGTTCCGGCGGTGAGCTTGGTGATCGTCAGATGGTCGTTGACCTGCTCGGCCGCGGCCTCGTCGAAGGTCAGGTTCTCGGCCCTGACCTGCAGGCCGGTGAGCGCCTGCGGGTTCGCGGCCGGATCGAGGATACCGAGGCGCTTGAGCTCGGCGGTGGTCTGGCCGATCGGCTCGGTGAGGAGCTTCGCCTCGGCGGGCGCGAGGGCGCCGACGATGCCGACCACGTCATTACCGCTGAGGGCGGTGGCCAGGTTCCGCGCCGCCTCGGTGGGCGTGGCCGCACCGGAGGCGACAGAGTCGCGTTGCGACAGTGCGAACCAGGTGCCACCGCCGCCGAGCAGGACGACCAGCGCCGCGACCAGCCCGATGATCAGCCCGCGGCGGCCCCGCTTCGGCTGCTGCGGCGGGAACGGCGGCGGCTGCGTGGGACCCCACGGCTGCTGGGGCGGCCCGTACTGGCCCTGCGGGTACTGCTGCGGGTAGCCGCCCTGCGGGTACTGCTGCTGCGGGTACTGGTTCTGCTGGGACGGCCACTGACCGTCCTGGGGAGGCATGCTCACCGTGTCCTACCTGTTCTCGCCGTCATGAAGGTGCCGAGCGCGCCTGCCAGCGCGAGGGCGGATCCGCACAGGGTGGTCAGTGGTCCCCCCAGGGACACCGAGACGACACCCGCCGTTCCGCCCGCTTGGATGGTGGCGACCAGCGCGATGGTTCCCCCGGTTATCGCCAGAAGTGCTGTCAGCGTTGCGGCCGTGCGCGCCAGACCGCAGACGAACAGCACCAGGCACACCGCGGCCAGTGCCGGAACCGCCACCCATCCCCGTAGCGCCGGCCCGGCGAGCGGATGGTCGAGCAGCGCCAGCCGGTCGGCCAGCCCGGCCGCCGCGTAGCTGCTCCGGCTCACCGATCCCGACCGGAACCAGGGCAGGAACGTGCCCGCCACCACCAGGGCGAGGCCCAGCGAGGCGACGGCGGGGCCGATCCGGGGTCCGTGCATGGCCGTTGGACGCGCCGGAACGCCCGGTGGATCCCCAGTTGGGGTGAAAGTTGCAGGTGTGGACGGTGTGACAACTGGTCATGCAGTGACTCAAGTGGCACAGTCTCCGGTGCAGTGGGGGAAGTCTGTCTGGAGGGAGGCGAGGGCGTGGGTGACCAGGGCCGGAGAGCGCGCCGCTGGCTGGGGATCGGTGCACTGGCGCTTGTGGTGGTCTCGGCCGCGACCGGGCCGGCCGCCGCCGTGCCGCCACCCCCGCCCAACCCGAGCGACTCCGAGATCAGCGCGAGCCAGCGCGACGCGAACGCCAAGGCCGGCGAGGTCGGCCAGCTCACCAACCAGCTCGCCGAGGCCGAGTCGCGGCTCGACCAGTTGCAGGGCGCGGTCGAGCTGCGCATGGAGGAGGCCAACAAGGCGCTGGTCGACCTGCAGACCGCGCAGGACGCGGCCGATCAGGCGCAGCGCGACGCGGACGCGGCCAAGCGCGAGGCCGACGCCGCCCAGGCCCAGATCGACGCCGCCCGCGCGAACCTCGACCAGTTCATCTCCAGCAGCTACCAGCAGGGCAGCACCATGGGGTCCATCTCGGCCTACCTGGGCGCCACCAGCCCGAAGGACCTGCTGGCCCGGGCCCAGCTGCTGGAATCCGTCAGCGGCAGCCAGCTCAACGCGCTGGAGATGATGCAGCAGGCCCAGACGGACAAGTCCAACAAGGACGCGGCCGCGCGCCAGGCCCTGCAGGTCGCTCAGCAGGCGCAGGACCAGGCGGCGCGGGCGAAGGTCACCGCGGACACCGCGCAGACCGCCGCGGTCCAGGCCCAGCAGAACCAGGCCACGCAGACGGCTCAGCTGCAGGCGAACAAGACCACGGTCGAGCAGCAGCTGTTCCAGGCGCAGCAGCGGGTGAGCGGCCTGCAGGGGCAGCGCCAGCGCTACGACGACTGGCTCGCGCAGAAGCAGCGTGAGGACGAGGAGCAGGCGCGCCAGGCGGCCTTGGCCGCCGCGAACGCGGCGTCGTCCTCCGGGGGCGGCGGGGACGACCGCCCGTCGCCGCCGCCCGCGACGTCCGGGTCGTCGGCGCAGGCCGTCGAGCGGGCGATCGCGCGGGCCATGTCGCAGCTCGGGGTGCCCTACGCGTGGGGCGGCGGCAACGCCAGCGGTCCGACGCGCGGCATCCGGGACGGCGGGGTGGCCGACGCCTACGGCGACTACCGCAAGGTCGGTTTCGACTGCTCCGGGCTGATGATCTACGCCTTCGCCGGGGTGCAGTCGCTGCCGCACTACAGCGGTTACCAGTACACCTCCGGCCGTCGCGTGCCGCTGGCCCAGATGCGGCGGGGGGACATGCTGTTCTGGGGGACCGACGGCATCCACCACGTGGCCCTGTACCTGGGCAACGGGATGATGATCGAGGCGCCCCAGTCCGGCCTGACCGTCCGCGTGTCCCGGGTCCGCTACGGAGACATCCTGCCCTTCGCGACGCGCCTGGTCGGCTAGCCAGGCGGACGGCGGCGGCCACGAGACGGCGACGGCCACTGGGCTAGCGTGGGCGGGTGAGCGATCTGGCCGCCGTCGTGCTCGCGGGAGGTAGCGCCCGCCGCTTGTCCGGTGTGGACAAGCCCATGCTCACCGTCGGCGGGAAGTCCTTGCTGCACCGCGTTCTCGCCGCCGTGGCCGGGGCCGGCCCGGTCGTCGTCGTGGGGCCGGAGCGGGCCGGGGTCGGCGGGGTGCTCTGGACGCGCGAAGAGCCGCCGGGCGGCGGGCCGGTCGCCGCGCTCGCCGCCGGGCTCCGCCTCATCGGCGCGCCGCGCGTCGCGGTGCTCGCCGGGGATCTCGCCGGCGTCGCACCGTCCACTGTGGAGCGTCTCGGGGCCGCGCTCGGCGATGCGGACGGTGCCGTGCTCGTCGACGATCAGGGGCGGCGGCAGTGGCTCATCGGCGTGTGGCGAACCGAACGCCTGCGGGCGGCGATCCCCGCCGAGCCGCACGGTGCCGCCCTGCGCCGCGTCCTCGGCCCACTCGCGATCGTCGACGTGCCGGCCGCACCGGGGGAGTCCGCCGACATCGACACGCCCGGGGACCTGGACCGCCTGGGCTGAAGTTCACAGCCGTCACACCGGCGAGCGAGTTGACTACCGTGGCGACCTTCCGTGCCCGGCCGGCTAGTACGGTCGCAGCGCAGAGGTGAACGTGAGCGAGGAGGGAACCGTGACCGAGCCCCGCCACCCGGAGGGCGCGAACGGGCAGCAGCAGTCCGCGACCCCCGCGCGGGACGCGCAGTTGCTCGAGCGGACGGTGTTCGAGGTCAAGCGGGTGATCGTCGGGCAGGACCGGCTCGTCGAGCGGCTCATGGTGGGCCTGCTCGCGAAGGGGCACCTGCTCCTGGAGGGCGTGCCCGGCGTGGCGAAGACCCTCGCGGTGGAGACACTCGCCCGCGTCGTCGGCGGCTCGTTCTCGCGCGTGCAGTTCACCCCGGACCTGGTGCCCGCCGACATCCTCGGCACCCGCATCTACCGGCAGGGCAGCGAGAAGTTCGACGTCGAACTCGGCCCGGTGGTCGCGAACTTCGTCCTCGCCGACGAGATCAACCGCGCGCCGGCCAAGGTCCAGTCCGCGATGCTCGAGGTGATGGCCGAGCGGCACGTGTCGATCGGCGGCCGGACCTTCCCGATGCCGGACCCGTTCCTGGTGCTGGCCACCCAGAACCCGATCGAGAACGAGGGCGTCTACCCGCTGCCCGAGGCCCAGCGCGACCGGTTCCTGTTCAAGATCATCGTCGATTACCCCTCCGCCGAGGAGGAGCGCGAGATCATCTACCGGATGGGCGGGACGCCCCCGGAGCCGCACGAGGTCCTCAGCCCGGCCGAACTGGTCCGGCTGCAGGAGGTTGCGTCGAAGGTGTTCGTGCACCACTCGCTCGTCGACTACGTCGTGCGCCTGGTGCTGGCCACCCGCACCCCGGCCGAGCACGGCCTGACCGACGTCGCGGGCTGGGTTTCCTACGGCGCCTCCCCGCGCGCCAGCCTCGGCATCATCGCCGCGGCCCGCGCGCTCGCGCTGGTGCGCGGCCGCGACTACGTGCTGCCCCAGGACGTCGTCGACGTCGTGCCGGACGTGCTGCGCCATCGGCTGGTGCTGTCCTACGACGCGCTCGCCGACGCCGTGCCGCTGGACCACATCATCACCCGCGTGCTGCAGACCGTGCCGCTGCCGCAGGTCTCCGCCCGGCCGCAGGGCAACCCGGTCCAGCCGTTGCCGAGCGGGACCCCGGGGCGGTAGTGGCCAGGTCGGGAGACACCGGCGAGGACAGCGCCCGGCCCGCATGGGCGCCGCCCGTGCTGCGCGGTGAGCGCCTCGACGCCGGCTTGCGCATGCTCGAACTCGAGGTGCGCCGCCGGCTCGACGGCCTGTTGCAGGGCAACCACCTCGGCCTGGTGCCGGGCCCCGGCTCCGAACCGGGGGAGGCGCGGCCTTACCAGCCGGGCGACGACGTGCGCCGCATGGACTGGGCGGTCACGGCACGCACCACCGAACCGCACATCCGGGAGACGGTCGCCGACCGCGAGCTGGAAACGTGGGTGGCCGCCGACCTGTCGGCGAGCCTGGACTTCGGCACCGCGCTGTCGGAGAAGCGCGACCTGGTGGTGTGCGCGGTCGCGGCGATCGCGCACCTCACGGGTGGCGGCGGCAACCGGCTGGGTGCGGTCTTCTCCACCGGCGCGGCGACCGAGCGCATCCCGGCCCGTGGCGGCCGTGCGCACGCCCGGAACCTGCTGCGCAAGATCGCCGAGATGCCGCGGGCGGCGGAGGGGACGCGCGGGGACCTGGCGGTCATGATCGAGCAGTTGCGCCGCCCGCCGCGGCGCCGGGGGCTCGTCGTCGTGGTGTCGGACTTTCTCGGCGGCACCGAGTGGCAGCGGCCGCTGCGGGCGTTGTCCGCGCGGCACGACCTCATCGGCATCGAGGTGCTCGACCCGCGCGACGTGGACCTGCCCGAGGTGGGCACCATCGTGCTGGCCGACCCGGAGACCGGCAAGCAGCGGGAGGTGCGGGCGTCGGCGTTGCTGCGCCGTGAGTTCGCCGCCGCCGCGCAGACGCACCGCGACCAGGTGGCGCGCGCGCTGCGGCAGGCCGGTGCCGCGCACCTGGTGCTGCGCACGGATTCCGACTGGATCGCCGACACCGTGCGGTTCGTGGTGGCCCGCAAGCGCCGGTGGAGCGGAGGCGTCGCATGAGCGACACTGGCGGAGCCCCTGCTCGTGTGCGCCGACCGGGTGCGGGTGTCCCGCAGGACACCGGAGGGGTCGCATGAGCGTCTCCGGATTCAGCGCGCCCTGGTGGTTCCTGCTGCTGTTCGTGGTCGCCGCGGTGGTCGTCGGCTACGTGCTGGCGCAGCGGGCCCGGCGGCGCCGCACCATGCGGTTCTCCAACCTGGAGCTGCTCGACCGGATCGCGCCCCGCTCCCAGGGCTGGCCACGGCACGTGCCGGCGGCGCTGATCATCGTGTCGCTGCTGCTGCTGACCTTCGGCCTCGCCGGGCCGACCGCCGAGCAGCGGGTGCCGCGCAACCGCGCCACCGTGATGCTCGTCGTGGACGTGTCGCTGTCGATGGAGGCCACCGACGTCAAGCCGACGCGCATCAAGGCGGCGCAGGACGCGGCCACTCAGTTCGCGCAGGGCCTCACGCCCGGCATCAACCTGGGGCTGGTGTCGTTCGCCGGCACCGCGACGGTCCTGGTCGCGCCGACGACGCAGCGGCAGAGCGTGGTCAGCGCGATCGACAACCTGAAGCTGGCGCAGTCGACCGCGACCGGTGAGGGCATCTACGCGGCGCTGCAGTCGATCCAGGGTTTCTCGGCGGTGGTCGGTGGCGCGGACGGCCCGCCGCCCGCGCGGATCGTGCTGATGAGCGACGGCAAGCAGACCGTGCCGGACGACCTGTACGCGCCGCGCGGGGCGTTCACCGCCGCGCAGGAGGCGCGCAAACAGCAGGTGCCGATCTCCACGATCTCGTTCGGCACCAGCCACGGCACGGTCGAGATCGACGGCCGGGAGGTCCCGGTGGACGTCGACGACGGCTCGCTGCAGGAGGTCGCGCGCCTGTCCGACGGGCAGTTCTACCAGGCCGGCTCCGCCGAGCAGCTCAAGGAGGTCTACGCCGACCTCGGCGAGCAGATCGGCTACGAGATGAAGGAGGCCGACGCCAGCCGCCCGTGGGTCCTGCTCGGCACGCTCGCACTCGTCGCCGCGGCGGGTACCTCGCTGTTCGTGGGCCAGCGCCTGCCCTGACCGTGTGTCGTGCCCGGGGTGACCGGGTATCGCCTCCTGGGAGACACGAGTCACGGGAGGTGTGATGAAGGAACAGGAGATCGTCGCCGCCGTGCGCCGGACCGCGGGGCTGGAGGACGCCGAGCACGCCGCCTCCGCCACGCGGGCCACCCTGGCCGTGCTGGGAGAGCGGCTGGCCGGCGGTGAGCCGGGCGACTTGGCCGCGCAGCTGCCCGCCGGCATCAAGGAGGCCCTGCCCGCGACCGGCGGACGCGCCTCGTTCGGCGTGGAGGAGTTCTACCGCCGCGTGATGGACGAAGAGTGCCGGGGCTGCACCCAGGACGGGGCCCGCGAGCACGCCCGCGCGGTCGTCGCCGCGCTCAAGGCAGGCGTGAGCCGGGGCGAGTACGACGACCTCGTCCAGCAACTGCCCGCCGACTACCGGGCCGACCTGCTCTCCACCGCGCCGGTCGACCAGCACCGTTAGACGCCGTGGGCGAATCCGTGCTGGCGCCAAGCCTCGAAGACGGCGATCGCGGCGGTGTTGGCGAGGTTGAGCGAGCGCACCCCGGGCCGCATCGGCACGCGCACGCGGTCGGTGACTTCCGGTGCGTCCTGCACCGCATCGGGCAGGCCGGCGGATTCGGGCCCGAACAGCAGCACGTCGCCCGGCTGGTACGCCACGTCGGTGTACCAGCGGGTGGCGGTGGCGCTGAACGCGTACACCTTCGCCGGCAGCAGCGCCGCCCACGCGCGGTCCAGATCGGGATGCACGTGTACGTCGGCCAGGTCGTGGTAGTCCAGGCCGGCCCGGCGCAGGTGCTTGTCCTCGAACCGGAAGCCGAGCGGCTCGACGAGGTGCAGCTGACAGCCGGTGTTGGCCGCGAGCCGGATCGCGTTGCCCGTATTGGGCGGGATCTCCGGTTGGTAAAACAAAATCCGGAACATCGGAATTGATCGTTTCCGTTCACCTGTGGTTCGCCCGTCTGGAGGCCGACGGCCATGTCCGGCCATGAGCATCCTGATGCCCCCCATCCCACCACAGGAGGACCTCAGATGGTCGTGCGCCCGAACCACTTGTCCCGCCGCCGGTTCCTCGGTTTCAGCGGGGCGGGAGCAGCGGCGGTGCTGCTGGGCACCGGCGCCTTGACGGCGTCGAGCGCATACGCCGCCCCCGTGACGGGGTCGAACCCGTTCACCCTCGGCGTCGCCTCGGGCGACCCGGCCGCGGACGGTGTCGTGCTGTGGACCCGGCTCGCGCCCGAGCCGTTCGCCGCGGACGGCGCCGGTGGCATGCCGGCCGTTCCGGTGCGCGTCGAGTACGAGGTCGCCCACGACGAGCGGTTCCGGGCGGTGGTGCGGCGGGGCAGCGCGATCGCCACGCCGGAGCTGGGCCACTCGGTCCACCCGGAGATCTCCGGCCTGGCGCCCGACCGCGAATACTTCTACCGGTTCCGCGCCGGCGGGGAGATCTCGATGACCGGCCGGACCCGTACCGCGCCGCTGCAGTGGGCCGCGCCGCGTGAGCTGAACTTCGCCTTCGCCTCCTGTCAGGCCTGGCAGGACGGCTACTACACCGCCTACGAGCACATGGCCGCCGAGGACCTGGACTTCGTCGTGCACCTCGGCGACTACCTGTACGAGTCCGGGGTGGGCACCAACCGGCGCGGTGTCACGGTCGAGGACAAGTTCCGGACCGAGACCTTCGACCTCGCGCGCTACCGCCTCCAGTACGCGCTGTACAAGGCGGAGGCGCCGCTGCAGGCCGCGCACGCCCGGTTCCCGTGGATCCACACCATCGACGACCACGAGGTGGAGAACAACTGGGCCGGCGACATCTCGCAGGCCGACACCGAGCCCGACCAGGACCCGGCGGTGTTCCGCCAGCGGCGGGCACAGGCCTTCCAGGCCAACTACGAGAACCTGCCCTACCGCCACACCCAGATGCCGTCCGGGCCGAACGTGCGGCTGCACCGGCGGCTGTCCTACGGCACGCTCGCCGAGATCACCATGCTGGACACCCGCCAGTACCGCGACGACCAGCCCTGCGGCGACGGGAACTCGGCCACCTGTACCGAGCGGCTCGACCCGGAGCGCACGATCCTCGGCCCGCAGCAGCGGGAGTGGCTGATCGACGGGTTCTCCCGCTCGCGGGCGCGCTGGCAGGTGCTGGGCAACCAGGCGCCGATGGGGCAGACCGACCGCGACCCCGGCCCGGCCGTGGACGTGTGGCTGGACCCGTGGGACGGCTACGCGGCCGAGCGGAACACGGTGCTGGCCGCGGCCGCGGACCGGCAGGTGCGCAACCTCGTGGTGATCACCGGCGACCGGCACCAGAACTACGCGTGGGACCTCAAGCGCGACTACGCCGACCCGGGTTCGCCGACGGTCGGCAGCGAGTTCGTCGGCACCTCGATCACCAGTAACGGCGACGGCGCGGACATGACCGCCGAGGGTACGAACTTCCTCGCGGCCAACCCGCACCTGAAGTTCTTCAACGCGCAGCGCGGTTACGTGCGGGTCAACGTGAACCGGCAGCGCTGGCGCAGCGACTTCCGGGTGGTGCCGTACGTGACCCGGCCGGGCGCGCCGGTCAGCACCCGCGCCAGCTACGTCGTCGAGGACGGCCGGCCGGGCGTTCAGCAGGCCTGATTGGGCCGGCGGGCGAGGACGAATGCCTGGGGCACTGTCTCCGCGAACGGCCCCTCGTCGTCGGGTGCGCGCTCCAGGCGGGCGCGCACCTCCAGACCGGTTTCGGCGAGCAGGCCGGTGATGACGTCGAGGCGCCGTGGATGGAAGTCCAGGCTCACCCGGTGCCCGCCGACCTCGTCACGGTGGACCGGTTCGTCGCCGACCGGGAAAGCCAGCTGCAGGTACCCGCCGGGGGCCAGTGCCCGATGGAACCCGGCGAGCACCGTGGGCAGGGTGTCGGGCGGGACGTGGATGATCGAGTACCACGCGATCAGGCCGCCGAGGCTGCTCTCGGCGAGGTCGAGCGCGATCATCGACCCCACCTCGAACCGGATGCCCGGATGGGCGCGCCGGGCCACCGCGACCATCTCCGGCGACAGGTCGAGGCCGAACACGTCGACGCCGAGGCCGCTCAGGTGCGCCGCGATCCGGCCGGAACCGCAGCCGATCTCGGCCACCGGGCCGCTGACCAGTTCGGCGAACGCGGCGAGCACCGCGCGGTCGAGCGGTTTGCTCGCCAGCTCGTCGGCGATCCAGGCCGCGTAGTCCTCGGCGACGGCGTCGTAGGCCGCGCGGGTGTCGCGCACGAAACCGGGTTCGGTCACGTGTGCGCCTGCAGCGTGGCCCGCACGTCGTCCGGTGGCGCGGTCGTGGCGAGGGTCGTGGCGTCGACGAACACGTAGCGGTTCGTGCCGGTGGCGACCAGGTCGTCATCGCGGCGGACGGTGAACGCGAGGACCATCGAGGTCGTCCCGAGGTGATCGATCGCGACCTCGACGACGAGTTCGTCGTCGAACCGGCTCGGTGCGTGGTAGCGCAGGTTCGACTCCGCCACCACGTAGTCCACGCCGCGGTCGCGCATCGCGTCGTAGGAGCCGAAGATCGCCTTGACGAACTCGAACGAGGCCATGTCGAAGTAGGCCAGGTAGTGGGCGTTGAAGACGATGCCCTGCGGATCGCACTCGTGGAAGCGGACGCGCAGCGGCATCGCCACGACGGGCGGGTGGGCCTGGGTCACGGCAGGCGCTCCTTCCTCGCTCAGCCGTGCAGCGCGCGGTAGGTCTCCACGGCTCCGGGGTGCAGGGGAACGCTACCGGTTCCGATCAGCGAACGGACGTCGAGGAACTGGGTCGCGACGGTCTGCGCGGGCACCAGTTGCCCCGCGCGCTGCACCAGCACCCGGGTCACCGCGGCGGCGACCCCGGCGGGCAGATCGGGCCGGCAGACGAGGAGGTTCGCCACGCCGATGGTGTCGACCTCGGGGGAGCGGTAGGCGCCGGCGGGCACCCGGACTGCCTCGTAGCCGGAGCCGCGCAGCGCCGGGAGATACGGCGCCAGCGGCACCAGCCGGATCCCCACCTCACTGTCCAGAGTGGACAGAACCGGGAGCGGTACCCCGCCGGCGACGAGCATCGCGTCGATCGCCCGCGCCTTCAGGGCCTCGCGCGCGTCGAGCATCGGCAGGTGGCGGATCACGGCGGACACCCCGGCCGCGGCCAGGAGCCGTTCGCCGAGGACGGCGCCCCCCGAGCGGGTCGCGCCGAGGGAGACGGTCCGCCCGGCCAGGTCCGCCACGGAGGCGACGGGGGAGTCCGCGCGGACGGCGAGTTGCAGGTAGTTCTCGTAGACCCGGCCCAGTGCCCGCAGTTCGATGCGGTGGTCGAACGGGGCCGTGCCGCCCAGTGCGGTGCCGGCGATGTCGGCGAGGGCGAGGGCGACCTCGGCCGTGCCGGCCTCGAGCATCTCCAGGTTCGCGACGCTCGCCTCGGTCGGCAGGGCGACGCTGTCCAGGCCCGGGTAGGCGGTGGTGAGCTCGGCGGCGAGCAACTGGCCGAAAGCGAGGTAGAAGCCGGATTCCTCGCCGGTGGCGATGCGCAGCCGTCCGGCGGGCCCGGCGGGGCGTGGGGGTGCGCCGGCGGTGAGCGCGGCCCCGGTGACCGCGACCGCGAGGCCGGCACGGAGGACGCTTCGCCGGGTGGTGCTTTCCTTGCGCACCCGCCTCATTCCGGCTCCCCGGCGCGGGGCAGGAGCACCCCCACGACGAGCCCGTGCGGCTCGGCGGCGCGCAGCTCGATCCGGCCGCCCCGGCCCGCGGTCAGCCGTTCGGCGATGGCCAGGCCGAGGCCGGTGCCGGGCAGGGCGCGGTGCCGCTCCGCGCGCCAGAACCGGGACTGGGCCCGCGTCAGCTCGCCGGGCGTCAAGCCCGGCCCGCAGTCCCGCACCGACACCACCACCCACCGGTCCTCGGCCCGGCACGAGACCGACACCGGTGTGCCCGGCGCGTACTTCAGCGCGTTGTCCAGCAGCACGTCCAGGACCTGGGCGAGTTCCGTCTCCGTCGCCGCGGCCCGCGCCGGCCCTCCGGTGAAACACAGCGCCACGCCGGCCCGCTCGGCTGCCGGTTGCCACAGGTGCACCTGCGCCTCCGCCACCGCGGCCGCGTCGCACGACGCGCTGTCACCGGACAGGGCCAGCTCGCCCGCCCGGTGCTCCGCCGTCGCCAGCGTCAGCAGGTCGTCGAGCAGGGCCTCCAGGCGGTCCAGCTCCCCGACGGCGCCCGCGTAGGTGCGCGACGCCGAGGCGGGCAGCGACGCTTCCAGTGCGTCCACCCGCAACCGCAACGCGGTCATCGGGTTCCGCATCTGGTGCGAGGTATCGGCGACCAGGCGCCGCTGCTGACCCAGCGCCGCCGTGACTGCGTCGGACATGCCGTTGAACCCGGCCGTGAGCTGCCGCAGCTCGGGTGGGCCGGACAGGTCGGCGTGCACCGGCCGCAGCCCGGCCGTCAGGTCGCCGACCGCCCGGTCCAGTCGCCGCAGCGGGCCGAGCACCCAGCGCGACGCGCCCAGCGCGAGCCCCGCACCGGCCAGCGTCACCAGCGCCGCCCCGGCCAGCACGGTGAACCAGCTGCGGCGCACGTCGTCCGCGGCCGCCACCACCGACGCGCGCAGCACCACGGCGCCGGAGACCTTGGTGCCGGTTCCCGCCGGGCGCGCCAGCAGCACCGGCGCGCCGGACCACGGTCGCACCGTCGCCCCCGGCTGGCTCGGCTGGTTGCGCAGCGCGGCGTCGATCAGCGTCGCGACCGCGGGGTCCGCCGCGGTCAGGCCACCGGTCTCGGCCACCGGCGTGCGGCGGGCGCTGACCACCACGATCCCCTCGCCGTACAGCTCGGTGTAGCGGGTCACCTCGGCCAGCAGCGTGGACGGATCACCGGCGGCGACCGCCTGGTCGGCCAGCGCGGCGAACCGGTCGAGGTCCGCGGTCCGGGCGAGCAGCAGCTGCTGGGTGCGCTCGGTGGCGGTGACGGTCAGCAGCGGCAGCGCGAATCCCGCGGTGGCGAGCACGACGAAACCCAGCAGGACGGCCAGAACCCGGGTACGCACCTACGCGCCCAGCCGGTAGCCGAACCCGCGGATCGTGGTCAGCAGGTCCGGGCGCCGCAGCTTCGCCCGCAACTGGGTCAGGTGCACGTCCAGCGAGCGCGACACCGCCACGTACGCGTCGCCCCACACCTCGTCCATCAGCTGCTGCCGGCTCACCGCGGTGCCCGCGCGGCGCGCCAGCGCCGCCAGCACGGCGAACTCCTTCGCGGTCAGCTCGATCTCCGCGCCGCCCACCACGACCCGCCGCGCGTCCAGATCCACCTCGATGTCGCCGACGACGACCACCTGGGGTGCCGGCCGGGTGGCGGCGGCCCGCCGGGTCACCGCCTCGATCCGGGCCAGGAGCTCGCTCAGCCGCACCGGCTTGACCAGGTAGTCGTCCGCCCCGAGCCGAAGGCCGCGCACCACGGAGCGTTCGTCGCCGCGGGCGGTGAGCACGATGACCGGCACCGAGCTGACCGCGCGCAGCTTGCGCAGCACCTCGAGGCCGTCCAGGTCGGGCAGGCCGAGGTCGAGCAGGGCCAGGTCGGCGTCGCGGTGGGCGAGCAGGGCGTCCTCGCCCCGCCGCACCCGGGCGGGCTGGTGGCCGTGCGCGCCGAGCGAGTCGGCGAGGGCGTTCGCCACCCCGTCGTCGTCCTCGACCAGCAGTACGCGCACGGCCCTGAATGTAGCTGGGCCGCGAAGCGGCACCGTTGAGGGTGGTGGTGGGGAAGCGGCCGGCCTAGGACTTGTCGATCGCCGAGTCCTTGCTGGTGTCGCGCATCCGGACGTAGATGATCAGCGAGATGAACACGCACACGGTCACGTACCAGAAGAACAGCGACTCGTGCCCGGCCTGCTTGAACCACAGCGCGAGGTACTCGGCGGTGCCGCCGAACACCGCGACCGCGACCGAGTAGGGCAGCCCGACGCCGAGCGCGCGGATGTTGGTCGGGAACAGCTCCGCCTTCACCACCGCGCTGATCGAGGTGTAGAGCGCACTGATCGCCAGCGGCACCGTCATCAGCACGAACGCGAACACCGGGTTGCGGGTGTTCGCCAGCAGCGTCAGCGACGGCACGGTCACCAGCGTGCCCAGCACGCCGAAGCCGATCAGCAGCGGACGGCGGCCGACCCGGTCGGACAGCGCGCCGTAGAGCGGCTGCAGCAGCACGAAGACCACCAGGGCGCAGAAGTTGATCCACGCGGCGTCCGGCTTGCTGATCCCGCTGGTGTTCACCATGAACTTCTGCAGGTACGTCGTGTAGGTGTAGAAGAACAGCGTGCCGCCCATGGTCAGGCCGACGACCAGCGCGACCTCCTTCGGGTGTTTGGCCAGCGCCTTGAGCGTGCCGTGGGTGGCGCTGTCCCGGCTGGACCGGGCTGCCTCGAAGTCGGCCGACTCGTCCATGCCACGGCGCAGCCAGAACACGATCAGCGCGCCGATCGCGCCGACGCCGAACGCGATCCGCCAGCCCCAGCTGTCCAGCTGCGCGGTGGAAAGGACCTGCTGCAGCAGGATCTGCACCGCCAGCGCGACCAGCTGGCCCGCGATCAGCGTGACGTACTGGTAGCTGGAGTAGTAGCCCCGCTTGCCGCGTGTCGCGACCTCCGACATGTACGTCGCCGACGTCGAGTACTCGCCGCCCACCGAGATGCCCTGCAGGAGCCGGGCCAGCACCAGCAGCAGTGGCGCGGCGATCCCGATCGTGGCGTAGCCCGGGGTCAGTGCGATGAGCAGCGAACCGGCCGCCATCAGGCTGACCGACAGGGTCAGGGCCGAGCGCCGCCCGAACCGGTCGGCGTAGCGCCCGAGCAGCCAGCCGCCGAGCGGCCGCATGAGGAATCCGACGGCGAATACGCCCGCGGTGTTGAGCAGCTGCGCGGTCGAGTCGCCCCGCGGGAAGAAGGTGGCGGCGAAGTACACGCTGAACGCGGTGTAGGCGTACCAGTCGTACCACTCGATCAGGTTGCCGACCGAGCCGCGGAGGATGTTGCTCACCACGCGGCGCCCGGCGCTCCTGTCCTCGCCCGTCTCGATCCGTGTCGTCATCGCGTAACTCCCTTGTCCGTGACCGCCGACCACGTTGGGTCGCGGCACCGGGTCCGGGCAAGGGAGCACGCGCAGACCTAACAGTCCCTTAAGTTCGCGGCCCTCGTGACGGGATTCACCGGGTTACTTCCGCGTAGCCGCCCAGGGGTGATGCCCGGCTCGTCGGCGGCCGGATAACCTCACCGGGCAACTGCGGGACATCGAACGAGGAGTTGGCACGTGGGACGGTCCGTACTGGTCACCGGCGGCAACCGCGGCATCGGGCTGGCCATCGCCAGGGACCTCGCCGATCACGGGCACCAGGTGGCCGTGACGCACCGCGGGTCGGGCGCGCCGGAGGGCCTGTTCGGGGTGCAGGCCGACGTCACCGACAGCGAGCAGATCGACGCGGCCTTCAAGCAGGTCGAGGAGCACCAGGGCCCGGTCGAGGTGGTCGTCTCCAACGCCGGCATCACCGACGACACGCTGCTGATGCGGATGAGCGAGGAGCAGTTCACCCGGGTCGTCGACGCGAACCTGACCGGCGCCTACCGGGTCGCCAAGCGGGCCTCGCGCGGGATGCTGCGCGGCAAGTGGGGCCGGTTCATCTTCATCTCCTCGGTCGTCGGCCTGTCCGGTGGTGCCGGGCAGGTCAACTACGCGGCGAGCAAGGCGGGCCTGGTCGGCATGGCGAGGTCGCTGACCCGCGAACTCGGCTCGCGCAACATCACCGCGAACGTCGTCGCGCCCGGGTTCATCGTCACCGACATGACCGACGCGCTCACCGACGACCAGCGCAACGCGGCGCTGACGCAGATCCCCGCCGGACGCTACGGCGACACCGCGGACATCGCCGCCGCGGTGCGCTTCCTGGCCTCCGACGACGCGAGCTACATCAACGGTGCCGTGCTGCCGGTCGACGGCGGCCTCGGCATGGGGCACTGACTTCTCCCGAACAGATACCGAAAGGACAGGCGTGGCCGGACTTCTCGAAGGTAAGCGACTGCTGATCACCGGCGTGATCACCGACGGATCGATCGCGTTCCACGCGGCCAGGGCCGCGCAGGAGCAGGGCGCGCAGGTGGTGCTCACCGGTTTCGGCCGGCTCTCGCTGGTGGAGCGCATCGCCAAGCGTCTGCCGGAGGCGGCGCCGGTGATCGAGCTCGACGTGCAGAACACCGAGCACTTGGACACGCTCGCCGACCGGGTCCGCGAGCACGTCGACGGGCTCGACGGGGTGCTGCACTCCATCGGTTTCGCACCGCAGTCCTGCCTGGGCGCGCCGTTCCTGGACGCCCCCAAGGGGGACGTCTCGGTCGCCGTCGAGGTGTCGGCGTACTCGTTCATGTCGCTGACGAAGGCGCTGCTACCGCTGCTGTCCCGCGGATCCTCGGTGGTGGGCATGGACTTCGACGCGCGCGTCGCGTGGCCGGCCTACAACTGGATGGGCGTGGCGAAGGCGGCGCTCGAGTCGGTCAACCGGTACCTGGCGCGCGATCTCGGCCCGCGCGGCATCCGCGTGAACCTCGTCGCGGCGGGACCGGTCAAGACCATGGCCGCCAAGTCCATCCCCGGCTTCGGTGAGCTGGAGGGCGGCTGGGGCGACCGTGCCCCGCTGGGCTGGGACGCCGAGGACCCGACGCCGGTGGCGAAGACGATCTGCGCCGTGCTGTCGGACTGGCTGCCGGCCACCACGGGCTCGATGATCTGGGTCGACGGCGGGGTGCACGCGCTCGGACTCTGACCCGGGCAGGCGTGCGGGCGGCCACAGCGGCAGAATCTGGCATCGTGAGTTTCGACGCGCTGCTGTGGCTGTCCTTCGGCGGTCCGGAGGGACCCGACGACGTGCTGCCGTTCCTGGAGAACGTGACCCGGGGACGGGGGGTGCCGCGCGACCGCCTGCTCGAGGTGGCCGAGCACTACCAGCATTTCGGCGGCGTGTCACCGATCAACCGGCTCAACCGCGAGGCGATCGCCGCTGTGGCGAAGGAGCTGGCCGGGCAGGGCATCGACCTTCCGGTGTACTTCGCCAACCGCAACTGGGAGCCGATGGCGGAGGACACCGTCGCGCGCATGAAGGCCGACGGTGTGCGCCGGGCGCTGGTGTTCCCGACCAGCGCGTACGGCGGCTACTCGGCGTGCCGTCAGTACGACGAGGACATCGAACGGGCCCGTGCCGCGGTCGGTGCGGGCGCGCCGGAACTGGTGAAGCTGCGGCACTTCTTCGACCATCCGCTGTTCGTCGGCGCCTTCGCCGACGAACTGCGGGCCTCACTGGAGCAGGTGCCCGGCGCGCGGGTCGTCTTCACCGCGCATTCGGTGCCGGACAGCGCGGACCGGGCCGCCGGGCCGCCGGAGGAGGGCGGCCGGCGGTACTCGCGGCAGATCCACGAGGCAGCGCGCCTGGTCGCCGCGGCGGCCGGGGTCGCCGAGTACGACGTGGTGTGGCAGTCCCGGTCCGGGCCGCCGCAGGTGCCGTGGCTGGAGCCGGACATCGTCGACCACATCGACGCGCTGCACGCGCGGGGCACCGGCGGGATCGTGGTGTGCCCGGTCGGGTTCGTGTCCGATCACCTCGAGGTGATCTGGGATCTGGACAACGAGGCCGCCGAGCGCGCCGCGGAGCACGGCATGGGCTTCGCCCGCGCCGCGACGCCCAACGGTGATCCGCGGTTCGCGGAGCTGGTCGTCGAGCTGGTGCGGGAGCAGGTTGCTGGGGCGGCGGTGCGGAAGCTGTCGGCGTTCCCGGCGGGCGGCTGCACGGTGAACGGTGCGCCGTGCGCGGTGGGATGCTGCGCGCCCGTGAAGCGCCCGGCGCGCACCTGAGCCGCCCGGGTCAGGGCTGTCGGTCGGCCTGTTCGGTGAGCTGCCGGACTGCCTCGTTGATCGCCGCGTAGCGTGCCGTGCGGACGGCCGTGGTCAACGGCCGCAGCGCCTCGGCGCGGCGCGTGGCGGCCGAGGACGACAGCGCGCCGCCCGGTTCGTCGATCTCGGCGATGGCGAGGATCGCGCCCACCTCGTCGGCCCGTTGCAGCACCCGCAGCGCCCGGCCCGGGGTGCCGGCGGGCCAGTCCAGGTTCGGGCGCGCCCGCAGTTTCGCCGCCAGTTCCGCTCGCACGCCCGGCCGGTCGCGCGCCACGTCCAGCGCCTGCAGCGCACCCGCCGAATCGCGGATGGCGTCGGTCAGGCCGTGCTCGGCCTCGCTCAGCCCGACGTGGTCCGGCCCGGAGGGCACCGTGACCTTGTGGACCGACCACCGCACCAGACCCTCGGCGATCGGCACCGGCACCACGCCGAATCCCAGGTCCGGCAACAGCACCGCCTCACCGGCCCGCATCGCGGCCTCCGTGAACGCTCCGCCCCCGCCGAGACCGCGCGCGTCGCCCGGCGCGGGCAGGACCAGCCGGGCCGGGCCGGCGCCCTGCGCGCGCAACGCGGCGAGCAGCTGGACGGGTGTGGCGGGGAAGTCACCTGCGAGCGGCAGGTCGAGGGTCACCGCGGCTTCGGCGTCGGCCGCGACCACCTCGTGCGCCTCGCCCCATGCCAGGAGGGCGTCGAGGGCGTCGTCGGACGCGGCGGCACCGGACAGCCACGCCGAGGCCCACACGGTGAGGGTCGCACTGGGACAGCACACGGCGAACCAGAGTACGGCACCCGGACGCTGGAGTTGCTCCACGTCGACGTCACCGCCGGACGTGCGTAGCGTCGTAGGGGTGACACCCGCACCCGAGAACCTTCCCCGCACGGTTGGGGAGCTGCGCGCCGCCGGGTACCAGCCGCGCAGCATCAAGACCGAGATCCACGACAACCTCCTCACCGCGCTGCGTGCGGGCCGGAACCCGTGGCCGGGCATCGTCGGGTTCGACCGGACCGTCCTGCCGCAGTTCGAACGCGCACTGCTGGCCGCTCACGACGTCGTGCTGCTCGGCGAACGCGGCCAGGGCAAGACCCGCCTGCTGCGCACTCTCGCCGGCCTGCTCGACGAATGGACCCCGGTGATCGAGGGCTCCGAACTGGCCGAGCACCCGCTGGAGCCTATCACGCCCGCCTCCCGCCGTCGCGCCGCCGAACTCGGCGACGACCTGCCGGTGGCCTGGCTGCACCGCGACGCGCGCTACACCGAGAAACTGGCCACACCGGACACCTCGGTCGGCGACCTGATCGGCGACGTCGACCCGGTGAAGGTCGCCGAAGGGCGCAGCCTGGGCGACCCGGAGACCATCCACTTCGGACTCGTGCCGCGCGCGCACCGCGGCATCGTGGCGATCAACGAGCTGCCCGACCTCGCCGAGCGTATCCAGGTCGCGTTGCTCAACGTGATGGAGGAACGCGACATCCAGATCCGCGGGTACACCCTGCGGCTGCCGCTGGACGTGCTGCTCGTCGCCACCGCCAACCCGGAGGACTACACCAACCGCGGCCGGATCATCACCCCGCTCAAGGACCGCTTCGGCGCCGAGATCCGCACCCACTACCCGCTGACCGTGGCGGCCGAGGTGGACGTGGTGCGCCAGGAGGCGCATCTGGTCGCCGAGGTGGGTGAGCCGCTGCTGGAGGTCCTGGCCCGGTTCGTGCGCAACCTGCGCGAGTCCACCGTGGTCGACCAGCGGTCCGGCGTGTCGGCCCGGTTCGCCGTCGCGGCGGCGGAAACCGTTGCGGCCGCGGCGTTGCGGCGGGCCGCGCTCACCGGTGAGCATCCCGCGGTCGCCCGTCCGGTCGACCTGGACGCCGTGCCCGCCGTGCTGCGCGGCAAGATCGAGTTCGAGCCGGGTGAGGAGGGCCGCGAGACCGAGCACCTGGTGCACCTGCTGCGCCGCGCGGTCGCCGAGACCGCCCGCGAGCGCTTCGGCGGTCTCAACCTGCGCCCCCTGGTCGAGGCGGTGTCGAACGGGCACCTCGTCGCCACCGGCGAGCGGGTTCCGGGCGCCGATCTGCTCGCCGCGCTGCCCGAGTTGCCGGTGCTGCACGAGGTCGCCGAGCGGGCCGGGGTGTCCGCGAAGGACGAGCCCGGGCGCATCGCGGCCGCCGTCGAGCTGGCCCTGGAGTCGCTCTACCTGGCCCGCAAGCTCGCGAAGGACTCGGACGACGCGACCACGGTGTACGGGCCGTGACGGCGGAACCCGGCAGCTGGTCCTACGGTCCCTGGCACGAGGGACCCGACCCGCTCGCGCCGCCGATCGATCTGCGCGAGGCGCTGGACGAGATCGGCCGCGAGGTCATGGACGGCGCCTCGCCGCGGTCGGCGCTGGAGGAGCTGCTGCGGCGCGGCACGGAGAACACCCGCGGCCTGGACGAGATGACCCGGCGGCTGTGGCAGCGCCGCTCGGAGATCCAGCGGCGGCACCGGCTCGACGGCACGCTGCAGGAGGTGCGGCGCCTCCTCGACGAGGCGCTGGACGCCGAGCGGCGCGCGCTGTTCCCCGACCCGTCTGACGACGCCCGCTTCGCCGAGGCCCAGCTCGACGCCCTGCCGCCGGGCACGGCCGCCGCGGTGCGCGAGCTTTCGGAGTACCCGTGGCGGTCGGAGGAGGGTCGCGAGAAGTACGACCAGATCCGCGACCTCCTGGGCCGCGAGATGCTCGACGCCCGGTTCGAGGGCATGAAGGACGCGCTGCAGAGCACCAGCCCGGAGGACGTCGAGCGCGTCCACCAGATGCTGGCCGACCTCAACGCGCTGCTCGACGCCCATGCCCGCGGCGTGGACGACATCGATGAGCGGTTCGACGAGTTCATGCGCCGCCACGGCGAGTTCTTCCCGGAGAACCCGCGCAACGTCGACGAGCTGATCGACGCGCTCGCGGCCCGGGCGGCCGCGGCGCAGCGGATGCTGAACTCGATGTCGGCCGAGCAGCGGGCGGAGCTGGCCGAGCTGGCGCAGCAGGCCTTCGGCGACCCGCGCATCGGGCAGCAGCTGGCCGGCCTGGACGCCCGCCTGCAGGCGATGCGCCCGGGGGAGGACTGGACGTACTCGGCGCGGTTCCGCGGGCAGGACCCGCTGGGCCTGGGCGAGGGAGCGCAGGCGATGGCGGACCTGGCCGAGCTGGACGCGCTCGCGGAGCAGCTGGCCCAGTCCTATCCGGGTGCCCGCCTGGAGGACATCGACCTCGAGGCGCTGGAACGCCAGCTCGGGCCGGATGCCGGCGTGGACGCGCGGCGACTGTCCGAACTGGAGCGTGAACTGAGGTCACAGGGCCTGTTCGAACGGGCGCCGGACGGATCGTTGCGCCTGACTCCGAAGGCGTTGCGGCGCCTGGGGGAGACGGCGTTGTCCGACATCGTGCACTCGCTGCGCGGCAAGACCGGCGAGCGGCAGACCGAGTCCGCGGGTGCCGCGGGTGAGCCGACCGGCGCGAGCCGGCCGTGGCAGTTCGGCGACCGCGAGCCGTGGGAGGTCTCCCGCACCGTGCGCAACGCGGTGCTGCGGACGGCGTCCACCGGCGGCGGGCGGGTGCGGCTGGACGTGTCCGATGTGGAGGTCGTGGAGACCGAGCTGCGGTCCCGGGCGGCGGTGGCGTTGTGCGTGGACACGTCGTGGTCGATGGTGTCCGAGGGCCGCTGGCTGCCGATGAAGCGCACAGCGCTGGCGCTGCACCAGCTGATCTCGACGCGCTTCCGCAACGACGCGCTGCAGCTCATCACCTTCGGCCGGTACGCGGCCTCGGTCGAGCTGCCCGAACTGGTCGGCCTGGAAGGCGTGTGGGAACAGGGCACCAACGCCCACCACGCGCTGCTGCTGGCCGGACGGCACCTGAGGCGGAACCCGGACGCGCAGCCGGTGGTGCTGATGGTGACCGACGGCGAGCCGACCGCCCACCTGGAGTCCGACGGCACCGCGGAGTTCGACTACCCGCCGCAGCCGCGGACGCTGGTCAAGACGCTGTCCGAAGTGGACCGGCTGGCGAAGATGGGGGCTTCGGTGTCGGTGTTCCGGCTGGGCGACGACCCGCGGCTGGCTGAGTTCGTCGACCTCATCGCACGGCGCTCCGGCGGGCGCGTCGTGGCGCCCGATGTGGACGGCCTCGGCGCCGCCGTGATCAGCGACTACCTCCGCACCCGGCGCCGCTAGGGAGTTGGCCCGCGCAGCCTGACGGCCCCTTGTCGAACAGGGACCTACCGCAGTTCGATCCGCATCCCCGGGCGGCGGCGGTGCACGGTCAGGTACGACAGGCCGCCGGGCCCCGCGTCGATGGCGCGGGCCTGGCCGTGCGCCAGCCACGCGAGCGAACCGGGACCGACCTCGAGGTGCCCGTCGGCGGTGGTCAGCACGCCGGTACCGGACACGACGACCAGCAGCAGGTCCAGGTCGGGCTCGGCGTGCGTGGCGATCCGCTCGCCCGCCGGCAGATGCACGAGGTTCGCGTCCAGCTGACGACCTTCCTCGCGCAGCCGCCACAGGATGCCGGCGGCGTCGCCGGCCTCGGCGATCTCCGCGAGGTTGGCGGGCACGGTCTCGCTCGGGGCGCGGTGCCGGGGTCGAGCTGTGGTGCGCATCTGGGGGGCCACCCTGTTAGTACGAGAAATACTTGGATAAATTCATCCCCAGGATAACGCGTCCCCGAGGGGAGGTCACGACATGGCGCACCAGGTGCCCGGACGCCGCGCGCAGGTGCTGCGGGCGATCACGGAGTCGGGCCCGCTGGGGGTCGCGGAGCTGGCCGCGCGTCTCGGGCTGCACCGCAACACTGTCCGCTTCCACCTGGACCAGCTGGTCGCCGACGGTCTGGTGCAGCGGACGCCGGGACACGGGCAGGGCCCGGGGCGCCCGGCGGCGGAGTACCGCGTGCCGCCGGTGGCGGCGCGGGGCCGGGACCGGCGCTACGAGGTGCTGGCCGAGGTCCTGCTGACCGGCGGGCCGGGCGATCCGGAAATGGCCGGTACCGAGTGGGGCCGCCGCCTCGCCGACCGGCCCGCGGCCGCGGACCAGGTGGTGCGCCTGCTCGACGACCTGGGCTTCGCACCCGAACCCACGACCGAGCCGGGCCGGATCCGGCTGCGGCACTGCCCATTCCTGGAGCTGGCGTCCCGCCACCGGGATGCGGTGTGCTCGGTACACCTCGGCATTCTCGGCGGGGCGCTGGAGGGCGGGCCGCTGCGGGTGGACCGGTTGCTGCCCTTCGCCGAGCCGGACGCGTGCGTGGTCGAGCTGGCGAGTGCCCGTGACTGACCTCGCCGGTGGCGTCACCTGCCTGTGGCTGGGCATGGTGCTCGCGATCTCGTTCCTGGAGGCGCCGCTGAAGTTCCGCGCGCCCGGTGTCACCGTGCCGATCGGGCTCGGCATCGGCCGGCTCGTCTTCCGGGCGCTCAACGGGGCCGAGATCGTGCTCGCGGTCCTCGTGGCCGCCGCGATCGCGGTGTCCGGCGCGCGGTGGCCGGTCTACCTCAGCGGCGCGATCGCGGCGGTCGTGCTGGTCGTCCAGCTGGCCGTGGTGCGGCCGCCACTGAACCGGCGGTCCGACCGCGTGCTGGCGGGGGAGTCCGTGCCGCGGTCCCGGGCGCACCTCGTCTACGTCGTGCTCGAGGTCGTCAAGGTGCTCGCCCTGATCACGCTGGCCGCGCTGCTGCTCACGGCCGGGGGATGACCGAGATCCGCGCCCCGCGGCCGGGGATCATCGTGATGTGCCGCGGCCGGGCGCGCTCGGTGCGCTGGCCGCCGGGCTCCAGCGCGAACCGCGTCAGCACCGCCTTCAGCACGATCGTCGCTTCCAGCAGGGAAAAGCCGGCCCCGAGGCAGCGGCGCACCCCACCGCCGAAGGGGAACCACGTACCGCTCGCCGGGCCGCCGTCGAGGAACCGCTCCGGGCGGAACGCCGCCGGATCCTCGTGGTGCCGCGGATCGCCGTGGACGAGGCCGATCGAGGGCATCACGGTGTGGCCCGCCGGAATGCGGTACCCGCCGATCTCGATGTCCTTCGTGAGCCGCCGCGCCACCTCCGAGATGACCGGGTGCAGCCGCATGGCCTCCTTGGCGACCGCCTCCAGGTACTTCTCGTCCCCGGCGTCGGCGGCCTCGATCGCGCGCCGCTGACGGGCCGGATCCCGCGCCAGCTCGTGGAACGACCAGGCCAGGGCGGTGGCGGTGGTCTCGTGCCCGGCCAGCAGCAGGGTGATCAGCTGATCGCGCAACTCCTCGTCGGAGAGCCGGTCGTCCTGTCCCGGCACGGTCAGTAGCCGGGACAGCACATCGCTGCGGCCCTCGAGGTCACCGGCCCGGCGGCGGTCGGCGATCTCGGCGTAGAGCAGGTGGTCGACCCGGTCCTGGGCCAGGCGGTAGCGGCGCCACGGGCCCAGCCGCCGCAGCGTCTCGCTCTGCCAGCCGGACAGTTCGAGGACGCCGATGTCGACGATGCGGGTGAGCAGCGCGCGCAGTTCGTCCAGTCGCGGGCCCTCGGCGACACCGAACACCACCCGAAGGATGATCTCCAGCGTCAGCGCCTGCATGCGCCCGTGCGAGGAGAACACCCGGCCCGCCGGCCAGCGCGCGACCTCGGCCTCGGCCAGCTCGGTGATCATGTCCCGGTACCCGCGCAGCGCCGTGCCGTGGAATGCCGGCATCAGCAGTTTCCGCGCGCGCAGGTGCACGTCCTCGTCGGTGAGCAGCACCGAGTGCTCGCCCATCAGCGGCTTGAGGATGACGTTGCCCTCACCGGCGTGGAAGACGTCGGCGGGCCCGCCGAACACGGCCTTGATGTGGTCCAGATCCGCCAGCTGCACGACCCGGCGCCCGGGGTAGAGGCTGAGCCGGATGACGTCACCGTAGCGGCGGCGCAGCAGCGGCATCAGCACGTGCCGGAAGTTGCCGAAGAGCACGGTCTGCACCGCGGTCGGCAGCTTCGGCCCCGGCGGCAGCGGGAGGTCGGTCGTGCGGGACGGGGCTGCGACGCTCATCGGGACCTCCTGGACGTGACCGGTGCCTCAGTTATACGTTCGTGTAACTGCGCTGTCCAGCTAGGGTTCTGCCTGTGGGACATCGGGAAGAGCTGCTCGCCGCCGCGCGCAGGTTGCTCGAGGAGAAGGGCTACGCGCACATCACCGCGCGCGACCTGGTCGCGGCGTCGGACACGAACCTGCACTCGATCGGCTACCACTTCGGGTCCAAGGCGGGGCTGCTCAACGCCGCGATCGGCGAGGTGTTCGAGGAGTGGACCGACAAACTGGCCGAGATCGCGATGGCCGAGCCCGCGGTGCCGCCGTTCGAGCGGGGGCGCCGGGCATGGGCCGCGATGCTGGACAGCCTGCCCGAGAGCCGGGCGCTGCTGCTGTCCTATGTGGAGGCGCTGGCGCAGGCCGAGCGGACCGAGTCGCTGCGGGAGCAGTTCGCCGAGCAGTACCGGCGGTGCCGGGCCAAGGTGGCCGAGCTGGTCGCCCGGTCACTGGCCGACGGCACCGCGCCGGAGGATCCGCGCTGTCAGTCGGTGGCGAGTTTCGTGATCGCCATCTGCGACGGGCTCGCGGTGCAGTGGCTGCTCGATCCGGCGGGGGCGCCCACCTCGGAGCAGCTGACGGCCGGGCTGGAAGCGATGTGGACCGCGTCGTTCCCGCGGTCCTGACTCACTCGATCAGGTTACGCACCGCGCGACGGCCCGGAACTGGACTTACGGTCCGGTCGTGGCAAGGAGATTGATCTTCCGGATGTTGGCGGTGGTGACCACGATCGTGGCCTGCCTCGTGCCCGCGGTCGCGTCCGCGCAGCCGGCCGCGCAGATCGCCGGATTCGACATCAGCGCCTCGCAGGGCGTGCCCGACTTCGCCGCGGCCAAGGCGTCCGGGGCGGGGTTCGTGTTCGTCAAGGACACGGCCGGTGTCGCCTACACCAACCCGAACTTCCTGGCGCAGTTCCGCGGCGCCAAGGCCGCCGGGCTGTACCGGTCGGCCTACCACTACGCGCGCCCGGACAAGACCGGCGGGGCCGAGCAGGCCGCGTACCTGCACACGAACAACGGCAAGTGGTTCGCCGACGGAATGACGCTGCCGCCGACGCTGGACCTGGAGGACACCCCGGGCACGCCGCCGTGCTACGCGAAGACGCCCGCGGACATGGTCGCCTGGATCCGCGACTTCAGCACGGAACTGAAGCGGCGCGCGGGGCACACGCCGATCATCTACACGACCACCCGCTGGTGGACCGCGTGCACGGGCAACAGCACCGCGTTCGCGGCCGACCACGTGCTCTGGCTGGCCCGCTACAACACGTCGATGGGGGATGTGCCCGGCGGCTGGGCGGCGAAGTTCTGGCAGTCCGCGGTCACCGGCCCGCTGCCCGGCAACCAGGACACGTTCTTCGGCACGCTCGAGGAGTTGCGGTCACTGACCGCTTCGTGACGCGGCGGCACCGCGCGAGCGCTGCGGCCGGTCGCACTTTTTCGACAAAGTGCCGTCGGTGTCCACCGTCCGGCGTGGTCACGCAGCGCTTCGTGACGCGAAACGTTCCCACCGGACGGGACGGTTCACCGGATCGCCACCTAGGGTTGGGGTATGAAGACTTGGTCCTCGGTGCCCCTGCCGTACGTGCCGGGCACTCCGCGCGCTCTCCGGTTGTCCGACACGGCCACCGGGCAGGTGCGCCCCACCACGCCCGGCAGGACGGCGCGGATGTACGTCTGCGGCATCACCCCGTACGACGCCACCCATCTCGGGCACGCGGCGACCTACCTCGCGTTCGACCTGGTCAACCGGGTCTGGCGGGACAGCGGCCACACCGTGCACTACGTGCAGAACGTGACCGATATCGACGACCCGCTGCTGGAGCGCGCCGAGCGGGACCAGGACGACTGGGTGGTGCTCGGCCTGCGGGAGACCGCCCTGTTCCGCGAGGACATGGAGGCGCTGCGGGTCCTGCCGCCGAAGCAGTTCGTCGGCGCGGTGGAGAGCATCCCGGAGATCGTCGAGGTCATCTCGAAGCTGCTCGCCCACGGCGCGGCCTACCGGGCCGACGACCCGGAGTACGCGGACATCTACTTCGACCGCTCGGTCACCGGCCGGTTCGGGTACGAGTCGAACTACGACGCCGAGACGATGGCGAAGTTCTTCGCCGAGCGCGGCGGCGACCCGGATCGTCCGGGCAAGCGCGACCCGCTTGACGCACTGCTGTGGCGGGCCGCGCGGCCGGGCGAGCCGTCGTGGGAGTCCGAGCTCGGGCCGGGCCGCCCTGGCTGGCACATCGAGTGCAGCGCGATCGCGGTCAACCGGCTCGGTATGGGCTTCGACGTGCAGGGCGGCGGGTCGGACCTGATCTTCCCGCATCACGAGTACAGCGCCGCGCACGCCGAGGCGCTGTCCGGCGAGCACCCGTTCGCCCGGCACTACGTGCACGGCGGCATGATCGGCCTGAACGGCGAGAAGATGTCGAAATCGCGCGGGAACCTGGTGTTCGTGTCGCGGTTGCGGGCCGACGGGACCGACCCGAACGCGATCCGGCTCGCGCTGTTCGCCGGGCACTACCGGAGCGACCGTTCGTGGACCGACGACCTGCTCACCAGCGCGCAGCAGAGGCTGGCCCGCTGGCGCGAGGCCGTGCGGCTGCCGTCCGGACCGGAGGCCGACGACACCATCGCGCGCCTGCGCGACCACCTGGCCGACGACCTGGACACCGTCAACGCCATGCGGGCGATCGACGCGTGGGCAGACGAGGCGATGCGGCAGGGTGGGCCCGACACCGGGGCGCCCGGGCTGGTCCGGGTCGCCGTGGACGCACTGCTCGGCGTCGAACTCTGACCGGCGAAGGACGCGGGCGTCGCACATTGTCGAAAATGTGCCGCCACGCCCGGCGGAGAGGCGGCACATTGTCGAAAATGTGCGATGCACGTGGATGACTACGGTGGAGCCGTGCCCCGCCTCTTCGCCACCAGCGATCTCCACGTCACGCACAACGGCAACGCCCCGCTGATCGACGAGATCCGGCCGGACTCGCCGGAGGACTGGCTGCTGGTCGCGGGCGACGTCGCCGAAAAGATCGACGCGGTGACCACCACGCTCGCCACCCTCAAGAGCCGGTTCGCCGAGGTCGTGTGGGTGCCCGGCAACCACGAGCTGTGGACCGTCCCGCGCGACGGCTCCGGCCTTCGCGGCGAGGCCCGTTACCGGCATCTCGTCGAGCGCTGCCGGGAGATCGGTGTCCGCACCCCGGAGGACGAGTACCTGGTGTGGCCGCACGCCGCCCGGCCGCTCACCATCGTCCCGCTGTTCCTGCTCTACGACTACAGCTGGCGCACGCCGCAGGCCGAGGACGCCTCCCTGGCGGAGGCGCTCGACCAGGCCCGCGAGGCGAATGTGGTCTGCACCGACGAGTTCTACCTGCACCCCGACCCGTTCCCCACCCGCCAGGACTGGTGCGCCGACCGGCTCAAGGTCAGCGAGCAGCGCCTGGACGCCATCCCGTCGGACCACGGCACGGTGCTGGTGTCGCACTGGCCGCTGCACCGCCACCCGACCGCGCCCCTGCGGTGGCCGGAGTTCGCGCTGTGGTGCGGCACCGCCCGCACCGCGGACTGGCACCTGCGCTACCGCGCCGAGGTCGCGGTCTTCGGGCACCTGCACATCCCGCGCACGACGTGGGCCGACGGCGTCCGCTTCGAAGAGGTCTCGCTGGGCTACCCCCGCGAGTGGCGCACGCGGGCACGCGGTCCGGTGCCGCTACGCCGGATTCTCTGACCGCGGCGGCAGCGCCACCAGCAGGACGGTCGACGCCAGCACCCCGGCCGCGACGAGGAAGCTCAGCTCCGGGCTCTGGTGGTACAGGCCGGTGAACACGGCGGGGGAGGCGGCCATCCCGAGGAACCGCAACGAGGTGACCACCGAGATCGCCCCGCTGCGTCCGCTGCCCCCGCTCCCGAGCACGATCGCGTTGATGCCGACCAGCACCAGCTGACCGCAGACCCCGCCCACGGCCCACGCGAGCGCCACCGCGGGCAGCGACGGGAACAGTCCGATCGAGGCGATCGCTACCGCGCCGAGCAGCAGCCCGGACGTCAGCGCCGCCCGCGGCCCGAACCGGTCCGAGGCCGCACCGACCAGCCGGGCGGCGACGAACCCGGCGATCCCGTAGGCGGTGAGCACCAGCCCGCGCACACCCGGAGCCAGGGCGAACAGGTCGTTGACCCGGAAGGCGACGAGGAACGGCAGCCCGGCCAGGCACGCCCAGGCCAGGAACACCACGGCCCCGGCCCACAACACGATCGGCCGCCACGCGTCGCGCAGCCGCGACTCCGGTTCGCCGGCGCCCTCGTCGGACGGCAGCGGGCTCGCCGCCAGTACCAGCCCGACCACCGCGATGCCGGCGAACGCCCAGCGCCAGTTGCCCTCCGCGGCCAGCCCGCCCAGCAGCGGCGCCGAGGTCTGCCCGACCGCCTGCATCGCCCCGAACGTGCCGAGCGCCCGGCCGAGCCGGTCGGCGGGGGTGATCGTGGCGAGCTTGGTCAGCAGCAGCGGCGTGGTGAACGCGTTGGCCACGCCCTGCAGGCCGCGGGTGACCTGGAACAGCCAGAACCACGGTGCGAGCGCGGACAGCAGCGCGGCCACGGCGTACCCGGCGTAGGCGACGCGGATGGTGCGGACCGGGCCCCACCGTGCGCCGAGCGTGCCGGAGACGAGCATGACCAGCGCGAACGGCAGCAGGTAGGCCGTCAGCGAGGATGCCGCGGCACCCGGCGACACCCCGAAACTCGCCGACAACTCGGGCAGCATCGACGAGACCACGCCGCCCCCGAACGGGCCCAGGAGGCCACCGACATACAGCGCGGCGCGGGGCTCGCCGCTCACCGTCCTGCCGGTCCGGGTCCTTCCGCGCCCGGGCGGCGCCGCCGCAGGTAGCGCTCGAACTCGGCGGCGATCTTCTCGCCGCTGGACTCCTCGAGCGTGATCGCGATCTCGGCGTCGCCGCGTTCCTCCAGGGTGCGGACGTAGTCGGCGATCTCCTCGTCCTCCTCGGCCATCTCGGTGACCGTCTGCTGCCACTCTTCGGCCTGCTCGGGCAGCGCGCCCAGCGGCACCTCGAGGTCGAGCACGTCCTCGAGCTTGTGCAGCAGCGCCAGCGTCGCCTTCGGCGAGGGCGGGTGGGAGACGTAGTGCGGTACCGCGGCCCAGATGGAGATCGCCGGGATGCCCGCCTGCACGCACAGATCCTGCAGGATGCCGACGATGCCCGTCGGGCCCTGGTAGCGGCTGCGTTCGAGTCCGAAGCGCGCCGCGGCCTCCGGGTCATAGGCGGTGCCGGTGACCGGGACCGGGCGGGTGTGGGCGGTGTCGGCGAGCAGGGCGCCGAGCGTGACGACGGTGGTCACGCCCAGCTCCTCGATGTGGTCGAGCAGCTCCCGGCAGAAGGCCCGCCACCGCATGTTCGGCTCCGGGCCGGTCACCAGCACGATGTCCTGGTCGTAGCCGGGCGGATGGCAGACCGCGAGGCGCGTGGTCGGCCATTCCACCCGACGGGTGACGCCGTCGACCATGCGGACCGTGGGGCGGCTGACCTGGAAGTCGTAGTAGTCGTCGGGCTCCAGTTCGGCGAGCGGCTTGGCGTCCCAGCTGAGCTGGAGGTGCTCCAGCGCGGTACTGGCCGCGTCACCTGCGTCGTTCCAGCCTTCGAAGGCGACGACCATGACCCGTTCCCGGGACTTGGTGCCCTCGGGGACGGGCTGCTCGGGCTGGGGGATCGCGTCGGCTGGGTCACTCACCCACCCAGCCTACGACCCGGCGGGCTGTCACGAGACCGTAGCCTGGTGTCATGTCCGATCGTTCTCCGTCACCGCTGCTCGACGCCCTCGCCGCCCGTGTGGTCGTGGCGGACGGCGCGATGGGCACGGCGCTGCAGGCGCACGATCTGTCGCTGGACGACTTCGCCGGCCTGGAGGGCTGCAACGAGATCCTGAACGTGACGCGGCCGGACGTGGTGCGGGGCATCCACCGCACCTACCTCGAGGCCGGCGCGGACGCGGTGGAGACGAACACCTTCGGCGCGAACCTGGCGAACCTGGCGGAGTACGGGATCGCCGACCGGATCACCGAGCTGGCCGAGGCCGGCGCCCGGCTGGCGCGGGACACCGCCGACGCCTACGCCACGCCGGAGCGCCCCCGGTTCGTGCTGGGCTCGGTCGGGCCGGGCACGAAGCTGCCCACCCTCGGCCACGCGCCGTACCGGCAGCTGCGGGACGCCTACACCCGGCAGGTCGGCGGGCTGCTGGCCGGTGGTGTCGACGCGGTCCTTGTCGAGACCTCCCAGGACCTGTTGCAGACCAAAGCGGCGATCCTGGGCGCGCGCCGGGCGATGCGCGCGGACGGGCGCGAGGTGCCGGTGATCGCCTCGATCACGGTGGAGACGACCGGCACGATGCTGCTGGGCACCGAGGTCGCCGCGGCGCTGGTCGCACTGGAGCCGCTGGGCATCGAGGCGATCGGGCTCAACTGCGCGACCGGGCCGGCCGAGATGAGCGAGCACCTGCGCACGCTGTCGAAGTCGGCGCGGGTCCCGCTGTCGGTGATGCCGAACGCGGGGCTGCCCGAGCTGGGCCCGGACGGCGCGGTGTACCCGCTGTCACCGGAGGGGCTGGCCGAGGCGCTGTCGGGGTTCGTGCGCGAGTTCGGCGTGGGCCTGGTCGGCGGCTGCTGCGGCACCACCGGTGAGCACATCCGGCAGCTGGCGGAGGCGGTGCGGGACGTCGAGCGGGCCGGGCGGCGGCCGCGGCCCGAGCCGGGGGTGTCGTCGCTGTACCAGGCGGTGCCGTTCGAGCAGGACGCGTCGGTGCTGATGGTGGGCGAGCGCACCAACGCCAACGGCTCGAAGAAGTTCCGCGAGGCGATGCTCGAGGGCCGCTACGAGGACTGCGTCGAGATCGCGCGCGAGCAGACCCGCGACGGCGCCCACCTGCTCGACCTGTGCGTCGACTACGTGGGCCGCGACGGCGCGGTGGACATGGCGGAGCTGGCCGGCCGGCTGGCGACGGCCTCCACGCTGCCGATCATGCTGGACTCCACCGAGCCCGCGGTGCTTGCGGCCGGCCTCGAGCGGCTGGGCGGCCGGTGCGTGGTCAACAGCGTCAACTACGAGGACGGCGACGGCCCGGAGTCGCGGTTCCAGCGGATCATGCGGCTGGTGTCCGAACACGGCGCCGCCGTCGTGGTGATGTGCATCGACGAGGAGGGCCAGGCCCGCACCGCGGAGTGGAAGGTCCGGGTCGCGGCCCGCACGATCGAGGACCTGGTGACCAACTGGGGCATGCGGGTCGCCGACATCATCGTCGACTGCCTGACCTTCCCAATCACCACCGGGCAGGAGGAGACCCGCCGTGACGCGCTGGAGACGATCGAGGCGATCCGCGAGCTGCGGCGGCGCTACCCGGAGGTGCAGACCACGCTGGGCATCTCCAATGTCTCGTTCGGACTGGGCGCCGCCGCGCGCCAGGTGCTCAACTCGGTGTTCCTGCACGAGTGCGTCGAGGCCGGGCTGACCACGGCGATCGTGCACGCCTCGAAGATCCTGCCGATGGCACGGATCCCCGGCGAGCAACGCGAGGTCGCCCTCGACCTGATCTACGACCGGCGGCGCGAGGGGTACGACCCGCTGCAGAAGCTGATGTCGCTGTTCGAGGGCGTGTCGGCCGCCTCCAGCCGGGCCTCGCGCGCGGAGGAGCTGGCCGCGCTGCCGCTGTTCGACCGCCTGGAGCGGCGGATCGTCGACGGTGAGCGCACCGGGCTGGAGGCCGACCTGGACGCCGCGCTGTCCGAGAAGCCCGCCCTCGACATCGTCAACGAGACCCTGCTGTCGGGCATGAAGACGGTGGGCGAGCTGTTCGGGTCCGGCCAGATGCAGCTGCCGTTCGTGCTGCAGTCCGCCGAGGTCATGAAGGCCGCCGTGGCCCACCTCGAGCCGCACATGGACAAGACCGACTCGTCGGGCAAGGGGCGGATCGTGCTGGCCACGGTCAAGGGCGACGTGCACGACATCGGCAAGAACCTGGTCGACATCATCCTGTCGAACAACGGCTACGACGTGATCAACCTGGGTATCAAACAGCCGGTGACCGCCATCCTGGACGCCGCCCGGGAGCACGAGGCGGACGCGATCGGCATGTCCGGGCTGCTCGTGAAGTCCACGGTGATCATGAAGGAGAACCTGGAGGAGATGAACTCGCGCGGGGTCGCCGGCCGCTGGCCGGTCCTGCTCGGCGGCGCCGCGCTCACCCGGACCTACGTCGAGAACGACCTGGCCGAGCTGTACCACGGCGACGTCCGCTACGCGCGGGACGCGTTCGAGGGCCTGCGGCTGATGGACACGGTCATGGCGGCCAAGCACGGCCGGGCGCCGGAGATCAGCGCCGAGGAGGAGGCGGCCCGAGCGGAGCGCAAGGCCCGCCGCGACCGGTCCCTGCGGATCGCCGAGGCCCGCAAGTCCGCCCAGCCGCCGGCGGCCCCGATTCCCGCCCGATCCGATGTCGCGACCGATGTCGCCGTGCCCGAGCCGCCGTTCTGGGGCACCCGGGTGGTGAAGGGCATCCCACTGGCCGAGTACGCCGCCCTGCTCGACGAGCGGGCCACCTTCCTCGGCCAGTGGGGCCTGCGCGGCGCCCGTGGCGGGCAGGGCCCCAGCTACGAGGAGCTGGTGGAGACCGAGGGCCGTCCGCGGCTGCGGTACTGGCTGGACCGGCTCGCCACGGCCGGGGTGTTGCAGCACGCCGCCGTGGTCTATGGCTACTTCCCGGCGGTCGCGGAGGACAACGACCTCGTCGTGCTCAGCCAGGCGCACGCCGATGCGCCGGAGCGGGCGCGCTTCACCTTCCCCCGCCAGACGCGCGACCGGTACCTGTGCCTGGCCGACTTCTACCGGCCCCGCGAGACCGGTGAGGTCGACGTGCTGCCGCTGACCCTGGTCACCATGGGCCAGCCGATCGCCGACTACGCCAACGAGCTGTTCGCGAACGACGCCTACCGCGACTACCTCGAGGTGCACGGCCTGGGCGTCCAGCTGACGGAGGCGCTGGCCGAATACTGGCACCGCCGGGTCCGGCAGGAGCTGCACTTCACCAGCGGCCGCGCGGTGGCCGACGAGGACCCGGGCACCATCGAGGACTTCTTCAAGCTCGGTTACCGCGGCGCGCGCTTCTCCCTCGGCTACGGCGCCTGCCCGAACCTGGAGGACCGCGCGACGATCGTGGAACTGCTCGACGCCGAGCGGATCGGCGTGAAACTGTCCGAGGAGTTCCAGCTGCACCCCGAGCAGTCCACCGACGCGATCGTGGCTCACCACCCGGAAGCCAAGTACTTCAACACCTGAGGATGAGGGAGAACCACTTGACGGACGGCCTGGCAGCCGTGCTCTGGGACATGGACGGCACGCTCGTCGACTCGGAGAAGCTGTGGGACGTGGCCCTGTACGAGTGCGCGGAGTGGCTGGGCGGGTCGCTGACCACCGAGCAGCGGCTGACGCTCGTCGGGTCGAATATGGACAACACCGCGACCTACCTGCTGACGGTGACCGGCCTCGAGCCCACGGCGGCGGCGGTCGCGGACACCGGCGCCTGGATCCGGGACCGGACCGCGAACCTCTTCGCCGACGAGCTGCCCTGGCGTCCCGGCGCCCGCGAGGCACTCGCCGCCGTGCGGCAGGCCGGGGTGCCGTCGGCGCTGGTCACCTCGACCGAGCGGTCGCTCACCGAGCTGGGGCTGAACACGATCGGGCGGGACTTCTTCGACGTGACGGTGTGCGGCGACGAGGTCGACGGCCGGAACAAGCCGCATCCGGAGCCGTACCTGCGTGCGGCCCGGCTGCTCGGGGCGGACCCGGCACGCTGTGTCGCCGTCGAGGACTCGCCGCTCGGCACGGCGTCGGCGGCGGCCGCGGGCTGTGTCGTGCTGGTCGTGCCGAACGACGTCGCGGTCGAACCCGGGCCGCGCCGCGTGTTCCGGACGTCCCTGACCGGCGTCGACGCGGAAACCCTCGCCGCCATCCACGCGGGGGTATGACCCGCGCGCCAGCAGCGCCGGGCCGGATCGCCGCCGCCGCGGGCCGGATGGAAGGATCTACAGACCGTGAAGACCTTCGACGAGCTGTTCGCCGAGCTCACCGACCGGGCCCAGAGCCGACCCGCGGGGTCAGGCACCGTCGAGGCGCTGGACGCCGGCGTGCACGCGCAGGGCAAGAAGGTGCTCGAGGAGGCCGGCGAGGTCTGGATCGCCGCCGAGCACGAGTCCGACGAGCGGCTGGCCGAGGAGATCTCCCAGCTGCTGTACCGGGTTCAGGTGCTGATGCTCGGGCGCGGGCTGACCACCGAGGACGTGTACCGCTACCTGTAGCGGGGCCGGAGAACGAACGAGGAGTGAGGGCATGCTGCGGGTTGCGGTGCCGAACAAGGGAGCGCTGGCCGGGCCGGCGTCGGAGATGCTCGGCGAGGCCGGTTACCGCCAGCGGCATGAGCAGCGCGACCTGACCGTGCTCGACCCGAACAACGAGGTCGAGTTCTTCTTCCTGCGCCCCAAGGACATCCCGATCTACGTCGGCTCCGGCGAGCTGGACCTCGGGATCACCGGCCGCGACCTGGCCCTGGACTCGGGCGCGCCGGTCGAGGAGGTGCTCGCGCTCGGCTTCGGCGGCTCCACCTTCCGCTACGCCGCACCGGCCGGGCAGGACTGGAAGCCGGCCGATCTGCACGGCAAGCGGCTGGCCACCTCCTACCCGAACCTGGTGCGCGACGACCTGGCCCGTCACGGGGTCGAGGCCGAGGTGATCCGGCTGGACGGCGCGGTGGAGATCTCCATCCAGCTCGGCGTGGCCGACGCGATCGCCGACGTGGTCGGCTCGGGCCGGACCCTGCGCCAGCACAACCTGGTCGCGTTCGGCGACCCGATCTGCGTCTCCGAGGCGGTGCTGGTGCAGCGCGCCGGCAGCGACTCCGCCAAGCCCAAGTCGCAGCTCACCGCGCGACTGCAGGGCGTGGTGTTCGCGCAGCAGTACATGATGCTCGACTACGACTGCCCGCGGACGCTGCTGGACCAGGCGGTCGCGATCACGCCGGGCCTGGAGTCCCCGACGGTCGCGCCGCTGGCCGATCCGGACTGGGTGGCCGTGCGGGCGATGGTGCCCCGCAAGAAGGTCAACGAGATCATGGACGAGCTCGCCGAGGTCGGCGCCAAGGCCGTGCTGGCTTCCGATATCCGTTCCTGCCGGCTGTGACCGGCGTGCGGACGGGTTGAATCCGCCTCACGGCTCGAGGTCCAGAGCTGCGGCGAAGCTGCCGTCCATGTAGAACGGCGTCGACTGGTGCTGGTGCGCGATCAGCCACCGGTCGCCGTCGTGGCGGAGGCAGACCGTGGACCGGAACCACAGCGTGAACGGCTCGGGGGAGCCGGCGGGAACGGCCGACAGCCGGTTCAGGCTCGAGCAGAACGCGACGTCGCCGCCGACGGTGATCCGCAGGTCGCGGATCTCGTAGTCGACGGGGCCGGCGAACCCGGCGAGCCAGCCGCGCAGCGCGTCCGGGTCGCGCATCTCGGCCGGGTCGTGGGCCAGCGGCGGCGCGAGGGTGAACGCGACGATTTCCGGCGCATACCGCGCGACCACGGCGTCGGCGTCCCCGGCCCGCATCGCGGCGGCCTGATCCTCGATCAGGGTGCGGATCTCGTCCTGGGCGATCGTGCTGGTCATCGTTTCTCCTCAAGTTGCCAATCCGACCGAAAGTAGGCGGACACGGTCCGCGGCCCGACCTGCTCGTAGAAACCCGTTTCCGCCGTGGCTGCCGTCGGATTAGTAGCGAACGGCACAGTATGGTGTGGACTTCACCGGGGACGTCGAAGCCGCCGCGCCGGTCTCGACATCCCGGGTGCGAGAAGTTTTCCGGGGAGGGCCGATGAAGTTCCTGGTGCTGATCTACCGCAACTCGGCGTCGCAGGAGGTGTGGGAGCGCCTGGCCGACGACGAGAAACGGCAGGGGCTGCGGGCCTACGAGGCGCTCAACTCCGACCTCGCGGAGTCGGGGGAGCTGGTGACGTCGTCGTCGCTGGCGGCGCCGGAGACGGGCAAGCGGGTGCTGGTCCGCGAGGGCCAGGTGATCGCGGGCGACGGACCGTTCGCCGAGGTCAAGGAGCAGCTGGCCGGGTTCTACGTCCTCGACTGCGACGACATCGAGCGGGCTGTCGAGTGGGCGGCGCGGATCCCCGAGGCCGCTCTCGGCCTCGTCGAGGTGCGCCCGACGCAGCCACTGTCCGTCTTCCTGCCGTGAACACCCTGCTGCGCGACCTGGCACCGCAGGTGCTCGGCGCGCTGGTGCGCCGCTACGGCGACTTCGACCTGTGCGAGGACGCGGTGCAGGAGGCGCTGCTCGCGGCCGCGACGCAGTGGCCGTCCCAGGGAATGCCGGACAACCCGAAGGGCTGGCTGATCACCACCGCGTCGCGGCGGCGGATCGAGCTGTGGCGCGCGGAATCCGCTCGCCGCCGCCGCGAGGAGCACGTCGCGACGCTGGCGCCGCCGGACCCGGAGCCGGTGGCCGCGGTGGACGACACGCTCACGCTGCTGATGCTGTGCTGCCACCCGTCGCTGACCCCCGCGTCGCAGGTGGCGCTCGCGCTGCGCGCGGTCGGCGGGCTCACGACCGCGGAGATCGCGCGGGCGTTCCTGGTGCCGGAGTCGACGGTCGCGCAACGCATCAGCCGCGCCAAGCAGCGCATCAAGGCCAGTGGCGCCCGGTTCCGCCCGCCCGCGCCGGAGGAGTACGGGCAGCGCGTGGCGGCCGTGCTCAACGTGCTGTACCTGATCTTCACCGAGGGGCACACCGCGAGTTCCGGCGAGGAGCTGCAGCGCGTCGACCTGACCGCCGAAGCGCTCCGGCTGGCGCGGCAGCTGCACACCCGCCTGCCGGCCGAGGGCGAGGTGTCGGGCCTGCTCGCACTGATGCTCCTCACCGAGGCCCGGCGTGATGCCCGCACCGACGAGGACGGCTCGCTGGTCCCGCTCTCCGACCAGGACCGGTCCCGGTGGGACCGCGACCGGATCAGCGAGGGCACGGAGCTGGTCACGCGAGCGTTGTCGACGGCGCCGGTGGGGCCCTACCAGCTGCAGGCCGCGATCGCCGCCGTGCACGGGCAGGCCACGCGGGCCGAGGACACCGACTGGCGGGAGATCGCCGGGCTGTACGAGCTGCTGGCCACAGTGGCGCCCGGCCCGATGGTCACCTTGAACCGGGTGGTGGCGGTGGCCGAAGTGGACGGTGCGGAGGCCGGACTGCGGGAGCTCGCCGCGGCGGCGGAGGACCCGGCCCTGGCCGGGCACCATCGCGTGGACGCGGTCCGGGCGCACCTGCTCGAACGGGCGGGTGATCTCGCCTCGGCGGAGCAGGCGTATCGCCGTGCCGCGGTGCGCACGTTGAGCGTTCCGGAGCGGCGGTACCTGGAAGCGCGGGCCCGCGCGTGCGCCGCCCGAACCGTATAACGACCTATACGGCGGCGCGCAGAGCGTCGAGCACGGCGCGGACCTCGTCGTAACTCGCGGCGACGCGGTCGGTCTTGCCGAGCCGGTGCCGTTCCAGACGTAGCGTGCCCAGGTGCCTGGCTCGGTAGATCAATCCGCGCCACCTGGCCTGGGGAGTATCCGCGAGCGGGCCATAGCCCTCCCAGAACGCGTCTCGCGCCGCGGTGGCGTACCGGCTCCAGTCGGCGGCGGGGTCCCCCCACGACGCGCGATCGTGGTCCAGCACACCGGTGATCACCGGCTCCGGCGCGGCGGGGGAGAGCAGCACGTTCGGGGTCCACAGGTCGCCGTGAAGCAACCGCGGCTCGGTGATCTCGTCGAGGACCGTCCGGTGCCGCTCGGCGATCGCGGCGACCGCCCGCACGTCCGAGGCGTCGAGTCCGGCGTCGGCCAGGTCCGCGGCGGTGTCCGCGAAGAACGCCAGCACCGCCTCACTCCACGTCGCGAAGGCCGGGCCGGCCACCGGGCCGAACGCGGGGCCCCGCACCTGGTTCACCGTCCGCGCGAGCGAGCCGAGGCCGCGGTAGAAAGTCGTCCACTGTGGACGGGGGTAGTCGTGCAATCCCTGTGGCGCCGGGGTTCCGGGGAGGAACGTCTGCCACACGTAGTCCCGGCCGGAGATGTCGCGCGTCCAGTCCGCGAACAGCGTCCGCGGCATCAGGCGCGCGATCGGGGCGAAGAACGGCAGGCTCACGTGCTCGTTGCGCATCAGCTCGCGCTCGATGCGGTACTGCCGCGCGGGTTCCGGCGCGACCCGCAGCACCACCGTGTCCCCGGAACGCAGCTCCACCCGGTAGGTCGTGTTGTACAGACCACCGGGCAGCTCCACAGCGGACAGTGGCGGCTCGCCGAAGGCCCGCTCGGCCATCGCGGTGATCTGCGGCGCCGAGAGCGCTTCCTGGAAGGCGCCGGCTGCCCGCGAGACCGCGTGCAGGTCCACCTAGTCGCGCGGGCGTTTGGGCATGAGGTCGTAGAGCCTCTTGCGGGCGCCGTTGTCGTTTTCGTTGCGGGCGTGCGCTACCTCGGTGATGAAGTCCTCGAACACGAAGTCGTCCTCGGCGGGGATCGGCGCGGACGGCTGTTGCCGCGCCAGGTGCGCGTCGAGCACGGCCGCGATCTCCCGGAACGCGACCGCCTGGGTGGTCTCCGGGGCGAAGGTGGTGACCGGCATGCCGTGGGCCGCCGCCTCGTTCATCACCACACCCAGCGGCACGTGCGCCAGGAGCGGGTACCCGAACTGCTTGAGCTCCTCCAGCGCCGCTACCGCGTACCCCGACATCGGGCGCCGGTAGAGGCCCGGCACCACACCGAAGTAGGGGATGGGGTCCCGGTCGAGCGCCTGCCGCACGTAGTAGAGCTGGTCGTTGAGCAGCCGCAGCGCCCGGATGCTGGTGCGATCCGGCTGCACCGGCACCAGGATGCCGTGCGTCGCCGCGAGCGCGTTGTTCGTCAGCACGTCCAGCGCCGGCGGGCAGTCGATGATGACGTGGTCGTAGTTGGCGAACTGCACCACCCGCGCCAGCTGCCAGCCGGGCACGCGGAACTGGTCGAGCCTGCGCACCAGGTCGAACATCCCGGGCGAGGTCGGGATCACGTCGAACGCGCCGCCCGGGCCGAGGTTGCTGCGCCGGTGCGGCACGATCAGTTCCTCGACCGGCCCCTTCCACACCTTGGTCAGTGCCTTCGCCAGGCTCGGCGCCTGCGCGGGCACCTCGTCCAGGCCCAGCATCTCCGTGGTCGCGTGGCCCTGCGGATCGAGGTCGATCAACAGCACCCGGCGGCCGCGTTCGGCGAGCGCCGCGGCCGCTCCGACGCTCAGCGCGGTCTTGCCGACGCCGCCCTTCTGGTTGACCACCGAGGTGATCTGCACTCAAGCGCTCCCAGGTCAGTCGATCCTGGCCGCAGAGTAATGGATCTCGTGCGGCCTGCGGGGGACGGTCACGCCCGTCAGCGTGTCCGCACCATCAGTGCCTGTGCGCCCTGGCCGAGCCGGCCACGCACGTCGGACAGCGTGCTGGTGGCCGTGCCCACCCCGGACGGGCCGATGAGAGTGCGGGCGTCCAGCGCGATCCACTCGCCCGCCGGCGGCCGGTGCAGGTGCACGGTGAGCTCGCTGTTGATGAACCACCACTTGGCCGGGTCGAGGAAGTTGGACGCGCCGTTGCCGGTGTCGGCGACCGTGAACAGCCGCTGCAGCGCCGTGGGCTTCTCGCCGGCGACCAGGTCGACCCGCTGACGGCCCCACACCCACGCCGGGCCGGGCTCGACCGGCGACCCCGCGATGACGCGCCACTCCATCGCGCCCAGGTAGCCGTCCCGGCGCCAGGTCAGTGGCCACGACGCCGGCCGGCAGTCGTCCGGCGCGGGCGGCGCCGGGTCGTCGGTGGCCACCGCGGAGGTGTCGGATTCGGTGATCCACCAGGCCGACGCCCGCGCCACCACGCGCGCGCCGTCGTGCAGCTCGGCGCCGAGCAGCTTGACGGACCGTCCGGGCCGCTCGACCCGGGCCTGAACCGACAGTTCGGTAAGCGGCGCCGGGCCGAGGATCTCCACGGTGACCCGGGCGAGCAGCCCCGGCTGATCGCCCGCGAGGCCCTCGAGCGCGCGGACGAGCAGGGCCGAGGGCGGCCCGAAGTGCTGCGCGTCCGGGGTCCACGGACCGGCCGTGTGCGGCGTCGGCTGGTAGCGGCCGTCGCCCAGTGGCAGGAAGAAAGCGTTGTCCGTCATCTCAGTCGGCCCGGTCCAGCGCGGTTTCCACCCCCGGGTCCGGCTCCGGCCAGCCCGGGTACTCCGGCGGTGTACCACCGAACGACGGGCACCGCGACTGATGGGCGCACCAGTCGCAGAGTCTGCTCGGGCTGGGCCGGAAGTCACCGGTGCGGCCCGCCTTCAGGATCGCCTGCCAGATCGCCTCGAGCGTGCGCTCGAACCGGCGCAGCTCGGCCTCGTCGGGGGCGTAGGCCAGGGACTGGCCGTCGGTCAGGTACATCAGCTTGAGCTGGCGCGGCACCACCCCACGCAGCCGCCACAGCACGACGGCGTAGAACTTCATCTGGAACATCGCCTTGGCCTCGCCGATCTCCCGGGGCGCGGCTCCGGTCTTGTAGTCCACCACCCGGATCTCGCCGGTGGGCGCGACGTCCACCCGGTCGACGTACCCGCGCAGCCGGACGCCCGACTCCAGCTCCAGTTCGACGCGCAGCTCGCATGCTTCGGGATCGAACCGGCGCGGGTCCTCCAGCTCGAAATAGCTGTCCAGAAGCGTCGTGGCGGACTCCAGCCAGCCCTCGACTCCGGCACCGTCGGCGTCGTCGAACAGTTCGGTCCACTCGGGGTTGTCCGCCGACAGCTCACCCCAGGTGGGCGCGAGCAGCTCGCGGGCGCGGGCGGGCTCCCGGTCGGTGCGGGGCAGCGCGAACAGCCGCTCCATCACCGAGTGCACCAGCGTGCCGCGCAGCTGCGCCTTGGTCGGCACCTCGGGCAGCCGGTCGACCGCGCGGAAGCGGTAGAGCAGAGGGCACTGCTTGAAGTCGCTGGCCCGCGAAGGGGACAGCGCGGGGCGGCGCACGCCGAGTTGGGGATCCGTGGTCGCCGTCTGAGCCATACCCAGCACCCTAGATCAGGGGTACGACAAGATCGTGACGCCGCGCGTGCCGCGCGGGTCACCGCGGCCTGACACCACACGCTCTACCCTGTCCGGCATGGCCGCGACCGGCGAGCACAGGCGAAACCATCCGAGGCGGATGCTGACCACCGCCGACGGTGGCCTGCTGCTGTTCCGCGTCCAGGACGTGCCGGTGCTCCTCGCCCCGTCCTGGTGGATCGGCTCGCTCGTGGTGATCGTGCTGTACCAGCCGCTGGTCGACCGGCTGCTGCCCGGCGCGAGCTCGGGCGTGTCGTGGTCGCTGGCGGCCGCGTTCGCCGTGCTGCTGGGTCTGTCGGTACTGGCCCACGAGCTGGGCCACTGCGTGGTGGCGCTGCGGATGGGCATCCCGGTGCGGCGGCTGCGGCTGTTCCTGCTCGGCGGTCTGTCCGAAGTGGCCCGCACGCCGCGCAAACCCGGTCAGGAGGGGCTGATCGCCGCGGCGGGACCAGTGGTGTCCGTGCTGCTCGCGGCGTTCTGCGGCTTGTTGCTGTTCGCGGTCCCGCCGGACGGCGCGGTGTGGCTGCTGGTGGCCGAGTGCGCAGTGGCCAACCTCGCGGTCGGCGTGTTCAACCTGCTGCCCGGTCTGCCGCTGGACGGCGGGCGCATGCTGCGCGCCGGGGTCTGGGCGCTCACCGGGCGCCGCGCCAGCGGCACCCGGGCGGCCGTCGCGGGCGGCGGGATCGTCGCGGCCGGGCTGCTGGTGTGGGCGATGGTCGGCATGGTGTCCGGCAGCGAGGACCGCTGGCTGCGCCTGGGCGTGTGCGTGGTGACCGCATGGTTCGTCGCCGCCGGCGCGGGGTCCGAACTGGCGGCCGAGGCCAACCGCGGCTGGCCGGAGGGGCTCGCGGTGACCGAGCTGACCCGGCCGGTGCTGCAGCTTCCGGCCGAGAGCCCGGTGTCCGACGCGCTCGCGGCCGCGGCGGGCAGGGGAGTGGTGCTCGTGCGGGCGGACGGGGTCGCGGCCGGCCTTCTGGACGAAGCCGCGGCGGAACGGCTCGCGGAGACCTCCCCGCAGGCCCCGGCCGAACTGGCGGCCGAGCCGATCCGCGCCGAGACGGTGCTGCTGGTGTCCGAGCCGGGCGAGGAGATCGCCGAGCGGGTCCGGGAGACCGCCGCGTGGCAGTTCCTCGTGGTCGACGACGAGGGCCGCCCGGCCGGGGTGCTGCGCCGCGAGGACCTGCGGTCCGCGCTCTCGGCCCGCCGCGTCCGCTGACGCGCGCGTCTGCGAAGATCGAGCGCTGCGAACGCGCGATTCCGAGGAGCTTCAAGTGCAGGTGAGCGGGCCGTTCCGCCCGGGCGACAGGGTGCGTCTGACCGATCCGAAGGGGCGGAACTACACGCTGGTGCTCGCCGAGGGGGAGGAGTACCACACCCACCGCGGCGCGCTGCGGCACGACGACCTGATCGGCAAGCCCGAGGGCTCGGTGATCACGTCCGTCGGCGGCACCGCGTACCTGGCGCTGCGGCCCCGGCTGGCGGACTACGTGCTGTCCATGCCGCGCGGCGCGCAGGTCATCTACCCCAAGGACGCGGCGCAGATCGTGATGTGGGGCGACATCTTCCCGGGTGCGCGGGTGCTCGAGGCCGGCGCCGGGTCCGGTGCGCTGACCTGCTCGCTGCTCCGCGCCGTCGGCCCGGCCGGCAGTGTCCTGTCCTACGAGGTGCGCGAGGACCACGCCGAGCACGCGGTCAAGAACGTGGAGCGGTTCTTCCGCGAGCGCCCACCGAACTGGACGCTCAAGATCGACGACCTCAAGAACCACACCGGGGAGGTCGACCGGGTGGTCCTGGACATGCTGGCGCCGTGGGAGGTGCTCGACACGGTCTACCGCAGCCTCGTCCCCGGCGGGGTGCTCGTCGTGTACGTCGCGACCGTGACCCAGCTGTCCCGGGTCACCGAGGCGCTGCGCGAACAGCAGTGCTGGACCGAGCCCGAGTCGTGGGAGAGCCTCGTGCGGCCGTGGCACGTGGTGGGCCTGGCGGTGCGCCCGGAACACCGGATGGTGGGACACACCGCTTTCCTGCTCACCGCGCGCCGGCTGGCCGACGGGGTGACCCCGCCGCGGCCGCAGCGCCGGCCGAGCCGCGGCTGAGTCGCCGCGTCAGTGGTTGAGCCGGTCGCCGAGGTAGCACCACCCGCCGCCCTCGTTGGCGAGGCCGAGGTCGAAGTCGTTGGTGCCGCCGGGGCCGACGGCGTGCACGGGGACGTAAGCGCTGTCGCCGGAGACGTCGGGGCTGCCGTTGACCGTCACCGTGACGCCCGCCGGGATGGGCGGCACGTTCTGGGGCTTGCTCGCGCACACGATCGCCTGGAGTGCCTCCCGGTCCCCGGTGCTGTACGCGGTGGCGATCGCCTGTGCGGCTTCCTCCGGGGAGGACTTGGCACCCGGGACCGCGGTGCCCCGCGGTGCCGGGGGAGCGGCGGCGCTCGTGCTGGGCGCCGCCGTGTTGCTGCCGCCGTCGTCCTTGAACAGGAACCAGGCTCCGACCGTGGCCCCGCCGAGCACGAGCACCGCGGCGATCGCGAGGCCCACGATCAGGCCCGTCTTCTTCTTCTTCGGCGGCCCGCCGCCCGGGCCGCCCGGGAACTGCTGTGTCGCGTACGGGTCCTGCCCGAACTGCGGGGTGGCGCCGGGGGAGCCCGGCGGTGGGGTCTGTGGGTACGGGGGCTGCTGCCCGCTCGGCGGGTAACCGGGGTACTGCTGCCCGCCCTGCGGATACCCCGGCTGCCGCGCTCCGCCCCCGGGGTAGCCGCCGCCCGGCTGCTGCCCGTAGGGACCCGGCCGGCCCGGCGGGCCGTAGGGGCCTTGCGGGCCGTAGGGCCCGGGCGGTTGCGGCGGGTAGGTCATGATCGGGTCGCCCCTTCGTGGATGGGTTGGCTCAGGACTCGTCGACGCACCAGGTCAAACCCTGCCGCTCCAGCGGCATCTTCGCATCCTGTTGTTCGCCGTTGTAGTGCAGTTCGACCGGCACCTGCGCCGTGTCGCCGGTGATCTTGGCCGGCCCGGTCACCCGCGCTCGCAACTCCGTCGCCGCGTCCCACTGCGACTGGAGGCTGGAGACGTCGGACTGGCTGTGGCCCTGGCAGGTCAGCGCGGAATAGCGCGCCGCGCTGCGGGCGTTCATGGTGTCCACCACGGTCTGCGCCACGCTGTCCGCGGTACCGCTCGTGCCTCCGCCGCCGGAGGACTCGCGCGGGCTCGGCGGGGACACCGTGGAGGAGTTCGCGCGCGCCGTGGGCCGCGCGCTGGACGAGGTGCCCGCGGCGGTGGTGCGCGCCGGGTCGCCGTCGTCGCCGCCGAGCGTGAAGACCAGGGTGAGGGCGACCGCGACGACCACGACCACGGCCGCCGCGATGCCGGCGATCAGGCCCGTCCGCTTCCTCGGCGGCCGGCCGCCCGGCCCGCTGAACTGCGGCGGGACGCCGGGGAAGGCGGGCGGCGGGGGACCGGGCCGCGGCCCGTAGGCGCCGGGCTGTCCGTAGGGGCCGGGCAGCGGCGGGTGGGGTCCCGGACGGGCCGGACCGGGCGGCGGGTAGGTCATGGACGCAGGATCTCCTCGTTCACGTCGGGTGCGTGCCTGCCTTCGACGCGCCGAGGAGGCATCCGGTTCTCCCCGGCCGCGAGCCGGGGCGGTGACGCGAGCGATCGTAGCGCCGACACCGGACAACTCGATCTTGGCTACCGGTGTCACGGGCTGGGATTCCGTGCGGTGGCGCGAAAACCGCTTGGGTTTGAAGAAGGAGGAGAAGGGGAAGACGCTCTGTGAACGTCCTGTAAAGCGTTGGTTGGGTGGTCGTGACATGAGTGAATCGCTCACCGCCCGCATGGCCCCTGCTGGGGCCCGCGTGGTCACTGTCCGTGATTTTCTGAGTGGTTCGCTGACCGCCGCGTGGGACGCCTGTGTAACGGTCTCGTTCGGTTTTGTGATGCGACGCGCCGATCCTGTGATGCGGATAGGGCTTTTCATGTCGGTGATCGCCGGTACCGTGGGTTAAAAGCACTCCGAGGAGGTGCCGACATGCAACACGACCTTCCCGGAGGTCGGCACGAGGACGCCGACCCTTCTGAGATCAGTGGAGCTGGAACGACGGCGGACGAGCAGGCGCGGCAGGTCCGCTTCCTGGAAGAGGAAGTGGCGCTGCTGCGGCGCAAAATAACCGAATCACCCCGTCAGAACCGGGTGCTCGAGCAGCGTCTCGCCGAGGCGTCGGAGCGGGTCGCCCAGCTCACGGAGCGGAACAACAAGCTCGTGGAGACCCTCCGCGAGGCGCGGGGACAGCTCCTCGCGCTGCGTGAAGAGGTCGACCGGCTCGCCCAGCCCCCGAGTGGGTACGGCGTGTTCGTCGCCGCGTACGAGGACAACACCGTCGACGTGTTCACGGCGGGCCGCAAGATGCGGGTGTCCGTGTCCCCGGCGGTGGAGGTGGACTCCCTCCAGCGCGGTCAGGCCCTCCGGCTGAACGAGGCCCTGACCGTCGTCGAGGCGGGCGATTTCGAGCTCACCGGCGAGGTCTGCTCGCTGCGTGAGGTCCTGGCGCCGGCCACCGACAGCGGCAGTGCCCGCGCGCTCGTCGTCGGTCATGCCGACGAGGAGCGGGTGGTCTGGCTGTCCGATCCGCTCGCCGCGCAGCCGCTCAAGCCCGGCGACTCGCTGCTGGTGGACTCGAAGGCGGGCTACGCCTACGAGCGGGTGCCGAAGGCCGAGGTCGAGGACCTCGTGCTGGAAGAGGTCCCAGACGTCCGGTACGAGGACATCGGTGGTCTCGGGCGCCAGATCGAGCAGATCCGCGACGCGGTCGAGCTCCCGTTCCTGCACGCCGACCTCTACCGCGAGTACGAGTTGCGGCCCCCGAAGGGTGTCCTGCTCTACGGCCCGCCCGGCTGCGGTAAGACGCTGATCGCGAAGGCGGTCGCCAACTCCCTGGCCAAGAAGGTGGCCGAGGCGCGCGGCGACGGCGACTCGAGCGACGCCAAGTCGTACTTCCTCAACATCAAGGGCCCGGAGCTGCTCAACAAGTTCGTCGGTGAGACCGAGCGGAGCATCCGCCTGATCTTCCAGCGGGCTCGCGAGAAGGCCTCCGACGGCACGCCCGTGATCGTGTTCTTCGACGAGATGGAGTCGATCTTCCGCACCCGCGGCAGTGGTGTCTCCTCCGACGTCGAGACCACGATCGTGCCGCAGCTGCTGGCCGAGATCGACGGTGTCGAGGGTCTGGAGAACGTCATCGTCATCGGCGCCTCCAACCGGGAGGACATGATCGACCCGGCGATCCTGCGGCCGGGCCGGCTGGACGTGAAGATCAAGATCGAGCGGCCGGACGCCGAGGGTGCGAAGGACATCTTCTCCAAGTACCTGCGGCCGGGGCTGCCGATCCACGCCGACGACCTCGCCGAGTTCGGCGGGGACACCCAGGCCACGGTCGAC